>Ga0209963_1000093_pt1 | contig 366433 bp, 373 predicted proteins | sample ThiBio_1000_biof_2_FD_183957 | JGI IMG/M metagenome (GOLD analysis project Ga0209963, IMG submission 183957) | Wastewater bioreactor microbial communities from Cape Town, South Africa - Thiocy_cont_1000_biof (SPAdes) | ecosystem: Engineered > Bioreactor > Thiocyanate-remediating >...
GGCGGGCATTGCCCGCCCTGCGATCGGCCTCGTTTCCTGCGATTGCTCAGCCGGTGGTTTCGATCCGCTCGACGCGGCGCAAACCGCGCGGCAGCAGGCCGCCGCGGGTAGCGCGGTTGCCGCCGTATTCGACCAGGTCGGCCCACTTCAGGGTGAGCTTGCGCGCGCCGGCGTACAGGGTGACTTCGCCCTTGCCTTCGGCGACGACGGCCACGCCAACCACGCGCTCGCCCTCGGCCAGCTGCTTCTTCGGGACGTCGATCAGCTTGTTGCCCTTGCCCTTGTCCAGTTCCGGCAGCTCGGCCACCGAGAACATCAGCAGGTGGCCTTCGCTGGTGACCACCACGATGCGGTCGCGCGCAGGGTCGGCGCTGACCTGCGGCGCCAGCACCTTGGCGCCGTCGCCGAGCGAGATGATCTGCTTGCCGGCCTTGTTGCGGCCGGTGAGCGACTCGAAACGGTTGACGAAGCCATAGCCGAGGTTGGTGGCCAGGATCACGCGGGTGTCGTTGTCCCCGGCGATCACCGCGTCGAAGCTGGCGCCGTTCGCCGGGCTGAAGCGGCCGGTGAGCGGCTCGCCGTTGCCGCGCGCCGAGGGCAGGGTGTGCGCGGGCGTGGAGTAGGCGCGGCCGGTGGAGTCGATGAAAGCAACCTGCTGCGTGGTGCGCGCCTTGACCGCGGCGAGCAGGCCGTCGCCCTCGCGGTAGTTCAGCGCCTCCGCGTCGATATCGTGGCCCTTCGCCGCGCGCGCCCAGCCCTTCTGCGACAGCACCACGGTGACCGGCTCGCTGGCCACCAGCGCGCTTTCGTCCAGTGCCTGCGCCGCTTCGCGCTCCACTAGCGGCGAGCGGCGTGCGTCGCCGAATTTTTCGGCGTCGGCACGCAGCTCGTCCTTGATCAGGCCCTTCAGCTTGGCCGGCGATTTCAGCAGCACGTTGATCTTCGCGCGCTCCTGCTCGAGCTGGTCGCGCTCGGCGTTGATCTTCATTTCCTCGAGGCGGGCCAGCTGGCGCAGGCGGGTTTCGAGGATGTAGTCGGCCTGCTCCTCGCTGAGCCGGAAGCGCGCCATCAGCACGGCCTTCGGTTCCTCCTCGGTGCGGATGATGCGGATCACCTCATCGAGGTTGAGGTAGGCGGTGTGCAGGCCTTCGAGCAGGTGCAGGCGGCGGTCGACCTTGGCCAGGCGATGCTCCAGGCGGCGGGTGACCGTGCTGGTGCGGAAGCTCAGCCATTCGGTGAGGATGCGCTTGAGATCCTTCACCTGCGGCCGGCCGTCGAGGCCGATCATGTTGAGGTTGATGCGGAAGCTCTTCTCCATGTCCGTGGTGGCGAACAGGTGCTGCATGGTCTCGTCGGTGTCGACGCGGTTGGAGCGCGGCACGATCACCAGGCGGATCGGATTCTCGTGGTCGGACTCGTCGCGCAGATCCTCGATCATCGGCAGCTTCTTGGCGCGCATCTGCGCGGCGATCTGCTCCAGGATCTTGGACGGGCTGACCTGGTGCGGCAGCGCGGTGATCACGATGTTGCCTTCCTCGCGCTTGTACACGGCGCGGGCGCGCACCGAACCGCCGCCGGTCTGGTAGATCGCCAGCAGGTCGGCGCGCGGGGTGATGATCTCCGCCTCCGTGGGGTAATCCGGGCCCAGCACGTGCTCGCACAGTTCGGCGACGGTGGCGTTGGGCTCGTCGAGCAGGCGGATGCACGCGCTGGCGAGCTCGCGCAGGTTGTGCGGCGGGATGTCGGTGGCCATGCCCACGGCGATGCCCATCGAGCCGTTGAGCAGCACGTGCGGCACGCGCGCCGGCAGCCAGCTGGGTTCTTCCAGCGTGCCGTCGAAGTTCGGCACCCAGTCCACCGTGCCCTGGCCCAGCTCGCCCAGCAGCGCTTCGGCGATCGGGCTGAGCTTGCTTTCGGTGTAGCGCATCGCCGCGAAGCTCTTCGGGTCGTCCGGCGAGCCGAAGTTGCCCTGGCCGTCGACCAGCGGGTAGCGGTACGAAAACGGTTGCGCCATCAGCACCATCGCCTCGTAGCACGACGAATCGCCGTGCGGATGGAACTTGCCGATCACGTCGCCGATGGTGCGCGCCGACTTCTTCGGCTTGGCGGTGGCGGCCAGGCCCAGCTCGCTCATGGCGTAGATGATGCGCCGCTGCACCGGCTTGAGGCCGTCGCCCACGAAGGGCAGGGCGCGGTCCAGCACCACGTACATCGAGTAGTCGAGATAGGCCCGCTCGGCGTATTCCTTCAGCGGGATCTGTTCGTAATTGGCTTGCAGGTTCATGGGTTGGATCTTGGAAAGTGGCGCGCGCGGCGCGGATAACCGGTCGATGGTGCCAGAAAGGGCCGGGTTCTTGTAGGGCGGACATGGCCCGCCGTTGCCGGCCGCGATGGGCGAAAGGGCCGGCGGGCGGGGCCCGCCTTACGGGGTGCGCGCGGTTTCGACGCCGAGCTTGCGCAACTGCGCCTGCACGCTGTCCGGCCCGGCCAGATGGGCGGCGCCGACCGCGATGAAGACGGTACCTGGTTGCTGCAGCATCGCGACGATCTTCGTCGCCCAGGCCTGGTTGCGTTGCACCAGCAGGCGCTGGTACAGCGCGGGCGCGTGGCGTGCCAGGTCCTCGTCCTCGATGCGGGCGATGGTGACGACGTCGCCGCTCTTCCAGGCGCCGATCAGCGTGGTGAGCTCGGCGCTGCCCTTGTCGATGTCGCGCAGGGTGGAGCGCAGGAAATCGAGTTCGACATCGGCAGGCAGGTCGGCGAGGAAACGAATCTGCTGCTCGGCGGTTTCCAGCCCGTCGACCGGTTTGCCGGCGGCTAGCATCTGCGCCTTGAGCAGTTTGTCGACGCCGCGCGCTGGGTCCATTCCGGCTTTCAGCAACGGCGCCACCGCCAGCGTCAGGCCGGCCAGCCACGGCCGCATCACCTGCAAGGTGTTGGCGCCGCCGGGCAGGCCGACGGCTTGCGCGGCCTTGGCCAGGGTGGCGTTTTCGGCGACGCTGAGCTTGCCCGACAGCGGGTGGGTGGGATCCAGCCCGTACTCCAGTACCAGCGCCTGCATGTGTGCCTGATCGTCGTTGGTCAGCTCGATGGTCAGCGAATCGCTGTCTGCCAGGGCCTTGTCCAACGCCGGGTAGCGCCAGTCAGTGTCGTTCGGCAGCAGGTGCACGGTGCCGAACAGGTAGATCGTGGTGTCGGCATCCTTCACCACCCACAGCGCGGGCCTGGCCCATGCGGCGGCGCTGGCGAACAGCAGGAAGCAGGCAACGGAGAGGTGCGCAAGTCGGCGGAGTGTCATGCCGGAAGTGTCGCGGCAGGTGGCGGCGGATTCAATCCCGGGGCGGGCAGGCGGCCTTGCTGCAGCCGGCGCAGTGGAACCGGGCAGCGGCCGGCGCCATGGGGCAGCGGCATCGCCTCGCGACGGCATGTTGCGGTCGGGTTGTCAGGAACCGCCGGATTTCTTCGACTTCCTTGCCTTCGGGGCAGTGTTCCTCGCCGCGGTCTCGCGCTGTTTCTCGTGGTCGCGCGAATCGATAGCTTCCTGCTCGTGCTTCCGATTGTCTTTGCGACGTTCGGGCAACTCTTCGTTCTTGAGTTTCATGGATATCACTCCCATCGGTTTTACGCGCCGTGAGTTGGCGCGGATGGCTGCGGTCTCGCGGCGGCGCCAACGGACAAGCGAACAGGGTCTCGCTCTTCAGCGCGGCGCGCGGTACCCGCCGGGCACGCCGTGCGGGCTCAGCACCAGTTGCCACAGCTGGTCGCGGCGGCTGCGAAAGACCGCGGCGGAGACGGCGAGGTAGTAGCGCCACATGCGCCGGAAGCGTTCGTCGTAGGTTTCCGGCAGACTGGGCCAGGCCGCTTCGACGTTGGCGCGCCAGGCGGTGAGCGTGCGGTCGTAGTCGGCGCCGAAGTTGTGCCAGTCCTCGACCACGAACAGGTCTTCCAGTGCGGTGGTGACCTGGCTGGCGGCGGGGATCATCGAGTTGGGAAAAATGTATTTCTCGATCCACGGATCGGTCTGCGCCGGCGCGCCGTTGCTGCCGATGCAGTGCAGCAGCGACAGGCCGTCCTCCTTCAGGCAGCGGCGCACGGTCTCGAAATAGCTGCGGTAGTTCTTGCCGCCGACGTGTTCGAACATGCCGATCGAATACACCGCGTCGAACGGTTCGCCGATGTCGTGGTAATCCTGCAGGCGGATCTCGATCGGCAGGCCGGCGCAAAGTTCGCGTGCGTAGTCGGCCTGCTGCTGCGACACGGTGATGCCGACGCCTTCGACGCCGTAGCGTTCGGCGGCGTACTTCAGCGCCTCGCCCCAGCCGCAACCGATGTCGAGCACGCGCTGGCCCGTCTGCAGTTGCAGCTTGCGGCAGACCAGGTCGAGCTTGGCTTCCTGGGCGTCGTCGAGGTTGTCGGCCTTGGTCCAGTAGCCGCAGGAATACACCAGGCGCTTGCCCAGCATGGCTTGGAACAGGTCGTTGCCGAGGTCGTAGTGCGCCTTGCCGATCTCGAACGCGCGGTCGCCGCGTTGCAGGTTGATGAAGCGCGCCTTGAGATGGGCGAGCACGGTGTCGAGGGTTTTCAGGCCCTGGTCGATGCCTGCGGTGAGCAGGCGCGTGCACATGCCCGGCAGATCCTCCGCGTCCCACCAGCCATCCATGTAAGCCTCGCCCAGGCCCAGCGAACCGTGGGCGAAGACGCGCGCGTAGAGGCGTTCATCGTGTACCTGCAGGTCGGTAGCCTCGAGGCCGTTGATGTGGATGCCGGCCTGGGCAAGCAGTTCGCCGGCGCGGTTCTTGAGGTCGTCCTGGCTCATGCGCTTTCCTCGTTGCGTTGTCCCGGCGGTGGAGTTCAGTGCGTGCCGAGCACCGCGAAGCTTGCCGGAATGCGTGCATACGTGATGTCGACATTCGCCTCGTGCACCCGCTGCAGCAACGCTTCGGCCTGCTCGTCCCGCAGCAGGAACTCGATGCGGATCGGCAGGTCGTCCGCCAGCTCGAAGAACTGTTCCTCATGCAGCACGCCGTGCCGGCCGTAGCCGGCGATCGCCCGGAAGACCGAGCCGCCGCCGATGCCCAGTCGCCGCGCCTGCGCCAGCATCCACTCGGACAACAGCACGCCATCGTGGCGGGCGCGCGAATGGCAGTAGAGGTTCAGTTGCACGCCGTGTTGCAGGTTTTCGTTGTCCATGCCGCCTCCCGTTCAATGGCGCAGCACGCTGCGCGTGATGGCAAGGCCGAGCACGGTCATGCCCAGCGAGCCGGCGAGGTGGGCCAGCACGTGGCCGCTGAACCACAGGTATTGCTGGCGCAGCAGCAGGGTTGCCGCTTCGCCGGAAAAGGTGGAGAAGGTGGTGAGCCCGCCGAGGAAGCCGGTCATCACGAACAGTTGCAGCTCCGGCGACACCGCCTGGAAGTTGCGGAACAGGCCGATCGCCAGGCCCATCAGCAGGCCGCCGGCGAGGTTCGCCGCCAGGGTGCCCAGCGGCAGGGTGGGGAAGACGGGGTTGAGCAACACGCCCAGTCCCCAGCGCAACCAGCAGCCCAGTGCGCCGCCGATGCCGATGGCCACAAACCCGTTCAAACCCATGCGCGCCTCCTGACAGTGAGTTGTCCGGTTGCCGCGGCGGCAGGCACGCCTGCGCCGCCGGAAGCCGGTGGTGCAGGCATCATCGACTTCAACGCGGGATCGCCCGAAGTGGTTTGTCCCGGACGCGTCGCGTTGCCGGAACGGGAGGCATGCCATCTCCCGGGCCGTCATCGTAGTGGAAGGTGACGCCCCGCCGTCAAGCACGGCCCTATACTGCCGGGCCCGCTGATGCCGTGGCCGCCATGAACCCCACCCCGCGCACCGTGCGGCGCAGCCTGCCATGGCTGCTTGCCGCGCTGTCGATGATCGGTCCGTTCTCGATCGACGCGGTATTCCCCGCATTCCCCGCGATCGGCTCGCGCTTCGCGGCGGATGACGCGGCGCTGCAGCAGCTGATCAGCGTGTACCTGGTCACCTATGCGGTGATGAGCCTGTTCCACGGCGCCGTGTCCGACGCGCTCGGGCGCAAGCCGGTGATGATCGCCGGCATGCTGCTGTATGCGCTGGCCTCGGTGGGCGCGGCGCTGTCCACCTCCTTCGCCATGCTGCTCGCCTGCCGAGGCCTGCAGGGCATGTGCGCCGGCGCGGGGCTGGTGGTGGGCAGGGCACTGATCCGCGACAGCCTGGAGGGCACCGCCGCGCAGCGGCTGATGTCGCAGGTGATGATGATTTTCGGCGTGGCGCCGGTGATCGCGCCGATGGTCGGCGCACTGCTGTTGCCGCTGGGCGGCTGGCACGGCATCTTCTGGCTGCTGAGCGGTTTCAGCATCGCGCTGGCACTGGCCCTGGGCGGGCTGCTGGAGGAGACGCACCCGCCGTCGCGGCGCACCGCATTCGCGCTGCGCCCGTTGCTGGCCGGCTACGTGTCTTTCGGTCGCGATGCGTTGTTCTGGCCCCTGCTGACGGCCAGTACGGTGAACTTCGCGGGCCTGTTCTTGTACATCGCCTCGGCGCCGCGCATCGTGCGCGAGCTGCTGCAGCTGTCGGCGCAGGGGTTTCCCTGGCTGTTCGTGCCGGTGGTAGCAGGCATGGTCACCGGCGCCTGGTGCTCCGGCCGACTGGCCGAACGCGCCAGCGTGCGTGTCACGGTGAACCTGGGCTACGTCTCGATGGGCCTGGCTTGCGCCTTGCACCTGGCACTGGCGATCGCGCTGTTGCAACCGCGGCTGCCCTGGTCGATGCTGCCGCTGATCCTGCACGGCATCGGCGTGCAACTGGCATTCCCCACGCTGACCTTGCTGCTGCTGGACCGCTTTCCGCAACGGCGCGGCGGGATTTCTTCGGTGCAGGCGTTCGCCAGCCTGTTGCTGTGCAGTGTGGTGGCCGGGCTCTTTTCGCCGCTGCTGTCCACCAGCATGCTCGGCCTGGCGCTGGGTGCCTCGGCGCTCACCGCGGCGGGCGCGCTGGCCTGGTGGCGCTACGGCACGCTGGCTCGGCACATGTCGGAGCGGGATCTGCCTGCGGCCGATCCAGGCGCGCCGATCCAGGCGGAAATTGCCGAGCCGCGCTGACGGATCGGGGCGCTACGCCAGCCGTGCCGTCCCGTCGTCCACCGACATCAGCACCGTCGCGGTGGCCAGCGCGCGGACCAGGCTGGGCGAGCGGTAGCCCGGATCGGCCAGCCAGCGGCGCCACACCGACTCGTCCACTTTTTCATTGACGCCGCTGCCCAAGGTGCGGTCGAACGGCGGCTTGAACTCCTTGTAGATTCCGTCCATGAACTCCTTGTAGGAATCGCGCGGCACGCCCATCGCCGCGTCGCCGGCGGGGACCAGCAGCTCGCTGCAGGCGAGGCCGGCCTTGATCGCCTTGGCCTGCAGCCAGGCCAGGCTGAGATCCGGCAGCGGGTCGGGCTTGCGGCCGGCGCCGTCGCGGTGATTGCCGCCGCCCACGTCCGAGTGCGAGCCGATGAACCAGCGTTGCTCCACGTCGACCTGTTCGCGCTTCTTCGAGGTCAGCGATTCGCCGGGCTTGACGGTGTACGGGTTGCGCGTCCACACCGCGGGCTGGAAATCACCGCGATGCTCGTCCAGCGCCAGCGCCTGGTAGGCGTGCTTGACGATCTTGCTCAACTCGGTGTCGTGGAAGCGGTAGCGCGAACGGGCGAACGGAAACCACGAGGCGGTGTCGGGGATGCCCAACGAACCCACGGTGTCCCACACGCCGATGAAATGGATGTCGACCTCGATCGAGTGCCGCTTGCGAAACGCCTGCGCGGGCGGGTCGTCGGGCCTGGTCTCCGCGTCGCGGTAGAAATCATAGGCATGGCTCGCGTCGGCGCGGGACAGTCTGCCGCCGCCACCGCGCTTGAGCAGGCCGCATTTGCGGATCAGTCCGCCCAGGCTGCGCGCGGTATAGGCGCCGCGGCTGAAGCCGAACAGGTAGATCTCGTCGCCTGTCTGCCACGTGTCGCACAGCCAGCGGTAGCCGTCCAGCACGTTGCCCGAGAGGCCGTAGCCGAACGCGCCGCCGAGCAGGTGGGTGATCCCGCGTTTCACCCCCACGCCGGGGACGTAATTGACCAGTTGCACGTTGCCCAGCGCGTCGCGCGGCGCAATCAGCCGGCGCAGATGCTCCACGTTGGTATTCGATTCCGGCTTGTTCCAGGTGCCGTCGAACAGCAGCACCAGTCGGCGCGTGGTCATGCATTCCTCCGTCGCGACGGGCGCAGCCCGCGACAGCTTCGGGTCGATCGGCGCAGACTGTAGCAGGCGCCATGCGCCGGTGTGGCCGGGGGCGTATGCTGCAAGGTCAACTCCGCAGGAAGAGCAGACGCGCGGCGATGCAGCGACAAGCCCAGCTCGACATGGCGCAGGCGTTCCGGCGCATGCATGACCGCAGCCGCGTGCTGCTGCTGCCCAATGCCTGGGATGCACTCGGCGCGCGGCTGTTCGCGCGCCGGGGCTTCGCCGCGGTGGCCACCACCAGCGCCGGCGTGGCGTGGTCGCTGGGCTATGCCGACGGCGAGCAGGCGCCGCTGGACGAGGTGCTGGCAGCGATCGCCCGCATCGTGCGCGCGGCGGCGGTGCCAGTGACGGCGGATATCGAGACCGGCTACGGCGAGACGCCGGAGGAGGTGGCCGCGACGGTCCAGGCGGTGATCGCCGTCGGCGCCGTGGGCATCAACATCGAGGACGGCATGCCCGGCCACGGCCCGCTGCGCGAGGCATCGGAAGCGGCATCGCGCGTGCGCGCAGCGCGTACGGCGGCCGATGCCGCCGGCGTGCCGATCGTGATCAACGCGCGTATCGATCACTGGATGCAGCATGACGGTGCCGAGCCCGCCGTGCGCCTGGCCGATGCCATCGAGCGCGGCCGCGCCTACCTCGCCGCGGGCGCCGATTGCCTCTATCCGATCGGGCTGGCCGATCCGGCCACACTGGCCGCGCTGGTGCGTGCGCTCGACGCGCCGGTGAACGTGGCGGCGGGCGCCGGCATGCCCGGCCTGGCCGAGCTGGCGCGGCTCGGCGTCGCCCGGGTCAGCACGGCCACGCGGCTGGCCACGCTGGCGCTGGGGGCGGTCGACCGCGCGCTGACGGGCGTGCGGGCAAGCGGAAATTTCGATGGACTGGTTGCCGACTTCGGCTATGCCGACGCGCAGCAACTGTTCGAGTCCGGTTCGAACTGACGAGAGGTGGAAGGAATGAGTGAACGCATCGATTACAGAACCGCCTCGCCGGCTGCCTTCAAGGCCATGCTGGCGATGGAAACGCAGGTTCGCCACAGCGGCCTGGAGCATTCGCTGATCGAGCTGGTGAAGATGCGCGTGTCGCAGATCAACGGCTGCGCGTACTGCCTGGACATGCACAGCAAGGACGCTCGCGCCGCCGGCGAGACCGAGCAGCGCCTGCACGTGCTGGCGGCGTGGCGCGAGGCGCCGTTCTACTCGGCGCGCGAGCGTGCCGCGCTGGCCTGGGCCGAGGCGGTCACGCTGGTGTCGAACAGCGACTTGCCCGATGCCCTGTACGACGAGGTGCATGCGCAGTTCGACGACAAGGCGATGGTGGACCTCACTTTGGCGATCATCGCGATCAACGGCTGGAACAGGCTGGCGATCGGATTCCGCGCGGATGTCGGCAGCTACCAGCCGCAGCCGGCGAGCTGAACGCGCCGTGGTGCTGGATCGCGCATTCTACCGGCGCGATCCGCGCGCGGTGGCGCCGGATCTGCTGAACAAGGTGCTGCGACATGCGGACGGTCGCAGCGGCCGTATCGTGGAAACCGAGGCCTACTGTGGCCCGACCGACCCGGCCGCGCACTCCTGGCGCGGCCGCACGGCACGCAACGCGGCCATGTTCGGCCGGCCGGGTCTGCTCTATGTGTATTTCACCTACGGCATGCACTGGTGCTGCAACCCGGTCTGCGGCGAGGAAGGCGAGGGCGTCGCGGTGTTGCTGCGCGCGTTGGCGCCGCTGGACGGGCTCGCGGCGATGCGCGCGGCGCGGCCGGCCTGCCGCAGCGATCGCGACCTGTGCCGGGGGCCGGCGCGGCTGTGCCAGGCGATGGGCATCGGCCGCGCGCAGGATGGCATCGACCTGGTCGACGGCGCCGGCGGCTTCAGCATCGTCGACGATGGCATGCCGCCACCGGAGACGCCGGTGGTCACGTCGCGCGTCGGCATCACCCGCGCGATCGACGAGCCCTGGCGCTGGTACGTGCCGGGCGACCCGCACGTGTCGCGTCGCTGAGCGCATGACGGCTGCCACCACGTGAAATTGACGGGCGGTTGATCGCGCGCGGTACACGGTAGCCGGCCTCACCCATCCCTTGCGGGGTTCGCTCCATGCCTTATTCCTCCATCAGCAACCTGCCCGATTCCGTGCGCGACAACCTGCCCAGGCACGCGCAGGAGATCTACAAGGAAGCGTTCAACAGCGCCTGGGACGAGTACGCCGACAAGGACGAGCGGCGTGGCGACGAGTCGCGCGAGGAAGTGGCGCACAAGGTCGCCTGGTCCGCGGTCAAGCAGAAGTACCAGAAGGACGGCGACGGCGACTGGCACGCGAAGTAGCCGTCCGGGCTTCGTCGTCAGGCGTGGGGGAGGCCGCGCGCCTTGAGGAAGTCGCGCGCGTTGTCGGCATCCTGCTCGAACCATGCGCGGGTCGAGCCGAGCCGGAACGAGTAGCCCCATGCGTCCATGTCGCGCATCAGGCGTTCGCGGCCCACGCCGGGCAGTTCGTCGGCGAGCACGATCTGCAGGTAGCAGGTGGCGTCCTCCTCCTCGATCGAATCGGTAGCGTCGGTATGGACGTCCGGACGTCTGTCCGCCGGCAGCATGATCAGATGCCCGGCTTCGTGCAGCAGCGAGTGCACCGGGGTGTCGTCGCGGGCGTAAACGGTATTGCCGATGATGCCGGCCTCCTCCTCCCCCCAGAAACTGCCGGGGATCGGTTCAGTCGCGGCGACGCGCTGCAGGCGCAGGCCGAAACGGGCGAGCAGCGTGGCGGGCGCGTCGAATCCGATGTCGGCCATGCGCAGCACCGTGCGGGCCGGGTCGCCGGAGGTGGGCGGAATGTCGGGATGCATGATCTTGCGCCGGGCGCAGGTGGTTGCGGCAGAATGGCGCCGGGCGGATGCCGGCGCGCTGTCGGACGGTGGAAACCGGCTGGCCGCGGCTCAACCGGTCCTGGCTTCGTCCTTGTTCTCGCCCTTGGCCGCCTGCTTGCCTTCGGGCAGGGTGACCGAGAGTTCCAGAATCTCGTGGCCGCTGTCGCGCTCGAAGTTGATGTTGATCGCATCCAGATCGACGTGGACGTATTTCTTGATCACTTCGAGCAGTTCGTTGCGCATCATCGGCAGGTAGTCCGGTGCGCCGCGGGTGGAGCGTTCCTGCGCCACGATGATGCGCAGGCGTTCGCGCGCCACGCTGGCGGTGGCTTCGGGCTTGCGCTTCAGGAAATCGAGGATACCCATCGTGATCAGCCTCCGAACACGCGCTGGAGAAAGCCCTTCTTCGGCACGTCGACGAAGCGCAGCGGGCGCTCCTCGCCGAGGATGCGGGCGACGGTGTCGCTGTAGGCCTGGCCGGCCTGCGAGTTGGCGTCGACGATCACCGGAATGCCGTTGTTGGAGGCGGTCAGCACGTTCTCCGATTCCGGGATCACGCCGACCACCTCGATGCCGAGGATTTCCTCCACGTCCTTCACGCTGAGCATCTCGCCGATGGCCACGCGCGCGGGGTTGTAGCGGGTCAGCAACAGGTGCTGGGTGATCGGCGGCTCGCCTTTCTCGGCGCGCCGGGTCTTGCTGGCGAGCAGGCCGAGGATGCGATCCGAATCGCGCACCGAGGAAACTTCCGGGTTGACCACCACCACCGCGTGGTCGGCGAAGTACATCGCCAGGTGAGCGCCTTTCTCGATGCCGGCGGGGGAGTCGCAGACCACGTACTCGAAGCCTTCCTCGGACAGGCCGTCGAGCACCTTCTCGACGCCCTCCATGGTCAGCGCGTCCTTGTCGCGGGTCTGGCTGGCGGCCAGCACGTAGAGGTTGTCGTAACGCTTGTCCTTGATCAGCGACTGCTTCAGCGTGGCCTCGCCGTGCACGACATTGACGAAGTCGTACACCACGCGCCGCTCGCAGCCCATGATCAGGTCGAGGTTGCGCAGGCCGACGTCGAAGTCGATCACCGCGGTTTTCTTGCCGGCCATGGCCAGGCCGGTGGCGAGCGAGGCGCTGGTCGTCGTCTTGCCGACGCCGCCTTTGCCGGAGGTGACAACGATAATCTCAGCAGTCAAGGGCCCATCTCCGCGTGGTTGTTCTTGTTGTACAGGACGTGTGGTGAACGATCACAGCCTGGCGATCAGCAGCTTTTCGCCTTCCAGCCAGCATTGCACGGATTGACCTTCGAGTTCGGGCGGAATCTGCTCGAACACGCGGTATTGCCCGGCGATCGCGACCAGCTCGGCGCGGAAGCCGGAGACGAAGATGCGCGCCTTCTCGTCGCCTTGGGCGCCAGCCATGGCGCGCCCGCGCAGGCCGCCGTAGATGTGGATGTTGCCGTCGGCGATCACCTCCGCGCCGTTGGCGACGGTGCCGGTGACGATCAGGTCGCAGTCGCGCGCGTAGACCTGCTGGCCGGAGCGCACCGCGCCGATGTGGTGCTCGGTGCTCTGCCGGTTGCCGGCGGCGGGAGCGGAAAGGATCGGTTCGGGCGGCGGTGCCGGTTCGGTGCGCGCTGGCTGGGCCGCCGCCGGTGCAGCGGCGGCCGGCTCGTAGGCCGCGCGGAACTTGGCGATCAGCGGCAGGCCCATGCGCTTGGCCAGGGCTTCGGTCTCGCTGGTGCCGTAGGCCAGGCCCACCGGCAGCATGCCGGCGCTGCGCACGGCTTCGAGCAGGGCGTCGACCGCGCCGTCGTCGGGCAGGCCGGGCAGGTGGCTGAGGTCCAGCACCACCGCGGCGCGGGCGAACATCTGCGGCGCCGCGCGCACGCGGCGTTCGAGTTCGTCGCACAGTGCGGCGGCGTCGACCCGGCGCACGCGCACGCAGGCAATGCCGACCTGGCCGAAGCGCAGGTCGCAGGCGTCAGCGGTTTCGGCGCGGGCGTTCATGCGTGCCGCTCGCCGGCGATGCGCCGCTGGTTGCTGCCATCGTGCGGCAGTTCGCGCTCGGCGAGCCACGGTGCGTCGGGCAAGCCGCCGTGCTCCAGCCAGGTATCGCGGACGTAGGCGTAGCTGGGCAGGTCCTTCGCCAGCAGGCTGACCTGCGGACCGTCGGTGCCCATCTTCTGCTGGTCGACCTCCTGGAAGCCGTAGGTGCCGTGGAACAGCACCACCACGTCGTCGCGCGGTTCCAGGAACACCTCGCAGGTCAGCAGCGGCACGCGCACTTCGGCGTAGCTGTGCACGTCGCTGTAGAAGATGCGGCCCAGGCCGTGGCGCCGGTAGGCGTTGGCGATCACGATGCGGTCGATGTAGACGAACTGCGGGTAATGCGCCGCGAACCAGCGGTAGTTCGGGCTGTCGTAGTCGAGCCCTTCGCGCAGGGCGATCAGGAAACCGGCCATGTGGCCGTCGATCTCGGCGACGCGGAAGTAGTTCGCGTGCTCGAAGAAGTAGCGCAACTGGCCGGCATCGAGGGTGAGGATGGAGCGACCGGCGGCGTTGTTGAGCGCCAGCACGGCATCCAGGTCGTGCTCGCGCACGTCGCGGATGGCAAGGGCCATTCGTTGCTCCGCAATGGTGGAATCGGGACAGGAGTCGACGGCGCGACCCCCGGACGGCGCATTATGCCATGCGGCCGTCGTGCTGGCATCAAGCCGCGCACATGTAAAGCCGGCGTAAAGCGGTGCCGGCAAGGCCTGATCGGGGGTGACTTCCCGCGCATTGCGCGGGCGCCGAGCTCCCCTATGATGCCGGGCATGCAACTGTCCAACTTCAACCACGTGCGGCTGCTGCGCTACGCCGGCCTGTTCACCTACCTGTGCGTGGGTACGCCGCTGATCACCAGCTGGGCGGCCGAGCGGGTGAGCCTGCTGCATCGGCCCAACCTCGCGCTGCTGATGTGGACGTTGTGCTACTTGCTGTTCGGGCTGTTGTACTGGGTGGTCACCAGCAATCTCGGTCAGCGCCGTTACCAGGGCCTGCGCCTGGCCGGGCTGGTGGCGATGAGCTTCTTCGCGATGGCGGTGGGCTGGTACAGCCACAGCGGCCTGTCGGCGATGCTGATGGCGATCAGCGCGGTGGCGCTGCCGTGGCTGCTACCGGTGTGGCTGGGGGTGCTCTGCATCGTGCTGCAGAATCTCAGCCTGGTTGCGGTATTCGTGAACTTCCCCGAGTACGACCACAGCGTCGGCCTGGCCTTCCTGCAGACCAGCATCTACCTGGGCATCTCGGCGCTGACCTACATCGCCTCGCTGGCGACCAGCCAGCAGGCCGAGCAGAGCGACGTGCAGCGTCGCCTGAACTCCGAGCTGCGCACCACCCGGGCGCTGCTGGCCGAATCGAGCCGGATCGCCGAGCGCATGCGCATCGCGCGCGACCTGCACGACCTGATTGGCCACCACCTCACCGCGCTCAGCCTCAACCTGGAAGTGGCCTGCCACCTCACCAACGAGGCGGCCGCCACCCACGTGCGCAAGGCCCAGAGCACGGCCAAGCTGCTGCTGGCCGACGTGCGCGAGGTGGTCAGCGAGTTGCGCCAGGACGACTCGATCGACCTGACCCAGGCGCTGCGCGGCCTCACCGAGGGCGTGCCCGGCCTGAACGTGCACGTGGCGATGCCGCCGCGCTTCAGCGTGGAGGACCCGCAGCGCGCCCAGGTGCTGCTGCGCTGCGCGCAGGAGATCGTCACCAATACCGCGCGGCACGCGGGTGCGCGCAACCTCTGGCTCAATTTCGCCTACGCCGAGGCCGGTCAACTGGGGCTGCACGCGCGCGACGATGGTCGTGGTGCCGACCAGGTGGCCGAGGGCAACGGGCTGTCCGGCATGCGCGAGCGCCTGGCCGAATTCGGCGGCAGCGTGTCGCTGGATGCCGGGCTGAGCCGCGGCTTTGCGCTGACCGTGCGACTGCCGCTGGGCGAGCAGGCGGCGCTGGCGCACGCGCCGTCGCGGTTCGAGCCGCCGGCGCTGGATGTTTCCTGAGTGGTTCGGCGACATCCGACGGGCCGGCGCGATCGACCGCGGCGCAAGCCGTGCAACAATACGGCGCTTTCCCAGGGGCAACACCCAGCCAGCCGCCAGTCACCCATGACCGAGGATCCCCGATGATTTCCGTCTGTCTCGTCGACGATCAGAACCTGGTGCGGCAGGGCGTCCGTTCGCTGCTGGACCTGGCCGAGGACATCCGCGTGGTGGCCGAGTGCGCCGACGGCGCGCAGGCCGTGCTGGAGGTTCCGCGGATCAAGCCCGACGTGATGCTGCTGGACCTGCGCATGCCGAACATGAGCGGGCTGGAAGTCCTGCAGGCGCTGTCGGCGCGCAACGAACTGCCGCCCACCATCATCCTGACCACCTTCGACGACGACCAGCTGGTGCTGCAGGGCCTCAAGGCCGGCGCGCGCGGCTATCTGCTGAAGGATGTCTCGCTGGAACAACTGGTCGAGGCCGTGCGCACGGTCGCGGGGGGCGGCTCGCTGGTGGCACCGATGGTCACCCAGCGCCTGATGGCCGGCGTGGCGCGAATGCAGAACCAGTTCACCAGCCTCGAACAGCCCGACCCGCTGACCGAGCGCGAGACCGAGATCCTGCGCCTGCTGTCCGGCGGCTACAGCAACAAGGAGATCGCCAACTCGCTCAAGGTGGCCGAGGGCACGGTCAAGAACCACGTCTCCAACATCCTCTCCAAGCTCGGCGTGCGCGATCGCACCCGGGCCGTGCTGAAGGCGCTGGAACTGGGCATCGTGTGAGCTGCGGCGGCGTTGTGCGCCCCGTGCGGGGCCGCCTCCGCGGCCGTGGCGGAAGCCTCTGCGGGCGGATGGCGTTCAAGCCCGCGAGCAAGTAACATCGGCGGCTTCGGCGTTTGCCGACCCCCGCTGTTGCCCCCTGGGCCCGCGCAGCTGTTGGGGCACACTCAAGGTATGGCGTACAGACGCTTCGGAGAACTCTGGAATGATGCGTGTCTTTGAATTTCTGGTTGCCCTGGTCATCGTCGCGGTGATTGGCGTGGTGGCGGCGGTGGTCATGCCCTCCAGCGGGCACGTCGAACGCTCACAGGTCGTCGGCAAGGACATGCGCCAGGTCTACGACCTGCTGAACAACTTCCGGCGCTTCCCGGATTACTCCGTGCTGCGTTCTCAGGACAGCGGCGTGCAGTTCAAGTTCTCCGGCAAGGCGTACGGCCCGGGTTCGGAGATCAGCTGGACCAGCACCGATCCCAAGCTGGGTGACGGCGGCCTGACCATCGCCAGCGCCACGCCGCAGTTCGACCAGATCGACAGCAACACCCAGGAAGCGAGCATCGTCTGGAACCTGGACAACAACTGGCGCGGTCTGGACAAGCATTTCACGCTGGATCTCGAGCGCCAGGGCCACGGCCGCCTGACCCAGATCACCTGGTCGTACGACGTGCAGTACGGCTGGAACCTGATCAACCGCTTCGCCAACCTCTACATCCACGGCGATCCGGACTCCTTCATCCAGTTCAGCCTGAACAACCTGCAGAACGTGCTGGCCGGTGTGGCCAATGTCGACTACAGCGGCCTGATGCCGAAGATCGCGCAGTCGCAGCCGACCCCGGTGCTGTTCGTCACGCGCCACATCGACCGCAGCAAGGGCGGCTCCGAAGTGCTCGACGACATCCTGGCGCAGTCGCAGACCGAGCTGAAGGCGCAGGCCAAGAAGCTGGGCGTGAACGTGACCGGCCCGGCGATCCTGTTCATCACCAACTATGGCGATCCGGATTTCGATTTCGATGTGGCGCTGCCGATCGACTCCAGCACGCTGACCATCAACGGCCAGAGCGAGCAGCTGACCGCCCCTGTCGCGCCCACGCTGGACGCGACCGCCGCCGCCGAGCCGGCGCCGTCCGCTTCCGCCGCTGCAGCCGCTGCGGCCGCCGCCACCGCCGGCACCCGCGACCGCTTCGGCAACCTGGTGGTGGAAGGCGACGTACGCGCGATGATGGCCTTCGGCGGTTCCACGCTGCAAGGCATCTGGGAGGGCACCTTCAACGGCGTGCCGCAGACCGTGAAGATGCTCACCGCTTACGCGCAGACCCACGGTTACAAGTTCGACAGCACGGTGAACCCGCCCTACGACATCGTGGTCGCGGCAGAGGTGAGGGATTCCACCGGTGCGATCACCAGCTACGCACGCCATCAGGTATCGCTGCCGCTGCTCGACGCGCCGGCGCAGACGCCGGAGCAGGAAGCAGGCCTGCTGCCGCCCGAGCAGAACGGTGCACCGGCGGCCGCGGGTTCGGCGCCCGCACCGGCCGCCAGCGCACCGGCGGCGGCCGCCACTGCCGCCGAATAAATCCGGCGCACGGCAGCTGTTCGATGAAGGCCCTTTCGTGACGAAAGGGCCTTTTTCTTGGGCGTCGCCGCGACTGCACCCAAGACGTGCGCGCGGTGGCGGCGCTCTTGCGGTACATTGCCGGGACACTCCGGCGCGCCGACTGACCGGCGACCAGCGCGTCGCCAGCCCGGCCCCAGCCCGCTCGCGGACATGATCGAAACCGACAAGCTCACCCGATGCTACGGCAACCTGACGGCGGTGGATGCGTTGAGCATCCGCGTCGAGCCGGGCCAGGTGCTGGGGCTGCTTGGCCCCAACGGCGCGGGCAAGTCCACCGCGATGCGCATGATCGCCGGCTTCCTGGTGCCGACCTCCGGCAGCGCGCGGGTGTGCGGCTACGACGCGATGCGCGAACCGCTCAAGGCCAAGCGCGCGCTGGGCTATCTGCCCGAGGGCGCACCCAGCTACGGCGAAATGACCGTGCGCGAGTTCCTGCAGTTCATCGTGCGCATCCGCGGACTGCGCGGCGAGGCGGGCTATCGACGCATGGACGCGGTGGTGCAGCAGCTGCAGCTGGACGAGGTGCTCGGGCTGGGCATCGACACGCTGTCCAAGGGCCTGCGCCGACGCGTGGGCCTGGCCCAGGCGATCCTGCATGACCCGCCGGTGCTGATGCTGGACGAGCCCACCGACGGCCTCGACCCGAACCAGAAACACGCGGTGCGCCAGCTGATCGACATGTTGGCGCGCGACCGCACGATCCTGATCTCCACCCACCTGCTGGAAGAGGTGCATGCGCTGTGCAACCGGGTGGTGATCATCGCCCGCGGCAAGCTGCTGGCGGATGCCACGCCGGCCGAGCTGGAGGCGCGCTCGCGCTATCACGGCGCGGTGTCGTTCAGTGCGCCGGGCAGCGGCATGTCGCAGGAGATGCTGGGCCGGCTGCCCCAGGTAGCCGGGGTGGAGATCGACCCGCTGGACGGTCGCGTCACAGTGTTCCCCAAGCCGGGCGCGCGCATCCTCGAACCGGTCGAGCGGCTGTTGCAAGAGCAGGGGCTTGAAGTCTCCGAGATCCAGCTCGAACGCGGCCGCCTCGACGAGGTGTTCCGTCAGATCACCAGCGGTGACGACGTCAGCCGCGGGGTGGCGGCATGAGCCCGGTCAACGCGGTGGTGCGCCGCGAGTTGGGCAGCTATTTCGCCACGCCGGTGGCCTACGTCTTCCTGGTGATCTTCCTGGTGCTCGCGGGCATCCTCACCTTCTACGTCGGCGATTTCTACGAGCGCGGACAGGCCGACCTGCAGCCGTTCTTCGTGATGCACCCGTGGCTGTACCTGATCCTGGTGCCGGCGATCACCATGCGCATGTGGGCCGAGGAGACCAAGGGCGGCACGCTGGAACTGCTGCTGACCCTGCCGCTGACGCTGTGGCAGGCGATGCTCGGCAAATTCCTCGCTGCGTGGCTGTTCATCGGGCTGGCGCTGGCACTGACCTTTCCGATCTGGATCACCGTCAACTACCTGGGCGCGCCGGACAACGGCGTGATCCTGGCCGGCTACCTGGGCAGCTGGCTGATGGCCGGCAACTTCATCGCCATCGGCGCGTGCCTGTCGGCGCTGACGCGCAGCCAGGTGGTGGCCTTCATCCTCACCGCGCTGGTCTGCGTGCTGCTGATCCTGGCCGGGCAACCGCAGGTACTGGATTTCTTCCAGGGCGCGTTGCCCCGGCGCCTGATCAACGCGGTGGCGCACCTGTCGATGCTGCGTCATTTCGAGGCGATCTCGCGCGGCGTGCTCGACTTGCGCGACCTGCTGTACTTCGTGCTCAGCACACTGGGCTGGCTGGTCGCCGGCGTGCTGCTGCTCGACCTCAAGCGGACGCGCTGAACGATGCCGCGCCTGCGCCTGCCCCGCCTGCTCACCATGCCGCTGCGCCTGGCCCGCAGCAGCTGGCTGTATGCCGGCCTGGTGGCGCTGGTGCTGGTGCTGGTGCCGCTGGTGGTGGCCAGCAGCCGCTGGCTGCACGCCACGCGGATCGACCTGACCGCCGACCAGCTCTACACGCTGACGCCGGGCACGCGGCAGATCGTCGACGGCCTGCAGCGGCCGCTGCAGTTGACGCTGTACTTCTCCGAGCACGCTACCCGCGACCTGCCCAAGCTGCGCAGCTACGAGCGGCGCGTCAACGAGATGCTGCAGGAGATGGTGGCGCGCTCGCACGGACGCATCCGCCTGCGCGTGATCGACCCGGTGCCGTATTCGGACGACGAGGCTGGCGCCGAGGGCAGCGGGCTGATTGCCGCCAATGGCGGCAGCAACGGCGAGCGGGTGTTCTTCGGACTGGCCGGCAGCGCCATGTCGCCGGGCGAGGCGCGCGGCTCAGAAGATGCCGGCATGCCCGAAAAATCGCTCTCGATCGCGTTCTTCGACCCCGCGCGCGAGGCCTTCCTCGAATACGACATCGCCAAGCTGCTGTACGAGTTGAACCAGGTGCGCAAGCCGGCGATCGGCGTGCTCAGCTCGCTGCCGGTGCAGGGCGACCTGGCGCTGGGGGAGCAACCGTGGGCGGTGATGCAGCAGTTGGGCCAGCTGTTCGAGCTGAAGACGCTTGATGCGGCCAGCCTGCAGCACGTGGACGATCGCCTGAAGGTGCTGCTGCTGATCCATCCGAAGCAGCTGCCGCCGGCCGCGCAGTACGCGATTGACCAGTACGTGCTGGGCGGCGGCCACCTGGTCGTGTTCGTCGACCCGGATGCCGAGCTCGACGCCGCGCCGTTCACCCCCGGCATCAGCGGCTTGCCCGCTCACGCCTCGGATCTGCCGCGGCTGTTCGCGGCGTGGGGCGTGGAGTACCGGCCGGACCAGGTGGTGCTGGACCGCAGTCGTGGCCTGCAGATCGAACTGGCCGGCAGCAGTCTCAACCATCCGGCGATGCTCGGGCTGGGCGACCAGGAGCTCAACCGCAACGACCCGGTGACCGCCAGCCTGCAGCGCATCAACGTCTCCAGCATCGGCCATTTCGACCTCACCCGGAGTGCGACCGCGCGGCTGATCCCGCTGCTGCAGAGCAGCGCCGATGCCGAGCTGGCGCCGACCCAGCGGGTGATGGATGCCAGCAGCGACCCGACCAGCCTGCTCGAAGGCTACAAGGCGGACAACGCGCACTACGTGCTGGCGGCGCGGTTGCGCGGTACGTTCGTCAGCGCGTTTCCCGAGGACGCCGGCAAGCCGGGTCACCGCGCGCATTCGGCGGCCAACGCGCAGGTGGTGCTGGTGGCCGATACTGACGTGCTCAGCGATCGCCTGTGGGTAGAGCCGCAGACCGTGCTGGGCCAGACCATGGTGCGCATCTTCGCCAACAACGGCGATTTCGTCACCAACCTGGTGGACAACCTCAGCGGCTCGTCGGCATTGCTGTCGATCCGCGCACGCTCCACCTCGCAGCGCCCGTTCACCCGGGTGCAGGCGCTGCGCAACGTGGCTGACCAGAAGTTCCTGCAGAAGGAACAGGAGCTGGAGAAGGAGCTGGCCGACACCCGCCGCCGGCTGGACGAACTGCAGCCGGCCAAGGGCGTTCGCTCGAGCACGGTCACCCCCGAGCAGCGCCGCGAGATCGAGCAGTTCCGCCAGCGCCAGCTCGCCATCAACAAGGAGCTGCGCGACGTGCAGCACCAACTCAATGCCGAAATCGACGCGCTGGGCCTGCGCGTGAAGGTGGTCAACATCGTGCTGGTGCCGGCGCTGGTGGTGTTGATCGGCCTGCTGTACGGCTGGCGTCGCACCCGCCACAGCCGGCGCCGACGTTGAGCGCGCCGGCGGCAATCTGCCGCAAGCGGCCGTCCGCGGCGGAGCAGACGTCACCGGTTCGGCGCATTATGCTGGGCGGTGGTCGCCGGTCGTGCCGGCGCTGACGGACGTGGAAGCAAGCCGATCGTGATTGCAACGTTGTTGAAATGGGTGGTGCCGTGGGAGTTTTCGTGGCTGTTCCTGGCCACGTTCGTGCTGGCCTGCGTGCTGTACTGGCGCGGCAGCCGGCGGCTGCGGGTGTCGACCGGTCACCGGTTGGCGTTCTGGGTCGGCATGGCGATCATCTACCTGTCGCTGCACACCTACCTCGACTACTACGCCGAGCACGAGTTCTTCATGCACCGCCTGCAGCAGTTGCTGCTGCATCATCTGGCGCCTTTGCTGATCGTGATCGCCTATCCGGCCGCTGCGCTGCGCGCGGGCTTGCCGCTGACGTGGCGCGTGCGCTGGCTGCGGCCGCTGCAGGGCTCGTGGCCGTGGCGGGCGTTGACCGGTGTGCTGCTCAATCCCACTGTCGTCACCGTGCTGTTCGTGGTGTTCGTGCTGATCTGGCTGATCCCCGGCCTGCAGACGCTGGCGATGCTGGACTGGCGCGTGTACCGCTTCATGAACTGGACGATGCTGCTCAGCGGCTTCGCCTACTGGGCGCTGGTGCTCGATCACCGCCCGCATCCGCCGGGCCGCATGGTGGCGGGCATGCGCGTGCTGTCGCCGGCGATCACGATGACGCCGCAGATCCTGGCCGGCGCCATCATCACGTTCTCGCGCACGGATCTGTATCCGATCTTCGAGATTTGCGGCCGCGCGTTCACCTTCAACGTGTTGACCGGGCAGATGGTGGGCGGCCTGATCACCTGGGTACCGGCCGCGATGGTCGAGTCGGTGGGCGGGCTGATCGCGTTGCGCCACTGGATGAGGCTGTCACGCAGCGGACGGCTGCCGCGCAAGCCGCTGGCCGCGGCGATGGTCGGCGGTGCGCAGCGCTGAGATCGAGGGTCAGTGTCCGGAATGGGCGGGCGAGGGTGCCTCGTCCCCCAGCGCGTTGGCGGGACGGGCGATGAAATCCACCGGCAGACTGCTGCCGTCCTCGAACTGCAACTGCAGCTTCACCTCGCTGCCAGGCGACACCGCCGCGCCCGGCTGCATCAGCATCAGGTGATAGCCGCCAGGCGCGAGCACCACCGTGCCGTGCGCGGGGATCGGCAGCGACTCGACCATGGTCATGCGGCTCATGCCGCCCTGGGTCGAGCTGTGGTGCAGCATCACTTGTGCGTATGCTGCGCTGCGCGCGCCGGTCAGCGCGACCGGCTGGTCGCCGCGGTTCTCCAGGGTGACGTAGCCACCGGCCGGCAAGGTTCCGGGCAACACGCGAATCCAGGCGTGGCTGGCGTGCACCTGATCGGCGGCCGCGGCGTGCACGCCGGCGGCCAGCGACAGTCCGGCGAGCAGGACGAACAGGCGCGCGTGCTTCATGTCGGCTCCTTCTGGTCGAGCAGCAATTGCAGGTCGTGCACCAGGTCATCCTGCTTGTCGGCGGGCGTGTACAGCACGCGCGGGTTGCCGTCGCGGTCGAACACGTAGATCGCCGAGCTGTGGCTCACCTCGTAGTTGCCGTCCTTGCTGGACGGCTCGCGGGTGAACGCGGAACGGTAGCGCTTGACCAGCGCCTCGACCGCGCGCGACGGGCCGGTGAGGCCGATCGCGTGCTTGTCGAAGGCGTTGACGTAGCCGTGCAGCACGGCCGGCGTGTCCCGCGCCGGGTCGACGCTGACGAACAGGATGCGCGCGCCGTCGGCCTGTGCGCCGAGCTTCTTCATCACCACGTGCAACTGGGCCATGGTCAACGGACAGACGTCCGGGCAATGGGTATAACCGAAGAACAGCAACACCACCTTGCCGCGGTAGTCGGCGGCCGAAACCGGCTTGTCCTCGTCGCTGGTCAGGTTGAACTCGAGTTGCGGCATGTGACCGGTGAGGTTGGTCAGGCGAAACGGCAGCGGCGTCGCGCCGTGGCAGCCGGCGAGCAGCATGCCGGCGAGCAGCAGCACGAGCAGGGCGGCGGGACGGAAGCGGAGTGGCTTCATGCGAGAATCCGTAATCTTCATCCGTTCAAGCATACGACACCGGCCGCGCCGCGGCGCCGACGGTGCGGGAGATTCACTGCCGATGCGACAACCTGCCCACCTGATGACGGCCTTGCTGGTCGGCTTCGCCGGCGCCAGCGCCGTGTTGCTGGGCGCCTTCGGCGCGCATGCCTTGCGCGGCGTGCTGGATGCCCGTGCCGTCGAGCTGTGGCATACCGCAGTGGAATACCACGCCTGGCACGCGCTGGCCTTGGCGCTCGCCGCGGGACTCGGCCGCGGCCGCGGCGCACGCGTGGTGATGGCGGCATTTGTCGCGGGCATCGTGCTGTTCAGCGGCAGCCTGTACGCGCTCGCCCTGGGAGCGCCGCGCTGGGTCGGGATCATCACGCCGTTCGGCGGGCTGGCCTTCGTGGTCGGCTGGCTGGCGCTGGGTTGGGCGTTGCGTCCGCGTCACGAATAGTTTCGGCAAGTGTCATGCGGCGGTCATCATCGACGGCGATGGTGGCGGCATGGACATGCGCATCGCCCTTCGGCATTCATCCGGCGCGGCCGCGTGGCCCGGGCGCTTGCTGCAGCGTCTGCGCCGGCCCGGCATCGTGCTGCTGGTCGTGCTGTCGGCGATCCTGCTGTGGTCGTGGCTGCCGGCGTCCGATGAAACGACGGAACTTCCCGCGGCAAACCAGCTGGTGCACTGGCAGGGCGCCGGACACGACTGGCTGCTGGCGGTCGATCCGCAGACGCGCGAGCTGGTCGTCTACGACGCCAGCGACGGCCGGCCGCTGCAACGTCTCGGCGCCGAAGACGGCGTGCCGCCCGTGCAATCGATCGTGCTGCAGGGGCCGTGGCTGTTCGTGACGGGCGGGCAGCATCCGAAGGTGCGCCTGCTGAAGCTGCCGCAGTTGCAGCCGGTCACCGCCAACCCGCGTTGATCGCCAGGTGCCGATCAGCGGCAGGGCCACGTGCAGCATGCCGCTTCAGTCCGTGTCGTCGTCCGGCGTCGGCCGGATCGGGCCGGCCTTGAGCCGGCCGGCCTTGCGCAATGCCTCGCGCAGCACGTACTCGATCTGGGCGTTGACGCTGCGCAGCTCGTCGTCCGACCAGCGTTGCATGGCGTCGAGCACGGCTGCGCTGATGCGCAGCGGGTAGGCTTTCTTCTCGCCGGCCACGGGTCAGTACAAGGTGCCGGTGTTCAGCACGGGCTGGGTGCCGCGTTCGCCGCAGAGCACCACCAGCAGGTTGCTGACCATCGTCGCCTTGCGCTCCTCGTCGAGTTCCACGACGCCCTGGGCACGCAATTGCTCCAGCGCCATGCCGACCATGCTGACTGCACCTTCCACGATGCGGGTGCGCGCGGCGATGATCGCGCCGGCCTGCTGTCGCTGCAGCATCGCCTGGGCGATTTCCTGGGCGTAGGCGAGGTGGCTGATGCGCGCCTCGATCACCTGCACGCCGGCCTTCTCCAATCGGGCCTGGATCTCGTCGCGCAGATGGTTGTTGATCACCTCGCCGTGGCTGCGCAGCGAGGGCTGGCCGTCGTCGTGGGCGTCGTACGGGTAGCTCTGCGCCATCTGGCGCAGCGCGGATTCGCTCTGGATGTGCACGAAGTCCTCGTAGTCGTCGACGCAGAACACGGCCTCGGCGGTATCCAGCACCTGCCACACCACCACCGCGCCGATCTCGATCGGGTTGCCGTCGTTGTCGTTGACCTTGAGCTTGCCGCTCTCGAAGTTGCGCACGCGCAGCGAGATGCGCTGGCGCGAGTAGAACGGGTTGGTCCAGCGCAGGCCCTCCATGCGCACGCTGCCGGCGTACTTGCCGAACAACTGCAGCACCTGGCCCTCGTTCGGCGCGACCTGGAAGAAGCCCTTGAGCAGGAAGCCGTCGATCGCCAGCAGCAATACGCCGCCGAACAACCGCACCAGGGGCGGCGCGTCCGGCTGGCCGTGGATGGCGCCAACCACCAGCCACACGCCGATGGCGGCCAGCGCCAGACAAAAGCCGACGAAAGGAATGCCGGCGACGGAAAAACCTTGATGTTCGTTCATGAGCAGTCTCCCAGAGGTGTGGCGATTAGATATCAAAATGATATCTAGCGCAAGTGGGCTTTCGGCATGTCGCGCGCGCCGTCGCCGGACGCCCCGCGCGGCCGCATACAATGCCGGTTTGCCCGCACCGGAGAACCCGATGAAGCCATTCGGCACGCCTCATACCGACCATGCCCTGCGCGTGATGCTGCTGGGCGCCGGCGAGCTCGGCAAGGAAGTGGCGATCGAGCTGCAGCGCTACGCGGTGGAGGTGATTGCGGTGGATCGCTACGCCGACGCGCCGGCGATGCAGGTGGCCCATCGCAGCCACGTGATCGACATGCTCGACGGCGCCGCGTTGCGGGCGGTGATCGAGGCCGAGCGGCCCGACCTGGTGGTGCCGGAAATCGAGGCGATCCACACGCCGACCCTGCTGGAGCTGGAGAAAGAGGGCCAGCGGGTGATCCCCACCGCTCGTGCGGCATGGCTGACCATGGACCGCGAAGGCATCCGCAAACTGGCGGCCGAGGAGCTGCAGCTGCCGACCTCGCCGTACCGCTTCTGCGACGACGAAGCGCAATACCGCGAAGCGGTGGCCGCGATCGGCTACCCGTTCGTGATCAAGCCGGTGATGAGTTCATCGGGCAAGGGCCAGAGCGTGGTGCACGGTGCCGACGAGCTGCAGCACGCGTGGGAGTACGCGCAGTCCGGCGGGCGCGCGGGCAAGGGGCGGGTGATCGTCGAGGGTTTCGTCGATTTCGATTACGAGATCACCATGCTCACCGTGCGCCATGTCGACGGGGTGAGTTTCTGCGCGCCGATCGGCCATCGGCAGGAGGACGGCGATTACCGCGAATCCTGGCAGCCGCAGCCGATGAGCGAAGCCGCGCTGGCCGAAGCACAGCGGCAGGCTGCGGCGGTTACCGCGGCGCTGGGCGGCTGGGGCGTGTTCGGCGTGGAGTTTTTCGTCAAGGGCGATCGGGTGATCTTCTCCGAGGTCAGCCCGCGACCGCACGACACCGGCCTGGTCACCCTGATCTCGCAGGAGTTCTCCGAGTTCGCGTTGCATGCGCGGGCGATCCTGGGCCTGCCGATCCCGGTGATCCACCAGTACGGTCCGTCGGCGTCCTGCGCGGTGCTCGTGGAGGGCCACGGCGCCGGTCCGCGCTATCACGGCGTGGCCGCGGCGCTGGGCGAGCCGGACACGCAGCTGCGCCTGTTCGGCAAGCCCACGGTGAGCGGCCGTCGGCGCATGGCGGTGACGCTGGCGCGGGCCGACACGCTGGAGGCGGCAGTGGCCAAGGCGGTGCGCGCGAAGGAGGCGCTGCGCATCGAGCTGTGAGGCAGCTGGCTCGCGTCGTTGGGTTACGCTTGCGGCATCGGATCGGATGACGACGGGGGAAAGGCATGCAATCGACGGGCTTTGCGCATTGGCTGGTGGTACTGGTGGAGACGTTCGCGCTGCTGGCGTTGATGCTGCTGGCGGTAGCGGTGCTGGTGCTGATGGCCACCTGGGTGATCGACCGCAACCAGACCGCCAACGCGGTGTTGCGCAACTTCCCGGTGATCGGCCACTTCCGCTACTGGTTCCTGCACCTGGGCGAGTTCTTCCGCCAGTATCTGTATTCCAGCGATCGGGAGGAATTGCCGTTCAACCGCGCGCAGCGCGTGTGGGTCTATCGCGCGGCGAAGAACGCGGAGAACACCAACGCGTTCGGTTCCACCCGTGACTTGCGCGCCGAAGGCGTGCCGTTTTTCGTCAACGCGCCGTTTCCCTCGCTGGGCGACCACCACGTGGACGCCAAGCCGGTGCGCATCGGCCCGTACGCGCGCGAGCCGTACGACCACGCGGCGTTCTTCAACATCTCGGCGATGAGCTTCGGCGCGTTGTCGGCGCCGGCGGTGCGCGCGTTGTCGATTGGTGCGGCCAAGGCCGGCATCTGGATGGACACGGGCGAGGGCGGATTGGCGCCGTACCACCTGGAGGGCGGTTGCGACATCGTGTTCGAGATCGGTACCGCCAAGTACGGCGTGCGCACGAGCGACGGCAAGCTCGACGACGACAAGCTGCTCGCGATCTGCGCGCACAAGCAGGTGAAGATGGTCAGCATCAAGCTCGGCCAGGGCGCCAAGCCCGGCATGGGCGGCTTGCTGCCGGGCGCGAAGGTCACCGAGGAGATCGCGGCGATCCGCGGCATCCCGGTCGGCGAGGATTCGCAAAGCCCGAACCGCCACCTGGACATCGCCAACGTGCCGCAGCTGATGGACGCGATCGCGCACATCCGCGAGCTCACCGGCAAGCCGACCGGCTTCAAGGCGGTGTTCGGCGGCATGGACTGGATCGAGCAGCTGTGCGACGAAGTCGAGCTGCGCGGCATCGAGAGCGCGCCCGACTTCATCATCGTCGACGGTTCCGAGGGCGGCACCGGAGCTGCGCCGCAGACGTTGATGGAAGGCGTCGGGCTGCCGCTGCACGAGGCGTTGCCGGAGCTGGTGGACCTGCTGATCCGGCGCGGCTTGCGCCAGCGCATCAAGGTGATCTGCTCGGGCAAGTGCATTACCGCCTACGACGTGGCGCGGGCGATGTCGACCGGCGCGGATTTCGTCAATTCGGCCCGCGGCTTCATGCTGGCGCTGGGCTGCATCCAGTCGCTGCAGTGCAATCGCAACACCTGTCCCACCGGCATCACCACGCAGAACCCGAAGCTGCAGCGCGGCCTGGTGGTCACCGACAAGTGCGAGAAAGTGGCGAACTACGCGAAGAACGTGATGCATGAGGTCGGCATCATTGCGCACAGCTGCGGCGTCGACGACCCGCGCCAGCTCGACCGCAGCCATTGCCGCGTGGTCGGCGACGACGGCATCTCGATCCCGCTGGAAAAGCTCTACCCGTATCCGAAGGAGCGAGGCGTGAGTGGAGAGAAGTGAGGAGTGAGGAGTGAGAGAAAAGCGGGTGACGAACACTCCGAGCTTTCTCTCACTCCTCACTTCTCTTCACTCACTCCTGTATCAGTTCGTGCCAGCCGTCCGTTCCGCGCACCTGCAGCGGCTTGAAGCGGCGCTTGTAATCCATCTTCGGGTGGCCGTCGATCCAGAAACCCAGGTACAGCCAGGGCATGCCGCGGCGGCGGGCCAGTTCGACCTGCTGCAGGATCGCGCAGGTGCCCAGGCTGCGCGCCGTCTCGTCGGGGTCGTAGAACGTGTACACGGCGGAGATGCCGTTGGCGCACACGTCGGTCACCGCTACCGCCAGCAGGCGCGTGCCCAGGCGCAGTTCGAGGAACAGCGTGGGGCTCCACGGTGCGGTGAGGAAACGGCGAAAGTCGCTGGCGTCGGCATCGTCCATGCCGCCGCCGGGATGGCGTGTGCGCAGGTAGCGTTCGTACAGCGCATGGCGCTCGCGGTTGTAGCCGGGCATGCATTCGACGATGGTCAGGTCGGCATTGCGCTTCAGGCAGCGCTTCTGTGCCCGATCCGGCTGGAAGTGTTCCACGTCGATCCGGCACGGCGTGCAGGCATGGCATCGGGGGCAGTGTGGAAAGTACAGGTGGCCGCCGGCGCGACGGAAGCCGCGCTCGAGCGCCGGGCCGTACAGTTGATCCAGTTGCGGCGCGGCCGGGTCCAGCACCAGGTTCTGCGCCGTGCGCTCGGCGTAATAGCCGCAAGCGTGCGGCAGGGTCTGGAACAGGCGTACGGGATCGGAGCGGCGCATGGCCCGATTCTATGCCGGCGCGCTGGCGCCGTTCCAGCGAACAGGTTGCGTCAGAACACGCGCAGGTAGCGCAGCATCTGCACGGCGAACACCGCCAGCACGGCCAGCAGCAGCACGCGGCGCACGCGCGTGGCGACGCGGGCGCGGCGTTCCAGCGGCGAAGCGTTGCGCGCGGCGGCCAGTTCCTCGCCGTGGCGGATCACCGGTTCGATGCCCAGGTCCATCAGCAGCTTGCGCGCCTGGCTGTAGTCGTCGGCGCGGATGATCCACACCTGCGGCCATTGGCTGCGATCCTGCCGGCGCGGCGAGTAGCTGTGCCGTTGCCAGCCGCGCCGGTGGTAGTTGGAGCGATTGGACACCGTCGCCTGGATGCCGTGCTCGGCCATCAGGGCGACCACCGAATCGATGTTTTCCGGGCGAGGGGAGGTATAGATCTGGCGCATGCGCGCAGTTTACGCGAACGACCTTGAACCGGACGTTCAGTCGCCTCCGGTCACGCCGTTGCGCACGCGAATCAGCCCTTCCTGCGCGCTGGAGGCGACCAGGCGGCCATCGCGGCCGAATATCTGCCCGCGCGCCAGGCCACGCCCGCCCTGCGCGGTGGGGCTGTCGAACGAATAAAGCAGCCATTCGTCGACGCGGAACGGGCGGTGGAACCACAGCGCATGATCCAGGCTGGCCATCTGCACGTTCTGCGTCATGTACGAGATACCGTGCGGCAAGGTGGCGGTGCCGATCAGGTGGAAATCCGAGGCGTACGCCAGCAGCGCGCGATGCAGGATCGGCGAATCGTCGATCGGCGCGGTGAGCCGGAACCAGATGTGCTGGATCGGCGGGCGCTTGACCGGGTGCAGCTCGTCGCGCGGCCACACCTGGCGGAATTCGAAGGGCCCGTCGATGCCGAGCCAGCGCTGCAGTTTCACCGGCAGCCGCGCCAGTTCGTCGGCCGGCAGCGGATGCATCGGCTCGATGTCTTCCGGCGCAGGCACTTCGGGCATCGAGGTCTGGTGCTCCACGCCGTGCTCGGCGAGCTGGAACGAGATCGAGCCGTTGAGGATCGGCTGGCCGTGCTGGATCGCCACCACCCGCCGCGAGGAAAACGAGCCGCCGTCGCGGGTGCGTTCCACGTTGTAGACGATCGGCGCGCGGATGTCGCCGGCGCGCAGGAAATAGGCATGCAGCGAATGCGCTTCGCGCGAGGGCTCCACCGTCTGCTGCGCCGCCGACAAGGCCTGTCCCAGCACCTGGCCGCCGAACACGAAACGCGTGCCGATGTCGCGGCTCTGGCCGCGGAACAGGTTGTCTTCCAGCCGTTCGAGGTGCAGCAGTTCGACGAGTTCGGCGACGTGGTCTTCGCTCATGGGGGATCCTTGCAGGGGGCGCCAGTATAGCGGCGGGGCCCAGGCGGGCTCAGCCGGTTTCGAAAGTGACCGCGATCGCCGGCGCCAGCGTGGCGAGGAAGTCGCGGGCGTCGAACGCCTGTCCCGGGGCAAGCGCGCCGCTGCCGCGGACGCGCCCGGAAAGGATGCGTTGCAGCGCCTCCACCAGCAACGGCGCAGTGACGGCGTAGATGTCGCGGCCGCTGGCGATGGCGCGGCGCATGCGTTGGCCACGTTGCACGCGAACGTCGACGACGAAGCGCTGCGCGGAGCGGCCGCTGGCGTCGGCCGCCGAGGGCGCCGGCGTGGCGGGATCGCGCAGCTCGCGCAGCGGGGCGAGGTTCATCCACGCGTGCAGCTGGCGGCAGGCGACGTGATGCGGCACCACGACGGATTCGGACAACGGCAGCAGCGTGGTTTCCAGTCGTCCGAACGGCGCCGGGAAATCCGTCTCGCGCAGGGGTGCGGGATCGGGCACGGTGCGCTGGCGGCCGTGCTCGACGTACGTGCGCGGGTAGTGGTTGCGCTCGCCGGTGAGGCGGGTGCCGCGCGTGGGATGCCAGCCGTCGAGGGCGACGGCGATGTCCACGGCGTCCGCGTCGGTGGCGCCGTCGAGCACGGCGCTGGCCAGCAGGTCGGCGAAGCCGCCGTAGAAGGCCATCGCCGGTACCACCGTCACGCCGGCGGTTCGCGCCGCGGCATCGTGGGCGAAAGTGGCGAGCACCGCGCGCTGCTCCGCCGCCACGTCGAGGTAGTGGATGCGCGCACGCAACGCGGCATCCAGCACCGGCGCGGCGGTGTCGAGGAAGGGGCCGGCGCAATGCAGCACCGCGGCGGTGCCGGCGAAAGCGGCGTCCAGCGCGGCGGCATCGTCGACGGCTGCCGTGCGCACTTCGACGCCGGTGGCCGCGGCCAACTGCTCCAGCCTGGCCGGGTCGCGGCCGCAGGCCACCGGCACGAGGCCGCGCTGGCGGAGCTCGTCCAGCACGAAGCGACCGGTATGGCCATAGGCGCCGTATACGGCGATGCGGGCGGTCATGCAGTTGCACTCCAGAGTTGACGGGCCTCGTCGGCGATCACGTCGGGGCGCTCCTCGGGCCAGAACAGCTTGTCGTGCGGCAGCCGGCGCACGCCCAGCGAATGGCCGAACGCGCGGTCGAGGAAGCCCGCATCGCGGGCGGCAAAGATCGTGTCCGCCTCGCCCCACACGATGCGTACCGGCACGCGCGAGTGCGCCAGCGCCGGCCCGATGCCGGCCAGTGCGTTGCGCTCCAGCGCGACGGCGTAGGCGTGCGCCAGTTCGCGGCTGCGCCGCGACGCCAGCAGCGGCGCGAAGTACGTCGCGATCGCCTCGTCGGTGGGGTGCGCCGGGTCGGCGTAGCACATGCCGCCGATGCCATCGGGCGAGCGCGCGAGGACAGGGTCGCGCCGCCACCTGCCCAGCCAGTCGTCGACGAAACGGCCCTGCCTTGCCAACGCGATCACCGGCGCCAGCGCGGGCGGCGGGCTGTCCTGTTCGGTATCGCAGTTGCTCAGCAGCAGGCTGCGCACGCGTCCGGGGTGGCGGGCGAGCAGCAGCTGCGCCACGGCACCGCCACTGTCGTTGGCGATCACGTCGGCGCGTTCGACGCGCAGCGCGTCGAGCAGGACGACAAGCATCGCCACCTGTGCGTCGGGTGCGCAGGATTGGCCGGCGCCGACCCGCGTGTAGCCCATGCCGAGGAAGTCCGGCGCGATGCAACGCCGGTGCGGCGCCAGCCGGTCGAGCGCGCCGCGCCACTGGAAACCGTTCAGCGGAAAACCGTGCAGGAACAGCGCCGCCGGACCGCTGCCGCGTTCGACGTGGGCGATCTCGCCGAACGCGGTGTGCGTGTAACGGCGCATGGCGTGGAATGCCGCCGCATCCATCGCCGGCGCGGTGCGGCCGGCAGATGGCCGGTGCGTCACGCAGCTCGTGCACGCGCCGGCAAGCGTGCCGGCGGACAGGGCGAGGAAGCTGCGCCGGGTCATGCCCGGCGCCGCCGGCCCGGCCGCGGCGGCGAGGGCCTCGCCACTCACGCTTGCGCTGCCGCCTCGCGCAGCTTCTGCGCGCATTCCTCGCAGCAGACTTCGACAGTGCGGCCGCCGATGGTGACTTCGATGGCGTTGTCGTCGAGCGGGTAGTCGCAGGCGGCGCAGGTTTTCTCGTTCATGGGGTTTCTCCGTGGTTTGCCCGGGAGCGGGCAGACGCAGGAGACCACGCCGCGGCTCGGGCGGCTGTCAGGATCTTTAGCGACTCACGAGGTTCGCGCCTGCGCGGCCTGCCGGAACGCGCTGGGCGTGCGGCCGTAAGCCTGGCGGAACGCGGCGCTGAAGTGGCTGTGGCTGGAGAAGCCGAGGTCCAGCGCAAGGGCGGCGACGTCCTCGCAATCGGCGATCCGGTCCAGCGCATGCGCCAGCCGCAGGCGCAGGTGATAGCGGTACAGCGGCATGCCCTCGACCTGCTGGAAAGCCTGGGTGAGATAGACCGGCGAGCCGCCGATCTCCGCCGCGATCTCCGCCAGCGTCCAGCGGCGGGTGAGGTCGCTGGCGAGCAGCAGCTTGGCACGGTCCACGAGGCGTTGGCGTGCCCGCGTGGCACCGGGCACGTGGGTGGTGCGCGGGCCGAGGCTCCGGCAGAGCAGGGTCAGCGCCAGGCTCTCCGCTTCCAGCGGCTCGATGCTGCCGTGGCGCAGGCTGTGGCGCAGCAGCGCCACCAGTACCTGGGCGCGCTCGTCGATGCGCAGCGACTGGCCGTGGAACACCGGTTCGTCGCGACGCTGCAGCAGCGCAGCCGGCGCCAGCTCGCGCAGCAGCGGCTGCGCGATCGAGAGCGACAGGCAGGCGTCGCCGCCGCTCGCCGGATGGCTGACCTGGTAGCCCTGGCCCGCGTTGAACAGCAACACGTGGTTCGCGTCGGCCACCGACTGCGCGCTGCCGACGTGGCGCAGGAACAGGCCGCGATACGGAAACACCAGGTGCGTCGCAGCCGCGCATTCCTCCGCGCTGCGGTGGCGGCACTCGCCGCGGCAGTGCACGTCGTGCGCCGCGACGAGCGGCGTTCGCAGCAGCGGCTGGACGGTGAACTCCGACATGGGGCGGACCGGGGTGGCGGAGCCGCAGTCTAGCGCAGCCGTTGCAGGCCGCAGGCAGGCACGACGGCATCCCACGGGAAGCACACGCCGGGGTCGAGCTTGCGACGGATCTGCCGCGCGGGATCGTCGCTGGCCGGCATCAGGTCGGTATCCAGGTCTTCGTGGCCGGCGATCAGGCGCAGCCTGGGAAACTCGTCGCGCAACCGCGCCAGCAGGGCGAGCAGGGCGTCGATCTGCGCGGCGGGGTAGGGCTCGGTCATGGTCTGGCGGCGCGAATCGAACCAGTCGGGGTAGCGGCCCGCGTTCACGAGTTCGATGCCGATCGAATTCGCGTTGTGCCCGCGCACGTGATGGGCGATGCGGGTGCCGGGCACGTAACGGAGCACCGCGCCGTCGCGGTCGACGTAGTAGTGGCCGCTGTTGCCGGTGCCGCTGGCGTGCAGCACGCGTTCGCCGTATTCGCGCGCCATGGCCAGGTCGGGCAGTTCGGTGCAGTGGATCACCACCAGCTCGACCGCCTCGGCCGGGCGCTCGGGCAGCCGGTCGACGTAGGGCAGCGGCTGGTCGTGGAGGGTCAGGGGCATCGGCCAAGTCTCGCATGGCGCGGCCGGAGGCGGAAACGCCGCCTGCTACCATGCGCGTCTTGCCTTCGCCTTTTTCCGGAGACCGCCATGCGCGGCCAGATCATTCTTTCGCACGGCTCGGATTCGGCGCCGGAGGCGACCAAGGTCAGCGCGCTGGCCGCGCTGGCCGAGTCGCTGGGCTGGCGCACGCAGCGGCCGGACTACCGCAGCGACGACGCGCGCGGCCATGCCGGTTCGGTGGCACCGCGGATCGCCCGCCTGCGCGCCACCATCGAATCGCTGGAGGCGCCGCCGCTGCTGGTCGGCTCCAGCATGGGCGCCTTCGTCTCCGGGCTGGTCTCGCTGGACGTGCCGGTGGCCGGTCTGCTGCTGCTGGCCACGCCCAGCAGGATTCCCGGCCATGCGCGCCCGTTCGACCTGCGTACCGGTGTCCCCGCGATGCTGATCCATGGCTGGCGCGACGAGGTGTGCCCGCTGGCCGGCGTGCAGGTATTCGCCGCGAAGCGCCGCCTGCCGCTGCTGGTGCTGGACGACGACCACCGGCTGGGTTCCAGCATGGACATGATCGCGACGCAATTCCGCAGCATGCTCGACCAACTGGCCGTCGCCGCATGAATCACTACTTCGCCACCTGCCCGAAAGGCATGGAGTACCTGCTGCGCGACGAGCTGGTCGCGCTCGGCGCGCTCGACGTGCGCGAGGCGCTGGCCGGCGCACACTTCTCCGGCACGCTGGAGACCGCCTATCGCGCCTGCCTGTGGTCGCGCCTGGCCAGCCGCATCCTGCTGCCGTTGGCCGAGTTCGATGCGCCCGACGACGAGGCGCTGTACCGCGGCGTGCAGGACATCGACTGGAGCCGGCATCTGGCCGCACACGCGACCTTCGCGGTGGACGCGGGCACTGCGCTGAGCAAGCTCAACCACAGCCAGTTCATCGGCCTGCGCACCAAGGACGCGGTGGTCGACCAGTTCCGCCAGCGCGATGGTTCGCGTCCGGACATCGACACCGACGAGCCTGACATCCGCATCAACCTGCGCCTGCGCCGCGACCGCGCCACCGTGTCGCTGGACCTGGCCGGCTCGCCGCTGCATCGGCGCGGCTGGCGCGAGGAACAAGGCGAGGCGCCGCTGAAGGAAAACCTCGCCGCCGCCATGCTGCTGCGCGCGCGCTGGCCCGAGGTCTACGCGGCCGGCGGCGCGCTGCTCGATCCGATGTGCGGTTCCGGCACCTTGCTGATCGAAGGCGCGTTGATGGCCGCCGACGTGGCACCCGGCCTGCGCCGCGAATACTTCGGCTTCCTCGGCTGGCAGCAGCACGACATCGCGCTGTGGCGCGGCCTGCTGGACGAGGCCCGGCAGCGCGCCGAGACCGGCCTGCGCGCACTGCGTCCGTGCTTCTTCGGCGCCGACGCCGACCCGCGCATGGTGCAGACGGCCAAACGCAACGCGCAGGCCGCGGGCGTGGCCGGCTTCTTCACCTTGGACAAACAGGACATGACGCGTGCGGCGCCACCGCCCGGCGTCGACCACGGCCTGGTCATCACCAACCCGCCATACGGCGAACGCCTGGGCGACCGCGCCGAGATGCCGCGTCTGTACCGTGCGCTGGGCGACACCCTGCGTGAGCGCTTCACCGGCTGGCGTGCCGCGGTGCTGGCCGGCGACGTGGAGCTGGGCCGCGCGATGCAGCTGCACGCGGACAAGCGCTACGCGCTGTACAACGGCGCGCTGGAAACCGTGCTGCTGACCTTCGACCTGAAGCCGCGGGAGGAGAAGCCACGCGAGCCGAAGCCGCTCTCCCCCGGCGCGCAGATGCTGAAGAACCGGCTGGAGAAGAACGTCCGGCACCTGCGCAAGCGGCTGGCGCGCGAGGGCATCCACTGCTGGCGCGCCTACGACCAGGACCTGCCCGAGTACGCGGCGGCGATCGACGTTTACGGCGACACCGGCGGCGACGATCACCTGCACATCCAGGAGTACCGCGCGCCGGCCGACATTCCCGGCGACGTGGCGCGCCAGCGCCTGCGCGAGATTGCCCGCGTCGCCGGCGAAGTGCTCGGCGTGCCGCGCGAGCGCATCGCGATCAAGACCCGCGAACGCGGCAAGGGCGGCTCCAAGTACGGCCAGTTCGACCAGCGCGGCGAGTTCATCGAGGTGGAGGAAGACGGCCTGAAGTTCCTGGTCAACCTCACCGACTACCTGGACACCGGCCTGTTCCTCGATCACCGGCTGGTGCGCGCGAAGGTCCGCGAGCTGGCCGAAGGCAAGTGCTTCCTCAACCTGTTCGCCTACACCGCCACCGCCAGCGTGCACGCGGCAGCCGGCGGCGCGCTGGAAACCACCAGCGTGGATCTGTCCGCCACCTATCTGGAGTGGGCATCGCGCAACCTCGCGCTGAACGGTTTCATCGGTGCCGACCATCGGCTGATGCAGTTCGACGCGCTGGAATTCCTGCAGCGCGATCGCGGCCGCTACGGCCTGATCTTCGTCGACCCGCCGACCTTCTCCAACTCCAAGCGCGCCGAGGATTTCGACGTGCAGCGCGACCACGTGAAGCTGCTCGAAGCCTGCAACGAGCGACTGACCCGCGACGGCGTGATCGTGTTCTCCAACAACTTCCGCCGCTTCAGGCTCGATCGCGAGGCGCTGGAAGCGCACTTCGAGATCGAGGACTGGAGCGCAGCGAGCATCCCGTTCGACTTCGCCCGCCGCGCCGACATTCATGGTTGCTGGCTGCTGCGCCGGCGCCGGGCTGCGACGGGGATCAACCCGTGGGACACGGCGCGCATCAAGCAGTGAGCCTTTCAGTGCGCATTAAGCCCGCGCGCTCGACTATCCGCGCGTACAACGGAGAGCGATCATGAATACAGCGGGTTTGCGTGCTTCCGGCAAGAATGCCGCGATCGGTCTGGCGCTGGTCGCCGCGTTGGCGATGCCCCTGGGCGCGTCCGCGCACGGCTGGGGCGGGCATGGCCATCGCGGCGGCTACCATGGCGGTTATCACGGCGGCTACTACGGTCATGGCGGTCACTGGAGCGGCGGTCGCTGGATCGCCGGTGCCATTGTCACTGGCGCCGTGGTCGGTCTGGTCGCCGACGCCATGCGGCCGGCTCCGGTTTATTACGATCCGCCGGTCGTCTATCGCGCGCCGCGCACGGTGGTGTATGAGTACGGCGCGCCGGTGGTGACCCGCCGCGTGGTGGAAACCCGCACGGTGGTGTACGACGACCCGTACCAGACGCGTTACATCCGCGATGACGGCTACGACCGCGACGACGGTTACGACGGCAACTGATCCACGCCGCATGGCGGCACCCGCGCGAGCCCGGCTTCGGTCGGGCTCGCGCTTTTCTGCGCTTCGCCTTCAGGTGTGCCTGGATCACAACTTCTGAACAAGTTTCGCGGCATCCTTGCGGGTATGCCTTGCCGTACCACCATGCCGCTGACCCACCACCGTTTTGGCTGGCCGTCGCGATTGCGGTATCGCGCATGAGTGCCGATTCACCGTTGCTTCGGGCCGGTATCGCAGCGCGCTTCGCCCAGGTGCGCCAGCAGACGCAGGCGCTGTGCACGAACCTGACGGCCGAGGACATGCAGCTGCAGTCCATGCCCGACGCCAGCCCAGCCAAATGGCACCTGGCACATACCACCTGGTTCTTCGAGACCTTCGTGCTCGCGCGCGATCCGGCGTGGAAGCCGCGCGACCCGGCCTGGCATTACCTGTTCAATTCCTACTACCAGTCGGTCGGCCCGATGCACGTGCGCGCGCAGCGCGGCCTGCTGTCGCGCCCCTCGCTCGACGAGGTGCGCGATTACCGCCGGCGCGTGGACGAGGCGGTGCTGGCCTTGCTGGAGCGCCATGACGATCCGGAGCTGGCGAGCCTGGTCGAACTCGGCCTGCAGCACGAGCAGCAGCACCAGGAGTTGTTGCTGACCGACATCAAGCATGCGTTCTGGTGCAATCCCTTGCAGCCGGCGCTGCGCCCGGCGATCGCGGCGTCCGCGCACGCGCCGCCGGTGCCGCTGAGGTTCATCGCCGGCCGCGAGGGCATCGTCGAGATCGGCCATCGGGGCGAAGGCTTCGCCTTCGACAACGAAACCCCGCGCCACCGCGCGCTGCTGCAACCGCACGCGCTGGCCAACCGGCTGGTGACCAATGCCGAATACCTGGCGTTCGTGCGCGAGGGCGGGTATCGCGAGCCCGGCCTGTGGCTGTCCGACGGCTGGGCCACCGTGCAGCGCGAAAACTGGCGACACCCGCTCTACTGGCAGGACGACCTGGTCAGCGAGTTCACCCTGTCCGGCGTGCGTGCGCTCGATCCCGCCGAGCCCGTTTGCCATTTGAGTTACTACGAGGCCGATGCGTTTGCGCGTTGGGCCGGCGCCCGCCTGCCCACCGAGGCGGAATGGGAGTCGGCCGCGCAAGGCGTGCCGATCGAGGGCAACCTGCAGCAAGGCGAACGGTTCCATCCGCTGCCGGCGCAGGCCGGGACCGGGATGCTGCAGTTGTACGGCGACGCATGGGAATGGACGGCTTCGCCGTACGTCGGTTACCCCGGTTATCGACCGCTGGCCGGTTCGCTGGGCGAATACAACGGAAAGTTCATGTGCGGCCAATGGGTGTTGCGCGGCGGCTCCTGTGTCACCCCGCGCGATCATCTGCGCGCCACTTACCGCAACTTTTTTCCACCCCACGCCCGCTGGCAGTTTGCCGGGCTGCGACTGGGACAGGATCGATGAACAGTGTGCAAGCCTGCGGCCTTCGCGACGACGAACGCCGCCCGCCCGCCGGCGAATTGCTCGAAGTCGTCCGGCACGGGCTGGCGCTGAAGCCCAAACGGTTGCCATCGTGGCTGTTTTACGACGAGCGCGGTTCGGCCTTGTTCGAGCAGATCTGCGAGCAGCCGGAGTACTACCTCACCCGCTGCGAGATCGCGTTGATGGACGAGCACGCCGCCGACATCGCCGACACCCTCGGCAGCGACGTGCGGCTGGTCGAGTACGGCAGCGGCAGCGGACGCAAGACGCGCATGCTGCTGCGCCACCTGCACGAGCCGGTGAGTTACGTGCCGGTGGAGATTTCACCCGAGCCGCTGCAGCAGAGCGTGCAGTGCCTGGCGCAGGAGTTTCCGCAACTGCCGCTGCAGCCGCTGTGCGCCGATTTCAGCAAGCCGCTGCGCCTGCCGATTCCGCCGCGGGCGCCGCGACGCACGGTGCTGTATTTCCCGGGCTCCACCATCGGCAATTTCGAGGCGCACGACGCGGTGGCCCTGCTGCGCAAGATGCGCAACGAGATGGGCGACGCCGGCGGCATTCTGATCGGGGTGGACCTGAAAAAGGACCCGGCGCTGATCGAGGCCGCCTACAACGACGCCGCCGGCATCACCACCGAGTTCACCCTGAACATGCTGGCGCGGCTCAACCGCGAAATCGGCAGCGACTTCGACCTGGCGGCATTCGCCCATCGCGCGCGCTACAACCCGATGGCCGGGCGTATCGAGACACAGCTGGTCAGCCGGCGCGAGCAGCACGTGGCAATCGGGCGCGGCAAGGTACGCTTCGGCGTGGACGAGGCGATCCAGGTCGAATACAGCTGCAAGTATTCGCTGGAAGATTTCGCGGCACTGGCGGACAAGGCCGGGCTGGCGGTGCAACGATCATGGACCGACCCGCAACGGATGTTCAGCGTGCAATATCTGGTGCGCGCCGGCCTGCTGGCGCGCTGAACAGCCGGCCGGGCGCCGGCGTCAGCCGTCCAGCGACGCGGCAAACAGGATGCAGGCATCGCCGGCAATGGTCACCTCGACCGGCGCGTCGTCCACGATGCGCACCTCGACGTGGACGACCCCGTCGCGGCGCAGCGCGCGGCCCTGGTGGCCGGCGAAGCGCAGCGTCGCTCCGTCGTGCGGCATCAGTCGATGGTTGACCAGGTAGGCACCCAACGGGCCGTTGGCGTTGCCGGTGACGGGGTCTTCGTCGATGCCGATCGCGGGGGCGAACATGCGCCCGTCGGTGGCGGCCTGGCCCTTGCGCAACTGGAACACGAAATAGCCGTTGCAGCCGATCTCCGCGCTCAGTGCCGCCAGCGCGGACATTCGTGGTGCCAGCGCATCGAGATCGACCGTCGGCTCCAGTGGCACCATGACCTTGCCATGGCCCGTGGATACCACCTGCAGCGGCAGCGCCGCGGTCAGCTGGTCGTCGGTCACGCCCAGCGCGGCGGCGATGCGGTGGCGGACGGATGCATCCAGCGGCGGGTCGATGCGCGGGCGTTCCTGCTGCATGAAGACGCGCCGGCCACCGGCCTCGTTGCGGCCGATGCGGATGCGCTGGATGCCGGCGGCGGTCTTCTGCCGGAACTCGCTGTCGCCGAAGCCGGGCAAGCCCGCCCGCACGTAATGGGTGGCGATCGTGGCGTGGCCGCATAACGGCACTTCGGTGGTCGGGGAAAAGTAGCGCAGCCGCACGTCGTGGTCCGCGCCGTCCGGCGCCAGCACGAAGGCCGTCTCGGAGTGCTTCAGTTCGCGCGCGAGGTCCTGCATCTCGGCATCGGACATGCCGTCGGCGCCGAGCACCACGCCCGCCGGGTTGCCCCGGAAGCGCGTGGTGGTGAAGGCGTCGACGTGGAACAGCGTGCGCTGGTTCATGGCGGCCCAGCCCGGCCCGCGGTTGGTGGGTGGCGTTACCTGGCGCCGTACAACGCCTTCACGTCGCGGGTCAGCGCGGCCTGGCTGTCCGCGCGCGAATAGAACATGTGGCCGCCGGGGTACTCCTTCACCTGCACGCGGGTCGGGTCACCCATCGCCGGCATCTGGTCGACCGCCAGCACCGAGACCATGAACGGGCAGGAGAGATCATCCCAGCCGTGCGCGATCAGCACGCGCAGCTTGGGGTCGTTGGCCACCGCCTCGCGCAGCTGGCTGACCGAGCCTTCGCGGGCATCGTCGTCCTCGTGCCACAGGCGATTCACCTCGTAGCTCAGCGCGTTGTAGCGGCCGGTGACTTTCCAGCCCACGGTCTGCGTGACGAAGTTGACCATGGCGCTGGTGGTCGGCGCGATGATGCTGTTGAGCAGCGGATCGCCGGTGCGCTGGGACGGCGCATGCGGGAACGGGTCCCAGGCGGTGACGTTGGAATCGTAGCGGCTGCCCAGCTTGCCTTCGGAGCGGTATACCTCGCGCAGGTAGGCCTGGGTTTCGAGCCGACCGCCGGAGCGCTTGACGAACACCGGGTCCAGCCCGGTCAGCTCGGTCACTTTCCGGATCATCGCCTCGGTGGCGGCCGGATCGGAGCGACCCTTCATCAGCGTCGTGGCGTATTCGCCGCGGGTGTAGGCGATGATCGGCGCCATCGCCTCGGCACTGAGCTTGCCTTCGCGCTCCAGGTGGGCGGCGGCGATCGAGGGCAGGGTGGTCATCCACGGCAGCGGCGAGACGGTGTCGTCGCTCCACGCCGACGGATCGAGGTACGGCGAGATCAGCGTCACGCCGCTCATCGCCACGCCCAGCTGGGTCTGCATGTACTCGGTGATGCGCGGGCCGCGGAAGCCGCCGTAGCTTTCGCCCACGTAGTACTTGCGCGAATCCATGCGGCCGTTCTTCACCAGCCAGTCGTACATGATGCGCGAGAGGTACTTGATGTCGACGTCGGTGCTGTAGAAATCCTTGGTCGCCTGCTTGTCGTCGACCAGCGCGCGGCTGTAGCCGGTGCCGACCGGGTCGATGAAGACCAGGTCGGTGAAGCCGAGCCAGGTGCCGGGGTTGTCGTGCAGCACCGGCGGGTCGGAGGGCGAGTCGCCCTTGTCGCCGAAGGCCACCTTCTTCGGGCCGATCGCGCCCAGGTTGAGGTAGACCGACGAGGCGCCCGGGCCGCCGTTGAGCGCGAAGGTCACCGGCCGGTCCTTGCCGGGGATCGTGTAGGCGGTGAACACCACCTCGGCGGTCTTGTTGCCCTTCTCGTCGCGCACCGGCAGCGAACCCACGGTCACGGTGTACTTGAGCGTCTTGCCATCGACGGTGGTGGTCTGCGTCACGTGCGCATCGGCGGGAAACGGCGGCAACTGGAAGCCGTCCTTGCCGGTTGCCTCGGTGCTCGCTGCCGGCTTGGGGTTGTCGGCCGCCACGGCGGCAGTGGTGAACCCCGTCAACAGCAGGGCGGCCATCAGGGCAAACGGCAGGGACTTGCGCACAGGTGTCTCCTCGGGCGTAAAGACCGAAGCCTAAACGCGTGGCGCACATGCCGAGTGTGCTGAAAGGCATGGGTGGCCACGCCAGCTCAGCCCGGCAGGGCCAGCGATGCATCCTGCATGGCCGGCAGCGCCAGGCGCTCCATCCACCCTTCGAAGCCGAGCAGGAAGGACTGCAGCGACTGCAGCGTAGACGTGTCGGTCAGCCAAGCCCGGGCGTCGAAGCGATCGGCGGCGCGGGCCACGAACAGGCTGGGTCCCGGCATCACCAGCGCACCGCAGGTGTGCAGCACCTGGCGCAGCGAAGCCTGTGCCAGCCGGGTGCCCCACGGACCGGAACTGGCGCCGAGCACGGCCACGGGCTTGCCGGCCAGCACCTCGCCGGCCGGGCTTTCACGCGAGAGCCAGTCCAGCGCGTTCTTCAACACGCCGGGCAGTGCCTGGTTGTACTCCGGCGTGGCAATGATTACGCCGTCCGCCGCGGCCACCGCCGCGCGCAGCGCCTGCACGCCGGGCGGGCCTGCGGGTTCGTGCTGCTCGAGGTCCTCGTCGAACAGCGGCACGGCGGCCAGGTCGTCGTACACCTCCAGTTGTATGCCGGCGGGCGCCTGGAGCGCCGCGGCGTGGAGCAGGCGGCGGTTCCAGGAGGCGCGGCGCAGGCTGCCGGCCAGGGCAAGCACGCGGCAGACGGGGACGGCAGGAGAAACGGTCATGGCGAAACCTCGGGCAGGGAGAGAAGTCAGGGCTCGATCGGGAGCAGCACGGCGCAGGCCATCAGCAGCGCACCCGTCGCGATGTCGACGCCCCGGCGCACTGCCGGATGCGCCAGCCAGCGGGCCAGCCAGGCGCCGAGCAGCGCCCACAGCAGCAGGCACGCGGCGGGAATCAGCGCGAACAGGCCAGCCAGCGTCAGGTAGTTGCGCAGGTCGGCGGCGGGGAGCGCCGCCAGCACGGTCAGCACGAGCACCCAGCTTTTCGGGTTGAGGAACTGGAAGCCGACCAGACCGAGCGCTTCTGTCGGCAGGCGTGCCGAGCCCGTGGGCGGCGCGGGCGACACGCCGCCGAAGCACAGCGACAGGCCGAGCCACGCCAGGTACAGCGCGCCGACCACGACGGCACCGTGGCGCAGCGGCGGCCAGGCGGCGAAGGCCGCGCCCGCGCCCAGCACCATGAGAGCCAGCAGCAACAGCCCGCCGACCACGATGCCGGCGATCGCCGGCATCGCGCCGCGCAGGCCGGCCTGTCCCGCGGCGCGCAGCACCACGAGATTGTTCGGGCCGGGGGTGATTGCCGCCACGCCGAGCAGCGCGGCGGCGGCAAGCCATGCATCCAGGTTCATGTCGCATCCGTCAATGGTCGAATGCAACGCATGCTGGCCCTTCACTCTGGTCGGTGCCCGCGTGTCAATGGTCTACAATTGCGACCATGAGAGAGCTGCCCCTGAACGCCCTGCGCGCCTTCGCCATGGTCCATGCCCACGGTGGCGTGCGTGCCGCTGCGCGGGAACTTGGCATGGCGCACTCCTCGGTGAGCCGTCACCTGACCGAACTGGATCGCTGGCTGGGCGTGCCGCTGCTGCGCGCGTCGGCCGGGCGCGGTGCGCTGATGTTCACTCCGCAGGGCGAGGCGCTGGGGCGCGCCACCCTGGCCGGCCTGCGCGGGATCGAACAGGCGGTGGCCGCCTTGCGCGAGACGCGGCCGGCGCACGCGGTGACGCTGTCCACCTCGCCGTCGTTCGCGATCCGCTGGCTGCTGCCGCGCCTGCCCGCGCTGGAAAAGGCGCATCCGAAGATCGAGCTGTCGGTACAGGTCGAGCAGCGGCTGGATGCGCTGGACGATGGCCGCATCGACCTGGCCATCCGCATGGGCACCGGGCCGTGGCCGGACCTGCATGCCGAGGCGCTGATGGACGACGTACTGTACCCGGTGATGAGCCCGACGCTGTGGCAGACGTCTGGACGTCCGACCAGGCCGACGCAGCTGGCCAGCCTGCGGCTGCTGCACGACCGCGACCCGCAGGCATCCTGGGAAGCATGGCGCAGCGCGCACGGGCCGGCCAGGCTCGCGTTGCAGCGCGGCGCGCGCTACACCTCGTCGGACCTGGTGCTGCGGGCGGCGATGCAGGGGCAGGGTGTGGCCTTGGCGCGCCATCGGCTGGCGGCGGACGACGTGGCGAACGGCAGCCTGGTGCGCCCGTTCGGCCGACTCGACGTGCCGTTGGGCACCTCGTACTGGATCGTGCGCCCGCCGGCGAAGCCCCGCGCGGCTGTGGCGGCGGTGATCGACTGGCTGCGCTGGCAGGCGGCAGGTACGGCCGCGCGCTGATCAGCCGCGCGCCAGCGCGCCTTCGACGAACTGCTGCAACTGCGCCGCGTTCAGCGCGCCGGACTGCCGCGCGATCTCGCGGCCCTGCTTGAACATGATCAGGGTGGGGATGCTGCGGATGTTGAAGCGCGTGGCGATCTGCGGCTGCGCCTCGGTGTCCAGCTTGGCCAGCCGCAGGCGCGGCTCGAACTTGCCGGCGGCCTGCACGAAGACCGGCGCGAAGCCGACGCACGGCCCGCACCACGGCGCCCAGAAATCCACCAGCACCGGCAGGTCGCCGCGGCCGGCGATGGCGTCGAAGTTCGCGCTCGTGAGTTCCGCCGGATGCCCTTGAAACAAGCCCTGCTTGCAGCGGCCACAGTTGGGGTGTTCGGCGACGCGCTCGGGCGGCACGCGGTTGAGCGCGCTGCAATGCGGGCAGGGGATGGTCAGTGCGGTACTCACGGCAGACTCCGGCGACGGGCAGGCGATACCCTGCACTGCAGATGGCGGCTGCCGCGGCGGAATCCAAGCCGGGTGCGGCCGGCGGTTCAGGCCATCCGGCGTGGCACGAAGCGCAATGCCACCGAGTTCATGCAATAGCGCAGGCCGGTCGGGCGCGGGCCGTCATTGAAGACGTGGCCGAGGTGGCTGTCGCAGCCCTTGCAGCTGATCGCCGTGCGGGTCATGCCGAACAGGTGGTCGATCGACTCGACCAAATTGCGCCGCGCGATCGGCTGCCAGAAGCTGGGCCAGCCGGTGCCGGAGTCGAACTCGGTGGCTGCGTCGTACAGCGCCGTGCCGCAGGCGAGGCAGCGGAACAGACCGGGCACGGCGGGGCGTTCATGCTCGCCGCTGAATGCACGCTCGGTACCTGCGTGACGCATGATTTCGTACGACGCCGGCGACAGCCTCTGCCGCCACTGCGCGTCGCTCAGCACCAGCTTCGGTACCTCGTGCGCGCCGAGATCGCGGCCGGTATCGTCAAAGATTTCCAGCAGCACGTTGCCGGGCTGGCCCACCGGCGTGTTCGCCGCCGCGTGCAGGCGCGGTACCAGCCAGCCGCCGCCCACGGCCAGCAACGCACCGCCGCCGAGCGCGGCGCGCAGGAAGCGGCGGCGATCCATCGCGAGAGTTTCATCGAGACGTGACATGGCTTCCTCCGTCGGGATTGGGATTCGGGATTTGCAGAGGCAAAGGCATTCGCGATCCTGCTCAGCCGAAAGTGAAGGCGTACGCCCGCACGCCGGGGTCGAGGAAGGTGATCTCGAACAGCCGCTCGCCGCTGCCGTTGGCCTGGCGTACGAGCTGGTACAGGCGCTGGCCGGTGACGGTGCCGTTGCCGTCGGCGTCGGTATCCATGCCGTGGTCGGCGCCGGGCGGTTTGCCGTCGATGGTGACGCGGAAGCGGATCGGCTTGCCATCGGCCGCCGGGCCGAGCACCAGGTGCAGGTCGCGCCCGCGGAAGCGATACATGATGGCGCCACCGGCCTGTTCCAGCTGCGCGTCCTCGTCGTGCACTGTCCAGCGCCCGTCCAGCGACCACTGGTTGGCGGCCAGCGCCGCCGGCGCGCGGTAATCGTGCGCCTCGTCGCGGGCCACGCGGCCGCCGACGAAATTCCTGGCGCGGGCGTAGCCGACGTAGGTCTCGGGCGAACGGGTGGGATCGTTCGACGCGGCGGCTTCGACGCCGCGATGGTCGTCGCGCACGTAGCCGCCGGGCAGGTTCTTCTGGCCGGCCTCGGCCAGCAGCTGGCGGATCACGTCCTCGCTTTGCCGATATTCGCCTTCGCCGAAGTGGTGGTGGCGGATCTGTCCCCGCGCGTCGATGAAGTAGTGCGCCGGCCAGTATTGGTTGTTGAAGCCTTGCCAAATCGCGTAATCGTTGTCCAACGCCACCGGGTAGTCGACGCCGAGATCCTTCACCGCCTTGGCCACGTTGGCCGGGTTCTTTTCGAAGGCGAACTCCGGTGCGTGGACGCCGATCACCACCAGGCCGTGATCCTTGTACTTGTCGGCCCAGCCGCGCACGTACGGCAGCGAGCGGATGCAGTTGATGCAGGAGTAGGTCCAGAAATCGACCAGCACCACCTTGCCGCGCAGCGATGCGGTGGTCAGCGGCGGGCTGTTGAGCCACTGTGTGGCGCCGGCCAGCGACGGGAACGTGCCTTCCACCGGCAGCGGGTCGCCGGCCTTGAGCTGTGGTTGCGGCGCCGGTGCCGGGCGCACGGCGTCGATCAGCTTCTGTTCGATGCCGCTGGTGCTGGCCAGCGAGACGCGGGTGAGCAGGCCGGTGTCCAGGCCCAGCGCGATCGCGGCCACGCCGCACAGCACCAGCACGCCGAGCGCCCGACGTACCCACTCGCCGACGCCCAGCGAGCGCTTCATCAGCGCGAACACCTTGCCGCCGATCAGCAGCGCCAGGCCAAGCGAGGTGGCCGCACCGGCGGCATAGGTGAGCAGCAGCAGGGTGGTCTGCACGCTGGCGCCGTTCAGCGCCGCGCCGGTCAGCAGCAGGCCGAGGATCGGCCCCGCGCACGGCGCCCACAGCAGGCCGGTGGCGACGCCGAGACCGGCCGCGCCCCAGACCGAGTCGCCATCGCCGGCCGAGCGCTGCGACAGCCGGTTGCCCAGCGCCACGAACGGGCGGGTGATCCATTCGGCCAGGTGGGTCGACAGCAGGGTCAGGCCGAGCAAGGCCAGCACCGCCATCGCCACCCAGCGGCCGTACTGGTTCGCGTGCACCGCCCAGCCGCCGCCGAGGGCCGCCAACGTGGCGACGACGGCGAAGGTGATCGCCATGCCAAGCAACATCGGGAAACCGTTGCGCATGAACGGCCGGTCGGAGCGGGCGAACACGAACGGCAGCACCGGCAGGATGCACGGGCTGAGGATGGTCAGGACGCCGCCGAGGTAGGCGAGGATCAACACGAGCATGGAGTTTTCATCCGTGGGTGGTTGCCTGATGATTCGCCGCCGCCTCCGCCGGCGTTACATGCGGATACGAGGTAACGTCGGCGCCAGATGCAGCGAAGACTTCGGTGGAGCGTTCCGTCGTGGAGCGAACATGGTGCAAGCCTTGACCGCCACCGCCTTCATGGGTCTAGATAGTGGACTTCTCCGCGGGATGAGTCTCGTCCGGACCGTGCCAGCCGAATCCGCCGCCGCCAGCGAATCGCCCGACCAGCGCCGATCGGCGTGGATGGCGGCTGCGCAGGCCGGCGACCGGCGCGCCTACGAAAAGCTGCTGGCCGATTCGGTGGCCCTGATCCGCGCCGTCGCGCGACGCCAGGGCGTGGCGCAGGACCAGCTCGACGACGTGGTGCAGGAAACCCTGCTCACCGTGCATCGCGTGCGCCACACCTACGATCCTGCCCGCTCCTACGACGCCTGGCTCGGTGCGATCGCCGGCCGCCGCGCGATCGACTCCCTGCGCAGCCGCGGCCGCCGCGACAGCCGCGAACTGCACGATGAATTTGCGCTGGACAATCACCCGGACCGCGACGACGCCAGCGCCGCTACCGAGAGCGAGCAGCGCGCGCAGCGCCTGCGCGAGGCGATCGCCGGGCTGCCGCCGGGCCAGCGCGAGGCCGTTGAACAACTCGGCCTGCACGAGCGCTCCCTCAGCGAGGCGGCCGAGCTGACCGGGCGCAACACCGGCGCACTGAAAGTGAACCTGCATCGCGCGCTGAAGGCGCTGCGCGGGCGTTTCCATGGAGAACCCTGACGTGATGTCCGACCCGCGAGTCCATGAGGCGCTGATCGACCGCCTGGGTACCGAGCTGGTGCCAGTGCGGCGACTGCTGCCGCCATGGCTGCGCACCGCCGGCTGGCTGTCGCTGGTGGCGGCGCTGGCGGTCGGGCTGCTGCTGCATTACGGCGCCAGCCCGATGCTGCGGCGATGGGCCGCCACGCCGGACCTGGCCTGGGCCGGCATCGGCGCGGTGCTTACGGCGGTGGGCGCGGCCTGGGCGGCGTTCGCGCTGGGCGTGCCGGGGCGGCATGGCGCCTGGGCCTGGTTGCCGGTGCCCGGGGCTCTGCTGTGGATCGGCGCCAGTGGTCTCGGCTGCCTGCGCAACTGGGTCGCGCCGGGCACGGAAGTGGCCGGGGTACATCAGTCCGCCGATTGCCTGGTCTTCATCATCGCTTTCTCGATCCCGCTGTCCGCGCTGCTGATCGTGCTGTTGCGCCGCGCCTGCCCGCTGCGGCCGGTGCTCGCCGCGGTGCTGATCGGCCTGGCCAGCGCAGCGGCCTCGGCCAGCCTGCTGGAGATCTGCCACGCCTTCGACTCCGCCGCCACCGACCTGCTGACGCACGCGTTGGCGGTGATCGTGGTAGTGGCGGTGAATGCCGCAATGGGCGGGCGGTTGTTGTCCAAGGCGTAGGGATTCGTGACTCGGCAACACGGGCGCAGGGCGGGCACCACCCGCCGTCCCTGTCGCGATGTCGCAAGGCAAAAACCGGCGGGCCGTGCCCGCCCTGCATGGATCGTCCGACGCTTTTGCCCGGACCCGAATCAATCGCGCAGATTGTCGAACTGCAGCGGCAGCTCGACGTCCGCCTTGCGCAGCACCGCCATCGCCGCCTGCAGGTCGTCGCGCTTCTTGCCGCTGACGCGCAGCTTGTCGCCGTTGATCTGTGCCTCGACCTTGAGCTTGGCTGCTTTCAGCGCGGCCACCAGCTTCTTCGCCACCGGCTGTTCGATGCCCTGTTTGACCGTGATCTTCTGCCGCGAACCGCCAAGGTTGGTTTCCGGGTCGGCGATGTCGAGCGCGCGCACGTCGATCTTCCGCGCGATCAAGCGGGCACGCAGGATGTCCAGCATCTGCTGCAGCTGGAACTCGCTGGGTGCGCTCTGGGCGATCACGAAATCTTCCAGCACGTACTTCGCGTCCACGCCCCTGAAGTCGAAGCGTGTGCCCAGCTCGCGGTTGGCCTGGTCCACGGCATTGGTCAGTTCGTGCTTGTCGACTTCGGAGATCACGTCGAAGGAGGGCATGGCGGCGGCTCGGACAGGGCGGGTTGTTCAGTGTAAGCGATGCCGTCAGGCGATAATGCCCGACCAGTTCCGCGGGAACCCGTATTCGTGAAAGTGGATGTGCTGATCATCGGCGCCGGCGCTGCCGGCCTGATGTGCGCGATCACCGCCGGCCAGCGTGGCCGTCGCGTGCTGGTGGTCGACCACGCCAACAAGGTCGGCAAGAAGATCCTGATGTCCGGCGGCGGGCGCTGCAACTTCACCAACCTGGGTACGACGCCGGCCAACTACCTCTCGGCCAACCCGCATTTCGCCAAGTCCGCGCTGGCGCGCTGCACGCCATGGGATTTCATCGCGCTGGTGGAGAAGCATCGCATCGCGTACCACGAGAAGGAGCTCGGCCAGCTGTTCTGCGACGACTCCTCGAAACAGATCGTGCGCATGCTGCTGGACGAGTGCGCCGCCGCCGGCGCCACGGTGGAGGCGAACTGCGGCGTGCAGCGCGTGCGCAGGGCGCCGGAGGGCTTCAGCGTGCTCACCGCGCGCGGCGAGGTGCATGCCGACTCGCTGGTGGTGGCCTCGGGCGGGCTGTCGATTCCCAGCATGGGCGCCAGCGGCTTCGGCTACGAACTGGCGCGCCAGTTCGGCCACGAGGTGCTGCCCACGCGCGCGGGGCTGGTGCCGCTGACGCTGAGCGGCAAGCATCAGGAGCATTACGCGGATCTGGCCGGCGTGGCCCTGCCGGTGGTGGAAACGCGGGTGGGCAAGCAGCGCTTCCGTGCCGGCACGCTGTTCACCCACCGCGGGATCAGCGGGCCGGCGATCCTGCAGATTTCCTCGTACTGGCAGCCCGGCGACGACCTGCGCATCGACCTGCTGCCCGATCTCGACGTCGGCGCGCACCTGCTCGAACAACGCGCGGCGCGTCCTCTGGCCGAACTGAAAACGGTGCTCGGCGAGCTGCTGCCCAAACGGTTGGCGCAACGCCTGTGCGAGCAGTGGCTGGGGAACCGCCCGATGCGCCAGTACCGGGACGCCGAGCTGGCACGCATCGGCGAGCAACTCGGCGACTGGCCGATCACCGCCAGCGGCACCGAGGGTTATCGCACCGCCGAGGTCACCCTGGGCGGGGTCGACACCGCCGGCATCTCTTCCAGCACCATGCAGTCGAAGCTGGTGCCGGGGCTGTACTTCATCGGCGAGGTGGTCGACGTCACCGGCTGGCTCGGCGGCTACAACTTCCAGTGGGCGTGGGCGTCGGGAAGGGCGGCGGGCGAGTCGGCCTGATGGCGGTTGCTTGACGCCTTCTTCCGCGGGCTGCAGCATCGTGCAGTGCACCTGCAAAGGAGAGGCGGTCGATGGCCAAGCTGGACAAGGGCAAGCTCGTCGACCCGGCGATCGAGGTCAGGCTGTATGCGTCGATCGAGCATGGCAGCCTGGATGCCGTCCATGCCATCGTGCTGCACCGGACCGACTCCTCCAACGCCACCAGCACGTTCAGCGCCTATGCCGGCGGCAAGCAGACCGGTGCGCATTTCCTGATCGACAAGGCCGGCCAGATCTACCAGACCGCCCGCGTCGACCAGGTGTGCTGGCACGTGGGCGTGCTGCTGGCGCGTTGCCAGGTCGAGCACGGCTGCGATCCGCACGAACTGAAGACGATTTCCTCGCTGATGCATGCCAAGGGCGTGGGGTTCGGCAGCCGTGCGAGGAACCTCTCGCGACACGAACTGGGCAAGGCCTATCCGTCGCGCTACCCCTCCAACCAGGACTCGCTGGGCATCGAGGTGGTGGGCATGTTCCAGCCGGCGCAGAAGGCGTTCGAGACGCCGACGCCGGAGCAGCTGAAGTCGCTGAAGTACCTGGTGGACCTGCTGGTCGGGCAATTCGGTCTCAATCTGCTGAGCGACGTCTATGCGCATGGCGCGATAGCGCGCAAGGAAGTCACCGAGGGCGCCCAGCTGCTGCATGCCCTGACGGCGGGGAGCAAGCCGTGAGGGCATTCGGCATGATCGCGTTGTGCGCGGCGCTGGCGGCGTGTGCGCCGGTGCGCAGTGGTGACGCTATCGAAGTGGTGTCGCTGCAGCGGCAGCTCGACAACGCCCGCGCCGACGCCGACATCTGCAGTGCGTTGACGCTCGACCGCGCCGATGTATCGCGTTATTTCGCGTTGGCCGAGATGGTCGATGCGACCACGTTCGATGCCGAGGCGATCATCATGCCGTGCAGCTATCGCGGCACCCTGCGTCGCGCGGGGAAGCTCTATCAGTGGCAGATTTTCGCTGGCGGCGCGGCTTATCTGTACGACGGCGCCGCGACCAACCAGCGCTATTTGTGCCGCAAGTCGTGCCTGGAGGCGCTGCCGAACCTGCGCTGACTTGCGTGGTCCGATTCAGTCTGGCGTTTGCGCCGACGCCGTTGACGGCGGCGCATCGGCAGGTACCAGATCCTCTGACGCCAGGGTTGCCCAGCTCAGATGATGCGGATCGAAGCCGCTTTCGATCATCGGCTTGACGATGCGGAAGTAAGGCGAGATGTCGAAGTCGCGCGGCGCGAACAGCCTGGAACTGCGGATGTGCAGGATCTCCCGGCGCGCGCGCTGGGCGCCGCGCAACTGGCGGTAGTCGCGCTCCAGCATCGGCAGGATCGGGTAGCGCACGCTGTGGAAGGCCGCCGCGATCAGCGACGAGCAGATCGCCCGGGTCGGCTCGCCGCTGCCCAGCGCCAGCAGGCGCCGGCGCCAGCGTCCAGGCACCGGCGGCGTCGGCAGCAGGTAGCGCATCAGGTCGATCACGTTGCGCATGTCGTAGAGCTGGCCGAGGCGGCGCGCGGCGTGTTCGATCACCTGCTCGATCTCGCCCGCGTGCAGCCCGACCGGGCGGCAGATGCGCGTGTGCGCCCCACGATACGCCTCCAGCGGCAGCGCACGCACGCCCTCCACCACGTCGGCTTCGATCAGCACGTGCGCGCCAAGGGCGGGGAAGCGGTCGTGCAGGGCGTCGCCCACGTACAGCGCCGCATGCGACCAGCTCGACTGGGTGACGTACTTGATCGCGCTGCCGATGCGGCTGCTGCCGTCCACCAGCAGCACGTCGGCGGGCCGCAACGATGTCTCCAGCATCTCGTAGCGCGAGGTGCCGAAGTGCATGGCGCCGACGCGCGGCTTCGACAGGTAACGGGCCAGGGCGCGGCCCAGCCTGTGCAAGGGATGAAACACGATGCAGCGCTCCCGGCGGTCGCAGGTGCGTCGAGCTTAAGCCGTGGGCGTGTGCGTGTCAGCGCCGGGCGACCAGGCCAGGCGGCCGTCGATGACGGTATGGCTGCGCCCACCGACCCAGATCGCGTCGCGGTCGATGTGCACCATCAGCTGCGCGTCGTGGCCGATTTCGCGGCCCTGGCTGACGCGGTAGCCGCGGGCCAGCTGGCCGTGCGGTTCGGTCCGAGCGATGTACGCAGCAATCAATCCGTTGGCGGCGCCAGAGGCGGGATCTTCCACGATGCCCACGCCGGCGGGGAACGCGCGTACGACCAGCCGGGCTTGGTCCGATGCCACGCGCGCGAAGGCGCACAGCCCCATGCTGCTGCTGGCGCGGGCCAGCGCAAGGATTGCCGCGTGGTCGGGTTGCCAGGCGCGCAGGCTGGCCTCGTCGGCGACCTCAGCCAGCCACCAGCGTCGGCCGCCGTCGACCAGCGCCGGCGGCAGCGCACCATCGGTTACGCCGTGCAACGCTGCGGCCAGCAGCGGGTTTGCGTCGCGGCCGGTCGCCAGCACGCGTTCGCCCGGCGAGCGCAGCAGCAGTTCGCGCGTGGCGCCGGTGCCTTCGACCCGGATCGGCAATACGCCGGCGCCGCATTCCTGCCACAACAGTCCGTCGCGCGGCGTGGCCAGGCCTGCTTCCAGCGCCGCATGGGCGCTGCCGATGCTGGGGTGGCCGGCAAACGGGATCTCCTCGTGCGGCGTGAAGATGCGCACCCGGTAGCTCGCCCGGGGGGCGGTCGGCGGCAGCAGGAAGGTGGTTTCCACCAGCGCCGTCCAGCGCGCGAAACGCTGCATCGCCGCGCTGTCCCAGCCATCCGCGCCGATCACCACGCCCAGGTGGTTGCCGCCGCCGAGGGTGGCCGCAAAGACGTCCAGATGCAGGTAACGGAGCAGGCTCATGCGTTTCGTCCGACCGCGGGGCGCGGTGCAAAGCGGCAGATGATAGAGGGGCGGCCCGGGTGGCGACACTGCCGCTTTCGCATAAGCCGCGCCGTACCGGGCATAAGCACGGGGGCCGTGCGGCGAGTCGACAAGCCCGGGGCAAGGCGCCAAGATGCCGACCTTTGCGTTATGGAACCGTCCATGCCGATCACCCTGGCCATCATCGCCATCACCTGCGTCGTCTCGTTCATGGCGTTCAAGAACGCGCGGCTGATGAACGACCTGATCCTGTGGCCGCCGGCGATCACCCGCCAGCGCGAGTACCACCGGCTGGTGACCTACGGCGTGGTGCACGCGGATTTCGGCCACCTGCTGTTCAACATGTTCACGCTGTTCTTCTTCGGGCGTGCGATGGAACCGTTCTACACCGGCATGCTCGGCACGCTGGGGTTCGCGCTGTTCTACATCGGCGGGCTGGTGATCTCGATCCTGCCGACCTGGCTGAAGAACCGGAACAACCCGGACTATCGCAGCCTGGGTGCGTCGGGCGCCGTATCGGCGGTGCTGTTCGCCTACATCCTGATTGCGCCGTGGCAGCAGATCATCGTGCTGGTGATTCCGATGCCGGCGATCGTCTACGCGGTGTTGTACACCGCCTATTCGATCTACATGGACCGGCGCGGGCAGGGCAACGTCAACCACAGCGCGCACCTGTGGGGCGCGGCCTATGGCGTGCTGTTCACCATCGCGATCAATCATCGCGTGCTGCCGCATTTCCTGGATGCGCTGATGCATCCGCGCTGAGGCGTGCTCCCTCGCCTGGCGTGCAGATGAACGCTTCGTGCGCTGCGTAATGCCGTGGAGCGCCGATACGCGCATACTGGCCGCGTTGCTCACCGCTCACCGCAGGAGAACCAACGCATGGCAATGACCCGCAAGTCGGCAGCGAAGACGTCCGCGGCAAGGAAAGCATCGGCGAAGAAGTCCGGTGCGAAAAAGCCCGCCGGAAAGAAAGCCGCCGTCAAGAAGTCTGTCGTGAAGAAATCAGTTGCGAAGAAGGTCGCCGCGAAGAAGTCCGTCGCGAAGAAGTCCGTCGCCAAGAAAGCTCCGGCGGAAAAGGTCGCGGTGAAGAAGGCAGCCGCCAGGAAATCCCCGGCGAAGAAGACCGCCTCGAAGAAAGCCGCCGCCAAGCGCACGGCCAGCCCGCGCAGCGCGACGAAGACGACGTCCCGGCGGCCGGCGACGAAGAAGGTCGCTGTCCGCAAGGCTGCGCCGAAACCGGCAGCGAAGAAGTCTCGGGCCCGCGCCAGCGCGGCCTCGCGCAAGCCGGCACCGCGCAAGTCCGCCGTACGCAAAGCCGTGCCCGTGAAATCCGTGGCCAAGGCTGCGCCCGCAAAGCAGCCTGCCGCGAAGAAAACGGCCGCGAAGAAGCCGGCGGCCACGCGTCCAGCCGCACCTCGGGTCGCGACTCGGCCGACGCCCAGGTCGGCGCCCGTTCGCCCGCGCCCGGCCGACCAGCCGGTGGCGCACATCAGCCCGGAAGAGGCCGTGGCCCACATCCAGGCCTTGCTCGACGCCAAGCACGAGCGGGATCAGCGCGAGCCGTCGTGGCCCGGCGCCAACCCGTCGCATCCGGCCGCGAACGTGACGGAGATGCACGCGCCGGTGAATGGCACGGGCGATGCGTCCGTGACGACATCGCCGCGCGACGATCTGGGCAAGCGCAAGGGCTGAATCTGCCCGGGCGAGCCGGTGTCGCGGCGCCGGTCTCGCTCAGGGAGAGTTCAAGCGGCCTGGTCCAGCGTGGGGCTTGAGAAGCACCGCGGAGGTGGACCATGAAACGACTGTTCGCTTGCGTTGGACTGATGGCGGTGGCGGCCGCGCTGTCCGGCTGCTATTACGACCCCGGCTACACCTACGTGCGCGGGGGCGGGCCGGCTGGTGACGCCTATTACGGGACCGGCACCACGTACTACGCCTCGCCTTACGACAGTTATTACGGACCGACCTACTACGGCGGCTATTACGGCGGCTACTACGGTTGCTGCTATGCGCCCGGGGTGAGCATCGGCATCAGCTCGCACTGGTATGGCGGTTCGCGCTATCCGCGCTATCGCGGGCGCGACTACGGGCGCGACTATCGCCACCACGACAATGACCGCGCCCATTACCGCGACGATGGTCGCTCGGGGCATCGCGACCCGCACCGCGGCGAGCGCCGTTCGCGCGACCGCGACGACCGTCGCCATTGATCGCCGCCGCGTCCGGTGGCATCGGGCGTTCAGGCACAATCGGTGGATGCTTTTGCCGTCGTCAAGCGCATCCGCCGTGGTGTTCCGGTTTGCCCTCCTGATGGTGGCGGGCTTCGCCCTGGCCGCCTGCAGCAGCGTGCGCTACTACGCACAGGCCGCCCACGGCCAGGCCGAACTCATCGTGCATCGACGCCCGATCGAGCGCATGCTGACGGCCCCGCACACCGACCCCCAGCTGGCCGCGCGCCTGCGCCTGGCGCTGCAGGCGCGCCGGTTCGCCTCGCGCGAACTCGGCCTGCCCGACAACCGCAGCTACACCGGCTATGTGCCGCTGGATCGCGACTATGTGGTGTGGAACGTGTTCGCTGCGCCACGCTATTCGGTGCAGGCGGTGCCGCAGTGCTTTCCGATCGCCGGTTGCGTGGCCTATCGGGGCTGGTTCAGCGAGCAGGCGGCGAAAGCCGATGCCGCACGCTGGAAGGCCCGCGGCGACGATGTGTGGATCGGCGGCGTGCCGGCGTATTCGACGCTGGGCTGGTTCGCCGATCCGGTGCTGTCCAGCATGCTGCGCTGGGACGACGACGAGTTGGCCGGCACGATTTTCCACGAGCTGGCGCACCAGCTGATCTACGTGAAAGGCGACAGCGCGTTCAACGAATCCTTCGCCAGCCTCGTGCAGCGTCAGGGCCTGCGCGAATGGCGCGCCTCGCGCGGCTTGCCGCCGGCACAGGGCCACGAGGACGCGATCGCCGACGGCTTCACCCGGCTCGTGCTGGATCTGCGCGAGCGCCTGAAGGTGTTGTATGCCAGCGGCGTCGATGCCGAGGCGATGGAAGCCGGCAAGCAGGCGGAGATCGCCGCCTTCCGCGCACGCTACGCGCAGTGGCGCGAACGCCAATGGCCCGGCGACCACCGCTACGACGCGTGGGTGGCCCAGCCGATCAACAATGCGCGGCTGTTGCCGTTCGGCGTGTACGACCATTGGGTGCCGGCGTTCGACGCGCTGTTTCGCCGCTCGGGGCGGGACTGGACGGCGTTCTACGCCGAGGTACGCGCGCTGGCGCGCGAACGGGAGCCGCGCCGCGACCGCGCGCTGGAAGCGCTGATGCCGCCGCCACACGGTGCGCAGGCCCGGGTCGCGCCGCGCTGAAAACTCAGTGCCCGCCGCGCGGCGGCGTTTTTCTCCCCGCCATGTGGCGCAGATAGCTCAGCAGGGCATCCAGGTCGGCGTCGGAGAGCGCCTGCGTGCCGAAGCCCGGCATCTTCGCCTGCGGCCAGCGGCGCAGCGACTGCGGATCGCGGATGTAGCCGCGCAGCAGGTCGGCACGCAGGTACTCGGTGGGGTTGTACGGAATGTTGAGGTCCGGCCCGAGCCGGGCGTCGCCGGCGCCGTTGAGGGTGTGGCAGGCGAAGCAGCTGCGCTGGAACACGGCCAGCCCCCGCCGCACGGCGCTGTCCGCCGGCGTGGCGGGGGCCGGCAGGATGGCCGGGAACCGTGCGGCCACGCTGTCGGCGCGGCGGATCGCGGCCAGCTGGTACGGCCATTGTTCCGGCCCCACACCCGCCGCACGCGGCTGGGTCCACACGACGTAGAACGGGCCGGCGCGGCCGTGCCCGCCGGGCAGTGCGGGCCACGGCCGGGCGGGGTCCTCGATCGCCAGCCAGGCGGTGCTGCCGCGCCGGTTCAGGATCAGCGCCGCGGGTATCTCGGCAACAAAGCCGTCCTTGGCGACAAATTGCAGGTGATCGCCGGCTGCGATGCCGGGCAGCAATCCGGCCAGCGGCACGGCACGGTAGTTCCGGGTGCGCTTGAACGCCACGTCGCCGAGCACGGTGATGGTGCGCGCATCCGGGCGCGCCAGCAGGGTGGCGGTGCTCCAGCGGGTGGCGCCATGGCCCAGGTCGATGCGCAGTTCGGCGGCGCGCGCGAATCGACTGCTGCCGAGAAGCGCCAGGCCGATCGCAAGCAGGGCGGCGATCCGCGTCATCAGGGTGGCTTCGATCCAGCTTGCGCGCATGGGGTTCTCCGGGCAGTGGCCTCAGTGTAGGGCCAGCCTTGGCCCAGGGCAGGGCCGTGCACCTGTCGCGGCGCTGAACGGCGACGGGCGTGCACGTTGAACTCACGCGGGGGCGTACACACTAAGCCCGTGTATCGCCGTGACGGCGACAAGAAGCGGGGCAATCCATCGCCTTGCTGAGGGGCCGGCCTTACCTCCCCTGGAGGCCGCCTGACAAACCCCATCGGTCCTCCCCTGGCCGATGGGGTTTTATTTTGCCCGGCGCCGGTGGCCGACCATGGATAATGGCCGGCGCTGCCGTTTCCTCCTGCCTGGGCGCCTGATGGTCATCGAATCGCTGCTCGACACCGACCTGTACAAGTTCTCGATGATGCAGGTGGTGCTGCACCAGTATCCCGGGGCGGAGGTGGAATACCGCTTCAAGTGCCGCACGCCGGGGATCGACCTGGTTTCGTGCATCGACGACATCCGTACCGAACTGGCTGCGCTGTGCCGCCTGCGCTTTCGTGCCGATGAGCTGGATTACCTGCGCGGCTGGCGCTTCATCAAGAGCGATTTCGTGGATTTCCTGGGGCTGTTCCAGCTCAACGAGAAGTACGTGGAAATCGCGCCCTCGCCTGACGTGGCGGGGGAGATCGAGATCCGCATCCGCGGGCCTTGGCTGCACACGATCATGTTCGAGGTGCCGCTGCTGGCGATCGTCAACGAGGTGTATTTCCGCCGCACCAGTGCCGGGCTGGATCTGGCCGAAGGGCGTCGGCGTCTGCACGACAAGATCGCCATGCTGCGCGATGCGCCGGATTATGCGCTCTGCCGCATCGCCGATTACGGCACCCGCCGGCGCTATTCGCGGCGCTGGCAGCAGGAGGTCGTCACCACCCTGCGCGACGAGCTGGGACCGCAGCTGGCCGGTACCAGCAACGTGTGGCTGGCCCGCGAACTGGGCTTGACCCCGCTGGGCACGCTGGCGCACGAATACCTCCAGGCGCACCAGGCGCTGGGGCCGCGGCTGCGCGATTCGCAGGTGGCAGCGCTGGAGGCGTGGGCGAAGGAGTATCGCGGTGATCTGGGCATCGCCTTGTCCGATGTCTACGGACTCGATGCCTTCCTGCGTGATTTCGACATGTACTTCTGCAAGCTGTTCGACGGCACGCGCCACGATTCCGGCGATCCGTTCGCCTGGGGCGAGAAGGTGCTGGCGCATTACCGCGACAACCGCGTCGACCCGCGCAACAAGGTGCTGGTGTTCAGCGACGGGCTGGACATCCCTCGCGTGATGCAGCTCTACGCGCATTTCCGCGGCCGCTGCCAGCTCGCCTTCGGCGTGGGCACCAACCTCACCAACGACGTGGGCCCGGCGCCGATCAATATCGTGATCAAGATGATCCGCTGCAACGGGCAGCCGGTGGCCAAACTCAGCGATTCCCCCGGCAAGAACATGTGCGAGGACCCGGCCTACGTGGCCTATCTGCGCCAGGTATTCGAGATTCCAGCCACACAGGGCTGACGATCATCGGTCGTCCGGCGCGCGGCTGAACACGCCGGCCAGCAGCAGCAGGGACAGCAGCGCGAGAGCGAGATGGAGCACGGCGAATCCGGCATGACGGGACGCCTTGACGGTAGCCGCGCGCACCAGCGGCGCCAAAGGAGCATGCCGCATATGGATATGCCGGAGCCTGCGTCGATGGCGTACGCTGGCGGGACACCCGTCGCCGTTCCGGAGCAAGCCATGACCAGCATCCACGATTTCACCGTGACCGACATCGACGGCAAGCCGCGCTCGCTCGGCGAATGGCGCGGCAAGACCCTGCTGGTGGTCAATGTTGCCTCGCAGTGCGGATTCACCCCCCAGTACGAGGGCCTGGAGGCGTTGTGGCGGGAGCAGCGCGATCTGGGCCTGGTGGTGCTGGGCTTTCCCTGCGACCAATTCGGTCACCAGGAACCGGGCGGCGACGCCGAAATCAAGGATTTCTGCAGCACCCGCTTCGACGTGACCTTCCCGATGTTCGCCAAGATCGAGGTCAATGGCGAGCACGCCGCGCCGCTGTACCAGTGGCTGAAGAGCGAGGGCAAGGGCATCCTCGGCAGCGAGGCGATCAAGTGGAACTTCACCAAGTTCCTGGTCGATGGCGACGGCCAGGTGGTCAGGCGCTACGCGCCCACCGACACGCCGCAGAAGATCGGCCGCGACACGCGGGCCCGCTTGCAGAAGTGAACCATCAACGTGGGCGAGGGGCGGGCCCCGACGGTTGCCGGGCCTGAATCGAACTGTCCGTTGGCGCCCGCGAGGGCGTTCTGCGCGGGCCGTGCACGCGCCGTCTGCTAGGCTTTGTCCCTTTGCCGACCCTTGTCGGCTCCCATGGACCCCCCGAGCGAGGCCAGATGATGCAGATTGCCCGAGATTCCGTTGCCGCCTTCCACTACACCCTCACCGACGACCAGAACCAGGTCATCGACAGCTCCGCCGGTCGCGACCCGCTGACCTACCTGCACGGCGGCGGCCAGATCGTGCCGGGCCTGGAAAAGCAGCTGGAAGGCCGCTCGACGGGCGACAAGTTCACCGCCGACGTCGCCCCGGAAGAGGGTTACGGCGTGCACCATCCGGAGCTGATGCAGGAAGTGCCGCGTTCGGCCTTCCAGGGCGTGGAGGACATCCAGCCCGGCATGCAGTTCCAGGGCCGCGGCCCGCAGGGCGAGATCAATGTCACCGTCACCCGCGTCGAGGACGACAAGGTCTTCATCGACGGCAACCACCCGCTGGCCGGCAAGACCCTGCATTTCGCCATCGAAGTCACCGACGTGCGCGCTGCCAGCGAGGAAGAACTGGCGCACGGCCACGTGCACGGTGCGGGCGGCCACCACCACTGAGCATCCTGCTCGCGGCCAGGTATTCGGGATTCGGGAAAATGCATCGCGCACAGGGTGCGCGATGCTCTTGCGGATCGCTCCGGCGCCACCGCGCCGGTCAGTACCAGTCCAGCAACGACACGCCCACGCCGAGGTAGGTGGCGTTGTGGTTGTAGTCGATCAGGCTCTCGCCGTAGCCCTTGAACAGTTCCGCGTAGCCGCGCAGGTTGCCGGCGATCGGGAAGCTCCAGCCGAAGCGCAACGATCCGTGCTGGCGGCTGCCGCCGCGGAACGAGTCGCGCAGGGTCAGCCCGAATTCCTGGCCGTTCCACTCGTGCACGATCTCCACCTCGCCGCGTCCCACGTAATCGCTGATGTCGGGGTTGTCGTCGATGCTTCGCGATTCGGGAATGCGCCACCATGGCCGGATCATCACCGTCCAGTTCTCGCGTTCGAAACCGACGTTGGCGATCAGCCGGTTCCAGCTGCGCGACAGCGGCAGCCCGCGGCCGTTGGATTGGTGGTTGAAACCGATGCCCAGCAGGCGCCCCTCCCAACCCAGCAGGTGGTAGCTGGTGTCGAACATCAGCATGGCCTCGGGCTCGTAGTCGGTCTCGCGGAACGGGCGCGACAGCGTGGAGTTGTAGACCTGCCAGCGCGACGACTGGGTGTAGCCCACCCACAAGTCGCCGGCGTCACCGAACACGCCCTGCCAGATCTTGGCCTTGAGGCTCAGCTGGAACTTCGCCTCGATGTTGTCCAGCCGCTCGCTGCCGGCGGCGTCGTTGTCGGGGTTGGGACTGTTCGGCTGGTTGTTCTGGTTGCTGCTGGCGAAGATGGGCAGCACGTAGACCGGCTTGTAGCCGCGCACGTTGAAGGTGCCCAGCTTGCTTTCCGGCGCCAGCTCCCAGCGGCTGTCCAGCAGCGACAGCGGCACTGCCACCTCGCTGTTGCCGGGGCCGGCCGCGGGTGTGCCGGGATGATCGTGGCCGAATACGTCGCCCTCCGTCGCCTGCACCGTGCGCTTTTGCGCCACCGGCAGGTTGACCCGGCCGGTGGCCTTGTCGTAGCAGGCCAGCCGCTGCGCGTCGCTCTCGATCGCGGTGCAGCCACGGATGTCCATCGGGTCGGGATTTTGCGCATGCGCCGTGGCGGCGGCCACGCAGACCCATGCCGCAAAGGCCGCGGCGAGCGGGAGTTTCATGGTGTTTTTCCAGTGCGCGGCGAGCGCGTTGCCGGCCGTCGATTCAGACCGGCAAGTTTATCCGATGCCCGTGAATGCACGATTCACGGGCATCGCGTCCGCGGGTTCAACGCAACTGCTTGACCCAGCGTGCGTACTCCGTTTCGCTGATCTTGCCGTTCTTGTTGCTGTCCGCGTTGAGGAAGTCGTTGGCCAGCGGAGGATAAGCCGAGGCCTGTTCCTCGGTGATGCTCTTGCCGCCCGCCGCCAATTGCTGGAACGAGGGCGCCGGGCCGATTGTCGGCGCCGGTGCCGGTGCGCTGTTGACCACGACCTGACCCTGCGGCGTGTTGAACGTGGCGGTATCGGCGGCGGTGGCGGAAGCGGAAGCGGCTGGAGCGGGAGTGTCCTGCGCCAGGCTCGTGCCGGCGAACAACAACCCGCCGGCCAGCAGGCCGCCGTACAGGGAAGTGCGCAAATTCATGAGGGAATCCTCCATGCCAGAATGGGTGTCCGAAGTACGCGGGCCCGGTCGCGCATGCTGCCGCACCGGACTCTTCTCGACCCTAGCAAGCGATGTGTATATGTCCGCTCAAGATCGTCCGCCGGTGCGGGTAAGGGCCCAGTGCCGTTGAGCCGGCCTTCAGCTGCGCCCGCGCTCGGCCTCGCCCAGGCACGCCTGCTGCAACTGGGGGCACAGGGCTTGCTGCAGGCCACCCGACGCCGCGCCCGGCGCGCCGACGTGGTGACCGCCGTCGAGCGCATGGGCTTGCTGCAGATCGACACCATTCACGTGGTGGCGCGCAGCCCGTACCTGGTGCTGCACGCGCGGTTGGGCGATTACCCGATGGACTGGCTGGACGAGGCGCTGGCCGACGGCAGGCTGGCTGAAACGTGGGCGCACGAGGCCTGCTTCGTCAGCGCCGCCGATCTGCCGTGGCATCGCGCCTGGCTGGCCCGGCGTGACAACCACTGGGCGCACCGCCACGCGGCGCGCATGCATCGCGAACAGCGCAGCGGCATGGACGGTTTGCTCGCGCGGATTCGCGCCGACGGCCCGGTGCGCGCGGCAGATTTTGCCCGCCAGGAGGGCGCGGTCGGCTCGGGTTGGTGGGAGTGGAAGCCGGAGAAGCGCTGGCTGGAAGCATGGTTCGCGCTGGGCGAACTGATGGTGTTGCGGCGTGAACGTTTCCAGCGGGTGTACGACTTGAGCGCGCGAGTGCTGGCGCAACTCGACCCGCCACCCGATCCGCAGGTGGCCGCGCTCCCGGCCGCCGCGCTGCGTCGCCGCTTCATCCTGGACGCCGTGCGTGCGCTCGGTGTGACCCCGGCCGCATGGATCGCCGACTACCACCGCCTGAAGCCGCGAGTCGCCGCGGCCGAGCTGGCGCCGCTGCTGGCCAGCGGCGAGCTGCTGACGGTGGCGGTGCAAGGCTGGGCGGCCCCCGGTTACGTGCATCGCGATCACGCCGACCTGCTGCAACGGGCGCTGGGCGGACGGCTGCGCGCCACCCGCACGGCGCTGCTGTCGCCGTTCGATCCGCTGGTGTGGGATCGCGCGCGGCTGCGCGCTATGTTCGATTTCGACTACAGTCTGGAGTGCTACACGCCGGCCGCACGACGGCGCTACGGCTATTTCGTGCTGCCGATCCTGCATCGCGGCCGGTTGGTGGGGCGGCTCGACGCCAAGGCGCATCGCGGCGAAGGCCTGTTCGAGGTCAAGTCGATCGAACTCGAACCCGGCGTGAAGATCGAGCCGCGCCTGCTGGCGGCACTGGCTCAAACCCTGCTCGATACCGCGCGATGGCATGGCACGCCGCAGGTGCGTGTGGTCCGCTCGCGACCAGCCGCCTTCGCCCGGTCGCTGCGCGCCGAGCTGCACCGACTGGCTTAGACACCCTACGGCGTGCTGCCTGCCGGGGCCGGGTCGGCGTTGCAGGACTTGCCGTGCAGCGCCTCGCGCAGGCTGCGAGCCAGTGAGTTGCAGCGCTCGGCCAGTTGCGGACGGACATCCGGGTCCTGCGAGTCGCGCAGCAGGTTGGTGCGCATCGCCTCGTAGCGCAGCGGCAGCTGTTCGGCCGAGAAGATGCCGGCTGCCCGGTGGCAGGCGAGGTAGCTGGACAGGTAGTCGTCGCAGGCGGGGATGCCGGTCTGTTCCGGCAGGTTCGTATCGCTGGGGGCGGCGGCGTGGCGGCTGGAGCGTGGGGCAGGCGCCGATGGCGCAGTCGAGCGGGTGGTGGTGCGGGAGGTGGCTGGTGCCGGGCGAGTCTCGGTTTTGCCGGCGCAGCCGGCGACAAGCAAGGTGGCGGCCGTGGCAGCCAGAGCCAGGCGGAACGGGGTGGTCATGATGCTCTCCTGTGCATGGGACCGGCCGCAAGCACCGGGTCTGGCGGGAGGTCGAACGCATCAACTAAACCGCAAGTGAAGTAAAGAAAACCTGAAGCCCGCGCGGCGGGATCGGCCGGCGCCGGCCGCCGGCGAACCCGCCCCGGCCCCGTGAGGGGCGCGGATCGGCGACGGATTTCGGCCGCCGCGACCGCTGTCGTGACAAGCCGCTTGACAAATCACTTTTCTTCCAAAAATCCGTTATGCTTGAATCGCTGCGTCTGCTTGGCGGCGTGAGTGCCCACTGGGGATTTCCTGAATCCGTCTGTTGCACCCGACCTTGGCATGCTCAGTAAACCGTCGGCCCCCTGTGGCCGGTTAGTCGATAGAGTCTGGATTGGATCGGAGTGTGAGTCATGTCGGATCGTGAAACGGGTACAGTCAAGTGGTTCAACGACGCGAAGGGTTTCGGCTTCATCAGCCGTGAGAGCGGCCCCGACGTGTTCGTGCATTTCCGCGCCATCACTGGTTCGGGATTCAAGAGCCTGCAGGAAGGGCAGAAGGTCACCTTCAAGGTGGTCGACGGTCAGAAGGGCCTGCAGGCCGAAGACGTCACCCCCGTCTGATCGCGGTGGCGCAGTCAGCGTGAAGAGGCCGGCGCGAGCCGGCCTCTTTTTTTGTAGTGGCGAGGACAAGTCGCTAGCCTGTCGCCATGCCCGACCATCTCAACCAGAACGTTCCCGTCGCGGCCGAGCCGCTGTTCGTCCCGGTCATCGCCGCCGATGGCGCGCGCTGCGAATTGCTGGCTGCGCTTCCGGCTGGCCGCTGGCGGCGGCTGTTGTACTGGATGCCGGCCATGGGCATGCCGGCGCGGCATTACCTGCCGTTGGCCCAGGCGCTGGCGGCGACCGGTGTCGCCGTGGTGGTGCACGAATGGCGCGGCATCGGCTCCAGCGACCGGCGCGCCGGTCGCGGCTGCGACTGGGGTTATCGCCAGTTGTTGCAGGACGACCTGCCCGCCGGCATGGCAGCCGTGCGCCAGCGCTGGCCGCAGGCGCGTTGCTGGCTGGGTGGCCACAGCCTGGGCGGCCAGCTCGGACTGCTTTACGCCAGCCTGCATCCACGCGATGTCGCCGGCATGGTGCTGGTCGCCAGCGGCGCGCCGTACTGGCGGCGGTTCCGGCACGGCTGGCTGATTGGTGCCGCTTATGCGCTGGCGCCGTGGCTGGCTGCGCTGGTCGGCCATCTGCCCGGGCGGCGGATCGGTTTCGGCGGCAACGAGGCGCGCGGCGTGATCGCCGACTGGGCGCGCAGCGGCCGCAGCGGCCGCTACGCGGTGGCCGGCATGACGCAGGATTTCGAGCGCTTGCTGGCTGCACTGCAGCTGCCGGTGCTGGCGCTGCGATTGCAGCAGGACTGGCTCGGTCCGCTGGCCTCGCTGGCATGGCTGCTGGGCAAGCTCGGTCCGGGCGCGCGCCGCGTGGAAACGATCTCGCGCGACGACCTGGACGGTGCGCGGGCCGACCATTTCGGCTGGATGAAGACGCCGGCGCCGGTCGCCTCGCGCATCGCCGACTGGTTGGGCGAGGCGGATGCGACCTTCGTCGCGCGCGGCGACACGGTGGCTTGATTCCCGGCGCCGTCGTCTGCATCTCGACCGTTCCGTGACGCTGGATTTCCCCATGAACCTGTTCGATCCGCTGGCCCAACGCAGCCTGACCTTGCGCAACCGCATGGTGGTGTCGCCGATGTGCGAATACTCGGCCACCGACGGCGTGCCCAACGACTGGCACCTGGTGCACCTGGGCAGCCGCGCGGTCGGCGGCGCGGCGCTGGTGATCGCCGAGGCTTCGGCGGTGTCCGCGCAGGGGCGCATCTCGCCGCAGGACACCGGCCTGTGGAACGACACCCAGTTGCAGGCCTGGCAGCCGATTACCCGTTTCATCAAGGCGCAGGGCGCGATCGCCGGCATCCAGCTGGCGCATGCCGGGCGCAAGGCCAGCACGCTGCGGCCGTGGGACGGACATGGCCCGGTGCCGGCCGGGCAGGGCGACTGGCTCACCGTGGCGCCCTCGGCCTTGCCGTTCGCTGCCGGCTGGCCGGCGCCACAGGCACTGGACGAGGCCGGCATCCGGGCGGTGATCGCGGACTTTCGCGCCGCCGCGCAACGCGCGCTGGCGGCGGGCTTCGAGTTGATCGAGGTGCACGCGGCGCATGGCTACCTGCTGCATCAGTTCCTCTCACCCTTGAGCAACCGGCGCGAGGATGCCTACGGCGGCAGTCTCGAGAATCGCATCCGTCTGGTGCGCGAGGTGGTCGCCGCCGTGCGCGAGGTGTGGCCGGCAGAACTGCCGCTGTGGCTGCGCGTCTCGGCCACCGACTGGGCGGAGGTCGGCGGCTGGGACATCGGGCAGAGCGTGGAACTGGCGCGCCTATTGAAGCCTTCGGGAGTGGACCTGATCGACGTCTCCAGCGGCGGCCTGTTGCCGCACGCGAAGATCCCGCTGGCGCCGGGCTACCAGGTGCCGTTCGCGGCGCAAATCCGCCGCGAGGCCGGAATCGCCACCGGCGCGGTCGGCCTGATCACCGGCGCGGAGCAGGCTGCGCAGATCGTCGCCAATGGCGACGCCGACGTGGTGCTGATCGCCCGCGAGAGCCTGCGCGATCCCTACTTCCCGCGCCGCGCGGCAGCGCAGCTGGGTGCATCGATCGACGCGCCGGTGCAATATCAACGCGCCTGGTAGGTGTGGTCGGACACCACCGGGGCACCCGCCTCGCGGAGCAACAGCATGTCGACCTTTCGCAGTTTCGCCGAGTTTTATCCGTTTTATCTCGGCGAGCACGCCAATCGCCGCTGCCGCCGAATGCATTTCATCGGCAGCACGCTGGTGCTCGCGGCGCTGGCGCTGGCACTGGTCACGGGTCAGTGGCGCTGGCTGTGGCTGATGCCGGTGGCCGGTTACGGCTTCGCCTGGCTGGGCCACTACGTGTTCGAGAAGAACCGCCCGGCCACGTTCAAGCACCCGCTGTACAGCCTCGCCGGCGACTGGGTGATGTACGCCCAGATGCTGCGCGGCAAGATCCGCTTTTGAGCCCCGGCAGGCATTTCAGCGATATTTTTCGTGGCAGCTCTTGCAGCTGTCACCCACCGGCTTGAGCACGGCGACCAAGGCTGCGCAGGTGGTCGGGGCCGCCGCCACGGCTTGGTGCAGGTGATCCTGCAACTGGCTGGCGTGATCGGCGAAATCCTTGACGTCCATGCCGAACACCGGCGTGATGTCGCTGGCGGTGGACTCGAGCCGGGCAAGGTGGTGCTGGATCTTCGTTGCGTCGCACTGGTTGGCCTTGATCGCCCCCTTCAATTCACCTACGTGGTAGCCCAGCGTATGCATCACCGCCGAGGGCATCGGGTTGCGCTCGCTCAGCACGTTCATCACGTTGACGGTGCCGATGATGCCAATCACCAGGCCGAGCAGGATCATCAGGGCAACGCGCATGGACCGACTCCACTTCGAGGATGCAGGCAAGCATAGCCTGCGTGGCTACCGCGAAGCCAAGCCGGGCGCGATAAAATGGCGTTTTTTCGGCAGGTGAAATCACATGACCACTTCCATGTGGCCCGTCCGGGCGCGCACGCCATGAGCGAAGCCGATACATCTTCCGAGCGCTTCGCCGGCGTCGAGCGGCTGTACGGGCAGGGCAGCGTGGGTGCGCTCGCGCAGAAGCATGTCTGCGTGATCGGCGTGGGCGGTGTCGGCTCGTGGGCGGTCGAGGCGCTGGCGCGCAGCGGCGTGGGCCGGCTTACCCTGATCGACGCCGACGAGGTTTGCGTGTCCAACACCAATCGTCAACTGCATGCGCTGGACGGCGAGTACGGCAAGTCGAAGGTGGGCGTGATGGCGGCGCGCGCGCATGCGATCAACCCGGCGATCCGGCTGGAGGCGATCGAACGCTTCCTCACCCCGGCCACGCTGGACGAGCTGCTCGATCGCGGCTACGACGTAGTGCTCGATGCCTGCGATGCGTTCCGCGTGAAGCTGGAAACCATCGCCTGGTGCCGTCGGCGCAAGCTGCCGATCGTCAGCGTGGGCTCGGCCGGCGGTCGCACCGACCCTACCCAGATTCGCGTGCGCGACCTTTCGCGCACCGAGCACGACGCGATGTTCAGCCTGATCCGCAAGAAGCTCCGTGCCGACTTCAATTTCCCGCGCAACCCGGATCGCTACTTCGGCGTTTCAGCCGTCTATTCGCTGCAGAACGTGCAATACCCGCAACCGGACGGCACCGTCTGCGGCACGCGCCCGCCGGGCGGCGATTCGCTGAACCTCGCCTGCGGTGGCGGTCTGGGCGCGGCCACCCACGTCACCGGCGCGTTTGCCTTCGCGGCCGTGGGCAAGGTGATCGAGAAGCTGCTGGGGAAAGGCGAGAAGTGAGTGCAGAGGAGTGAGGAAAGAGAGAGAGCCGGGGCACCTCGCTCACTTCTCACTCCTCTTCTCTCACTCCTGCTCTTTCACCAGCCCATGTACTGGCCGCCATTGATCGCCAGGTTGGCGCCGGTCATCCAGCCGGTTTCCTCGCCGGTGAGGAAGGCCACGGCGTGGGCGATTTCTTCCGGTTTGCCGAGCCGGCCGAGCGGGATCTGCGCCTCGATCTTGGCGCGCACTTCCGCCGGCACGGCCATCACCATGTCGGTGGCGACGTAGCCGGGCGAGACGGTGTTGACGGTGATGCCGAACTTGGCGTTTTCCTGCGCCAGCGAGATGGTGAAGCCGTGCATGCCGGCCTTGGCCGCGGCGTAGTTGGCCTGGCCGTACTGGCCCTTCTGGCCGTTGATCGAACTGATCTGCACGATGCGACCCCACTTGCGCGCGCGCATGCCCTCGATCACCGCGCGGGTGACGTTGAAGCAGGAGTTGAGATTGGTGTTGATCACGTCCGTCCACTGCTGATAGCTCATCTTGTGGAAGGTGGTGTCGCGGGTAATGCCGGCGTTGTTGACCAGGATGTCCACCGGGCCGCATTTCTCCTCGATCGCGCGCACCATCGCCGCGCACGATTCGGGATCGGACACATCGCCGCGCACCGTGCACACCTCGATGCCTTCCTGCGCCATCGCTTCGCGCCAGGCCCCGGCCTTGGCTTCGTCGCGGTAATTGGTGGCGACCCTGTGACCCTGTTTCGCCAGGTGGCGCACGATGGCGCTGCCGATGCCGCCGGTTCCTCCGGTAACCAAAGCCGTACGCTGGGTCATGCCGTCGATCTCCTGTTTGCCCAAGTCAAGCACGCGGATGTTGCCGTTGTCGCGCGCCTGCGCTGCTCGTGCAAAACGGCGTGAACGGCCGTCCAGTTATAGCCGATCAGTCGGGGGAACTACCGCTGCAATGCGGCAATCGAGCGGGGTCGAAGCCGGCCAGCGCATGGGCCAGCAGGGCGCCTGCATCCACCGGTCGGTCCGGCAGCGCCTGTCCGAGGAAAGCGAGGGCGCGACGCAGCGCCGGCGTGGGCTCGCCGGGGTTCAGCGGCCAGGCGCGGGAGGATTTGGACAGCTTGTTGCCGGCCTTGTCACGCACCAGAGGCAGGTGTCGATACGTCGGCGTGGCAAAGCCCAGGCAGCGCTGCAGCCAGATCTGCCGCGCGGTCGAGTCGAGCAGGTCCTGGCCGCGTACCACTTCGGTGATGCGCTGGAAGGCGTCGTCCACCACGCAGGCGAGCTGGTAGGAATAGAAGCCGTCGGCGCGGCGGATCACGAAATCGCCGACGGTTTCGCGCAGCCGCTCGCGTTGCGGCCCCAGCAGAGCGTCGTCGAAACCGATATCGACATCGCTCACGCGCAGCCGCCACGCCGGCTCCCGATCGGCGTGACTGCCGTCGATGCAGCGGCCGTCGCGGTGGATGCCGCCGCTGGCGGCGAGCTGGCTGCGACTGCAGGTGCAGGGAAACACCAGGTCGGCCGCGCGCAACGCCGCGAACGCCTCGTCATAGGCAGTGGTGCGCTGCGACTGGAACAGCACCGGGGCATCCGCCACCAGACCGAACGCGGACAGCGCGGCGAGGATGTCGGCGGCGGCGCCGGGCACCTCGCGCGGGGGGTCGATATCCTCCATCCGCACCAGCCATTCGCCGCCGGCGTGACGGGCGCACAGCCAGCTGCCCACCGCGGCCACCAGCGAGCCGAAATGCAGTTGTCCGGTGGGCGAGGGGGCGAAGCGGCCGCGGTAGGTCATCGGGTCATTTTATCGGCCGCCGGGTCTTGAAACCGCGGCCGGCTGCCCGAATCTCGGGCCCAGTTGTCGCGTTTCCATGACCGGCTCCACCGGCGCGGGGATCGGGCGGGGCCGGTCCGCCGGTGGTGCCCGAGGAGGCGACGACCCACCATTTTTCATTTGCCATGGAGTTGAATCCGCCCATGAACGCGCCTGTCGCCGAAACCCGCCAGTTCGAAGCCGAAGTTGCCCAGGTCCTGCGCCTGGTCACGCACTCGCTGTACTCGCACAAGGAGATCTTCCTGCGCGAACTGATCTCCAACGCCTCCGACGCCTGCGACAAGCTGCGCTTCGAGTCGATCGCCAAGCCCGAACTGCTGGCCGGCGACAGCGAGCTGCACATCGACGTCAGCTGGGACGCGGAGGCACGCACCGTCACCGTGCGCGACAACGGCATCGGCATGAGCCGGGACGAGGTGGTGGCCAACATCGGCACCATCGCCAGCTCGGGCACGCGCCGCTTCCTGGAGGCGATGAGCGGCGAGCAGAAGGCCGACGCGCGCCTGATCGGCCAGTTCGGCGTGGGCTTCTACTCCGCCTTCGTGGTGGCCGACAAGGTCACCGTGGTCACCCGCCGCGCCGACGCGCCCGTGGCCGAGGGCGTGAAGTGGGAAAGCGACGGCAAGGGTGAGTACTCGCTGGAGCAGGTGGAGCAGGCCGAACGCGGCACCGCGGTGGTCCTGCATCTGAAGGCGGACGAGGACGACTTCCTCAAGGGTTGGCAGCTCAAATCGCTGATCCGCAAATACTCCGACCACGTGGCGTTCCCGATCCGCATGCCGGTGGAGAAGGATGGCAAGTCCACCGACGAGTTCGAAAGCATCAACGCGGCCTCCGCGCTGTGGACCAAGCCGAAATCGGACATTTCCGACGTGGACTACCAGAGCTTCTACAAGTCGCTCGGGCACGACTTCAACGACCCGCTGGCGTGGACGCACAACCGCGTCGAGGGCAGCCAGAGCTTCACCACCTTGCTGTACCTGCCGTCGCAGCCGCCGTTCGACCTGATGATGGGCGGCCGCGACGAGCGCAAGGGGCTGAAGCTCTACATCAAGCGCGTCTTCATCATGGACGCGGCCGAGGAGCTGCTGCCGAACTACCTGCGCTTCGTGCGCGGCGTGGTCGACGCCGACGACCTGCCGCTCAACGTCAGCCGCGAGATCCTGCAGCACAATCGCCAGGTCGATCGCATCAAGGCCGCCTGCGTCAAGCGCGTACTCGACCTGATCGAGAAACTGGCCAAGGACGAACCGGAGAAGTTCGCCACCTTCTACAAGGCCTTCGGCAACACGCTCAAGGAAGGCATCAGCGAAGACGCCAACAACCGCGAACGCATCGCCAAACTGCTGCGCTTTGCTTCAACCAAAGGCGAAGGCACCGCGCAGAACGTCTCGCTGGACGACTACATCGGCCGCATGGCCATCGGCCAGGACGCGATCTGGTACATCACCGCCGACAGCTACGCTGCCGCTGCCGGCAGCCCCCAGCTGGAAGCGTTCAAGGCCAAGGACATCGAAGTGCTGCTGATGTCCGACCGCATCGACGAATGGATGATCGGCAGCTTGAGCGAGTACGAAGGCAAGAAGCTCAAGAGCGTGGCCAAGGGCGAGGTGCCGCTGGACGAGGCCGACAAGAAGAAGCAGGAAGAGGCCGCGAAAGAGGCCGAGCCGCTGCTCAAGAAGCTCAAGGAGCTGCTCGGCGATCGCGTGGGCGAAGTGAAGGTGTCGGCCCGCCTGACCGACTCGCCATCATGCCTGGCCCTCTCCGACTACGAGATGGCGCCGCACCTGGCCCGCCTGCTGCGCGAAGCCGGGCAGGACATGCCCGAGTCCAAGCCGACGCTGGAGATCAACCCGCAGCACGCGCTGGTCAAGCGTGTGGAGGCCGAGGCGGACGAGGACAAGGCCCGTGACCTGGCCACCTTGCTGCTGGAACAGGCGGAAATCTCCGCCGGTGCGCAGTTGCCGGATCCGGCGGCGTTCGTGCAGCGGATGAACCGGGTGTTGCTGGGGTAGAACGTCGATACCTCGTTGACCACAGAGGCCCGCCAGTGGCGGGCCTCTGTGTAGAATACTTGTCCGCACGTTCCGTCAAGCCGCTCGATTGTCTGCATGGTCGAGTTGCTTCTGACCACCCCATCACCCAAGCCTGGAAGGGCGCGTCATGCCCCAGGCAAGCTTGACGGCCCGGCGTGCGGTACCGTGGAGCCGGCTGTCTCAGGGGGGCCAGGCATGGCGCTGCACGATGGTTTGTACGATTTGCTGGTGACCGACCGGCTGCTGGGGCAATTGGTACCCGAGCAATCCCTGGTGGAGACGCTGGCTGGCGGTGGCGTGGACGTGCTCGCCGATGCGGTCGCGCGGCAGCTCGCCGACGTGCTGGAAGACATGAGTGGGAGTGGCGACGACCAGCTCGTTCGCCAGCTCGAACTGGTCAACGCGCTGTTGTTGACCCTGCGCCAACGCGCCATCGCCCAACGCAACGGAAAGGAGTTGGCGCAGTGCGTCGACCTGGTTCCTCCGCCGGTGCGCCTGTTGAAGGCGATAGACCAGCGCCGGCGCTTCCCCGCCGCTCCGCAGATCGGCCTTGGCATGCCTTGGCTTTTTACCGCCGCCAAGGGATCGCCTTCGCTGTTGCAGGAGATTCGCAGCGAGCTTGCCTCCGCCGACCGCGTGGACATCCTGGTCAGTTTCATCACGGTTTCCGGTGTGCGGAAGATCGTGGACGTACTGCGCCAGGTGACCGCGTTGAATGCGCAGCAGCGGGCCGGCGCCCGTATTCGGGTGCTTACCACCACCTATACGGGGGCCACGGAGCTGCGTGCGATCGATGAACTGGCGCGACTGCCCGGGTGCGAGATAAGGGTTTCCCTCGACGGCAGGCGGACTCGCCTGCACGCCAAGGCGTGGATGTTTCATCGCGCCAGCGGCTTTGGTTCCGCGTATATCGGCAGCGCCAACCTTTCCGGGGCTGCGATGACGGGCGGGCTGGAGTGGACGGTGAAGCTGTCCGAGCGTGCCCAGCCCGGGGTGTTTTCTCGCGCGCAAGCGCATTTCGAAACGCTGTGGGACGACAACGAGTTCCAGTTCTACGACCCCGACAACAGCGAACATCGACGGGCGCTTGCGTTGGCGCTCGCCCGCGAATCGGGTGCGCCGGACGCGGGTGCGCCCACGTTCTTCGACCTGCAGCCGAAGAACTATCAGCAGGAGATGCTCGAACAGCTCGTCAATGAGCGCGAACACGGGCGCCATCGGAACCTGGTGGTCGCCGCCACCGGAACCGGCAAGACGATGGTGGCCGCTTTCGACTATCGGCGCACCTGTGGGCTCGAGGGAGGCCAACCGCGCCTGCTTTTCGTCGCGCATCGCGAGGAGATATTGCGCCAGGCGTTGTGCACCTGGCGCGCGGTATTGCGCGATCCCGAGTTTGGCCAGCTGCTGGCGGGTGGCAGGGAGCCGGAGCGCCTGGACCACGTGTTCGCCACCATCGACAGCCTGGCCAGTCGCCAGGTGGTCCAGGAGATGGGTGTCGGCTATTGGCACACCGTCATCGTCGACGAGTGCCATCGCCTGGCCGCCAACCGCTTCGACGCGTTCATCATCACCATTCGGCCGAGGGTCTTGCTGGGTCTGACCGCAACCCCCGAACGCAGCGATGGGAGGCCAATTTCCCCCTACTTTGACGCGCGGCCGGACGGGAGTCCTGCAGTTGAGCTTCGCTTGTGGCACGCGTTGGACCAACAACTGTTGGCTCCATTCGAGTACTACGCCTGCGACGACGCCACGGACTTTTCCGAGGTTCCCTGGGATCGCCCCGGCGAAAGGCAGGCCGTCGACAACCTGGTTACCGGGAACGACGTGCGGGCCCGATTGGTGGTGAACGAGTGGCAGCGATTGGCGGCCGAGCCGCGGCGCTCCAGGGCGCTCGTGTTCTGCGTTTCCGTGGCGCATGCCAGGTTCATGGCGGATTGGTTCAATGCCGCCGGCCTGCCGGCGGCGTGCGTGGTGGGCGAGACCTCGGAGGATGAGCGCCGACTGGCGCCACAACGCCTGGCCCGGGGCGAGCTGTGCGCTTTGGTGACCGTCGACCTTTACAATGAAGGGGTGGACCTGCCCTCCGTCGACACGTTGCTGCTGCTGCGGCCGACCCAGAGCGCACTGTTGTTCCAGCAACAGATTGGTCGCGGCCTGCGCCTTGCGCCGGGCAAGGAGAGCTGCCTGATCCTTGATTTTGTGGGCCAGCAGCGCACGGATTTCCGGTTCGATCGGTTACTGTCCGTCCTGACCGGGCTTGGTCGCCAGGGCGTACTGGACGCCTTGGAACAAGGCTTCAGCCAGCTGCCGCCCGGTTGCCACATCCAGTTGCAAAGGCAAACGCGTGAGCAGGTGTTGCGGAGCCTGAAGGCCATGGTAGCCAGCAACTGGCGCCGGCTTCGCGTGGAGCTGCAGGCTTACGCGGCATTGCAAGGTACGGGACAGGTCGTGCTCGCCGACTTTCTGCGTGAGCAATCGCTGGAACTCGAGGATGTCTATCGCCGGGGAGTGCGCAGCGGATGGACGGAGTTGAAGCGTGACGCGGGACTGATGGTTGCCGAGCCCGGACCGGAGGAGGCGTATTTCAGCCGACGGATGGGCGATCTGTGCCACCTGGACGATCCGCGTCGACTCGACGTCATGCGCGCGTTGGGCGCGTCGGGCGGCTCGGATGCGAACTTGATCGACGTCGCGACGGCGGAATTGCAGATGCTCGCCTATCAGGTGGATGGGACGCACGCCCAGGTCGGTGGTCCGGCGGCGTTCATGGCCCGCATTGCCCGGAACCCGGCCATTGGCGCGGAGATGGTCGAGCTGGCGGATGTGTTGCAAAGCCGGGCGAGCTTGTCGTTCCGGTCATTGCCCGGGCTGCAGGACACGCCGCTGTGCCTGCATGCGGGGTACCACGTTCGGGAGATCCTCACGGCGGTGGGCTGGCTCACGGCTTTCCGGCGGACGCCGTTTCAATCCGGCCGTCTTTCGCTCAACGATCGAAAGACCGAATTGCTTTTTGTAACGCTGGACAAGAGCGCCGGGTACCACGATCGAATCGCGTATCGTGACTACGCCATCAGCGCCACGCGCTTCCACTGGCAGACGCAGAACAACGCGGGGCCGGACAATGCAAGCGGGCGTCGTTACATGGAGAGTGGCGACAACGGTTGGAACTTCCAGCTGTTCGTCCGGACCCGCAAAGGCGAACCCTATCTCGCCTGTGGCCGGGTCATGATGGAGAGCATCGAGGGCGACAGGCCGATGAGTGTCGTCTGGAACCTGGAACAGGCCTTGCCTGCAAGATGGTTTCGCGAGTTCAGCATGTTGCGGGGCGCTTGATGGCGAGTCCGCGTCCCGCGCGAGTCCGCGTCCCGCCTTGGCGACAGCGGCAATCCCCACCACTGCACCTGCCCGGAATCGGATCCATGAAACACCTTTTGCTCATGTTGGGCTGTCTGCTGCTGCTGCTCGGGCCGGGAAGTCCCGCCGACGCGGCAACGCCGGCTGCCCGCACCATCGTGCTGGTGCGCCACGGTTATTACCTGCCTGACGCGACGACCGATCCGAAACTGGGGCCGCACCTGGCGCCGATCGGGGTGGCCCAGGCGCATCTGGCGGGTGCGCGGCTGGCCGGGTTGCCGACGCGTTTCGATGCGCTGTACGTCAGCCCGGTGCAGCGGGCGCGCGATACCGCGGCGGTCATCGGCGAGGACTTTCCCGGGCGCCGCTTCGAGGTGGTCGACGATCTGGCCGAGTGCACGCCACCGACGCGCCGGGCTGCGGTCATGGCGAAGGAAAAGCCGGCCGACCTGGCTGCCTGCAAGGCGCAGTTCGACCGCCTGTTTGCCCGCTATTTCAAGCCGGCATCCGGTCATGAGCAGACCGACCTGATGGTCTGCCACGGCAACGTGATCCGCAACATGGTGGTGCGCGCCATGGGCGTCGATCCGCGGGCGTGGCTGGAAATGTCGGTGGGCAACGCCAGCATCACCCGCATCCGGGTGGACGCCGATGGCACCTTCAAGGTGATCTCGGTGGGTGACGTCGGGCACATCCCGCCGGGCCTGCGCACGGGTGCCAGCGGCGATCCCGAGCGCAGCCTGGCAATTCCGGCGTTGCCATAGCGATGCGCGGGCGCGGATGCATGCCGCCGGCAACGCGTGACGGCGGCGAGGGGTGACGGACATGGCAGCACAGAGCTCGCTCCCCGGCTTTGCACCCCCTGCGGCCACGGACCGGCTGTTCCTGGCGGTGTTCCCCGACCCGGCCACCGCGGCACGATTGGCCGCGCTCGCCGCCGACCAATGCGCCCGCCACGGATTGCGCGGCAAGCCGTTGCTGCCCGGGCGGCTGCACGTCACGCTGTTCCACCTGGGCGACTGGGCCGGACTGCCGCCGGGTGTGGTAGATGCCACGATGAAGGCGGCCGCGCGGGTGCGGGCCGCGCCCTTCGAAGTGGTGTTCGACCGCGTGGCCAGTTTCGACGGCCGGCGCGACAGACTGCCCTTCGTGCTGCGCTGCGAGGGCGGCAATACGGCGCTGCGCGCCTTCCAGGCGGAGCTGGGCGGGCTGCTGCGCGAAGCGGGCGTGGTGCCGGCCGGGAGCGGTTTCGAGCCGCACGTCACCCTGGCATACGACGCTCGCAAGGTGGTCGCCGAGCCGGTGCCGCCGATCGGCTGGCGCGTCGACGAGTTCGTGCTGGTGCACAGCCTGCTGGGCAGGACGCGGCACATCCGGCTCGGCGGCTGGCCGCTGGGCTGAGCGCCGGCGGCGCGTGCGGGTGCGTGCCGCGGGAGTGCACGCAGGACCCGGTTTTCTGTATGTTGTCGCTTTCCTCATCGCAAGGGCTCGACGCATGACCGCATCGCCGGGACAACCCGACCATCTGCGCCGCAGCCTTTCCAACCGACATCTGCAATTGATCGCCATCGGCGGCGCCATCGGCACCGGCCTGTTCATGGGCTCGGGCAAGACGATCAGCCTGGCCGGGCCGTCGATCCTGCTGGTCTACCTGATCATCGGCGTGATGCTGTTCTTCGTGATGCGGGCGATGGGCGAGCTGCTGCTGTCCAACCTCGAGTACAAGTCCTTCATCGACTTTTCCACCGACCTGCTAGGGCCATGGGCGGGTTTCTTCTGCGGCTGGACCTACTGGTTCTGCTGGATCATCACCGCGATCGCCGACGTCATCGCCATCGCCGCGTACACGCAGTTCTGGTTTCCGGGGCTGGCGCCGTGGATCCCTGCGGTGCTGTGCGTGCTGTTGCTGCTGAGCCTCAACCTGGTGACGGTGAGGCTGTTCGGCGAGATGGAGTTCTGGTTTGCGCTGATCAAGATCGTGGCGATCTGCGCGCTGATCGTGACCGGCTTTGCGCTGGTCGCCTGGGGCTTCACCTCGCCCAGCGGGCACCCGGCCACGGTGGCAAATCTGTGGAACGATGGCGGCTTCTTCCCGAAGGGGATGAGCGGCTTCTTCGCCGGCTTCCAGATCGCGGTATTCGCCTTCGTCGGCATCGAGCTGGTCGGCACCACCGCCGCAGAAACCGCCAACCCGCAGCGCAACCTGCCCAAGGCGATCAACTCGATCCCGGTCCGCATCATCATCTTCTACGTGCTGGCGCTGCTGGCGATCATGATGGTCACGCCGTGGCGGCTGGTGGAGCCGGGCAAGAGCCCGTTCGTGGAACTGTTCGTGCTGGCCGGCATCCCGGCGGCGGCCAGCCTGATCAATTTCGTGGTGCTGACCTCGGCCACCTCCTCGGCCAACAGCGGCATCTTCTCCACCAGCCGCATGCTGTACGGCCTGGCCGGGGAGCAGCACGCGCCGAAGACGTTCGCGCGGCTGTCGCGCGCGGCGGTGCCGTCGCTGGGCCTGCTGTTCTCCTGCTTCTGCCTGCTGCTGGGCGCGGCGTTGATCTACCTGATCCCCGACCTGGTCACCGCGTTCACCCTGGTCACCACGCTGTCCGCGGTGCTGTTCATGTTCGTGTGGTCGCTGATCCTGTTCGCCTACATCGCCTACCGGCGCAAGCGCCCGCAGTTGCACGAGGCCTCGATCTACAAGATGCCCGGCGGCGTGTTCATGTGCTGGGCCTGCCTGGCGTTCTTCGTGTTCGTGCTGGTGCTGCTGAGCCTGCAGCCGGATACCCGCGAGGCACTGGTCGCCAGCCCGGTGTGGTTCGTGCTGCTGGGCATCGGCTACGCGTGGAAGGGGCGCAAGGCGCGCGGTGCATGAGCCGGGGTCGGGCATGACGCGACGTCCCGTGCGGGGAGCCCTGATGTTGTTGCTCGGCCTGGTCGTGACGGGCCACGCAGCAGCCGGGGATGTGGCGGTGCCGGTGCATGCGTCGTTCGCCATTGACTCGACGGTGTTGCGCGAGGCGCGCCATATCAACGTGTACACGCCGCCGGGCTACGCCACGGCGAAGGGCGCGCGTTATCCGGTGCTGTACGTGCCCGACGGCGGCCTGCAGGAGGATTTCCCCCACGTCGCCGGCGACGTTGACGCGGCGATCCGGGCCGGTGCGATGCAGCCGATGATCGTGGTCGGCATCGAGAACACCGAGCGTCGGCGCGACATGACTGGCCCGACCATGGTGGCCAGCGATCGCGAGATCGCACCGCGGGTGGGCGGATCGGCCGCGTTTCGCGCTTTCGTGGCGCAAGAGCTGATCCCCGAAGTGCAGCATCGCTACCGCACGAACGGCCATCGCGCGATCGTCGGTGAGTCGCTGGCCGGCCTGTTCGTTGTCGAGACTCTCTTCGCCCAACCGAAGCTGTTCGACACCTATATCGCACTCAGCCCCAGCCTGTGGTGGAACGACATGGCGCTGACGCGCGCCGCATCCGCCCGATTGCAGGCGCTTCCCGCGCTGCACGCAACGCTGTACGTGGCCAGCGCCGGCGACGATGGCCTGGACGAGAGCGGAGGCGGCTTGTTGCAGGAAGCCTTGCGCAGGCATGCGCCACGCGGATTGCGCTGGTTCTACCAGCCGTGGCCGGACCTGAAACACGCCACCATCTATCGCGGCGCGTCGCCTGCGGTGTTCCGCCGCTTGTTTGCGCCGAAATAGCGGTCCGCGCCCCGGAGGGAGGGCGCTGCCTGCCCCGCGCTTCGGCTGCCTGCGGGAGCGCACTCCGTGCGCGGGGCGCTCGCGAATTCCGAATCCCGCCCGCCCGAAAAAAGACATCGCGCGCAGGGTGTGCTGCTGCCGATCGGGAGACGTGCCGCGGGTTGGCTCAGTCGCGGTCGGGCGCGCCGAGCGGGAAGTACGAACGGTAGGGGCGCGCCTCGTCCACCGCGCGGGCGAACGACGGTCGCGCCAGCAGGCGCTGCCGGTAGGCCAGCACGTTGGCGCAGCCCGGCGGGATCGGATGGGTCCAGTCGGCGTAGAACAGCGCCGGTGCGGCGGCGCAGTCGGCGAGGCTGAAGTCGCCGCCGGTGGCCCAGTGGCGCCCGGCCAGCTTGCGGTCGAGCCAGGCGTAGGTGGTGTCGAGCATGGCGCGCGCCTCCTTTACGCCATAGGGGTCGCGGTTGGCGGCGGGGCGCAGGCTGTCGGCCACGATTTTCTGCTGTGGCGTCTGCACGTAGTTGTCGAAGAAGCGGTCCATCGTGCGCGCCTCGAGCGCGCTGTCGGCGTCGGCGGGAATCAGCGGCGCGGTGCCGGGGTAATGCCGGTCGAGGTACTCGATGATGATGCTCGATTCGATCACCGTGCGTTCGCCGTCGCGCAGCAAGGGGAAGCGGCGGATCGGCCACAGCACGGTGAACTCGGCGTCGGTGGCCGCGTCGTCAGGCGTGAGCAGGCGCCATTCGAATGCAATTTCGTTCTCGTACAGCGCGACCAGCACCTTCTGGCAGTACGAGGAGAACGGGTGGGCGTAGAGCTCGAGTGGCATGGCGGATTGCCTTCCGATGGAGGTTGTCCATGCGACGAATGGCCGTCGGCCGGATCGACATGGTCCGGCGCCTGCTTGACCGGGATCAAGGCGGCGGCTGGCCAGCCTGCCGAACATCGTGTCGACGGCATCGATGCGGTGCCGATGAATCGAGGAAATCCCATGGAATTCCATATTGCCCTGACCGATGCCGCGCCCGATCCGGCCGTCGTGCAGGATGCCCTGTTCAATGTCGATCCCACCGCGGTGGCCGACCTGGACATGAGCGGGCTGGTGCTGCGCGTGTCCGCCTCGGCGACGGCGGCGGACCTGATCGAGGTGCTGCGCCAGGTTGGCTGGACGGTGGCGCCGAAGCAGGTGGTGCAGCTGCCGTCGATCTGCTGCGGCGGTTGCGGCGGCTGACGCGGCATCGACCGGCGGTTTTCCCGACCGGTGCCGGCGCCGGCCGGCGCCGCGCCCCGTCGCCTGCCGACGATCATCCCTCTGGAGCGTTCCGCCCATGTCGTTCGATATCGTGATCATCGGCGCCGGCCCCGCCGGACTGTGCTTCGCCCGCTCGCTGGCCGGCAGCGGCCTGCGCATCGCGCTGGTGGAGCGGCAGAAAGAGGCGGCACTGATCGCGCCGGCCGAGGACGGCCGCGAGATCGCCATCACCCACCACTCGAAGCGCCTGCTGCGCGAGCTGGGCCTGTGGACGCGCTTGCGCGAAGAAGAGATTGGCACCCTGCGCGATGCGATGGTGCTCGACGGTGACGACCACGACGGCCTGATGTTTCGCCACGACGAGGCCGGCAGGGAACAGCTGGGTTGGCTGCTGTCCAACCATGCGATCCGCCGCGCCGCGTACGAAGAGGTGATGACGCTGCCCGAGGTCGAGCGCATCACCGGGGCGCGGGTCGAGGCGGTGCGCACCGGCCCCGACGGCGCGGAGGTCGCGCTGGGCAATGGCGACACGCTGCGCGCGTCACTGCTGGTGGCGGCGGACAGTCGTTTCTCCGAGACGCGGCGCGCGATGGGCATTGGCGCGCAGATGCGCGACTTCGGCAAGACCATGCTGGTGCTGCGCATGCGCCACCAGGTGCCGCACGAGCAGGTGGCATGGGAATGGTTCGGCCACGGCCAGACCCTGGCCCTGCTGCCGCTGCACGATGCGCATACTTCGTCGGTGGTGCTGACCCTGGCCCCGCCGGCGATGCGCGAAATGCTGGCGCTGGACGATGCCGCGCTGGAAGTGGCGATGGCCGAGCGTTTCGGGCAGCGGCTGGGCGCGATGACCGTGGCCGGTCCGCGCTGCACCTATCCGCTGGTGGGCGTGTACGCGAAGCGTTTCGTGGCCGAACGTTTCGCGCTGCTCGGCGACGCCGCGGTGGGCATGCATCCGGTCACCGCGCACGGCTTCAATTTCGGCCTGCTCGGGCAGGACCTGCTGGCGCGCGAACTGCGTGCCGCACACGCCGTCGGTCAGTCCATCGCCGCACCGGCGCTGCTGGTGCGCTACGAACGCCGGCTGCGGCTGGCCACGCGGCCGCTGTACCTGGCCACCAACGCACTGGCCGGCCTGTACACCGACGACCACCGCCCGGCGCGCGCGCTGCGCAAGCTGGCGCTGGGCGCCGGCGCGCGGCTGCGGCCGTTCCGGCGGCTGGTGATGTCGGGCCTCACCGCCGAACATGGCGGCGTGCCGGCACCGCTGCGGCGGCTGCGTCCGCGCATCCCGGCCTGAGCGGAGAGCGCGGCACGCCACGCTCCGGCCTGCGCCGGAGCGCCGCCGGTCACGGCGCGAGGCTGGAGGCGATGCGCACCTCGCCGGTCAGCACCTTGTGGATCGGGCACTTGTTGGCGATCTGCAGCAGGCGTTCGCGTTGCTCGTCATCCAGCGCGCCCTGCAGGGTGATCACGCGGGTGATGTCGTTGCCCGATTCGGGCGTGCCGCCGGGGTTGAACGCGAGCTCGACGTCGACATGTTGCAGCGGCCACTGCTTGCGCGCGGCGTACATCTGCAGCGTGATCGCGGTGCAGGCGCCCAGCGCGGACAGCAACAGTCGGTGCGGCGCCGGGCCGGTGTTGGCGCCGCCTTCCTCGAGCGGCTCGTCGGCGTGCCAGCTGTTGCCCTGGTCGTCGGTGAAATCGACCGCGTACGGCGCGCCGCCAGTGCTGGCGCGGACGGTGGGGATGCTCATGGTGGGTACTCCTTCGTCGGGTTTCAGATCACGTCCCACAGGTAGCCGTCGTGCGCGAGCACGGCGCCGGCCAGCTGCTCGATCGCCGCGTCCTCGTTGCGTTCCAGCCCGCGCACGTTGCGCGCCATGCGCCGGCGCGCCTGCCGCGCGAACACCTCGGCGATGCTGATGGCTTCCTCGGCGGCCGGGTGCGACTGCTTGGCCAGGGCATCGGCGCGCGACAGCACGCACAGGCCCACGAACAGGTCGATGGCGATGTCGGCCAGGCGCTTCTGCGCGTGCTGCTGGTCGGCCACCTTCTTGCCGTAGCGGCGCAGCAGCGCATCGGACGACTTGGACAGCTCCACCGTGTACTTCTCGTAGGTGGCCGCCACCTTGCGCAGCCGCGGCGGCAGCTCGTGCGCGATGCGGTCGATGCCGTAGCCGGTGGCTTCGCGCACGCGCCGGCCGGTGTACGTGCCGAGCACGCCGAAGCCCTTGATCGGGTCGTTGAAGATGTCGCCCACGGCGGCCTTCAGCTCGGAGAGGCCCGCGCCCACACCCTTCAGGCCGGACAGTGCGACGTACAGGCGCAGGATCTCGTTGGTGCCCTCGAAGATCGACAAGATGCGCGTGTCGCGGGTGATCTGCTCGTACGGAAATTCGCGCATGAAGCCGTTGCCGGCGGCGATCTGCAGCGCTTCGTGCGACGCGCGCTGCACCGCCTCGCTGGCGAACACCTTGCTCATCGCCGCCTCGACCGAGTAGTCGCTGGCGCCGCCGTCGATCAGGTGCGCGACCATCCACACCGCGCTCTCGGCGGCGAAGCAGTCCACGCTCATCTGGGCGATCTTCTCGCGCACCAGGCCGAACTCGGCGATCGGCTGGCCGAACTGCTTGCGCTCCTTCGCCTGCGCGCAGGCGAGCCGGATCAGCGTGCGCATGCCGCCCACCGCGCCACCGCCCAGGCCGGTGCGGCCGGAGTTGAGGATGCTCATAGCCACCTTGAAGCCCTTGCCGACCGGGCCGAGCACGTTTTCCGGCGGCACTCGCACGTCGGCGAACGCCACCGTGGTGGTACTCGATGCGCGGATGCCCATCTTGTCCTCGTGCGGGCCGTGGCTGACGCCCGGCCACTTCGCCTCGACCAGGAAGGCGGTGATCTTGCCCTCGGGCGTGTCGGTGCGCGCGAATACGGTGTAGAAGTCGGCGATGCCGCCGTTGGTGATCCAGATCTTCTCGCCCGAGAGCGTCCAGCTGCCGTCGTCGTTGCGCACGGCTCTGGTGCGGATCGAGGCGGCGTCGGAGCCTGCGCCGGATTCGGTCAGGCAGAACGCGGCGATCATCTCGCCGCTGGCCAGCTTCGGCAGGTAGCGCTGCTTCTGCTCGTCGCTGCCGAACAGGAGCAGGCCCTTCATGCCGATCGAGCTGTGCGCGCCGATGGTCAGCGACACCGAGCTGTCGTGGCTGGAGGTCTGGCCGAGCACGCGCGCGTAGGCGCCGTTGGAGAGTTCCATGCCGCCGAACGCCTCGGGGATGATCAGGCCGAACAGGCCCATCTCGCGCAGCGCCTGGATGAACTCGACCGGCTGCTCGGCGTCGCGGTCGTACTGTTTCAGTTCGGCGCCCTTGTCGGCAAGGAACTGGTCGATCGCATCGGTCATCGCGCCCAGCATCTCGCGATCGCGCGCGCGGATCTGCGGGTAGGGGAACAGGTTCTCCTCCAGGATGTTGCCCAGGAACAGCTGCTTGGCGACGCTGTCGTCGCTGCGCAGCGCGGGCTGCTCGGTGGTGGCGGGCGAGGGCGTGCTCACGACGCATTCTCCTGGCGGGGCGGAAAGCGCATTCTGGCACCTGCGGCGGCGAAGGCGATGACGCCAATCGCCGCACCGGTTGCATCTGGCCGTGGCCGCCGGCGACGGGGCGCCGCCACGGCTTGAAACGCTGCCCGGATGCACCCAAGTCCTTGGCGAGACAAGCGCATACCGTCATACCTTCGGAGATTCCCATGGCAACCGGTTGGGCCGGCGACGGCGCGGTGCAGGACCAGATCGACGCCACGGTCAACGATGGCGTGCAGCGTGCGCGCCAGCAATTGCGCCAGGGCCCGGGCCGGGAGCGCTGCGAGGAATGCGACGCGCCGATCCCCGCCGCGCGGCGCCAGGCCGTGCCCGGCGTGCGCCTGTGCGTGGCCTGCCAGCAGCAGCGCGACAGCGAGCGCGCCGCCAGCCTGTACAACCGCCGCGGCAGCAAGGACAGTCAGCTGCGCTGAGCCGGTGGGAGGGCCAGGCGCAGGATGCGGCGGTTGCCGGCCGGTCACTGGCGAACGCCGCGGCCGGCGACGCGGATCACACCCGATTTGTGTGGCGCGGAGTATGGTGTGGCGACCAGTATTCGTCACAGCGACGATCGTGGAGGTACCGGCTTGACCCCGACGCCCCCCGCCGAACTTGCCGCAGGCATCGATTACTTCTTCGCGGTGCGCCCCGACGGCCACGCGCGCGTGGAGATCGCCAACGCGGCGGCACGTTTTCGCCGCTCGCAGCGCGCCAGCGGCGTACCGGTGTCGGTCGACAACCTGCACCTTGCCTTGTGTCCGATGGGCCGGCCCGAACGGCCGCAGCTGTCGCTGGAGCGCGCCATGCTGGCTGCTGGCGCCGCGGTGCGGGGCAACGCATTCACCGTCACGCTCGACGCCGCCATGCGCTGCATCCCCACCGGCGGACAGTTTCCCTTCGTGCTGTGCGCGGACCCGGTCACCGCCGTGGCGGCACTGGAGCTGCGCAAGGCGATCGCCGCTGCACAGCGCGTGCAGGGATTGCAGGTCCATGGCGTCTCCAGTTTTCACCCGCACGTGGCCCTGCAGCATGGACCGGCGATCGACGCGATCGAGGAGTCGATCAGCCCGATCCAGTGGCGGGCGGAAGAGTTCGTGCTGATCCGCAGCTTCTTCGGCCAAGCCAGCCACGAAGTGGTCGGGCGCTGGCCGCTAGCGAGCGAACCTGCGCCGGCAACGATCGACCTGCTGGCCGAACTGGCCAACATGCCGGACTTGCCGGCCTTGCCCGACGAGTGAGGCCAAGCCGGCGGATTTCTAGATTGGCGGTTCCGCGCGGGCCTGCGGCGTGCTTGCGCGCCGCTGTCGTGCCAGCGCGTGTTCGCGCTGGGCGATGTAGAGGCTGGCGCCGATGATGATGGCCGCGCCCAGTGCGGTGTAGTGATCCACCGCCTCGCCGAAGATCCACCACGCCAGCACCGCCACGATCAGCAATTGCAGATAGCTGAAGGGCGCCAGCATCGAGGCCTCGGCCAGGCGCAGCGCGCGTGTCCAGCAATAGTGGCCGCCGGTGCCCAGCGCGCCGGAGAGCACCAGCCATGGCCAGATGGTGGCGTGCGGCCATTGCCACACGGTCAGCGCCGCTGGCAGCGACAGCGGCACCCACAGCAGGGTGGTCAGCAGCACGATGCGGTCCGCCGGCTCGCTGCCGGTCAGCGACTTGATGCTGATCGTCACCGCGCCGGTGAGCCCGGCTGCCAGCAGCGCGACGAGACTGCCCGGCGCAAACGCTGCGCTGCCGGGACGCACGATCACCAGCACGCCGATGAAGCCGGCGATTACCGCACTCCAGCGGCGCCGGCGCACCACTTCGCCGAGAAAGATCACCGCACCGATGGTCACGAACAGCGGCGAGGAATACGACAGTGCCACCGCCTCGGCCAGCGGCAGGTTCACGATGGCCCAGAAGCCGGCCAGCATGCCGCCCATGCCCAGCACGCAGCGCATCACGTAGAAGCCGAAGCGTGGCGTGCGCAGCAGCGACCAGCCCGGCCCGATCAGCAGCGGCAGCGCGAACAGCGCGCCGAATGTGCTGCGGAAGAACGTGATCTGGAATGGATGCAACTGCGCCGAGGCCAGTCGGATCGACACCGCCATCAGCGCGAACAGGCTGGCGCTTGCCAGCATCAGCAACACGGCGCGTGAAGGCAGTGCGGTGGCGGGCGGCGATGAGGGAGTCGAGGCCAGAGCGGTGCCGCGCAGGGACGTGGGAGGCGCGCATGGTAGCCCATTCTGCATCGGCTACGTGCCGTCGGCGATGCTGTAGAAGCGCACCCTGTGCGCGAGCCCTTCGCCACGTGACGAAGGGCATCGCGCACAGGGTGCGCTTCTGCAAATAGCGAAATGGATCGTGGGGCGGGCGGTGTCCGCCCTACGGAGTTTCGCCCGCCCGCGCCTGCAGCCGCTCGCGCACGGCCGGTTCCAGGCTCTTCATGCCCCAGCGACGGCCTTCCGCCAGCGCGGCCTCGCTCGACTTGCCGTCGATCCATGCGGCGCGCAGCGCGATCATCGCGCCGACCCGGTTGCCGCTCGCGCAATGCACCAGGGTCTCCTGCGTGCCGGCCTCGCGCAGCAACTGGTCGAAGCGGACCACGTTGGCCCGGGTCAGATCACCGGCGCCGCGGATCGGCAGGTTGGTGTAGCCGATGCCGGCCTGACGCATCGCGGCTGCCTCGTCGAAAGCAGGCGTCTCGCTGTCGGCGCTCAGGTCGACCACCCGCTTGATGCCGGCTCGCTGCAGCGCGGCTACGTCATCGGCCTGCAGCCTGCCCGATGCGACCCGATGCGGCGCCGGAAACGACACGTTCGGCAGGCCGGCCAGCGCGGCCTCGGCCGGTTCGGCGGCGTGCGCGGCGAGTGGAGTGGCCATCAGGGCCAATGACAACAACAGGGATCGGAACATGTCGGCAACCTCGAGGTGAACCCTCCCGCAGGATAGCCGACGCCGCCTCACGGCCGTTTACTGCCGCGCCTGCAGCCGCAGTCCGCGCGGCGTGAGCCACTTCTCGACCAGTTCGAACAGGCCTTGCACCAACAGCGCCAGCACCGCCGCCGGGATCGCGCCTTCCAGGATCAGCGGAATGCTGTCCAGCCGGATGCCGGTGAGGATCGGCTGGCCGTAGCCGCCGGCGCCGATCAGTGCAGCCAGGGTCGCCGTGCCCACGTTGATGACTGCCGCGGTCTTGATGCCGGCCAGGATCGAGCGCATCGCCAGCGGCAACTCGATGCGGCGCAGCCGCACCCGCGGCGGCAGCCCGAGCGCCGCCGCGGATTCGATCAGTTCCGGTGCGATGCCGACCAGGCCGGCATGCGTGTTGCGCACGATCGGCAGCAGGCTGTACAGGAACAGCGCGGCCACCGCCGGCCACGTTCCGATGCCCAGCAACGGGATCATGAACACGAACATCGCCAGCGAGGGCACCGTCTGCAGCACGCCGCTGGCGGCGATCACCAGCTGCCCCAGCCGACGCCGGCGCGCAGCCACGATGCCCAGCGGGATCGCCAGCAGCAACGCCAAACCCAAGGAAATCGCCACCAGCTCGACGTGCTCCACACTGCGCTGGCGCAGCCGCTGCCACAGGCCGCGCCGTCCCACCTCGATGTGCGTGCCGAGGAAGTCGGCGGCTACCGCGCTGTCGCGGCGACGGTCCAGCTTCACCGCGGCGTTCATCGCGCGCATCGTTTGCTCGTCGATGCGATCGGCAAGCTGGCGCAGCGCGGCGACGAAGGCGGGCCGGTCGCGCTCCAGCGCCAGCCGGTACAGGAACACCGCCTGGTAGCGCGGAAAGTAGTGGCGGTCGTCGCGCAGCACGCGCAGGTGGTAGTACGGAATCTCCGCGTCGGTGCTGTACAGGTCGATCGCGTCCACCGCGCCGCTGGCCACCGCGCGGTACGACAGCGCGTGATCCAGCCCGCTGACCTTCGTCTGCGGCAGGGCATAGGCGCGGCGCAAACCCGGCCAGCCATCGCCGCGGTCCATGAACTCGTTGGAGAAGCCGAAGCGCAGCGACGCGTGCGCGCGCAGGTCGGAGATGCGTTCGATGCCCAGCTGCGCCGCCTCGTCCCGGCGCATGCCGATCGCGTAGGTGTTGTCGAAGCCCAGCGAGTCGGTGATGCCGATGCCCAGTGGTTTCAGCCGGACGCGCAAGGTGGCGATGTCGGCGTCGGCGGGCACGTCATGCAGCAGTTCGTGGCTCAGCGTGCCGGTGTACTCCGGGTAGGCGTCGATGTCGCCCTGGCGCAGGGCCTGCCACAGGATGCTGGTGCCGCCGAGTTCGCGCTCGTGCACGGCCGGCACGCCGGCGTCGCGCGCGGCCAGGCGCGCGATCTCGCCCAGGATCACCGACTCGGTGAATTGCTTGGAGCCGATCCGCGCCGGTTGCGCGATCGCCAGCGCGGGCCACAGGCACGACAGCAGCACGAGGGCGAAGCGGGCATGTGCGGCGGTCATGGCGCGGTCGGCAGGGTGCGTTGCGCCTGCACGAACCGGCGCACGAAGTCGTCGGCCGGGCGGTCGCGCAGGTCCGCGTAGCTGCCGTCCTGCACCACCGCGCCGCGGCGCAGCAGCACCAGCCGGCGGGCGAACCATGCCGCCTCGGCCAGGTCGTGGGTGACCACGATCACGGTCTTGCCGAGCTCGGCGAAGATGCGCTGCAGTTGCTCCTGCAGTTCGTGGCGCACGATCGGGTCCAGCGCACCCAGCGGTTCGTCCAGCAGCAAGGCGTCGGGGTCGACCATCAGTGCGCGCATCAGCGCCACGCGCTGGCGCTGGCCGCCGGAGAGTTCGGCCGGGTAGCGCGCCAGCGCGTCCGCTGGCAGCCGGGTGAGCCGGGCCAGCGCCTGCGCGCGCTCGCGGATGCGTGGCAGCGCCCAGCCCAGGTGTTGCGGCAGCAGGCCGAGGTTGCCCATCGCGGTGAGATGCGGGAACAGGCCGCCGTCCTGGATCACGTAGCCGACGCGGCGGCGCAGGGCGAGCACGTCGGCCGGCTGCAGAACACGACCGTCCACCCGCACGCAGCCGCTGTCGCTGCGCTCCAGCCCCAGCAGCAGGCGCAACACGGTGGACTTGCCCGAACCGCTGCTGCCGATCAGTGCGGTGGTGCTGCCGGCCTCGAATGCCAGCTCGACCGGCTGCAGCGCCACGACGTCGCCGTAGCGCTTGCTGGCGCCTTCGAGCGCGAAACAGATGCCGCCGCCGGCGTCAGCGGCGGCCATGGTTCCGCGCGTGATGCCGTCCGTTCCGCGGCGGGGCCGGGCTGGCGTTCACGCGGGCGGCACCGTGGTGGCGAAGCGGGCGATGAAGTCGGCCGCCGGTTGCGGACGACCCAGGTGGAAACCCTGGCCGAAGTCGCAGCCCATGTCGACCAGCAGCGCCTGGGTGGCGGCATCCTCGATGCCCTCGGCGGTGGTGGCCAGGTCCATGTGGTGGGCCATGTTGATGATCGCGCGCACCAGCTTGGCGGTGTGCGGTTCGCTGCGGATGGCGCCGATCAGCGACTGGTCGATCTTCAGCTCGGTGGCCGGGAACTGGCGCAGGTAGGCGATCGAGGCGTAGCCGGTGCCGAAGTCGTCGATCGCGATCCCGATGCCGTGGTCGCGCAGCCGCCGCAGCACCTGCACGCTCAGTTCGAGATCGTTGACCAGGGTGGTTTCGGTGATCTCCACGATCACCGCGGTCGGCGGCACACCCCAGATCTCCAGCGCGCCGAGCAATTGCTCGACCATGCCCGGGCGCGACAGCACGCGCGGCGAGAAGTTGATCGCAAAGCGCAGGTCGCGGGACGAGGGCAGGCTGGCCACGTGGCGCAGCGTGGTGTTCATGCTCCAGCGGGTGAGCACCGAGATCAGGTCGCTCTGCTCGGAGAACGGCACGAAGTTGGCCGGCGAGACCTCGCCGTGGCTGGGACTGCTCCAGCGGGCCAGCGATTCGGCGCCGGCCAGGCGGTCGCCCTGCAGGTTCCAGATCGGCTGGAAGAACACCTGCAGCCGGTTGGCATCCAGCGCCTCGCGCAATTCGTCGTAGAAGATCTCGACCTGGGTGTCGTGCGGGGCGTAGACCACGTACAGCTCGCCGCGCCGCTGCGCCTCGTCCAGCGCCATGCCGGCGCGGCGGCACAGACGGTCGGCGCCGGGGCCGTGATCGGGATACAGCGCGATGCCCATTACCGGCCGCACCAGCCAGGGCGAAGCGGTTCCGTCCAGCGGCTGCTCGAAGGCCTGGATCAGGCGCGTGCCGGCGAGCAGGGCGTGGTTGGCGCTGAGCATGGCCGGCAGCAACACCACGAAGCCGTCGTCGCCGGCGCGAAACACGCGGTCGATCGGGCGCAGCGAGCGCTGGATCAGGGCGTGCGCCATGTCCTCGGCCTGCTCGCCCTGGGCGTAGCCGAAACGCAGGCTGATTTCGCGCAGACCTGGCACGCGCAGCATCAGCACGGCAAAGCGCTCGCCCGCGCTGTCCCGAATGTGGGCCTCGATCTGTTCGAAGATGTGTTCGCGGTTCAGCATGCGGTGGCGGGCCAGTGGGGAGGCGGGCGGACGTTCGGCAGGGTCGCCATCATTGCAGGAAGAACCGGCTTGCATCGATACCGTAGTCGCCGACCGCCAGGCTGCGCACGATGTCGACGCCGTCCTTGTCGCCCAGCTGCATCAGGTCCACCGGGCGGAAATCGTCCAGCGGCTGCTTGTTGGGCTCGCTCAGGATCGCCACCCGCGGGCGCAGCCGCCGCACCTGGTTCTGCGCCATCACGATCGCCACCTCGCCGGTGCTCAGCTCCACCAGCGAGCCGGTGGGGTAGACGCCCAGGCAGACCTGGAATTGTTCGACCACCTCGGCCTGGTGCAGGCGGTTGCGCGCGGCGTAGATCTGCTGCAGCGCCTGGTGGCGCGAAATGGGCGCGCGGTAGGGGCGGGCGCTGGACATTGCGTCGTAGCTGTCGATGATGCCCAGCATGCGCCCGCTGATCGGGATGGCGTGGCCGGCCAAGCCATCCGGATAGCCGCTGCCGTCGTGCCGCTCATGGTGGGTGCGCACGATGTCGAGCACGTCGAGGTTGGCGATGCCGGCTTCGTCCAGCAGGGCCAGTCCGTGATCCACGTGCGAGCGGATGACATCCACCTCGCTCGGTGCCAGCGAACCGGGGTATTGCAGCAGTTGCTCCGGCAGGCGCGTCTTGCCCACGTCCATCAGCAGCCCGCCGGCGGCCAGGCTGAAGATGGTTTCCTCGTCGAAACCCATGTGGCGGCCGAACGCCGCGGCCAGCGCGCTGCAGCTAACCGCATGGCTGTAGGAGTAGCTGTCGCTGCGGCGCAGGCCTTCGACCAGGAAGAACGCGTCCGCGCTGCGCAGCACGGTGGCCACCAGCGGGCGCACCGCCCGTTCCACGCGCTCGACCGACAGCTCGCGCCCGCTGGTCACGTCCTCGAACAGGCCGTCGATGATCTGCGAGGCGTTCTCCAGCGCGGCGCGGGCGCGCGGCGCCTCGTCCTCGACGGCGGCGAGGTCGGCGTAATGGGTATTGCTGTTGAAGCGATGGCGCGAGGCGTCGGAGCGCGTCAGTGCTTGCGGCGCATCCGCCGGAACCCGCCGGCGGGCGTCGATCCAGACTTCGCGGCACAGTCGCTGCAGGGTGTCGATGTCTTCCAGCCGGGTCAGGGCGACGCCCTGCAGGGCGAACGGCGTCTCTTCCCATGGCCGATCCAGCCGGCACACGAACATGCCCAGCTGCAGATCGGCCACGTCGATCCGACGCTCTTCGATTTCGAAAGCCACGCACTGCTCCGACCGATGGAGGACGCCGAGCCACGGCAACGCGATCGCGGCGGTCCAGCGGCGAGGTTAGCAGCAGTGCGGATTGCCGTGCCAATGGGTGGCCGGTGCGCCACGCGGCGGCGTACCCTGTGCGCCCGTTTCGTGGATGTCGCCTCCCATGTCTTCGTCGCACCGCCTGATCCGCTTCGTTCGCAGTTGCCATCTCTACCTCGGCGTGTTCACCGCGCCGATGCTGCTGTTCCTGGCGGTGAGCGGTGGCCTGCAGACTTTCGGCCTGCATGAGGCCAGCCGCGGCAGCAGCTACGCTCCGCCGGCGTGGTTGGCCAGCATGGCGCAACTGCACAAGAAGCAGACCCTGGAGCTGCCGGTGCGGCGCCCCCGTCCGGCGGCTGCGGCGACGGCGCCGGTCGCGCGGGCAACGGTGCAGGGCGCGCCTACGGCCCCCGCGCGGCGCAACCTGCTGCCGATGAAGATTTTCTTCGCCGCGGTTGCGCTGGGCCTGCTCGTGTCGGTGTGCAGCGGGCTGACCATGGCCTGGCGCTTCACTCGCCGGCCGCGGCTGTTCGGCACCGTGCTGCTGGGCGGGATTGCCGCACCTGCGCTGCTGTTGCTGGTCTGAGCCGGCAGCGCCAGAGTGAACCGGCAGCTCGATCATTCGCAGCATCGCCCGGCGCGCGCCGCGTTCGCGCTGCGCTACCTGGTGCACGATTTCGAGGTGCCGATGAACGTGGGCAGCGTGTTCCGCATCGCCGACGCCATGGGCGTGGAGATGATCCACCTCACCGGCGCTTCGGCGGTGCCACCGAACCGCAAGTTGCGCAGAACCTCGCGCGCGACCGAACAGCACGTACCGTTCCGTCACGACGCCGACCCGCTGCCGCTGCTGCACGAACTGAAAGCCGGCGGCTACCGCATCGTCAGCCTGGAGCTGACCAGCGCCAGCATCGACATCCGCGAGTTGGCGGTGGCCGCGGACGAGCGCATCTGCCTGGTGCTCGGTTCGGAGAGCCGCGGCGTGAGCCAGGCCCTGCTGGATCGCTCCGACCAGACCGTGCACATCCCCATGCTGGGCGCGCATTCATCGATGAACGTGGCTACGGCCTGCGCGATCGCGACGTTCGAGATCATCCGCGCGTTCCCGGTGCCGCGGGCTTGATGCCGCGGCCGTGGAGGGTGGGGTTGCGTTCGGCGTCGGCGCGCTTCCCGCGGGCCGATCCGGCGCACCGGCGGGTGCGGTCATCATCAACCGGTCGACCGGATAACCACGCTGGCGCGAGTGTTCCACCAGGGTCCGCAACAACGCGGGATCCATCGTGGGCCGGCGCGAGAGGATCCACAGGTGGTTGCGGCCAGGGCCGCCGATGACCGCCCACCGGTAGTCGGCGTCCACCTCGATCACCCAGTAGTCGGCCCATGCCATCGGCAGCCAGGTCAGCCAGGCAGGCGCGAAACGCACTTCCAGTGCGGCCGGCTGATCATCCTTGATGCGCGCCACCCCGTCGACGGACATCCGTCCCTTGTCGGTGCGGCAGGTGTTGTGGACATGGACCGTGCCGTCGGGGTTCGGCGTGTAGGTGGCGATCACTGCATCCAGACATTTGCGCTCGAAGTACATCGGCAGGCGCGCGATTTCGTGCCACTGGCCGGCATAGCGATGCAGGTCCAGCGACGGCACCGGCCGGTTCGGCAAGCTGGCGGCGGCAGCGGGCCAGGCAATGGCCATGCTCGCCACGATCAGCAGCCGGCGGAACATGCGCATGGTCTGGCTCCACAAGAAGTGCGTGACGCAATGAGGGAAGGATCGCGGAACTTCCGCGTTCGGTCTAGGAGCCTGGGCGGTAGCGGGCTTCCTGCAGGTCGATCTCGCGCACCAGTCGACGCGAGACTTCGTCGGAAACATGATGGCGACGCGTCAGTTCGAAGATCGCCTCGCGCTGGCCCTGCAGCGCGGCCAGGCGCAGTTCGCGTTCGGCCGCGTCGGCCTTGCGCAGCTGTCGCGCCTCGTCCTCGCTGGAGGAGTCTTCGTCCAGCCAGTGCTGGTACAAGGCGATCACCCGGGTAGCCGCGCTGGTGTAGGTATCGACATCGCCGGCTGGAGCCTTGCCCAGCAGGTCGCGCTGGGCCTTTTCGACGGCGGCGATCGCCGCGTTGGCGGCGCTCCGGCGAGCGAGGTTTTCCTCGCGTTGCCGCGCCGGCTCCGGCGGCAGCTGCAGGCCCTTCAGCAATGGAGGCAGGCCGATGCTGGCGGCCAGCAGCGAGAGCAGGATCACCGCCGTGGCGAGGAAGATCGCCAGCTCGCGCGCGGGGAAGGGCGTGCCGTCGGGCAGCAGCAGCGGCAGTGTCATCACGCCGGCCAGGGTGATCGCGCCGCGCACGCCGGCCAGCGAGGTGGCCAGCAGCAGCCGCCAGTGCGGCTTGCGCGCCGGATCGCCATGGTGGTGCGCCTTGAGCACGTTCAGCCGCAGCGAGATCCAGACCCAGGCCAGCCGCAGCAACGCCAGCCCGAGGTTGATCGCCAGCGCATACCCGAGCAGCCACCACGGATTGCGATGGCCGCTCTGCGCCACGGATTCCATCGCGCCGCGCAGGCTGGCAGGCAACTGCTCGCCCAGCAGCACGAACATGATCCCGTTCAGGGCGAACTGCACGGTGTTCCACACCGCCGTGCGCTGCACCCGCGTGGTCGCCAGCAGGCGGCCGCTGAGTTCGACGTAGCTCATGGTGATGCCGGCAGCCACTGCGGCAAGGATGCCCGAGGCATGCACCCGCTCGGCCAGCAGGTAGGCGCCGAACGGGATCAGCAGGCTGATCAGGATCGGCGAGCCGGCCTCCTGGCCGAAGTGCCGCGACAGCCAGCGCTGCGCGAAGCTCACCGCCACCGTGAACCCCACGCCGACGCCGAGCCCGGCCAGCGCAAGCCACAGGAAAGTCAGCGAGGCGGCCAGCAGCGAGAAGCCGCCGGTTACCGCTGCCGCCACCGCGAAGCGGAAGCAGACCAGGCCGGTGGCGTCGTTGAGCAGCGACTCGCCCTCGAGGATGTGCATCAGCCGCTTCGGGATCGGCACCCGCGCGGCGATCGACGACACCGCCACCGGGTCGGTCGGCGACACGATGGCGGCCAGCGCGAAGGCCACCGCCAGCGGCATCGCCGGAATCATCCAGTGGATCATGAAACCGGCGCCGACCACGGTGGCCACCACCAGGCCCAGCGCCAGCGCCAGGATCGCGCCGCGGTCGCGCAGCAGGCCGTCCTTGGGAATGCGCCAGCCGTCGAGAAACAGCAGCGGCGGCAGGAACAGCAGGAAAAAGATGTCCGGGTCGAGCGCCACACCCTGCTTGAACACCCCCGCGATCACCGCGCCCAGGGCGATCTGCACCAGCGGCAGCGGCAGCGAGAACGGCAGCATGCGCACCAGATAGCCGCTGCCGACCACGGCCAGCAACATCGCCAGGGCGACTTCGATCGAATTCATGCGTGTTCCGGGGGATTCGGCTTCACGCGAATGGTACCGCTCGAAGGAATCCCGATTGCCGCCACTCTCGCAGGAGCCCGCGAGCGGGTTCCTGCGACGGCGGGGGAATACGCGCCGGAAAATCTGCCGCATTGCCGGCGCGCTGGCCGTGGCGCGGCCAAGGGCATACCATCGCCCGTTCCCGTCGCCCCTCCCCAGGCCCAGGAGATCGCGTGCAGCCGATCATCGACGTCAGACAGCTCAGCAAGACCTACGCCTCAGGCTTCCAGGCGCTCAAGCCGATCGACCTGCAGATCCGCCAGGGCGAGATCTTCGCCCTGCTCGGCCCCAACGGCGCCGGCAAGACCACCCTGATCAGCATCATCTGCGGCATCGTCAACCCCAGCGAAGGCAGCGTGCTGGCCGGCGGCCATGACGTGGTGCGCGAGTACCGCGCCGCGCGCTCGCAGATCGGCCTGGTGCCGCAGGAGCTGACCACCGATTCGTTCGAGACGGTGTGGAACACGGTCAGCTTCAGCCGCGGCCTGTTCGGCAAGGCGCCGGACCCGGCGTACATCGAGAAGGTGCTGAAGGACCTCTCGCTGTGGAGCAAGAAGGACAACAAGATGATCACCCTCTCCGGCGGCATGAAGCGCCGGGTGATGATCGCCAAGGCGCTGTCGCACGAGCCGCGCATCCTGTTCCTGGACGAGCCCACCGCCGGCGTGGACGTGGAACTGCGCCGCGACATGTGGGCGATGGTGCGCACCTTGCGTGCCGCCGGCGTCACCATCATCCTCACCACGCACTACATCGACGAGGCCGAGGAAATGGCCGACCGCATCGGCGTGATCAACAAGGGCGAGCTGATCCTGGTGCAGGACAAGTCCGAGCTGATGAACAAGCTCGGCCGCCGGCAGCTCACCTTGCAGTTGCAGGCTCCGCTGGCGGCGATTCCCGCCGGACTTGCCGGCGATGCGCTGGAGTTGTCCGCAGACGGCCAGCAGCTGGTCTACACCTTCGACGCGCAGGACGAGCACAGCGGGATCGACGTGCTGCTGCGGCGGCTGGCCGAGGCCGGCATCGACTTCAAGGATCTGAAAACCAGCCAGAGCTCGCTGGAGGACATTTTCGTCGACCTGGTCAGGGAGCGCGCATGAACATTCACGGCATCCGCGCGATCTACCGCTTCGAGATGGCGCGCACGCGGCGCACGCTGCTGCAGAGCATCGTCTCGCCGGTGATCTCCACCTCGCTTTACTTCGTGGTGTTCGGCGCGGCGATCGGCTCGCACATGAACGGCATCGACGGGGTGAGCTACGGCGCCTTCATCGTGCCGGGACTGATCATGCTGTCGCTGCTCACCCAGAGCATCTCCAACGCATCGTTCGGCATCTACTTCCCCAAGTTCGTCGGCACGATCTACGAGATCCTGTCGGCGCCGGTGTCGCCGTTCGAGATCGTTGCCGGCTACGTCGGCGCGGCGGCGAGCAAGTCGATCATCCTGGGCCTGATCATCCTGGCCACCGCGCGGCTGTTCGTCAGCTTCGGGATCGCGCACCCGCTGTGGATGGTCGCGTTCCTGGTACTTACCGCGGTCACTTTCAGCCTGTTCGGCTTCATCATCGGTATCTGGGCGGACAACTTCGAAAAGCTGCAACTGGTGCCGCTGCTGATCGTCACGCCGTTGACCTTCCTCGGCGGCAGTTTCTATTCGATCCACATGCTGTCGCCGCTGTGGCAGAAGGTGACCCTGTTCAATCCGGTGGTATACCTGATCAGCGGGTTCCGCTGGAGTTTCTACGGTGTGGCGGACGTCGGCGTGGGGATCAGCCTGGGCATGACCCTGGTGTTCCTCGGTATCTGCCTGGGACTGGTGTGGTGGATCTTCCGCAGCGGTTACCGCCTGAAGGCGTGAGCGCCGGCGGAACGAATCGCGCGCACGCCAGTCCCAGCACTATCCGCACACAACCACGGGGGAAACTCATGGGCAGACAGACATCAACGGGCAACTGGCTCGCCGCGGCGATCGTGCTGATCGTGCTGGTCGGGGCAGGCGTGTGGCTGGTGCGCCGGGCGATGCAGCCCGAGGAAACGAGCCCGCCGACCGCGGAAATGGCGGCACCGGCGACGAGCCGCAGCGCCCTGGCGCCGATCCGGCATCCGATCGCGCAGGCGCAGGCTGCTCCCGCCAGCGCCTCGACCGCGCCGCTGCCGGCGCTGGACCAGAGCGACGACGATGTGCTGGCCGCGCTGCAGCGGCTGGCCGGCGACAGCGAGCTGTCGCTGCTGCTGGTGCGCCCGCAGATCATCAACCGCATCGTGGCCAGCATCGACGCCATGCCCGGGCGCAGCCTCGGCGGCATCATGATGCCTGCGCGTCCGCCCAAGGGTGCTTTCGTGACCGGCGACATGGACGGCCAAACCGTGATTGGCGAAGCCAACGCCGCGCGCTACGCGCCGTACATGGCGATCGTCGAGCAGGTCGATCCGCAGGCGCTGGTAGTCTGGTACGTGCACGCCTATCCGCTGTTCCAGCAGGCCTACGAACACCTGGGCTACCCGCATGGCTACTTCAACGACCGCCTGATCGTGGTGATCGACAACCTGCTGGCCGCGCCCGAACCGGCCACGCCGCCGGCACTGCTCCCGTCCAAGGGCCAGTACGTGTTCGCCGACCCTGCGCTGGAGGCGCGCTCGGCCGGCCAGCGCCTGCTGCTGCGCACCGGAGCGGCCAACGAAGCGAAGATCAAGGCCCGACTGCGCACGATCCGCGACCTGCTGGTCGGCCAGCACCTGCAGCCTGCCGCAGCGGGCAGCGCGCCGCACTGATCCGGCGCGCCGGGATCACGCGTACGGCGAGCCGTCCTTGTGCGTGTAGATGCCGGCGGCGCCGTCCCAGTGCAGGTCGATGTCGGGGTAGTGGCAGCGGTCGTGGGCGTGGCGGCTGCCGATTTCCAGATAGACGGCCGTTTGCGCGCTCCGGTTGACCAGGTGGTGGCCATCCGGGCGGTTCTTCGGGAACGCCGCGAACTCGCCCGCGCGCAGCGGCTGCTCGCCGTCGTCGGTGATCAGCACCAGCTCGCCCGACAGCACGCAGACGAACTCGTCCTCGTCGGTATGCCAGTGCCGCTGGCTTGACCACGCGCCCGGCGGAAGCTGCGTGAGATTGACGCCGAAATCGGCGAGGCCGCCGGCGTCGCCCAGCGCCTGCTTGATGCGCGCACCGGCGAAGGCGGCAAACGGCGATGGATAGCCCGAGCCCTTGCGCTCGGGTACCTGGCTGATATCGATCTTCGGCATGACGATTCTCCGGCGTGGGCGGCGATTGTCTCCCGAAACTCCGCCGCTGCCGCAAATGAGCGCTTTCTGTACATCTGACCGGCTACAGTGGGCAGACGTCGCGAGACCGTGCGTGGAGGACGGAATCATGAGGCGTGGCTGCTGGCTGCTTGTTCTGATGCTGGCCTGGTTGATGGTGCCGGCCTCGCTGCGTGCCGACGCGCCGACGGCCGCGCCATCCGCGACGGTGGCGCGGATCACCCTGGACGGCCCGATCGGGCCGGCCGCGGCGGAATACTTCGACGATGCGGCGCAGCGCGCGGTGGCGGACGGAGCGGTGGCGATCGTGCTGCAACTGGACACGCCAGGCGGGCTGTCCGAGTCGATGCGCCAGATCATCGGCCGCATGCTGGCGCTGCCGGTGCCGGTGCTGGTCTATGTGGCACCCGGCGGTGCCCGCGCCGCTTCGGCTGGCACCTACATCCTCTACGCCGGGCAGATCGCCGCGATGGCGCCGGCCACCCACCTGGGCGCGGCCACACCGGTGTCGCTGGGCGGCGCCACGCCAATGCCATTGCCGGTGCCGAAGGCGAGCGAGCCGGCCAAGGCCGGTTCCGGCGGGCCGCCCGCGCCGGACGAGGCCGGCGACAGCGCCGAGTCGAACAAGGTGCTGAACGATGCGATCGCCTACATCCGCTCGCTGGCCCAGCTGCGCGGCCGCAACGCGACGTGGGCCGAGCAGGCGGTGCGCGGCGCGGCGACGCTGACCGCCAGCGAGGCAGCGCAGCAACACGTGATCGACTTCGTCGCCGGCGACATGGCCGACCTCCTGGCGAAGGCCGACGGACGCGCGGTGCGCGTCGGCGAGCGCCAGGTGACCCTGCAACTGAAGGGCGCGAGCGTGCGCGACTACGCGCCGGGCGCGCGCATCCGTTTCCTCGGCATCATCACCAACCCGACCATCGCGTACCTGCTGCTGCTCGGCGGCATCTTCGGCCTGGCGCTGGAAGCGATGCACCCCGGCGCGATGCTGCCCGGCATCGTTGGCGCGATCAGCCTGCTGGTGGGCCTGTATGCCCTGCAGTTGCTGCCGGTGAATTACGCCGGGCTGGCGCTGATGGCGCTGGGCATCGGCCTGCTGGTGGCCGAGGCGGTCAACCCCGCCGTGGGCGCGTTCGGCGCGGGTGGGCTGGTGGCTTTCGTGATCGGCTCGGTGATGCTGATGAAGACCGGCGTGCCTGGCTACGCGGTCAACCTGGGCGTGATCGGCGGCATCGCGGTGGGCTTCGCCGCCCTGCTGGGCACGATCATGTGGCTGGTGTTCCGCGCACGCCGGGCTCGGCCGTTCGGCGGGGATGCGGCGATGGTCGAGGAGACCGGTCGCCTGCTGGAAGGCGTGGTCGCCGGTGGCGAGAGCTGGGCGATGCTGCATGGCGAGCGCTGGCGCGTGCGCTGCGCTGTCGAGTTGCCGGCGGGCGCCGCAGTGCGGGTGGTGTCGCGGCAAGGTTTGCTGTTGTGGGTCGAGCCGGCCGCTGCCGTCGCGACCGTTTGAGGCTTTTGACAGGAGAAGACCATGTTCGGATTCGTCGGTGTGTTGATCATCCTCGGCATCCTGCTGCTGTTCGCCGCGATCAAGATCCTGCCGGAATACCAGCGCGGCGTGGTGCTGACCCTGGGCCGCTATACCGGCACCAAGGGCCCCGGCCTGGTGCTGCTGATCCCGGTGGTGCAGCACATGATCCGGGTGGATCTGCGTGTCACCGTGCTGGACGTGCCGCCGCAGGACGTGATCTCGCGCGACAACGTCTCGGTGCGCGTCAACGCGGTGGTGTACTTCCGCGTAGTCGACTCGGACAAGTCTGTGCTGGAGGTGGAGAACTTCCTGCAGGCCACCAGCCAGCTGGCGCAGACGCGGCTGCGCTCCGTTCTGGGCCAGCACGAGCTGGACGAGATCCTGTCCCAGCGCGAGTCGATCAACCACACCTTGCAGGTCACCCTGGACGAGGCCACCGACCCGTGGGGCATCAAGGTGATGAACGTCGAGATCAAGGACGTCGATCTCAACGAGACCATGGTGCGGGCGATCGCGCGCCAGGCCGAGGCCGAGCGCGAACGCCGCGCCAAGGTGATCCACGCCGAAGGCGAGTTCCAGGCCGCCGAAAAACTGCGCGATGCCGCCGGGGTGCTGGCCCAACAGCCGCAGGCGCTGCAGTTGCGCTACCTGCAGACGCTGGCGGACATGTCCAGCGGCGGCAAGTCCTCCACCGTGGTGTTTCCGCTGCCGCTGGACCTGATCCGGCCGCTGATCGAGGCATTTCCGTCGAAGCAGGATTCGGGTACAACGGGCTGACCGAATTTTTTCCGAGCAATCCGATGGAAGCAACTTCTGCGGCCGGAAGCCTGGTCTGCGTGGGCCTGGGCATGACCCTCGGTTCTCACCTCGGCCCGCTGGCGCGCAGCCACATCGAGCAGGCCGACGTGGTCTTCGCCGGCCTTTCCGACGGCATCGTCGAGCTGTGGCTGCAGCGCATGCACCGCGACGTGCGCAGCCTGCAGGTGTACTACCACGAGGGCAAGTCGCGCATGCAGACCTACCGGCAGATGGTCGAGGCCATCCTCGCCGAGGTGCGCGCGGGCAAGAAGGTGTGCGGCGTGTTCTACGGCCACCCCGGCGTGTTTGCGTGGGCGCCGCACAAGGCGATCGAGGTGGCCCGCAGCGAAGGCTACGCCGCGCACATGGAGCCGGGCATTTCCGCCGAGGATTGCCTCTATGCGGATCTCGGCATCGACCCCGGCCGCGTCGGCTGCCAGCACTACGAGGCCAGCCAGCTGCTGTTCTACCGGCGCCGGATCGACCCCACGGCGTACCTGGTGCTGTGGCAGGTGGGCCTGGTCGGCGACCAGTCGCTGGCGCGCTTCTCCACCGGCCCGGCCTACCGGCAACTGCTGGTCGAAGTGCTCTCGGGCGACTACCCGCTGGACCATGAAGTGATCGTCTACCGCGCACCGACCCTGCCGATCCAGTCAGCCCGGATCGAGCGCTTGCCGCTGGGCGGATTGCCTCAAGCGGAGGTTGACATGGCCGATACCGTGGTGGTGCCGCCGGCGCGAGCCTTACTGGTGGATCGTGAGATGAGGGCGAAACTGGACTTGCTGGACGAGGCGGCATCCCGAGCTGCTTGCGACGCCGGCTGATGCATCGAGGCTGCAAGGCGTCGAAAGCCCAGCGTAAGATCGCCTTGCGACGCCTGCTTGATGGGGCGTCGATGTGGACGAGGCATGGCGGGGCGGAGCACGGCGTTGGCAGCCAGCTGTCAATCGTTGAAGCAAGGGGACATCAGGTGCTAGACGTTATTGATTTTCTGGAAACCTTGGGGCAGGACGCACAGTTGCGTTACGCGTCACGGGATGAGGTGGGGTTTGCGCTGGCTGGGGCGGAGATGGAGCCGGCGCTGCAGGTGGCGATCCTGTCCAAAAATGGACTGGAGTTGCAGGCATTGCTTGGGCAGAGGCCGTTCTGCTGCCTGATCAACCCGGCCAAGCCCGAGGAGGAACAGGAGGAGTGTGACGGCAACTGCAAGGAGGGTGAGGAGAAGAAGCGTGACGAGGAAAGGAGGGAGAAAAGGGATGGGGACTGAGGATCATCCGCCACTCGCCTTGTCTGCGCTGGCGGTCACCCACTAGCTCATGGACAAGGCTGGCGGCTACAGGCTGGCTTTCGCATACTCTGCGCTTCTGCTCTGGTCGGTGGCGGGTGCCGTCACCATGCCTGCCTTAGTGCCGGAAGATCCCGAGCAGCTGCTGAAACAGGCAGACAGCATTCCGACCTCCGACCGTGCCGAGTTCGGCAAGCTGATGCACAGGCTCGCCAACCCCGATCTGGAGCTCTCTGCACAACAGCAGATGCATCGCCGCTACCTTCTAGCCCGGCAGGCGGCTTTCGCCGGCAATTTCGACGCAGCCTTGCCGTTATTGGCCGTGGTCGCAGACCAGACGGCGTACCCCACGCTGTCGTTTCGCGCCAAGGCTACGGTAATCGATACTCTGGTGTCGCAATCCCGCTACGAGGAAGCCTTCACCAAACTGAATCCGCTGCTGGCGCAGTTGCCGGAAATAAAGGAAACCGCTATCCGTGTGCAGGGGCTCGGTGTCGCGGCGCAGTTGTACAACGAGGCTGGCCAATACGATGTTTCCTCTCGTTACGCCGATCAGATCATCGAGGAGAGCACCGACGCGCAGAGTGCATGCAGGGGCTGGTTCTACAAGTCCGAGGCGCTGTTCGAGAGTGGCGCCGCCAGGCTGGTTGCCGATCAACTCCATGCGGGAAAGGAAGCATGCGAGGAGGCTGGCGGCACGCTCTTCGCGCTCAGCTTCCAGCATTTGCTGGCGAAGTTCGACATGCGGGAGGGTAGACTGGCCCCCGCCATCCAATTGCTGCAAGCGACGTATCCCAAGGTGCTGCGAGCAGGCTTTCCGCCCAAGGTGGCGGATGTCGAGTCCACTCTCGCCGAGGCGCATCTAGAGCGTGGCGATCTTGTCTCGGCCGCAAAGTTTGCTCACCTGGCGCTGGCGACGAATGCCGACAGGCCGTACTCCGAGTCGACTGCCCGGGCCTATCACGTGCTTTACCAGGTCGACAAGAACACCGGCGACGACCGGGCGGCCCTGGCAAATCTTGAAAAATTCGTCGTCACCAACGACGGCTACATGGATCGCCTAAGTGCGAAGGCGCTTGCCTACCAGATCGTCGAGCAGAAGGTGCTGGCGAAGAAGCTGCAGGTCGAAGAGCTGGACAAGAAGAACAAGCTGCTCGGGATGCAGGGAGAACTGGATCGCAAGGAGGTCGAAACCGGTCGCCTGTACATCCTGTTGCTGCTGCTGGTACTCGCGTCCATCGGTTTGTGGGCGTATCGCATCAAGCGCTCGCAGCTCAAGTTCATGAAACTGGCGCGGCGCGACGGACTCACCGGCATCTTCAACCGGCAGCACTTCGTCAACGAGGCGGAACGTCTGCTGCGCTACTGCCAGAAGTCCGGCCGCGAGGCTTGCCTGGTGCTGCTCGACCTGGATCATTTCAAGCAGGTCAACGACAACCATGGCCACGCGGTGGGCGACCGCGTGCTCCGGCGTGCGGTGGAAGCCTGCCAGAAGCACTTGCGGTCCACCGACCTGTTCGGACGGCTGGGCGGCGAGGAGTTCGGCATGCTGCTGCCCGAGTGCGGGCTGGAGCAGGTGTCGCAGCGCGTGGAGCAGATGCGCCTGGCCGTCGCCCGGGTTCCTGCCGGCGAGGCGGGCTCCGGCGTGGTTGTCTCGGCCAGCTTCGGCGTCGCGGCCGCCGCCAGCTCGGGATTTGAGCTGCGCCAGTTGATGATGGACGCGGACGATGCGCTCTACCGGGCCAAGCGCGAGGGGCGCAACCGGGTCAGTCTGTTCGACAGCCGGCGCATTCGGCCGAATGTGGTGTAGCGAGCACGGCCCCGGCTCTGGCGTCCCGGGCGCAATCGTTTCAGGGATACGTCGTTGAAATCGTTTTCACGCGAGGCCGGGAGCGTGCGCCTGCGGCCGATGACGCAAGGCGACGAAGCCTTGTTTCACGCGCTTTATACCGATCCCGAGACCATGCGTTTCGTCGGTGCGGCGTGGACACCGGCGGAGGCCGCAGAACGTTTCCGGAGGGTCCTCCAGCGCGGGCAGGAATCAGCGCTGGCTAACCGCTACCTGGTCATCGTGGAAGAGGCCACGGGGGACCCTCTGGGTATTTGCGGCTCCTCACACTATGATCCGGTAGCCCTGCGGGTCGAGGTCGGCGTGATGTTGTTGCCTTCGTGGTGCGGGCAGGGCGTGGGGAAGGGGGCTCTGGCGGCGCTGGTGGACTGCCTGTTTCAGGAGCCGAGTCTGCTGGAGGTTTACGCTCGCTTTGCAGTCGAGAATTCGGCGGCAAGGAATTTGGTGACGCGAGTAGGCTTCCGGCCGAACCACGCTGCAAAGGGGAAGAAGCAGGACAGGCTCGCATGCGAATGGTCGGTTTGCCGATCGCAATGGAATACGGGTCAGACAACCAACAACGGGGTTACCGATGTCCAATGTAATCGATCTTATTGAAAGGATGGGGCAGGACGCGCGGCTTCGCCATGCGTCGGCAGGTGACGTGGAGCTTGCGCTGGCGCAGGCGCAGGTCGATCCGGAGATCAAGGCCGCGATCCTTGCTCGCGATCAGCGTCGCCTGGAGATTTTGCTGGAAGGACGCAATGTCTGTTTGGCGCTGTGTCCCGCAGAAGAGGAGGAGGACGGTGGCGCCGAGGAGACTCCGTCCAGGGACGACGAGGAGATCCCCTCCGAGTCTGCGGCGCGCCGGATGGCGTCGGCGGACTAGAAAAGTGCACGGTCGAGGCCCGGAACTCCGGCTTTTTTTTGCCGGATGTGCTTTGTTGGCGGGCTTGCTTGCGGGCACGGCAGGCGCAAGCGTGCGCGCTGGCGACAGCGCCGGGCAACTGCTCCAGAGGGCCGACCGGGTCAAGACGTCTGACCCGGCTGAGTTTGCCGCCGTGTTGCGCCAGTTGGATGGAGGGGAAGTCAGGCTTTCTCCGGAAGAACAACTCTATCTGGACTATCTAAAGGCTTGGCGGATCGCTTATCAGGGCGACTACAAGAAATCGATAACCCTGCTCGATCAAGTCATTGCTCGGTCCGACAATGCCACGCTGCGACTCCGGGCCGGTTTCACTGCGGTCAATATATTGGGCATTGCGACCCGCTACGAAGACGCGTTTTCGAGGCTGGACCCGCTTGTCGACCAACTGGCGACCGTAACCGACAAGGAAGCCCGGCTGACCGGGCTGAGCGTTGCCTCCCAGTTCTATTCCGAGGCCGGGCAATACGACTTGGCCTTGACGTATGCCGACAAGCTGCTGGCTGAGAATCCCACGGGGTCGGGTGCATGCAGGGGAAGATATTTCGTGATCGAGGCGCTGTTCCGAAGCAGCGAGCTGCGGTCGACGGATGCGCGTCTTCGCGAGGGCGTTGACGAGTGCGCCAAGGCAGCCGAACCCATTTTCGGCAACCTGATCCGCAACTATGCGGCGAATGTCGACTTGCGGGAGGGCAAGGCGACGGATGCCATCAGGCTCTTGCAACAGGGTTATGCCGAGGTCAAGAAAACCAGGTATCCGCCACTGATTTCCCTGATCGACGCGTCCCTTGCACACGCATACTGGCAATCCGGCGACCTGACTTCCGCGCGGACGTTCGCCCTCGGAGCCATCGACAACAGCATCAAGAACGAATACACGGAACCCCTTGCGACTGCCTACCAGGTTCTGTACGAACTGGACAAACACGATGGCGATATGCCTGCCGCTCTTGCCTGGCACGAAAAGTACATGGAGGCGGACAAGGGCTATCTGAATACGTTCAGCGCCAAGGCTCTCGCCTATCAACGAGTCAAGCAACAGGTACTTGCGAAAAAACTCCAGGTCGACACGCTGGCCAAGCAGAACAGGATCCTGCAGCTGCAGCAGGCGCTCAGCGAAAAGGCCGTGGAGGCGGGTCGGCTGTGGATCATCCTGCTGGTGTTGCTGCTGTGTTCCATCGGCTTCATCACCTATCGCATCAAGCGCTCGCAGCTCAAGTTCATGAAGCTGGCGCGGCGCGACGGGCTTACCGGCATCTTCAATCGTCAGCATTTCGTCGGCGAGGCGGAGCGGCTGCTGCAGTACTGCCGCAAGTCCGACCGGGTGGCCTGTCTGGTTCTGCTGGACCTGGATCACTTCAAGCAGGTCAACGACACCCATGGCCATGCGGTGGGTGACCGCGTGCTCCGGCGCGCGGTGGCTGCCTGCCAGGCGCATCTGCGCTCCACCGACCTGTTCGGCCGCCTCGGCGGCGAGGAGTTCGGCGTGCTGCTGCCCGAATGCGGGCTGGACCAGGCGGTTGCGCGCGTCGAGGAGATCCGCCTGGCGATTGCCTCGGTCTCGCTGGGCGAGGACGTGCCGAACGTAGCGGTCTCGGCCAGCTTCGGCGTGGCGACGGTCGCCAACTCGGGCTATGAATTGCGCCAGTTGATGACCGATGCCGATGACGCGTTGTACGCGGCCAAGCGCGAAGGCCGCAACCGGGTCAACCTGTCCAGCAGCCGGCATGTGCAATTGAGCCTGGTCTAGCTCAGCCTTGCGGCAGGACATCCGCGCCGACTGGCGTGGACAGCGGGACGGGTGCGGGTTACAACAGGCATTCGTTCCGGCTGGGGGTTTTCCGATGCGCGCGATGAGTTCGTTCCTGCTGTTTGCCGTGGCACTGGCGGCGCTGCCGTCATCGGCCGTGGCCGCCGACCCTGCCACCGAGCCTGCAACGCTGGCGCCGTCGATCAACGCCACCGATTTTGCCCGCTACGAGAAGACGCTCAGTTCCGACGACTTCGGCGGGCGCAAGCCCGGCACGGTCGGTGCGCAGCGCACGCTGGATTTCCTGGTCGACGAGTTCAAGCGCATGGGGCTGCAGCCCGGCAACCACGGTTCCTGGTTCCAGACCGTGCCGGCGGAGAGCACCTTGCTGCTCAACGACAAGGTGAAGCTGCAGATCACCGCCGGCGCGCAGCACGCCAGTTTCGCCAACCAGCAGGACATGGTGGTGCAGACCCTGCAGGGGAAAGCGCAGGTGGACCTGAAGGATTCGCCGGTGGTGTTCCTCGGCTACGGCGCGGATGCGCCGAACTGGCACTGGAACGATTACGCCGGCGTGGACGTGAAGGGCAAGACGGTGATCGTGCTGGTCAACGATCCGGGCTTTGCCAGTGGCGATCCGACGTTTTTCAACGGCCGCGCCATGACCTACTACGGGCGCTGGACCTACAAGTATGCCGAGGCCGCGCTGCAGGGCGCGGCGGCGTGTTTCATCGTGCACACCAGCGACGCGGCGGCGGGTTATCCGTTCAGCGTGTTGCAGAACGGCAACCGCGGCCCGCAGCTGAGCCTGCCGTCCAGCGTCGACCCCGCGCCGCGCCTGCCGGTGGCCGGCTGGCTCACCCATGCCGCCGCCACGCGCCTGTTCGCCGCCGCCGGCAAGGATTTCGACGCGCTTGCCGCGGCAGCGGCGAAGCCGGGATTCAAGGCCGTGCCGCTCGGCGCGACCGCCTCGATCAGCCTGAGGAACAAGATCGGCCACTTCGAATCGAAGAACGTGCTGGCGATGATCCCCGGCGACTACAAGCCCGACGAGGTGGTCGTCTACACCGCGCACTGGGATCACCTGGGCACCGACCCGTCGCGGCCGGGGCACAAGGTGTACGGCGGCGCGATCGACAACGGCACCGGCCTGAGCATGCTGCTGGAAATCGCCGGCGCGTTCGCGCAGCAGCGCACGCCACCCGAGCGCAGCATCCTGTTCTTCATGCCCACGCTGGAGGAGTCGGGCCTGCTCGGCTCACAGTACTACGCGGCGCAGCCGGTGTTTGCGCTCAACCGCACCGTGGCCGACATCGCGGTGGACGCGCTGCCGATCATCGGCCGTGCGCACGACATGACCGTGATCGGCAAGGGCCAGTCGCAGTTGGAGGACATGCTGGCCGACGTGCTGAAGAGCCAGGGTCGGGTGATCTCGCCCGAGACCACGCCGGAGAACGGTTTCTACTTCCGCTCCGACCACTTCAACTTCGCCCGCGCCGGAGTGCCGGCCATGCTGGCCAGTTCCGGCCTCGACCTGCTGGAGGGCGGCGAGGCGGCCGGTCGCAAGGCCGCCGAGGATTACACCGCGCACCGCTACCACACGCCGAACGACGTGTTCGATCCGCACTGGGATTACTCGGGCATCCTCGAAGACACCCAGGCGCTGTACGAACTGGGCCAGTACCTGAGCCATGCCGGCGTGTGGCCGGCGTGGTATGCCGACAGCCCGTTCAAGGCCAAACGCGACAGGATGATGGCGCCGCCGGCCAAGCAACCCTAGGCGCGTTTCGCGGGCAATAAAGAGCCGGCGGGCAGTGTCCGCCGGCTCTTGTTTTTGCCGAATCCCGAATCCCCAAGGATGCTTTGATCAAGTCTTTGCCCGTCATTCCAGCGAACGCTGGAATCCAGTGCCTTCAAATAATTGCCGAGGCGCTGGATCCCAGCGTTCGCCGGGATGACGGATTGTTCGGACCTTCCCTGATCCCTGCTCAAGAGCATCGCCCGCGAGCGGGCTCCTCCGCGTGTGCTCGGCTCAAGGTTTCGCCGGCGCGTCCAGCTTGTCGAAATGGACGATGGCGTTGAGCACCAGCGGGTAGCTGCCGATGGTTTCGCCGCGCCACATCGGGTTGCTGGCGAACAGCAGCACGTGGCCCTTGCCGTAGCGCGCATCGACCACGGCGGCGCGCTCGGCCATCTCGCTGCCGTGGTCGAGCAGGCCGGCGATCAGCAGCTTGTCCGCCGCGGCGAAGCGCAGGATCACCTTGGGCCGCTGGTCCGTCGGGATCACCCAGGGATTGTTGCGCGTCTGTTCGGCGTTGAGCGGCGTGGCCTGCCATGGCTTGACGTCGGGCAACGCCTCGGGTTCGACGGCGGCGCGTCCCTCGGGCGTGTCGGTGTCGTGCGGGCCACCGCGGCCGGTGGCGCGCTGGAAATCCTTGGCCGTCGGCAGGCCGTGGTCGCCGGTGAGGAGGTTGGAGACCTTGAACGACTGCCCTTCGGCGCTGTAGATCGCCAGATCGTCGCGCCCATAGCTGGCCGCGATCGGGTTCTTGCGGTCGACGAACTGCGCCTGCAGCACGCTGCCGACCACCTTCAGCTTGTCGGTCGGCGTGACCGAGACGCCCGGCGCCAGGCCCACGTCGATCGCGAAGCGCGCGGTGTCCTCGGCGGTGATCAGCAGGCCGCCTTCATGCACGAAGCGCTTGAGGTTGGCCACGCCGGATTCGCCCAGGCCGGGCCGGATGTCGTCGGTGCTGTCGATGCGGCCGATGTTGGGGGTCAGCGCGGTGGTCTTCCACGGCATCGGCTCGCCCCACATCGGCAGGCCATCGATGATCCGGCGGCTAGGCGTGTTGCCGATCGGGCCGAACAGGATCACGTCGTACTTCGCGCGCAGGTCGGCCAGTTTCGCCACGTCCTGGGTGCTGATGTAGTCGTACTTCACCTGCAACTGGTCCAGCGCCATGCGCCACCAGCCCTCGGTCTGCGTGCTGAGCCAGGTGTGCATCACCGCGACGCGCGGGAGTCTCGCGTTCGGCAGGTCGATCGCGGCCAGCCCCGAGGGCACGTCCACCGCGGCATCCAGCTTGCGCATCGGCGCCTTCAGGATGGCGTTGTCGGTGACGCGCACCACCTCCACGTCGAACAGGTCGCCCATCGACCAGGCGGTGTCGTCGTAAGGGTGCTGCTGCGGATCCTTCGGCGACCAGTACTGGCGATCGAGCAGGGTGTCGGCGATGCGCGAGTAGGGCTGGTCCATGCGCACCACGATGCTGCCGGCGGGGAAGCGGCGCGTGGCGGCCTTGTTTTCCTTGCCGTCGTCGCCCTTCGCCTTCGGCATGCTGACCTTGATCGCCGCGGTGCTGCGGCTCAGTTCCACATGCTGGCGCTGCAGGATGCGCAGCAGCTGCGCGCGCGAGCCGGGGCGCGCGTCGTCGGCGGGGAAGACGTAGGCGGCCGGGCCGGCGTTCTGCGGCTTCTCGATCGAGCGCTTGCTCTTCAGGTAGTAGTTCTTCAGGAACAGCTGGCCGTTGTCGGAAAAGTACTTCAGCGCGGTGAGCAGGCCGGTCTGCTGGTAGTTGTTGTTGTTGCGCTGCGACCAGGTCACCACCGGCAGCGGCGGGTTCGGCTTGTACCAGGTGCGCTGGTATTCCTCCGGCTCGAGAATGCGCTTGACGGTGTCGGCGCCGTCGTTGCCGAAGGTTTCGTAGAGCCGACTGATGCCGTTGTGCATGGCGGCGATGAACATCAGATAGCCCGGGCTCCAGGTGTCGAAGCTGCCGTGGGTGAACACGCCGGGCATGCCGAGCTTGGTCATCTGCTGCACGTTGTCCCAGCCCAGCTGCTGCCATTCGCCGGTGAGGATGGGGTCGATCCAGGCGTTGTAGGGGCCGTCGCCGACGGTGTTGTCGTACAAAAACGGCACCGACTCGTGCAGGTCGTGCAGCACCTGGGCGTGCCAGCCGACGAAGGTGTCGGCGACGTTGCGGGTGAGGTTCAGCGTCATCGCCATCGCGTCGCGGTTGTTGTCGTGCGCCACGTAGTGGCCCCAGTACAGCAGGCGCGGATAGTTCCGGCCCGGGTGGGCGCGGTGCCAGTTGTAGCGGTCCACCTGGCGGTCGCGGCCGTCCACTTCGACGATCGGCGTGATCAGGGTGATCACGTGCGAGCGGATGTGCTGGATGTAGGGCGCGTCGTCCACCGCCAGCCGGTAGGCCAGTTCCATCAGCGCGGTGGGCGAGCCGGTCTCGGTGGAGTGGATGGCGCCGGTGATGTAGTAGACCGGGGTGGACTGGGCGATCAGCGTGTCGGCGGCAGCATCGTCCATGCCGATCGTGCGCGGGTCGGCCAGCTTGGCCAGGCGTGCGTTGTTGGCATCCAGGCCGGCCAGCAGATCTTCATCGGCCACGGCGACCGCGATCATCGGGCGGCCCTCCTCGCTTTGGCCGATGGTGAACACCTTCACCCGCGGGCTGGCCGCCGCCAGCGCACGGAAGTAGCGGTAGACGTCAGTGGAGTAGGGCAGGTAATTCGGTGCGCCGGCGATATGGCCGAGCACCTTCAGCGGCGTCGGCACAGTAGCCGAGGCGGGCAGGTAGTCGGTCAGCGGCGAGTTGAACGAGGGATCGGTGGTGTCCTTCAGGATCTGCGCCGTGTACGCCTGGTCGACCGGTTGCGCCGGGTCACGCGCGTAGGTGATCGAGCCGTTCGGCTCGGTGGCGGCGGTGGCTGCACAACTGGCCAACGCCAGCAGGGCAAGCAACGGGATTCGACAACAAGCGGGCATGGCCATGGCTCCCCTTCGCAACGTGGCAACAGATCGTCGCACTGTGCCAGAACGCGGACGTGCTTGCCCGGGCCGCGTCGGGGGTGGTTCTCAGTCGGGCGAGCTGGCCGCAGTCGGCCGCCGCCCATGACGGCGGACGACCGGACCGGCCCGGGTCATTTGGTGGATGCGGCGACCGCTGTCGTGGCGCCCGGGCCGATGCTGGAGCCGACGAATTGCACGATCTGCTGGTACAGCTCGGCCAGGTTCTTCTCGTCGTAGAAACCGTGGCCCTCGTCGGGCTTGTCGATCCAGACGTGCGCAACATGCCGATCGACCAGTGCGCTGTGCAGGCTGCGGCCCTGGATCGATGGCACGCGCCTGTCCTTGCCGCCGACCACCAGCATGACCCTGGCCTTGAGCCGATCCAGTTGATTGATCGGCGAACGCCGTGCCAGCGCGTCCATGTCCGTGCCCAGCACACGTTGCAGGTAGTTCTCGCCGGAGGTGGATTGCGGAATGTCGCCGCGCCGGTACATCAAGGCGAGGTCATACACGCCCACGTAGCCGATGGTGCACTTGTACAGGTCGGGCTCCTTCACTGCGCCCTCCAGCGCCGCGTAGCCGCCGTAGCTGCCGCCGAAGATGCAGATGCGGTTCGGGTCGGCCAGCCCCTGCGCGATCGCCCAGCGGGTGGCGTCGGTCACGTCGTCCTGCATCTTGCCGCCCCACTCGAGCCAGCCGGCCTTCTGGAAGGCGTAGCCGTAACCGCCGGAGCCGCGGTAGTTCACCTGCAACACCAGGTAACCGCGGGTGGCCAGCATCTGGACGTAGGGGTCGAAGTCCCAGTCGTCGCGCACACCATAAGGCCCGCCGTGGACCAGCACCACCATCGGCAGGTGTCGGGCAGTTTCCAGTCCCGGCGGAAAGCTGGCGTAACCCTGCAACTTCAATCCGTCGCGGGCGGAGAACGCGATCGGTTGCTTGGTGGCCATCCGGACCGGGTCGATCCAGCGTTCCGTGTCCAGCAACCGGGTGAGCTTGCCGGCCTTGCGATCGAACAGGTAGAAGTGGCCCGGGTCGCTGTCCGCGGACACGTACAGGATGCAGAGCGCGCCATCGCGGGTGCCGGAAACGATGCGCGCGTATTCGCCGGGGAAGTGCTGCATCAACCCCACCGCCGTCTTCGCTGCCGGCGCGTTGCCATCGAACAGCGCCACGCCTGGCCGCCCATCCTCGAAACCGACGCCGATGATCTGGTCGTCGGCCGGACCGAAGATCAGCGCGTTCGCCTCGACGGTCGGGTTGCTCCACAGCTCGGTCAGCTTGCCGGTGGCGGGGTCCCAGCGACATACACCGAAGCCGCCGGCCTTCGGCGAACAGCTGAAGTAGGCATGGCTGTCGTCCGCGTCGAAGGCCCACGGAAAGGAGCGGCTTGCCTCGAACTCCGGCAGCTCCTTCCAGCCGTCTGCGTCTACCGGATGCGCGTACACCTTCGGGTTGCCGCTGGCGTCGAGTCCGGCCGCAAAGCGGATGCGGCCCTGATGGTCGGCCACGAACGTCATGTCGCGACCGGGGGCGTTGATGATGTGCGCGATGTCGCCGCTGCGCAGGTCCATCCGCACCGCCTGGGACAGCTCGCCCTCGTTGCCCGAGCCGGACCAGGAGCTGATCGACACGAGTGCGTGGTTGGGATCGCCGGGAATCGGCGCGATGAACGTCGCCGTGCCGTACTTGCCGTCGTTGCGCTGCGTCAGCCACCTCACCGAACTGCCGCCCTTGCGGTAGCCGTACAGCAGCAGCGGATTGCCGCCATCGGCATCCACGCCGAACAGCTCGCCGGTGGACAGCGGTACGTCGTAGCCGCCCACGTGTTCGCCGACGCTGTAGACCACGCGGGCAGGCGAGGCCCACCAGAAATCGACGACGTCGTCGCCTTCACGGGGACGCACGACATGCCCCTTCATGTCGGACAGGTGGATCAGCGCCAGCGAGCGTTGCCCCTTGACCAAGCCCAGTGCCGCCAGGTACTGCCCGTCCGGAGAAATCTTCACCTCCGTGTATTCCGGATGCCTTGCCAGATCGGCAAACGACACCGGCGCGGCGTGGACCACGCCCGCACAGACCAGCAACAGGGCCGCAACCTTGCACCGAATATCCATCTCTGATTTCCCCCTGGGCGCGACCACCCGGATGGCGGCCATGCGACGGCCTATTTATAGCAGTCGGAGATCGCACTTGGGCGGCGCAGGAATTTGCGGTACCCATGGGAGAGGGGGCGTCGCAGGCCCGTGCGCGCGGTTGCGTGTTTCGAAAGCACGTCGTAGGCGCGCACGGCCCGCCGCTCTTGGCGACGTGCACCGGAAAAGCTGGCGGGCAGTGCCCGCTCTACGCGGCTATCGGGCCCTGGGCTTCAGCCGCACGTAGATCTGCTTGCGCACCACGGCGATGACCTTGCCCGAGGCGGTGGTCACCTCGGTCTCGAACCAGCGCAGCACCTTGTCGCCACCGGCTGCGGCGGCGCGCAGTTCATCGACCACGCCGGCGTCGAGCTTGAAGTGCGCAAACACGTCCTCGTAGCCCGGCGCCACGAAGTCGATCGTGCCGGCCTTGTCCCACACGAAGTAGTCGCTGCCGAGCTGGTGCATCGCCAGCAGCATCCAGAACGGATCGACCATGGCGAACAGGTTGCCGCCGAACTGGCTCTTCACGTAGTTGCGATTCCACGGCCGCAGCCGCAGCACTACCCGCGCCTCGCTGTAGTCGTCGCTGAGCGACTGCACGCGGATGGCGTTGACGAGGGCCGGCGGCCACAGGTTGAACAGGCGGCGGAAGGTGGAGGCGCGCATGGGCTGTCAGGGCCGGGAATAGGGAATGGGGAATAGGGAATAGGAGGGAGCGGAGAAAACGGGAGCGATTCGGATTGGATGCGGACGTCCCGTTGCACGGCAAACCGCTTTTCCGATTCCCCATTCCCTATTCCCGGCTCAGAACAGCATCGAGGCCATTCGTCGCCGGTAACGCCCGACCAGCTCGGCGTCGTCCAGCGTGGCGAAGGCGGCGAGCAGGCGCTTCTTCGCCTGGCCGTCGTTCCAGTCGCGTGCTTTCTGCAGGATGGCGAGGAACTGGTCGAGGCCGGCTTCGGCGTCACCTTCCTGCAGCAGGCGCAGGCCGAGCAGGTCGCGCGCTTCCCAGTCCTGCGGGTCGGCGTTGATGCGTTGTTGCAATGCGTCTGCTGCCGGGGCGGCTGCGGCGGCGCGGGCCAGTTCCAGTTCGCTGCGCAGGCGCTGTGCCCGCGCGTCGGTGGCGAGGTTGGCGGGGAGGGCATCGAGTTCGGCGCTGGCGGCATCCGCCTGGCCGCCGCGCATCAGCGCCAGCGCCAGGTCGAGCTTGAGTTCGGCCTTGGCCGGCTCGGCGGCGATCGCCTGCTGGATGCGGTTGATCGCCGCCTCCGGCGTTTCGGCGGGAGCGTCATCATCCGCCACGTCGTTCTCGTCGCCTTCCAGCGCCTGCACGTGGCGGCCGAGGAACTCGCGCAACTGGCGCTCGGGCAGCGCGCCGGCGAAACCGTCGACGACCTGGCCCTGGCTGACCAGCATCACCGTGGGAATGCTCTTGATGCCGAACATCGCCGCCAGTTCCTGCTGCGCGTCGACATCGACCTTGCCCAGCCGGAACGCGCCGTTGAACTCGGCAGCGAGTTTTTCCAGGATCGGTCCCAGCGATTTGCACGGCTCGCACCACGCGGCCCAGAAGTCGACCAGGATCGGCGTGTCCATCGACGCCTGCAGCACCTCGGTCTCGAAGGTCTGCTGGTCGATGTCGAAGACGTGGCTGGCGCGGGTGGTATCGGTCACGGAAAGCTCCGGCGGTGGGTTCTGGATGTCCAGATCAGGGCGGCGCCAAGCATATCAAGCGCCGGACGCGCGGCTCGCGCGCGCGGGCGCATTCACGAAAGATTTGCGAGAATCGCCCGATGGCCACCGCCGCACGAAACACTGATTGCCTGCATGCGCGTTCGTCAGATGCGCTGCTGATCTGCGAACACTGCGACACCGTCTATCGGCGGCGTCCGCTGGCGCGGGGCGAGGTGGCTCGCTGCGTGCGTTGCGGCGCGGAGCTCGACCGCCATCGTGCGCTGTCGGTCAATGCGCTGCTGGCGCTGATCCTCACCGCGATGATCGTGTTCCTGCAGGCGAACATCTGGCCTATCTTCACCCTGGGCCTGAGCGGCCAGTTCAGCGCCACCACGCTGTGGGGCATGATCGTCACGATGTGGGAGCAGGGTGCCCAGGTGGTCGCCGTGCTGGCGGCGGCCACGCTGTTCTTTTTTCCGATGACGAAGATGCTGGTGATGGGCTGGCTGCTGTGGTTCGCCCGCATGGGCCGACGCGCGCCCGGTTTTGCGCCGCTGATGGTGGCCCTGCACCGGATCGGGCCGTGGACGATGAGCGAGGTGTTCGTGCTGGGCGCGCTGGTGGCGATCGTCAAGGCGCACACCTACTTCGAGGTGGTGGCCGACCCGGGCATCTACGCCTATGGCGCGTTGACGTTGCTGATCACCATTTTCGCCGGCGTGGACATGCGTCAGTTGTGGGAGCAGACGCCGGAGCCGAAACCGTGAGCACGCTGCCCCGCGCGGTCGACCTGGGCCTGATCGGTTGCCGCATGTGCGGCCTGGTGTGCCGCAACGTGGCGGGCAATATGCAGCTCGACGGCGACGGCGTGGACGACGCGATGGCCTGCCCGCGCTGCGGTTCCACGCTGCGCCGGCGCAAGACCAACAGCTACGCGCGCACCTGGGCGCTGCTGATCGCCGGTTTCATCCTGTACATTCCGGCCAACGTGCTGCCGATCATGCGCACGGCCAGTCTCAACGACGTCGACGACAACACCATCATCAGCGGCGTGGTGGAGTTGTGGACGAACGGCTCGGCGGATCTGGCGATCATCGTTTTCCTGGCCAGCATCGTGGTGCCGATGCTGAAGTTTCTTTCGCTGGGCATGCTGCTGGTGACCAGCCAGCGCGGCAGCGACTGGGCCCGGCTGCAGCGGGCCAGGTTGTATCGGCTGGTGGAGTTCATTGGCTACTGGTCGATGCTGGACGTGTTCGTGGTGGCATTGCTGACGGCGCTGGTGCGCTTCAACGTGCTGAGCCGGGTCGAACCGTTGCCCGGCGTCATTTTCTTCGGGTTGACCGTGGTGCTGACCATGCTTGCCTCGATGAGTTTCGATCCGCGCTTGATCTGGGATGGCAGGAACACCGATGACTGAAGACACCCGCGTCGAACCCGGTCCGTCCGCGCCCGACGCCCTGCCGCGACCGGTGGTGGAGAAGCGCCGCTTCAAGGAGTCGCTGATCTGGCTGGTGCCGGCGCTGGCGGCGCTGGTGGGGCTCTCGCTGGTGATCCACAACTGGCTGCAGACCGGCCCGCAGGTCGTGATCAGCCTGCAAAGCGCCGAGGGCCTGGACGCCGGCAAGACGCCGGTGAAATACAAGAACGTGGTGATCGGGCGAGTCAAGAAGATCCGGCTCAGCCCGGACCGCACCCACGTGCTGGTGACGGTGGCGCTGGAGAAGAGCGCCGAGGGCTTCGCCACCAAGGGCACGCGCTACTGGGTGGTGCGCCCGCGCATCGGGTTGGGCGGGGTGTCCGGCATCGACACGCTGTTTTCCGGCGCCTTCATCGGCGCCGACGTGGGCGAGTCGAATGAGTGGCAGGAGCACTTCGACGGGCTGGAGGCGCCACCGGCGGTGCGCCACGGCGAACTCGGCCGCAGCTTCATCCTGCACAGCGATGACCTCGGCTCGCTCGATGTCGGCTCGCCGGTCTACTACCGGCGCATCCAGGTCGGGCGGGTAGCCTCGTACACGCTGGACAAGGATGGCAAGGGCGTGTCGCTGCACATCTTCATCGACGGCCCGAACGACCGCTTCGTCAGCCGCTCCAGCCGCTTCTGGAATGCCAGCGGGGTGGATCTCTCGCTGGGTGCCAACGGCCTGAAGCTCAATACCCAGTCGCTGGCCGCGGTGCTGGCCGGTGGCGTGGCCTTCCAGGACCCGCCCGGTCCGCACGACAGCACGCCGGCGCCCGAGGACACCAGCTTCAAGCTGTTCGGCGACCGCACCACCGCGATGGCGCCGCCCGACGGCGAGCCGCACTACCTGCGCATGCGCTTCGAGCAGTCGGTGCGCGGGCTGGCGGTGGATGCGCCGGTGGAATTCCTCGGCATCAATATCGGCAGGGTGGTCTCGGTACGCCTGGACTACGACGAGAAGACGCAGAAATTCCCTGTGCTGGTGGGCGCCGTGGTTTATCCGGAGCGGCTCGGCGCGGCCTACGACAAGCTGGAGGCGATGGCCAGGGCCAACGGCCACGCGCCGGACCTGGCGCGCATGATGGGCGGGCTGATCGCGCACGGCCTGCGCGCGCAGGCGCGCACCGGCAACCTGCTCACCGGGCAGTTGTACGTGGCGCTGGATTTCGTGCCGCACGCCGCCAAGGTCGACTTCGACCCGGCCGCCAAGCCGCTCACCATTCCCACCGCGCCCGGCAGTTTCGACAAATTGCAGGAGCAACTGGCCGAGATCGTCGACAAGCTCGACAAGGTGCCGTTCGACAGCATCGGCAAGCACGTCGACCAGGTGCTGGCCGGACTCGACACCACCTTGAAGCAGGTCAACGGCAGGACCTTGCCGGCCTTCACCGAGACCTTGCACGGCGTGCAGAAAACCATGGGCACCGCCGATGCGGCGCTGTCGGGCGACTCGCCGCTGCAACGCAACCTCGGTGCGACGCTGGAGCAGATCCAGCGCATGTCGCGTTCGCTGCGCGTGCTGTCGGATTACCTCAGCGGGCATCCCGAAGCGCTGCTGCGCGGGCGCCGCCCCGACAACCGACCCGCCACGCCGCCCGCGCCGGAACCGGCGCCGGCCCCGGCACAGGAGCACAAGCCATGATGCGTCACGCCACCGCGTTGCTGGCGGTCATCGCCGCGGCCTTGCTCGCGGCCTGCGCCTCGGCGCCGCTGCACTACTACACCTTGCTGCCCGGATCGGCGGCACCGGTAGCCGAATCGGCGACTGCGATTCCGTTCGAGGTGCTCACCGTCAACGTGCCGGCGCAGGTCGACCGGCCGCAGCTGGTGGTGCGTCAGGGCGGCCAGAGCGTGGCGTTGCTGGAGGGCGAACGCTGGATCGCGCCGCTGGCCGACGAGGTACGCGGCGCGCTGGCCGCCGACCTGGCCCGTGTCTTGCCGGGCCGCGACGTGGGCGGCATGGCCGCCAGCGGCAAGCCGCTGCTGCAGGTGAGCCTGGACGTGCGCCGCTTCGATTCGCAACCGGGCGACCACGCGCTGATCGAGGGTGCCTGGCAGCTGCGCTGGCGCCACGACGGCAAGCTGGCCACCCAGGCGTGCACCAGCCGCATCCGCGCATCCGTGGGGCCGGGCTATGACGCCCTGGTGCAGGGCCACCAGCAGGCGCTGGACCAGCTGGCGGAACAGATGGCGGGAGTGGCGCGCGCGCTGACATCCGGCCAGCCGGCCGCCTGTCCCGGGGATTGAGTTGATCGCTCCTGCGTGAATGGTGGCGCGGTGCCGGCCTTGGCGGAAACCCCGCGCTGGGCTAGTCTGACCCGTTCACCGCCGCCGGTTCGATCCGGTGCGCACCCACCGCATCATGGCTTCCGAAATCATGCAGGACAATCAAGCCCCGACCGCTGCCGACCCCGACGAAACCGCCTACCGCCCGCAGGCGGTGGAGGCCGCCGCGCAGCAGTACTGGAACGCGCAGCGCGCCTATGAAGTGACCGAACAGCCCGGCAAGGCCAAGTTCTACTGCCTGTCGATGCTGCCGTATCCGTCCGGCGCGCTGCACATGGGCCATGTGCGCAACTACACCATCGGCGACGTGATCAGCCGCTTCCAGCGCATGCAGGGCAGGAACGTGCTGCAGCCGATGGGCTGGGACGCGTTCGGCCTGCCGGCGGAAAACGCCGCGATCAAGCACAAGACCGCGCCGGCAAAATGGACCTACGCCAACATCGAGCACATGCGCGCGCAGATGCAGGCGATGGGCTACGCGTTCGACTGGTCGCGCGAGTTCGCCACCTGCCGGCCGGACTACTACGTGCACGAACAGCGCATGTTCACCCGGTTGATGAAAAAGGGCCTGGCCTACCGCAAGAACGCGGTGGTGAACTGGGACCCGGTCGACCAGACCGTGCTGGCCAACGAACAGGTGATCGACGGTCGCGGCTGGCGCACCGGCGCGCTGGTGGAGAAGCGCGAGATCCCGCAGTGGTTCCTCAAGATCACCGACTACGCGCAGGAGCTGCTGGACGGCCTTGACGCGCTGCCGGGCTGGCCCGACGCGGTCAAGACCATGCAGCGCAACTGGCTGGGGCGCAGCGAGGGGTTGGAGATCCGTTTCGCGCTGGAGGGCGGCGGTGAGCCGCTGAGCGTGTTCACCACGCGCCCCGACACCTTGATGGGCGTGACCTTCCTGTCGATCGCCGCCGAGCATCCGCTGGCGCAGCGCGCGGCGCTGGACAACCCGAAGCTGGCCGCCTTCATCGCCGAGCTGAAGCACGGCGGCGTGTCCGAGGCCGAGCTGGAGACCCAGGACAAGCGCGGCATGGACACCGGACTGTGCGCGATCCACCCGATCAGCGGCGAGCGCGTGCCGATCTGGGTGGCCAACTTCGTGCTGATGGGTTACGGCACCGGCGCGGTGATGGCGGTGCCGGGGCACGACCAGCGCGACTGGGAATTCGCGCAGAAGTACAGCCTGCCGATCAGGATGGTGATCGTCGACGACTCGGTGCTCGATGCGCTCAAGCAGATCCGCCACGAACTGGCGCTGGGCGTGGGCAGCGATGCGATGCTGGCCGCGCTGGAGGGCCGCGACATCGACGCGCAGGACGTTTCCGCACCCCTGCGCGTGGTGCAGGAATTCGAGCGACGCATCATGGAGGAGGCGGCCTGGACCGCGCGCGGCACCCTGGTCAATTCCGGCGAGTACGACGGCCTGGATTTCGAGCGCGCGTTCGATGCGCTGGCCACGCGCTTCGAGCGCGATGGCAGCGGTGCGCGCCGGGTCAACTGGCGCCTGCGCGACTGGGGCGTGAGCCGGCAGCGCTACTGGGGCTGCCCGATCCCGGTGATCCGCTGCGCGGCCTGCGGCGACGTGCCGGTGCCGGAGGACCAACTGCCGGTGCTGTTGCCCGAGGACGTGGCGTTCTCCGGCGTGCAATCGCCGATCAAGGCCGACCCGGCCTGGCGCCAGACCACCTGTCCGAATTGCGGCGGCGCGGCCGAGCGCGAGACCGACACCTTCGACACTTTCATGGAGTCCAGCTGGTACTACGCGCGCTACACCTCACCGGGCGCCGCGACCCAGGTCGACGACCGCGCCAACTACTGGCTGCCGGTGGACCAGTACATCGGCGGCATCGAACACGCCATCCTGCACCTGCTGTATTTCCGCTTCTATCACAAGCTGCTGCGCGACGAAGGCCTGGTGGCGACGGATGAGCCGGCCACCAACCTGCTGTGCCAGGGCATGGTGATCGCCGAGACGTTCTACCGCGAGAACGCCGACGGCTCCCGCGAGTGGTTCAACCCGGCCGACGTGGAAGTGCAGCGCGACGACCACGGCCGCGTCACCGGCGCGCGACTCAAGACCGACGGGCAGCCGGTGCGGATCGGCGGCATCGAGAAGATGTCCAAGTCCAAGAACAACGGCGTCGATCCGCAGTCGATGGTGGCCAAGTACGGCGCCGACACGGTGCGCCTGTTCTCCATGTTTGCCGCCCCGCCGGAGCAGTCGCTGGAGTGGAACGAGGCCGGCGTCGAGGGCATGGCGCGTTTCCTCAAGCGCTTCTGGCGCGAGGTGACCGCTCACGCAGGCGGCCCCGATCATGCGGTGGTGGACCCGGCCGAGCTGGACGCCGGGCAGAAGGCCATGCGCCGCCAGCTGCACGAGACCATCCAGAAGGTCAGCGACGACATCGGCCGGCGCCACGCGTTCAACACCGCGATCGCGGCGCTGATGGAGCTGCTCAATGCGCTGGGCAAGTTTGCCGACGCCAGCGAGCAGGGCCGCGCCGTGCGCCACGAGGCGCTGGAGGCGATGGTGCTGCTGCTCAATCCGGTGGTGCCGCACATCAGCCACGCCTTGTGGCAGGTGCTGGGCCATCCGGTCACGGTGCTGGAAGACCAGCCCTGGCCGCGCGTCGATCCCGCCGCGCTGGTGCGCGATACCGCGACACTGGCGGTGCAGGTCAACGGCAAGCTGCGCGGTACCATCGAGCTGCCGGTCAACGCCGGCAAGGACGAGGCCGAGGCCTTGGCCCGGGCGCAGCCGCAGGTCAGGCAGTTCCTCGAGGGCATGACGGTGCGCAAGGTCATCGTGGTGCCCGGCAAGATCGTCAACATCGTCGCAGGATGACAACCATGGGCTTCATCAACGCGCGTCGGATTCGCCTGCTGTCGCTGCTGCTCGCCGCGCTGTCGCTGGCTGCCTGCGGTTTTCATCTGCGTCAGAACGCCAGCCTGCCCGTGGCGATGCAGCGGGTGCATCTGAACGCCAGCGGCGGCAGCAATTTCCAGCGCCAGCTGACCCTCGCGCTGGAACGCGCCGGCGTTACCGTCGAAGACGCGACCGGCCCCGGCATCGCCGAACTTGCCGTGCCCACCGCCGCCTTCAGCACCGACACCCTCACCTCCGGCGGCTACGCGCGCATCAGCGAGTTCGCCATCCACTACACGGTCAGGTTCGGTGTCACCGATGCCGCCGGGCAGACGCTGGTGCCGCTGCAGACCATCAACATGTCGCGCGAGTTCAGCTACGACGCCGGCAACACGGTGGGCAGCGCGTCGCAGGTCGAGCAGATCCAGAAGAGCCTCGACGACGACATGGTGCAGGCGATCATGTTCCGCCTGCAGGCAGCCGGCCATGCTCCTGCCGCGGCGTCCAGCGTGCACTGATGCCACTCAATCCGAACCAGTGGTCGAAGGCGCTGGCGGCGGATCGACTCGACGCGGCCTATTTGCTGGCGGGTGAGGAACTGCTGGTGCTGGAAGCTGCCGACGCCTTGCGCGCGCAGGCACGGCGGCTTGGCTACACCGAGCGCGAGGTGCTCGAGGTCGGCCAGCATTTCGACTGGGACGACGTCGCCCGCGCCGGTGCCAGCATGTCGCTGTTCGCCAGTCGCCGCCTGATCGACCTGCGCTTGCCGACCGGACGCCCGGGAGTCGAGGGGGCCAAGGCAATCACGGCGTTCTGTGCCGACCCGCCGCCGGACGTCACCTTGCTGGTCACCGCGATGGAGTGGAGCAGCAAGCACGACGGTGCCTGGAGCAGGAAGTTCGATGCCGAGCACAGCATGGTGGTGTTCAACGCGCCGCGGCCGCACGAGTGGAACGCCTGGGTCGGGGCGCGGCTGGCGTCGCGCGGGCTCGGCGCAAGCGCCGACGCGGTGGCGCTGCTGGCCGAACGGGTCGAGGGCAACCTGCTGGCGGCGGCGCAGGAGATCGACAAGCTGGCAGTGCTGCACGGCGAAGGGCGCATCGACGCGGCCGCGATGGAGAGCCTGGTCGCCGACAGCGCCCGCTACGACGTGTTCAAGCTCACCGACGCCGCCTTTGCCGGCGACGGCGCGCGCGCGCTGCGCGTGCTCGCCGGGCTGCGCTCCGAAGGCGATGAGCTGATCGCGCTGATGGGCTGGCTGGTCAACCAGTTGCAGCTGGCGCTGCGCCTGGCCAATGCGCAGAACTTCGCCGCGCAGGCCAAGGCCGAGCGCCTGTGGCAAGCGCGCGAGCAGATGTTCCGCCAGGCGCTGCGCCGTGCGCCGCGCGAACACTGGCTGCAATGCCTGGCGCGCGCGGCACGGATCGACCGCATGGCCAAGGGCCGCGAGCAGGGTGATCCGTGGCTGGAAGCCGAACGGCTGATCGCCGCCATCGCCGAGCCGCGCGCCGCGAAGGCGCTCGCGTGAAACCGCTGGCGATTTTTGGCGGCACTTTCGATCCGATCCACCTCGGCCACCTGTGCGTGGCATGGGAAGCCGCCGAACTGCTCGACGCCGAGGTGCTGATGATGCCGGCAGGGCTGCCGCCGCATCGTCCGCCGCCGATCGCCAGCGCGGCGCAGCGACTGGCGATGCTGCAGGTGGCGCTGCGCGGGCAGTCGCGATTGATCCCGGATGCGCGCGAACTGGCCCGCGAGGGCGCGTCCTACACGGTCGACACGCTGGCCGGCCTGCGCGCCGAGCAGGGCGATCGTCCGCTGGTCCTGCTGCTCGGTGCCGACGCCTTCGCCGGCCTGCCAGAGTGGCACGAGTGGCGGCGGCTGCTCGACCTGGCGCACATCGGCGTGCTCAGCCGACCGGGTGAGCAGGCGCCGCTGCCGGACGCGTTGCGGCAGGCGATCGCCGATCGCCGGGTGGACGACGCGGCGGCGCTGCAACTGGCGCCAGCCGGTTGCGTGATCGAGCTGGCGGTCACCCCGCTGGAGATTTCCGCCACCCGCATCCGCCAGTTGCTGGCCGCGGGCCGCGAGCCGCGCTACCTGCTGCCGGCGGGGCTGTTCGATTCGACCGGGTTGCTGTCGCCCTACCGCCGCTGATCCGGCCCGGGTCACATGTACGCGTAGCGCACGATGTGGAAGAAGATCGGCGCGGCGAAGGTGACCGAATCCAGCCGGTCGAGGATGCCGCCGTGGCCCTCGATCATGCTGCCCCAGTCCTTGGCGCCGATGCTGCGCTTGACCGCCGACAGCGCCAGTCCGCCGAGAAAGCCGGCCAGCACGATCACCAGCGACATGCCCGCCGAGCCCCAGAACGTGAACGGCGTGATCCACCACAGGCAGGCGCCGATCGCGATGGCCGACAGACCACCGCCGAGCAGGCCCTCGACCGTCTTGGACGGGCTCACCTGCGGCGCCAGCTTGTGCTGCCCGAACAGCTTGCCGAACACGTACTGCAGCACGTCGCTGATCTGCACCACCAGCAGCAGATACAGCATCAACAGCAGGCTCTGCCCCTGGTAGCCGGGGATGTGCAACAGCAACACCGCCGGCGCGTAGCTCACGCAGTACACGGTGAGCATCAGGCCCCACTGGATCTTGGTGGTGCGCTCGAGGAAGTTTTCGGTGTCGCCGCCGAGCGCGGTGATGGCCGGCAACAGCAGGAAGCCGTAGACCGGAATGCAGATCGCGAACAGGCCGTACCAGTCGATGCCGATCAGCCAGTACTGCAGCGGGATCGCCAGGTAGAAACACAGCACCAGCGGCAAGTGGTCGCCGCGGCGGGTCGGCGTGAGCGTGGCGAACTCGCGCAGCGCGAAGAACGAGGCCAGCGCGAAGAACACCAGGGTGGCGACGCGGCCCAGCACGAAACAGGCGCACAACAGCGCGGTCATCCACCACCAGGCGCGGATGCGCGCGTTGAGGTTGTCGATCACCTCGCGCCTGTCCGGTGCCGCCCGCCGGCCCAGCCACCAGCCGATGGTGCTGGCCAGCAGCAACAGCGCCAAGACGCCGCCCATCACCCACCAGAACTTCTGCTGTGCCGTCATGCCAGTGCCACCACCGCCGCATGGGCGCGCTTGAGGAATTCGTCCTTGTCTTCGTTTGCCTGCAAGCGCATGGCCTGGCCGAAGCGCACCACGCAGGTCAGCGGCACCGGCAACAGGCTGCCCTTGGGCATGCTCCGGTGCAACGAGTCCAGGTAGACCGGCACCAGTTCCGCCTGCGGGTAATCGCGGGCCAGATGGAACAGCCCGGCCTTGAACGGCTGCGGCAGCGGCTGCTGGCTGCGGGTGCCCTCCGGGAAGATGATCAGCGACTCGCCGGCATCCAGCGCGTCGCGCAGCGGCTGCAGCGGATCCCCTTCGCAGCGGCTGCGATCGCGCTCGATGTAGACGGCGCGAAAGCCGTGGTCGGCGATGAAGCCGCGGATGCCGCCATGGCCCCAGTAGTCGCGCGCCGCCACCGGCCGCGTGCGTGCGCGCAGCCTCGGCGGCAGCGCCGACCACAGCGCCAGCGTATCGAGATGGCTGGCGTGGTTGGCGAAGTAGATCCGTTGCGCTGGCGATGGTTCGCAACCGATCCATCGCGCGTGCGCGCCGACCAGCAATCGGACCAGGCCGACCAGCACATGTGCGGTGATCATGCGCCGCCGCCGGCACGCAGGAGCAAGGCGATCGCGCGGCTGCGCGTGATGCAGGTCAGCGCCGAGCCCGCGGCGATCACCAGCGCGCCACCCAGCAGCAGCTCGCGACTCCACGAGGGCAGCAGCGCGGCGAGCAGCAGTGTCGCCACCAGCAGCCACATGCGGTGCGGCTTGGCCATCGGCCCGCGGAAATCCTGCGCCAGCCCCAGCGACCCGCCCAGCACGCGTACATAGGCGGTGAGCGCCGCCAGCAGCGCGCACAGCCAGCCCAGCCAAGGCAGCCCGGCGGCGTAGCCGAGCGCCACCAGGAACAGCGAATCGGCCAGCCGGTCCGGGATCTCGTTGAACAGCGCGCCCGCCGGCGAACCCTTGCCGCCCTCGACCGCAACCATGCCGTCGAACATGTTGCAAAGCAGCCGCAGCACGATGGCCACCGCGCACAGCAGCTTGCCGAAAGGATCGGCCAGCATCAGCAGTGCGGCGACTCCCGCCAGCGCGAACAGCACGCTGGCGCAGGAGATCTGGTTCGGCGTGATCGAGGTGCGCACCAGCGCGAGGGTGACGGCTTGCGCCCAGGCGCTGCTGCGCGCGGCGATGGGTCGTCGATCGGTCTGCTTCATGCCTGCCTCGCGCTCGTCCCTGGTCGCGCCCCTCGCGCGAGTCGAGCTTGCAGTGTATCAATCAGCCCCGCGGTGAGCGCAAGCCAGCCAGGCCGGTTCCGTAAAAGCCCGCTGGCGGGCGATGCTCTTGCGAAACCCCATTCGATTGCTGGCCGAGAGCCATGCGCGCGAGCCGGCTCAGGCGGCGCAGGGCTCAGGGTGCGTTGTTCAGCTGGCCCTGCACTTCGTTGATCGAGTCGCGAATGCGCTTGGAGAACACCGAGTCGTCGTGATGGATCAGCAGCAGATGTTCGGTGGCGCGGGTCATCGCGACGTAGAGCAGGCGCGCCTCGTCGGCTTCGCTCTGACCTTCCTTGGGCAGGCCGCCGATGCCGGGGATGATGACGAAGGGGAATTCGAGACCCTTGCTGGAATGCATGGTCACCAGCTTGACGCTGTCCTCGACCACGAACAGGGTCTGCTTGCCGGCGTTGTCGGCGAGGCGGCTGGGTATGCCCAGCGACTTGAGTGCCTCGTGCAGTTTGTCGCCTTCCCACTGGTTGCGGTAGATCACCGCCATCTCGGAATACGGACGTCCATGCGCGTGCTCGTCGCGCAGGCGGGCGATCAGCACGTCCATCTGCGCACGGGCGGTCTCGGTGCGCACCAGCTCGGGCACGGCGCCGCGGCGGCCGGCGCTTTCCGGCGCGACCAGCGGCACGCCGTCGCCGTCGGCGTCGTCGCTGCGCGAGGCGAGCAGGTCCTGCGCGAACGCACGCGCGACCGAGAGGATTTCCAGCGTATTGCGGTAGTTGAGCTTGAGGATAGTGGTGCGGCCCTGCGCCTGCACGCCCAGGCTTTTCCAGCTGATCTTGCGCCGATCGGCATGGCCGTAGATGTTCTGCGCGTCGTCGTACAGCACCAGCAGCGAGTTGGTGTCCGGATCGATCATCTGCACGATCAGCTTGTACCAGTCCGGCTCGAAGTCGTGGCCTTCGTCGACCAGCACGGCGCCGTACTGGGCGCGCGGAATGCGGCCGCCGTCCACGCCCGCGATCACCGCCGGCGGCAGCGCCTCGATGAAGGCCTTGCCGCTGCCCGGCGGCAGCGGCTCGTGGTAGGCCACCAGCATCTTGCGGCACCACTTGTGGAAGTTGTAGACCTGCACCTTCTCGCCGAGGCCGCGCTCGCCGATCAGCTGTTCCAGCCGCGCGGCCAGCGTCTTGTTGTAGCAGAGCACCAGGATCGGCTTGCTCATTTCGCGCGCCAGCTGCATGGCGCGGAAACCCAGGATCATCGTCTTGCCGGAGCCTGCCACGCCGTGGATGATCCGGTGTTCGCTGCCGATGGAACGAGCCAGCTGTTCCTGCTGCGCGTCCATCACCTTGACCAGGTCGGGAATCTCCAGCGGCCGCACCGCGGCGTCGGTGGGGCCGAACAGGCCGAACTGGCCGCTGCCGGCCTCCACCCGCAATTCGGGGAACAGGTGCCAGCGCACGCGATCGATCTGCGGCAGGGTCAGCGCCACCGGATAGACCTGCGGGAACATCGCCCACAGCCGTTCCTGGAAGGCCTCGGCGTCGACCGTCTCGTACAGCTCGTCGCGGCAGATCACCAGGTGTTCGGGCAGCACTTCGCCCAGGCCGCCCTCGTCGAACTGCTTGCGCGTGATGTTGGCCAGCACCACGCCCCAGCCCCACGGCATGATCAGCTTGCCGGCGTGGCGCGAGCCTTCCGGGTGGCGCAGCGCGGGGTCGCGTTCCAGCACGACGCCGATCTCCAGCGCGTAGGCGCGCGCCTGCAGCAGCGGGTTGGCCTCCTTCACCAGGCCGCGCTCGGTGACCAGGGTGAACTGGGTGCTGTCGGCGTGGCGGATGGTGTCGGCCTTCCAGTCCTTCACCTCCAGCACCAGCAGGCCGCGGCGCGGGTGGAATACCACGAAATCCGGATGGCGCTGCTTGAGCCCCACGGGCACGTCGTACCAGAGCAGGTAGTCGTCCTCCAGCTTCTGCTCCAGCCGTTCGGAGACACGCTTCTCGCCGCCGGTCATGCGCGGCAGGCAGCTGTTGCGGGTTGGGATGAGTGTTGCCACAGGCGCCCCTGGCTGACGTCACCGGGTGACGTTAGCCGATAGGGTGACGCTGTCAATGCCGATTGACGGGCAGAGCTACGTCCAGCGCGACAACTGCTCGGGTGCCACGTCCACGCGCCGACACGCGCGGCTGGCGATGCCATCCCGCAGGGCGGCGCGGAACACCGGCGCGATCGACCACAACGCGCGTGCGGCCAGTCGCGCCTGGCGCCGTTGCCGCGCCGTGTGGCCGAGCGCCGCAAGCGCCCAGCCCGGCAGCATGGCATGGCCGGCGCGCAGGAACAGGTCGCGCGAGAGCCCGGCCGCCGGCACCGGCAGGCGCACGCGCGAGAGCAGATCGAGCACGACGCGCGAGCGTTCGGTGAAGGCCAGTTCCGGCTGGATGCGACGGAAGTATTCCATCGTCTGGCGTTCCGACGCGGGCACGTCGCGTGCGCCGAGCGCCTCGGCGATGCGGCGCACCTCGTCGTAATAGCGGTCTGCGGCGCCGGCGGGCATGTCGACGTGGCTGTAGCGACGGTAGCCCTGCAGGAAGCAGTACGCCTCGCTGACGTGCACCCAGGTCAGCAGGTCGGGGTCGTTCGCGCTGTAGGGGCGCCCGTCTTCGCCTTGCCCGGTGACATGGCCGTGGATCATGCGCACGTGCGCGATCATCGCCTCGGCCTGTGCCCGAGGCGCGTAGGTGGTGCCGCCGACGAAGGCGGTGGTGCGGCGCAGCCGACCGACCAGGTCGCCGCGGAAATTGGAGTGGTCCCACACTCCGGCCAGCGCCAGCGGATGCAGGGTCTGCAGGGTCAACGCAGCCAGGCCGCCGGCCAGCATGCCGGGGAAATCCGAGTGTACGCGCCAGGTGGCGCTGTGCGGCCCGAACAGGCCCGGGTCGCCGTGCGGGTGGTCGTAGTCGGGGCCGTCGGAGCCGGCGCGCGGGAAGGCGCGGAGCACCCAGTGGCGGATCGGTTGCTGCAGCACGTCGATGGGCGAGGGCATGCGTGCAGTCTATCGCCTGGATGCGGGCAGGTTTGATTTGGACGTCCATTGTGTTATCAATGGCTCCATGTCCTCCCTCACCGCCCGCCTGTATTTCTGGTTTTACGGCTACCCGAAGCCAACGGCGGCGGCGCGGACGCGATCGTTTTGAACTGATCGAAAGAACCACACCGAACCGCCAATCCATGGCGGTTTTTTTTGGCCGCCACCTGAAGATCCCCCAGGAGAGCCGCCATGCACGCCACCGACGACCTGCGCATCCGCGCCATCACCCCCCTCGGCACGCCGGCCGAGGTCATGCGCGATTGCGCTGCCGGCGACGCGGCGATCGCGACCGTGGATGCTTCGCGGCAGGCCTTGCACGGCATACTTTGCGGCAGCGACGACCGCCTCGCCGTGGTGATCGGACCCTGCTCGATCCACGACCCCCGCGCGGCGCTGGAGTATGCCGCGCGGCTGGCGCCGCTGCGCCGCGAACTGGGCGACGCGCTGGAGATCGTGATGCGGGTGTATTTCGAGAAGCCGCGCACCACGGTCGGCTGGAAGGGGCTGATCAACGACCCCGACCTCGACGGCAGCTTCCGCATCGACAAGGGCCTGCGCATTGCCCGCGGCCTGCTGCGCGACATCAACGCGCTGGGCGTGCCGGCCGGCACCGAGTTTCTGGACATGATCACGCCGCAGTACATCGCCGACCTGGTGGCCTGGGGCGCGATCGGCGCGCGCACCACCGAGAGCCAGGTGCACCGCGAACTGGCCTCGGGGCTGTCCTGCCCGGTCGGTTTCAAGAACGGCACCGACGGCAACGTGAAGATCGCGGTGGACGCGGTGCAGGCCGCCTCGCAACCGCATCATTTCATGGCGGTGACCAAGGACGGCCGAGCCGCCGTGGCCGCCACCAGCGGCAACGGCGACTGCCACGTGATCCTGCGCGGCGGCAAGCTGCCGAACTACGATGCGGCCAGCGTTGAGGCCGCCTGCGCGGCGATCGACAAGGCCGGCATGCGCCCGCAGGTCATGATCGACGCCAGCCATGCCAACAGCGGCAAGCAGCCGGAGAACCAGCCGCGGGTGGTCGGCGACATCGCCGCGCGCATCGCCGCCGGCGAACGACGCATCCTCGGCGTGATGGTGGAGAGCCACCTGCTCGGCGGCCGCCAGGAACTTCGACCCGGCCAGCCGTTGCGTTATGGCCAGAGCATCACCGATGGCTGCATCGACTGGCACACCTCGGTCGCCGCGCTGCAGACGCTGGCGCAGGCGGTGCGCCAGCGTCGCCTCGCCGCCGCCGCGGTGCTTCCGGCCGAGGCGGCGGCCTGACTCAAAGCAGCCGCGCGTCCAGCGTGATCTCGGCTTTCAGCACCTTGGAGACCGGGCAACCCTGCTTGGTTGCCTGCGCGATCCGGTCGAACGTGGCCGCGTCGGCGCCGGGCACCTTCGCCTCGCAGCTGAGGTGCACCGCCGTGATGGTGAAACCGTCGCCATCCTTCTCCAGCGTCACCACGGCCTTGGTGTCGATGCTGGTGGCGGTGAGCCCGGCGTTGCCCAGGCCGAGCGACAGCGCCATCGAGTAGCAGCCGGCATGTGCCGCGCCGATGAGTTCCTCCGGATTCGTGCCGGGGCCGTCTTCGAAACGCGACTTGAAGCCGTAGGGCGCCTCGCGCAGCACGCCGGTCTCGGTCGAGATCGTGCCCCGGCCGTCCTTGATGTCGCCGGACCAGTGGGCGGATGCGGATTTCTTCATCGGGATGCTCCTGTGCGGACAAGTCTCCATGCTGCGCCCCGCTTCATGCAGCCGGCGCGAATGGGGCGGCCGTTCGGTTTCACATGCGGTTGCCCCGCGTGCGCCGTATGCTCGCGGTTTGCCTGACCGTCGGGAGCACCTCATGCCACTGTCCGTCCAGCACGATCGCAAGGCGCGCCGCTTCCACGCCGAGGTGGATGGTGCGCAGTGCGTGCTCGACTACAGCCTGACGGATGCGGTGATGACGATCACCCACACGGGCGTGCCGCGCGAGGTGGGCGGTCGCGGCATCGCCTCGGCGCTGGTGCAGGCGGCGATGGAGGCTGCGCGCGAGGAGGGCTGGCGGGTGGTGCCGGCATGCTCCTATGCTGCCGCGTGGCTGCAGCGACATCCCGGGTATCAGGATCTGCTCGGCTGACTCCTGACGCGGAGGCATGCATGGAAAAACCCTCGGCACCGCCGGAGCCCGCTCCGGCCCGGCCGCGTGGCTGGCGACCGTGGCGTTTCGTGGAGGGGCGGCCGTGGCTGATCCTGTCGCTGCTCCTTTTCGTGGCGTCGGTGGCGGTGCTGTCGACGGGATTCGGTCTGCGCCTGGCCAGCGCGGTGCTGCTCGGTTTCGACCTGGCCGCGGTGGTCTACCTCGGCATCCTGACCACGCTGTTCAATCGCGCCATGCCCAGCCACATGCGCCGTCAGGCGCAGGCGCTGGATACCGGGCGCTGGGCCGTATTGTGGGGTGGCGTGCTGCTCTCGGCGGTGGTGCTGGCGGCGCTGGCCGACGAGTTGCACGCGGCCAGGGGCGGCGGGGTGCCGGAGCTGGCTGTAGGCGTGCTCAGCGTGGTGCTCAGCTGGCTGTTCCTCAACGTGATGTTCGCGGTGCATTACGCGCATGGCTACTACGGCAACCTCGGCGACAAGCATGCGGGCCTGGAGTTTCCTGATACGCCGAAGCCCGACTACTGGGATTTCGCCTATTTCTCGATCGTCATCGGCATGACCTTCCAGGTCTCCGACGTGCAGATCACCAGTCCCTACCTGCGCCGCGTGGTGCTGCTGCACAGCGTGATCGCGTTCTTCTTCAACGTGTTCATCATCGCCATCACGGTGAATATCGTGGCCGGGCAGGGTGCCTAGGCCGGGCCGCATGGACACGTCGTTCACCAGCCGGCTGGGCATCGAGCATCCGCTGATCCAGGCACCGATGGCCGGGTCGACATCGCCCGAGCTGGTGGCCGCGGTCTCCAGTGCCGGCGCGCTGGGCTCGCTCGGCGCCGGCTACCTGGAGCCGCAGGCGATTCTGGACCAGGCGGCGCAGATCCGGGCGCTGGGCGAGCAGCCGTATGCGATCGGCCTGTTCGTGTTGCCGGACGAGTTCGAGGCCGACATGGCGGCGGTGGCCAGGGCGCGCGAGCAGCTCGATGCGCTGATGTCACGCGCAGGCCTCGACGTACGCACCAGCCTGCCGACGCGCTGGGCGCCCCGCTTCTCCGAGCAGTTCGCTGCCTTGTGCGAGGCGCGCCCGGCGGTGGCGAGTTTCGCGTTCGGCGTGATCAGCTCCGCGCAAATGCATCAGCTGCGCCAGCGCGACATCTTCGTGATCGGCACCGCCACCACGGTGGCGGAGGCGCGCGCCTGGGCCGATGCTGGTGCCGACGCGGTGTCGCTGCAGGGCGCTGAGGCAGGCGGTCACCGCGGTACCTTCCTGCATGAGCCCGAGGAGGCGATGATCGGCCTGTTCGCCCTGCTGCCGCTGGCGGTGCGTGCGCTGCAGGCCGGCGCGCGGGATGTCCCGGTGATCGCCGCCGGCGGCATCATGGACGGCCGCGGCATGCTGGCGGCGGAAGTGCTCGGCGCGGCGGCCAGCCAGCTCGGTACCGCCTTCCTCACCTGTCCGGAATGCCCCGCGGCGGAGGCGTGGAAGCAGGACCTGCCGCGGGCTGAAGAGCATCGGGTCGCCACCATCCGCAGTTTTTCCGGCCGCGCCGCCCGTGGCCTGCGCAACCGTTTCGTCGAGGCGATGCCGCAGGCGGCCCAGGGTCTGCCGTATCCGGTGCTGAATGCGCTCACCGCGCCGCTGTGCCGTGCCGCGGCCGCCGCCGGGCGAGGTGATCTGCTTTCCGAATGGTGCGGCCAGGCTGCGGCTCTCGTGCGTCCGCAACCGGCCGCCGAACTGGTGGCGCGGCTGATGCACGAATACCGGCTGGCCCGCCGTGCGCTGGGGCAGCCGGCGGCTTGACGTGGCGTTGCAGTTGCGCGGTTATACTGCCCCCGCGCCATTTTGCGCGGCGATCCTGCACCGAGGCCCACTCTTTTGAGCACAGCTCGTAGCACCCCGGCCGTCACCACGGCCACCCTGCGCAAGTGCGTCATCGACGCGCTCGAAGAACTGAAAGCCAAGGACATCCGCGAGATCGACGTCCGCGGCAAGACCTCCATCGCCGACCTGCTGGTGATCGCCTCCGGCACCTCGGCCCGCCACGTCAAATCCATCGCCGACGAAGTGGGCAAGTTCGCCAAGAAGGCGGGCGTGATGCCGCTGGGCGTGGAAGGCGAGACCGAGGGCGAGTGGGTCCTGGTCGACCTCGGCGACGTGATCGTCCACGTGATGCTGCCGCGCATCCGCGAGTTCTACGGCCTGGAGCGGCTGTGGACGGTGGGTGATCACGGGCACGAAGCCGACGCTGCGCAAGCCGGCTGAGTCGAACCCACGGGATGCGCGCGCGCCTGATCGCGGTCGGTGAACGCATGCCCGGCTGGGTGGCGGAAGGCTTTGCCGAGTACCGCAAGCGGCTGTCGCACGAACTGCCGCTGGAACTGGTCGAACTGAAGCCTGGCCTGCGCGGCAAGGGCCGCGACGATGCGCGGGCGATCCAGGACGAGGGCGCCGCGCTACTCGCCGCCTTGCCGCACGACGCTCACGCGATCGCACTCGATGGCCGCGGCAAGGCCTGGTCGAGCGAGGACCTGGCCGAACAGCTGGCGGCGTGGCGCATGGGCGGGCGCGATCTCGCCTTCCTGATCGGCGGTCCCGACGGTCATGCGCCCGAAGTCCTGGCGCGCGCCGACCAGCGCTGGTCGCTGGGCCCGCTGACCCTGCCGCACATGCTGGTGCGGCTGGTGCTGGCCGAGCAGCTGTATCGTGCGTGCAAGATCGCGGCGGGGCATCCTTATCACCGGGGATGAGGGCGGGAATGGAGACGGGGAATAGGGAATACTTGTCGCAGATCGTCTGCCGCCCTCGCTCCAACGCCTTGCCTCGAGTGCCGAAGCTCATGCCCATCCACGCCGCTACCCTCGCCGACCTTGACGTACTGACGCCGTTGTTCGATGGCTATCGGCAGTTCTACCGCCAGCCGTCCGATCCCGCGCGGGCGCGCGCGTTCCTCGCCGAGCGGATAGAGCGCGGCGAATCGCTGATCCTGCTGGCTCGCGACGACGATGGAGCAGGGCTGGGTTTCACCCAGCTGTACCCGCTGTTCTCCTCGGTGCGCGCGGTGCGCACGTGGCTGCTCAACGACTTGTTCGTGGCGCCGTCGGCGCGCCGGCGCGGGGTGGCGGGCGCGCTGTTGCGCGCGGCGGCGGAGCAGGCGCGCGAACGGGGTGCGGCGAGCCTGTCGCTGTCCACGGCGCTGGACAATGCGCCGGCGCAGGCCCTGTACGAATCGCTGGGCTGGCGGCGCGAATCGGGTTTCTGCGAGTACAGCCTGGGGCTGTGAGACGGCTATGCTGTGCGGATCGTCACCTCGGAACGGTCCATGCTTCATCTCGCTTCCCGGTCGCCGCGTCGTCGGCAGTTGCTGCAGCAGCTCGGCATCGAGTTCGCCGTCATCGATGTGGAGGTGGTCGAGTGTCGGGACGCGGCGGAATCGCCGCTGGCGTACGTGCAGCGAGTGGCGCACGACAAGGCGCGCGCGGGGCTGGCCTCGCTCGGCGACGGCGCTGCCGACGCGGTGGTGCTGGGTGCCGACACCGAGGTGGTGCTGGACGGCGAGGTGTTCGGCAAGCCGCGCGATGCGCAGGATGCGGTCGCGATGCTGGGCCGGCTGGCCGGGCGCACGCATGAGGTCATCTCGGCGCTGTGGCTGGTGGCGAACCGGCGCGAGCTGGCGGCAGTCAGTGTGTCGCAGGTGCGCTTTGCAGCGCTGGATGCGGCGGCCATCGCCGCCTACGTCGGCACCGGCGAACCCTTCGGCAAGGCGGGTGGCTACGCGATCCAGGGTCGCGGCGGGGCCCTGGTCGAATACCTGGCCGGCAGCTATTCCGGCGTGATGGGCCTGCCCTTGTTCGAGACCGCACAGGCCCTGCGCGAGTTTGCGGGTTGATCGCGGGTCAGCCTGCGTGAGCCGCCAGGAACCACGCCGCCGTCGCCAGTGCGTTGTTCGCCGCGTGTGCCATCACGCCGGGCCAGATCGAGCCCGAACGCAGCCGCAGCCAGGCCAGCGCCATCGCCAGCAGCCACAGGGCGGGCAGGGCGAACACCTGCCAGTTGAGCCCCGGCAAGTGGGCGATCGCAAAAACCGCTGAACTCAGCACCGCGGCGCCGAACCGACCCCAGCGCGGCTGCAGCGAAGACAGCAGCACGCCGCGGAACAGCAGCTCCTCCACCAGCGGCCCCAGACTCACCACCATCAGTACCAGCGGTATGCGCCAGCCCAGCGGCGTGTTCTCGCCCAGTTGCTGGATGTTCTGGATGACCGGGTGACCTTGTGCCAGCCAGTGCGTGAGCCAGCCGCCAAGCACGGGAGCGAGCAGGCCGATGGCCATCGCCAAGGCCAGAAAGCCCAGCCGTGACGGGCGCACGAAGCCGAAACCTGGCGGTTGCGCCAGCGACCACAGCCGCGGCGAGCGCCGCCACACCAGCCACAGGATCGTGGCCGCCGCCAGGCCCAGCGCCAGCATCACCAGCAGCGCCTGCATGCCGGGCTGCTGCAGGGTTTCGCGGATGCGCGCAGTGAAGTCGGCCACGCCGCGCCAGTCGTGCAGGTGGCCAGTGGCGATGGCAAGCAGGACCGCCAGCACGCTGCTGCCGACGGCCTGCAGGACGAAATAGAGCACGATCCAGCCCAATGCCGTCCACGGGCCGGGACCCGTCGGCGCAGCGGTGGTGGCGGTGCGGATGTCGATGATCGAGGTTTCCTCAGTTGCGGCGAGTGATGAACCGCGCCGCAGCGGCACGGCGTTCGTGGCAGCACGCCAGTCCGTGGCCGCGCTCCCGCGCAATCGCCCGCCCGCCACGGTCGCCAGCGGTCGTATGGCGTACCATCGTGGCAGGAATCGGTGCATTCGGGGGCGGGCGATGGCTATCGACTTTGGCAGGACGGCCGACGATTACGTACGCCATCGGGCGGGTTTTCCCGAAGCGTTCTTTGAACGCATCTTCCAGGACGGCACGGTGCGCGCCGGACAGCAGGCACTCGACTTGGGCACGGGCACCGGCACGGTGGCCCGCGGCCTGGCGTTGCGGGGCTGCACGGTCATCGCGCTGGATCATTCGGCGCCGTTGCTGGCGCGAGCGGCCGAGCTCGACCGGGCCGCCGGCGTGCAGGTGAAGCAGGTGCGGGCACGGGTCGAGAACGCGGATTTCGCGCCGGCCTCGTTCGACCTGGTGAGCGCAGGGCAGTGCTGGCACTGGTTCGAGCGCGCGCGAACCGCGGCACTGGTGCGTCGCTGGTTGCGCCCGGGTGGACGCTTGCTGATTGCGCACTTCGACTGGCTGCCGCTGAACGGCAACATCGTGCAGGACACCGAGCGGCTGATCCTGGCCTGCAATCCCGGCTGGACCCTGCACAGTGGCAGCGGCCTGTATCCAGCCTGGTTGAAGGATGTGGCCGAGGCCGGTTTCACCGACCTGCGCACCTGGTCGTTCGATCTGGACGTCCCCTACAGCCACGAGGCGTGGCGGGGCCGGATTCGTGCCAGCGCCGGCATCGGCGCCGTGCTGGATGCAGCCAAGGTGAAGCATTTCGATGAGGAACTGGCCACGATGCTGGCCAGCCGCCATCCGCACGAGCCGCTGGCGGTGCCGCATCGCGTATGGGCTTTGAGCGCCGTGGCGCCGGGGTTGCCGGATTGACGGCAAGCGGGTCAGCCCGCCGCCATCGCGCGCACCACGCCGATCGCAGCCATCCCCAGCAAGGCGATCCAGCCGATCGAGGCCAGCCCGAAACCGGGGCCGCGTTTGGCCGGATCGGCCATGTACGCCGCCGCATACCACACCCGCCCCGCCACCCAGACCAGCCCGGCGATACCGGCCCAGCCGGTGAAGCCGTAAGTTGCTGCCAGCCACAGCGTGGGCAGGAACATCACCGTCTGTTCCAGCGTGTTCATCTGCACGCGGTAGGCCCGCTCGAACATCGGGTGCCCGCTGATGGCCGGTGCCTTGATCGCGTACTTGCCGCGGGCGTGACCCACCAGCCAGGTGGTGCCGAACAGCAGCAGGATGGTGAGCAGGGTAACCAGGGCGGGCAACTGGGTCATGGTGGTCCTCGGCAGATGGGTGTCGGTGGGCGCGCGACGCTTGGCGCGATCGCGGGCGTGGCGCTATCGTCGCACGATGGCGTCACCGCACGGCGCCCGGCGAGGACATCATGGATTGGCGAAAAGGTGGCAGCAGCAGCAACGTCGAGATCGGCGGCAATGGCGGCGGCGGTCGCTTCGGCGGCGGTGGCGGCCGGATGGGCATCGGCGGCCTGATCGTGCTGGCGATCCTGGGCTGGGTCTTCTTCAAGAATCCCATGGCCCTGCTCGACCAGGGCGGCAGCGCGCCTTATGCGCCCTCATCCGGCACGGCCGCCCAGGTCGATCCGGAGCAGCAGGCCTTCGTCAGCGCGATCCTGCATTCGACCGAGCAGACCTGGGGCGAGATCTTCCAGACCAATGGCATGACTTATGTCGAGCCGAAACTGCACCTGTTCAGCGGCGGCGTCAGCACCGGCTGCGGCGGCGCGACCAGTGCGGTGGGGCCGTTCTATTGCCCGACCGACCAGAAGGTCTATCTTGACCTGGACTTCTTCCAGCAATTGCAGGACGAGCTGCACTCCTCCGGCGATTTCGCCCGCGCCTACGTGATCGCCCATGAGGTTGGCCATCACGTGCAGAAACTCACCGGCGTGTTCGACAAAGTCGATGCGGCACGTCGCCGTGGGGCCCCGATGGATGGCGCCGACGGCCTGTCCGTGCGCCAGGAGTTGCAGGCGGACTGCTACGCCGGCGTGTGGGCAAACCACAGCCAGCGCGAGTTGAACTGGCTGCAGCCGGGTGACATCGAGGAGGCCTTGAATGCCGCCAGCCACATCGGCGACGACGCCTTGCAGCAGCAATCGCAGGGCCGCGTGCGGCCGGACACGTTCACCCATGGCACCTCGGCGCAGCGGGTGAAGTGGTTCAAGACTGGCTTCGGCAGCGGCGACGTGAGCCGGTGCAACACGTTTGCGGGTGAACCCTGAGCCCGTGTTGAACGCATCCCGTGGCCTGTCGCGCGGCGGGCCGCGGACGCTCTAGAATCCGTCCGCTGCGCGCCGCGGGGTGCGCCATGAGCGGCGCCCGGGTTCGATTCGATGCTGCATCCCTGCTTGCGTTGCGGTGCCTGCTGCGCACACTTTCGCGTGGCCTTTCATTGGTCGGAGACGGAAGCGTTCCTGGGCGGCAAGGTGCCGCCGGAACTGACCGAGAAGCTCGATCCGCACCGCGTCGTGATGCGCGGCACGCAGGCTGCGCAGCCGCGCTGCACCGCCTTGCAGGGCGTAGTGGGCGAGGCCGCGCAGTGCGGCATTTATCCGCTGCGGCCGTCGGTGTGCCGTGAGGTGCAACCCTCGTGGGAGTTCGGTGCGGCCAGCCCGCAGTGCGACAAGGCCCGTCTGGCGCACGGCTTGCCGGTATTGCAGCCGGAGGACTGGCTCGACCCCTTCGACGCCGGCGAGCCACCGCTGCCGCAAAGCGCCTGAGCGGCCTGGCGCTCCACGGGCGGGCCTTACTTGCGCGGCGGCCTGCCGCCCGTGCGCGGTTTGGCGCTGCCGGTCCTGAATCCACCGGACTTGTGGCCGCCCGGTTTGTGGCCGGTGGCGTGACGCGCGGGCGGTGCGCTGGGGCCGGTGTCGTTGCCGTCCCACTCGTGGATGCGCAACTGCTGCTGTACCACCCACACTTTCTTCAGGTGCTCGAAGATTTCCTTCGGCATGCCTTCGGGCAGGTCGATCAGGCTGTAGTGGTCGCGGATGCTGAGGCGGCCGATGTACTGGCTGTCCAGGCCGGCCTCATTGGCGATCGCGCCGATGATGTTGCCCGGTTTCACGCCATGCTCGTGGCCGACCTCGATGCGGTAGGTGCGCTTGCCCTGCTCGGTGGCGTGCGCGCGCAGCGGGCGCTGGGCGGACTCGCGCGGCGGCGCGTCTTGGTGACTGCGCGGTTTGTGTTCGCGGGTCGTGCGGCTGGCGCTGTCGCGTTCGCGTGGCTTGTGTTCGCGCGTGGCCGGCTCGTATTTCTCGCGCTTGGGCGGCGGCGCCAGCAGCAGCGGCTGGTCGCCCTGGGCGATGCGCGCCAGCGCGGCGGCGATCTCCACCGCCGGCACGTTGTGTTCCTGCTCGTACTGCTCGATCAGCCTCTGGAATTCGCCGAGGTCGCCCTGCGCCAGCATGTCGGTGATGCGTTGCTTGAACTTGCCGATGCGTACGTCGTTGACCACTTCCACCGACGGCAGCTGCATCTGCTCGATCGGCTGGCGCGTGGCGCGCTCAATCGCGTGCAGCATGCCGCGCTCGCGCGGGCTGACGAACAGGATCGCTTCGCCGTTGCGCCCCGCGCGGCCGGTACGGCCGATGCGGTGCACGTAGCTTTCGGTGTCGTACGGGATGTCGTAGTTCAGCACGTGGCTGATCCGCTCCACGTCCAGTCCACGCGCCGCCACGTCGGTGGCGACCAGGATGTCGAGCTTGCCGTCCTTCAGCTGCTGGATCACCCGCTCGCGCTGCGCCTGGGCGATGTCGCCGTTGATCGCGGCGGCGGCCAGGCCACGCGCCTGCAGCTTCTCGGCCAGCTCCTCGGTGGCCTGCTTGGTGCGCGCGAAGATGATCATCGCGTCGAACGGTTCGGCCTCGAGGATGCGGGTCAGCGCGTCGAGCTTGTGCATGCCGCTGACGAACCAGTAGCGCTGGTGGATGTTCGCCGCGGTGGTGGTGGCCGCCTTGATGGTGACCTCGACCGGCTCCTTCAGATGGCGCTGCGCGATCTTGCGGATCGGCGCGGGCATGGTCGCCGAGAACAGCGCGACCTGGCGCCCCGGCGGGGTGGCCTGCAGCACCTTCTCGACGTCGTCGATGAAGCCCATGCGCAGCATCTCGTCGGCTTCGTCGAGCACCAGGAATTTCAGCTCGGAAAGATCCAGCGTGCCCTTGTCCAGATGGTCGATCACGCGGCCCGGCGTGCCGACCACGACGTGCACGCCGCGCTTCAGCGAATGCAGCTGCGGGCCGTAGCTCTGGCCGCCGTAGATCGGCAGCACCTGGAAACCGGGGATGTGCGCGGCATAGGTCTGGAACGCCTCGGCCACCTGGATCGCCAGCTCGCGCGTGGGCGCCAGCACCAGCGCCTGCGGCTTGCCGGGCTTGCGCTCGATGCGCGAGAGGATCGGCAGCGCGAACGCGGCGGTCTTGCCGGTGCCGGTTTGCGCCTGGCCGAGCACGTCGCGGCCTTCCAGCAGCGGCGGGATGGTGGCGGCCTGGATCGGCGAGGGCGCTTCGTAGCCGACGTCGGCCAGCACGCGCTGGACGTCGGGGTGCAGCGCCAGCGCGCCAAAGCCGGACGGGACCGGGGCGTGGTCGGGAGTGGGGGATGACATGGGGGAAACCTCGGAACGGAACGCAGCGTCGTGAATGCGACGCGCAAGGGGTGGATTCTACCAGTCTCTGCCGGCGCGCGTGGCCGGCAAGCCTGAACGGACCTGCCATCGTGGCGGCCAAGTATGCTGACGGTTCGCGCGACCGGGACAGTACAAAGCCATGGCCATCGAAACCATTTCCGAACAGCGTGCGCATGCGGGCGTGCAGGGCTTCTATCGGCATGAATCGCACGCCTGTGCCGGCCCCATGCGCTTCGCCGTCTACCAGCCGCCGCAGGCGGCGCGGCAACGGTGTCCGGTGCTGTACTTCCTGGCTGGCCTCACCTGCACCGAGGAAACCGCCACGATCAAGGCCGGCGCGCAGCGGATGGCCGCGGAACTGGGCCTGATCCTGGTGATGCCCGACACCAGCCCGCGCGACACCGGCTTCGAGGGCGCCACCGGCGACTGGGAATTCGGCGAAGGTGCCGGCTTCTACCTCGATGCCACCGCGGCGCCGTGGTCGACACGCTTTCGCATGGCGAGCTACGTGGTGGACGAACTGCCCGCGTTGATCGGTGCCCATTTTCCGGCCGACCTCGCGCGCAGTGGCATCTGCGGTCATTCGATGGGTGGCCACGGCGCGCTGACCCTGGCCCTGAAGAATCCCTCACGCTATCGCTCGGTGTCGGCCTTCGCCCCGATCGTGGCGCCCAGTCAGGTGCCGTGGGGGCGCAAGGCGTTGCCGCGCTACCTGGGCGACGACCCGGCGGCCTGGGCTGCGCACGATGCCTGCGAACTGGTGCGGCGGCAGACCTTTCCCGGCACGATCCTCATCGATCAGGGCGAGGCCGACGGTTTCCTCGAAGCGCAGTTGAAACCGGAACTGTTCGACCAGGCCTGCGCCGAATCCGGACAGGCCCTGTTGCTGCGCCGGCACGCCGGCTATGACCACAGCTACTGGTTCATCACCAGCTTTGTCGAAGACCACCTACGGCATCACGGCAGGGCGCTTTTGAGCCGGGAATAGGGAATAGGGAATAGGGAATAGCAAAAGCCAAGAGCACCGCCTGACGCCCACGGCAGTCGGCGTACAAGGGGCCGCTTGCGGGCGAGGCTCTTCCGATTCCCTATTCCCTACTCCCTATTCCCTGCATTTCAGGCCTTCGCGGCCGGGCGCCGGTTGTTGCGGCGGCGCTGGTTGCCGGCGGCGTGGTCGCCGCGGCCCTGCGGCGCATAGCCGCTCGGCCGTGCCGCACCGGCGGGCTTGCCCTGGCGCGGCGCGCGCGACTGCTGGCGCTGGCCGCCGCCCTGCTTCGGACGCGGTGCGCCGGCATCCAGCCGCAGCGGGGCGGACGGCTCGTAGCCGGTCACCGGCGTGATCGCGATGTCCTGCTTGAGCAGCTTGCGGATGTCGAACAGCAAGCCGGATTCGTCGTGGCTGACCAGCGACAGGGCGAGGCCTTCCATGCCGGCGCGACCGGTGCGGCCGATGCGGTGCACGTAGTCTTCGGCGACCGAAGGCAGGTCGTAGTTGATCACGATCGGCAACTGCTCGATGTCGATGCCGCGCGCGGCGATGTCGGTGGCCACCAGCACGGTGACGCGGCCGCTCTTGAAGTCGCCGAGCGCGCGGGTGCGGGCATTCTGGCTCTTGTTGCCGTGGATCGCGGCGCTGCGCAGACCCGAGGCGTTGAGGAAGGTCACCAGCTTGTCGGCGCCGTGCTTGGTGCGGCTGAATACCAGGGTCTGGCGGCGGGTGTCGGCCGACAGCACGTGCAGCAGCAGGTCGCGCTTGCGCGAGGCGTCCACCGGATGCACCTGGTGGCTGACCAGGGCGGTCACGGTGTTCGGCGCGGAGACCGAGATCTCGCGCGGGTGGCGCATGAACTCCAGTGCCAGCGTCTTGATCGCCGGCGCGAAGGTGGCCGAGAACAGCATGGTCTGGCGCTGCTTGGGCAGCGCCTGCAGGATGCGCTTCAGCGCGGGCAGGAAGCCCATGTCGAGCATGCGGTCGGCTTCGTCCAGCACCAGCGTCTCCACCGCGGAGAGGTCCAGCGTGCGCTGCTGCAGGTGGTCGATCAGGCGGCCCGGCGTGGCGATGACGATGTCCACGCCGCGGCGCAGCGCGTTGATCTGCGGACCCATGCCGACACCGCCGAAGATGGTGGTGGCGCTGACGCGGATGAACTTGCTGTAGTCGCGGATGTTCTCGTGGATCTGCGCGGCCAGCTCGCGGGTGGGCGTGAGGATCAGCGCGCGCGGGCGGCGGGTCATGGTCTGCCCGCTGGTCGAGAGCTTGTGCAGCAGCGGCAGCGCGAACGCGGCAGTCTTGCCGGTGCCGGTCTGCGCAGCGGCGAGCAGGTCGTGGCCTTCCAGCGCGGGCGGGATCGCCGCGGCCTGGATCGGGGTGGGATTGGCGTAGCCGTAATCGGCGAGCGCACGCAACAACGCGGGCGCAAGGCCCAGCGAATCGAAGGACATGAAACACTCCTGTGCAACCCGGAGTGTTCATACCGTGTTGCGAATCAAGGGGAAGGGGGCGGCGGTTGCCGCAACCGTCGAGGGAACGACGACCCGGCAAGTATAGCCGATTCGGCATGCCGGCGTAGGTCCCTGCGGGCGGGCGTCAGCGCGGGTGGCTTGCCACGACCAGGTAGCTGTTGAACGGAGTGCGTCCGCGCAGCGGCTCGATACGCACCTCCAACCCCGCCTGCTCGAGCGGGGCACGCACTTCGTCGGCGCTCGGATAGTGCTGCGCGCCGCCGGGAATCCAGCCGGAGGCGCGCAGGAAGAACTCCTCGACGCGGGTGGCGTGGAAGCGCCAGTTGGCCTCGCGCAGCACGTTGCGGATGATCAGCAGACCCTGCGGCGACAGGTGCCGCGCGGCGTCGCGCAGCAGGGTGGGCTGGCGCGCGGCGGGCAGGTAGTGCAGCACGTCGAGCAGGGCGACATGCCCCTGCTGCGGCGGCAGTTCGGCGACGTCGGCCTGTTGCAGCCGCATCACGGCATCGAGTCCTGCGCGCTGCACCGCACGTTGGCCCGCCGCGATCTTGCGCGGGTCGTGGTCCAGCCCGAGGTAGGGCTGTTCGTGGCCGTGCGCGTGCAGGTACTGGCCCAGCAGGCCGATGCCGCAGCCGATGTCGAGCAGCGGCAGCGCGGTGCCGCCGATCCGGGCCGCCACGGCCGCATAGACCGGGTCGCTGGCCAGCTTGCCGCGCACGTAGCCGCGCTGCAGGTTGCCCTGGTAGAGCCGCGCGATGTGTCGCCGTGAGTGACCGTCCATGCGCGTCCCGCGTGCCGGAGATGCGACCAGCCTAGCAAGCTTGCCGGGGTGGTGCGGGGTTGCGTGGCGGGCCGGCCTCGTGCATACCGTGCGCACCGCCGCTCGACGGCCGCTGCCTGGAGTTTCACGATGTCGTGGTTTGCACCTTTGCGCCAACTCGATGTCACCCAGCGGCATACGGTGGCGGCGAGCTTCCTCGGCTGGACGCTGGACGCGTTCGACTTCTTCCTGCTGGTGTTCGTGCTGGGTGACATCGCCGACGACTTCCAGGTGCACAAGACCGAGGTGACGCTGGGCATTCTGCTGACCCTGGCGGCCCGCCCGCTTGGCGCGCTGCTGTTCGGCCGGCTCGCCGATCGTTACGGGCGCCGACCGGTGCTGATGTTCGACGTGCTGCTGTTCTCGTTGCTGGAATTTGCCTGCGCCTTCGCACCGACGCTGACGGTACTGCTGGTGCTGCGTTTCGCCTTCGGCGTGGCGATGGGCGGCGAGTGGGGCGTCGGTGCCTCGCTGGCGCTGGAGAGCATCCCGGTGCGCGCCCGCGGGCTGGTCTCGGGGTTGCTGCAGAGCGGCTATCCCTGCGGTTATTTTCTGGGCGCGATCGCCTACTGGGTGGTATTCGACGTATTGGGCCTGGGCTGGCGCGCGATGTTCATCGTCGGCGTGCTGCCGGCCTTGCTGGTGTTGTACCTGCGCAGCAAGGTGCCCGAGTCGCCGGTATGGCAGGCGGGTCAGGCGGGCAGGCAGCGGCGGAGCCTGCGCGATTCGATGTGCGGGCAGTGGAAGCGGCTGCTGTACATGATGCTGCTGATGATGGCGTTCAACATGTTCAGCCATGGCTCGCAGGACATGTATCCGACCTTCCTCAAATCGCAGTTGCACCTGCAGGTCGGCGCGGTGACCGTGCTGACGATGCTGCTCAACGCCGGCGCCATCCTCGGTGGCCTGAGCTTCGGCGCCTGGTCCGAACGCATCGGCCGGCGACGCGCGATGATCGTGGCGGCGTTGCTGGCCCTGCCGTGCATTCCGCTGTGGACGCATGGCGGCTCGCTGGTGCTGCTCGGGCTGGGCGCGTTCCTCATCCAGGTGATGGTGCAGGGGGCCTGGGGCATCGTGCCGGCGTATCTCAACGAGCTGTCGCCGGACGACGTGCGCGGCACCTTGCCCGGCTTCGCCTATCAGCTGGGCAACCTGCTGGCCGCGAGCACGGCCACCGCGCAATCGTGGCTGGCCGATCGCAGCGGCGGCAACTACGCGCTGGTGATGGCGGGGTGGATGGCCGCAGTGGCCGTGGTGCTGGCCCTGTTGGCGTGGCTGGGGCCGGAGGTACGCGGCACGCACTTTGGCAGGCAGCGCTCCTGATAGAATCGCCGGTTTGCGCCCTCTTGCGAGACATACGATGAAAGCTGGAAAGGACAAGGTGGTTTCCCTGCACTACACGCTGACCGTGGCCGGCGACAAGGTCGAAAGCTCGCACGACCGCGACGAACCGTTGTGGGTGCTGCTTGGCCACGGCCAGCTGATTCCCGGCCTGGAAACCGCGCTTGAGGGCCACGAGACCGGCGAGCAACTGGCGGTGGACGTGGCCGCGGCAGACGCCTACGGCGAGCGCCAGGAAGGCCAGATCCAGCGCATGTCCAAGAAGTACTTCCCGCAGGCGAACCGGCTCAAGCCCGGCATGGTCACCGTGCTGCAGCTGAAGCAGGGCGGCCAGCGCGCCGTCACCGTGCACAAGGTCGGCATGAGCACGATCGACGTCGACCTCAACCACCCGATGGCCGGCAAGGATCTGCATTTCGACGTCGCCATCGGTGAAGTGCGCGATGCCACCGAGGAAGAACTGCAGCACGGTCACGCGCATCCGCCGGGCAGTGCGGAGCACTGACCTGCGGATATTGGATCAAACGAAAAACGGCGCCTCGGCGCCGTTTTTCGTTTGCCCCTTTCCCTTTGGGAGAAGGTTGGGATGAGGGAGCGCTCGGATTGCGGAACGCGATGCCTTTCCTTCCGTCGCATGACGAAGATCATCGTGCACAGGCTTTCGCCCTGTACGGCCCTTAATCCAGCACCCGCTTCCCGTACGCGAAGTGGTCGCCCCAGTACGGCCCGTCGATGTCGTCCAGCCGTACCGTGCCGCCGCTGTTCGGCGCATGCACGAAGCGGCCCTTGCCGACATACACGCCCACGTGGCTGATGCTGCCGCCGATGTCGAAGAAGACCAGGTCGCCGCTGGCCAGCTGGGTCATCCGCTTCACCTTGTGTGCGCGCATCGAGGCCATCGCATGCGAGGTGCGCGGCAGGGCGATGCCGGCCGCCGTGCGGTAGATGTAATCGACCAACCCGCTGCAGTCGAAGCCGCCCGCCGGCGTGTTGCCGCCCCAGCGATAAGGCGTGCCGACCAGGCCGATCGCGCGAAACAGGATGTCGTTGGCTTCGCCCGCACTGGCGGCTGACGGCGCGCGCGGCGGCAGGTCGGCCAGTGCGGAATGCGAAGTCTTGTAGGTCGACTCGCGATGGCGTGGCGTGCTGGCGCAGGCGCCGAGCAGCGCCAGCATGGCGCCGAGCAGCAAGCTGCGCGTCACGTGCCGGGTGACGACGATCGACGCGACACGGCGTGTTCGATCCATGGGCATGGCATGGTCCCGGCTTGAGTCAGGTCGAGGTTATCAAATCAACAGGTTGGAAGAAAGTTCTCACAAGTTGGTGGAATTGTGGCGATACCGTGCGGGATCGTCGTGGCTGGTTACAATCCGTCGATGGATTCGGATCGCGACGATGTGCTGATCCTTGGTGGCGGTGTCATCGGGTTGGCCTGTGCGCTGCAACTGTGCAAGGCGGGCGCCAGCGTGCGCGTGCTGGAGCAGGGCACGCCCGGTTGCGGCAGCTCGCACGGCAACTGCGGCACCATCACGCCCAGCCATGCGGCCTCGCTGGCCGTGCCGGGGATGATGGGCGTGGCGTTGCGTTCGATCGCCCACGCCGACGCGCCGCTGTATCTCGATCCGCGCCTGGACGGGCCGCGGCTGCGCTGGCTGCTGGGCTTCGCGCGTCATTGCAACTGGCGCGACTTTCATGCCGCGACCCATGCGCGGCTGGCGATCCTGCAGCGCTCGCGCCGCTTGCTCGGCGAACTGGTGCGTGACGAAGGGCTCGATTGCGAATTCAGCGAACAGGGCACCTTGCACGTGTACCGCACGGAACGCCTGCGCCAGGCCGACGAGAAGGGGCATGCGGCGCTGCTGGAGAAACTCGGCGTTGCGGTGCAGCGGCTGGACGGCGCGCAGGTCGAGGCGATGGAACCGGCCCTGAAACAGGGCGTGACCGGCGGCGTGCTGCATCCGCAGGATGCGTCGCTGCGACCGGACCGCTACGCGGCCGAGTTGGCGCGCCGCGTGCTCGAACGCGGCGGCACGATCGAAAGCGGTGCGTGCATCGAAGGCTTCGTCACCGACGGCACGCGGATCACCGGCGTGCGCACTTCTCGCGGAACGTTCCGTGGTGAGCGCATCGTGCTGGCGCTCGGCGCGTGGTCGCCGCTGCTGGCGCGACAACTGGGACTGCGCCTGCCGATGCAGCCGGGCAAGGGTTACTCGATCACCTGGGATCGTCCCGCGCTGGCGCCTCGCCGCGCGCTGAGCCTGCGCGAGCCATCCGTCTGCGTCACCTGCTGGAGCGACGGATTCCGGCTGGGCAGCACGATGGAGTTTTCCGGCTACCGCACCGGGCTCAATCGCACTCGTCTGGATGCGTTGCGCCGCGGTGCCGCCGCGAACCTGCGCGAACCGACCGGCGGCCGCCTGCTGGAAGAATGGTGGGGTTGGCGACCGATGAGCGTCGACGAAGTGCCGATCATCGGGCCCAGCACGCGCTGGACCAACCTGTGCCTGGCCACCGGTCATGGCATGCTGGGGGTGAGCATGTCGGCGGCCACCGGCGAACTGGTGGCATCGCTGCTGGCCGGCACGCCGGCGATGCTCGACGCCACGCCTTATGCGCCCGCGCGTTTCGGGCTGTAGCGATCGCGGCGCCGTCCGCCGGCGCCGACCGCAACCGCCGAGGAGGATGCGATGACGGCAAGTCATGACCTGATCGTGCTGGGCGCCGGTTCCGGCGGCTTGGCCACGGCCTTTCGCGCAGCCGAACATGGTGCCCGCGTCGCGCTGGTCGAACCGCGCGAACTGGGCGGCACCTGCGTCCATCGCGGCTGCGTGCCGAAGAAGGCGATGTGGATCGCGGCGCAATGGGCGCAAGAGCAGCGCTGGGCGACGGCGCTGGGTTTCGACGCGCAGCCCGGGCCGCTGGATTGGCGGCATTTCCGCGAAGTGCGCGCGGCCTACATCGGGGGCATCGACCACCGTTATGCCGAACGGTTGCAGCAGGCCGGCGTCGAGCTTGTGCGGCAGACTGCGCGCTTCGTCGCGGCCGACACGGTGGAGCTGGCCGACGGTCGCCGCCTGCACGCGCCGCACATGGTGATCGCCACTGGCGCGCGACCGCGCCGGCTGGATCTCCCGGGCTTCGACCTGGGTCTGGTGTCGGACGACATCTTCGCGCTCGATGCCCCGCCAGCGCGTGTGGCGATCGTCGGCGGTGGTTACGTGGCCTCGGAGTTCGCCGGCTTGCTGCGGGCGCTCGGCTGCAGCATCGAGATGCTGGCGCGCGAGCGCCTGCTCGGAAAGTTCGATGCGGAACTGGTGCGTGCCCTGCGCGAGCACATGCATGGCCAGGGCATCGCCGTGCAGTTGAACACCGATGTGCGCGGCGCGAGGCGCACCGACGACGGCATCGTGCTGGACGACGCCGCCATCGCCGGCACGCGCGGTCCTTACGACTCCGTGCTGTGGGCAGTGGGGCGCGTGCCGAACACCGAATCGCTGGGTCTGGACGCTGTCGGCGTGAAACGGGACGACAGGGACCATGTCACCACCGATGCCTGGCAGGACACCAACGTCGCGGGCATCCACGCGGTGGGCGACGTCACCGGCCGCCACGCGCTGACCCCGGTGGCGGTCGCCGCCGGCCGCGCCCTCGCCGACCGCCTGTTCGGCGGGCAGGGCGAGGCGCGGCTGGATTACCGCAACATCCCCAGCGTGGTGTTCTCCAAGCCGCCGCTCGGCCGGGTCGGCCTCACCGAGGAAGAAGCCCGCAAGCATCACGGTGACGCGGTACGGATCCACTGCAGTCGCTTCACGCCGATGGCCTGGGCGCTGGTGGGCAAGCGCGAACAGAGCCTGATGAAACTGGTGTGCGTGGGCGAGGACGAACGTGTCGTCGGCATCCATCTGCTGGGTCCGGGCGTCGACGAAATGCTGCAGGGGTTTGCGGTGGCCTTGAAGCGCGGCATCTGCAAGCGCGACCTCGACGCCACCGTCGCGATCCATCCGACCTCGGCGGAAGAGCTGGTGTTGATGGATTGAGGCCGTGATTCGGGATTCGCCCGAATCCCCCATCCCGAATCCCGGCCCTTAAACTACCGCCATGGACACGTTCACCTTGCACCGGGGCCGCGTACCCCTGCTGATCAGCCTGCCGCACGATGGCAGTTTCATTCCGGCGGATCTCGCCGCGCGCATGCAACCGGGCGCGCGGTGCTCGCCCGACACGGATTGGCATGTGGCGCGCTTGTACGAGCCGCTGGCGGAGGCGCTGGGCGCCAGCGTGCTGAAACCTGCCGCCTCGCGTTACGTGGTGGACCTCAATCGGCCTGCCGATGGCCATGCGCTGTATCCGGGCCAGCGCGAGACCGGCCTGGTGCCGTTGACCGGTTTCGACGGCGAGCCCTTGTACCTCGACGGCGAGGCGCCGGGGCCGGCCGAAGTTCAACGGCGGATAAACGAATACTGGCAGCCCTACCACGATGCACTGGCGCAGGAACTTGCGCGTTTGCGGGCCGAACATGGCCGCGTGGTGCTGTGGGAAGGCCATTCGATCCGCAGTCGCGTGCCGATGCTGTTCGAAGGCCGACTGCCGGATTTCAACCTCGGCACCGCGGACGGGGTGAGCTGCGATGCCGCCCTGCAGGCGCGCCTGGCCGGGGGGCTGCAGGCGCAGTCGCGCTTCAGCGTCGCGGTCAACGGGCGTTTCAAGGGTGGTTACATCACCCGCCATTACGGTCGCCCGGACGCGGGCGTGCAGGCGGTGCAACTGGAGTTGGTGCAGCTCAACTACATGGACGAGGCGAGCTTTGCCTATGACGCGTCGAAGGCGCCGCAGGTACAGGCGTTGATCGAGGCCTTGTTGCGCGCCTGCCTGGACTGAACGCAAGAAATTGCCGGCGGCGGGAGCGTTTCGCGACTGTCAAGATCCGGCGCGATCCGGTGCACGGAAATGGCCTGCTGCATTCAGCAGCCGTATGTCCTGCGCACCGCATTGTCTCGCCGTCGCGCCACCCGAGGCGCCGGGTTCCGGCCGGGCTCGCGGCATTTCTTGTCCGAGGTTTGTCACCATGATGCGTAATGTTCTGATTGCCTCCCTGCTGGTTGCGGGCGTGGCGCTTTCCGGTTCCGTGCTGGCCCAGGCCGCTGCCCCGCAGGCTGCCGCCCCCGCGGCGCAGGCTGCAGTGGCAACCAAGGCCGCCCCGGCGACCGAAGCCGCGCCGAAAGCCGCCGCGCACACGACGACGCACCACAAGACCCACAAGCATCACAAGAGCCACAAGAAGGCCGCCGCCACGCCGACCGCGGGCTGATCCCGCACCGGCCTGGAAAGGTTCTGGCTTCAGTGCCCCCGCCGACTCAGGTCGGCGGGGTTTTTTGTGCCGGCAGCGCGGCGATGCACTTGAGCTCGATCGCGATCGGCGTGGGCAGGCTGTGGATGCCCAGCGTGGTACGGCAGGCGTCGACGCCGGCGAAATATTCCGCGTAGAGGCGGTTGTAGGTCGCAAAGTCGCGCGCCATGTCGGTCAGGAACACGGTGACGTCGATGAGGTCGGTCCACTGCGCGCCACTGGCCTCCAGCACGGCGCGCACGTTGGCGAACACCTGCCGGCATTGTGCTTCGATGTCGTAGTCGAGCAGTCGGCCATCCGCGTCGTGGATGTTGCCTGGAATGGCGTTGCTGCCCGGTTGACGCGGGCCGACGCCGGACAGGAACAGCAGGTCGCCGACCCGCCGCGCGTGCGGATAGGCACCCACCGGTTGCGGTGCGGCGTCGGTGCGGATGCCCGCGCTGCTCATGCGCCACCGGTCCAGCGGCGGGTCAGCTGGGTCACGGCCTGCTCATACGCTTCGGGCAACTGCTCGCGGCCGCGCACGTCCAGCCCCAGGTCGTGCATGTGGCCGTTGTCCAGGCCGTAGATCCAGGCATGCACGGCCAGTTGCTGGCCGCGCTCCCACGCTTCGCGCACCACCGTGGTGTGGCAGACGTTGAGCGCCTGTTCCAGCGCGTTCAATTCGCACAAGTGGGCATGGCGCAGCGCGAACGACTGGTTGGGATCGAGCTTGTCCGAGTGCTTCAGGGCGATGTCGGTGATGTGCCGCAGCCAGTTGTCGATCAGGCCCAGGCGGCTTTCCTTCAGTACCGCGCCGACGCCGCCGCAGCCGTAATGGCCGACCACCAGGATGTGCTTGACCTTGAGCACGTCGACCGCGAACTGGATAGTGCTGAGCGCGTTCAGGTCGGTATGCACCACCACGTTGGCGACGTTGCGGTGCACGAAGATCTCGCCCGGCGGCAGGTCCACGATCTGGGTGGCAGGCACGCGCGAGTCCGAGCAGCCGATCCACAGGTATTGCGGCGCCTGCTGCTGCGAGAGCTTCTCGAAGAAAGTCGGGTCCTGCGTGGCGACCTGTTCGGCCCAGCGGCGGTTGTTGGCAAGCAGATCTTTCAGCGAGTTCATCAAGGTTCCAGGCTCTTCGAGCGGGTGGCGTGGCGCGTCAGGACCTGGCGCCGTATGCGATGCAGATGTTTTTCGGTTCGGTGAAGAAGTGCAACGCTTCGCCGCCTCCTTCACGGCCGACGCCGGATTGCTTGGTGCCGCCGAACGGCGTGCGCAAATCGCGCAGCAGCCAGCAGTTGATCCATACGATGCCGAATTCGAGTTGCCCCGCCATCCGGTGCGCGCGGGAAAGATCCTGCGTCCACAGCGACGCGGCCAGGCCGTAGTGGCTGTCGTTGGCGATCGCCAGCGCCTCCGCTTCGTCCTCGAACGGGATCAGCGCGACCACCGGGCCGAAGATTTCCTGCTGATTGGTCTGCGCGGACGAGGGCAGCCCTTCGATCACCGTCGGCGCAATGAACCAGCCGCCGGCGCAACGGCCGGGCACGGCAACCGCCGCGCCGCCGCACAGCACGCGGCCGCCTTCGGCGCGGGCCTGCGCGATGCAGCCGAGCACCTTGTCGTAGTGCGCCCGCGACACCATCGCGCCGAGATCGCTCCCTGCGTCGTCCGGATCGCCCACGCGCAGTGCCTGCACGCGCGCGAGGTAGCGTTCGCGGAACGCATCGTAGATGGAGCGCTGCACCAGCAAGCGCGAGCCACACAGGCAAATCTCGCCCTGGTTGGCGAAGCCCGAGCGCACGATGGTGTCGAGGTTGGCGTCGGAAAGATCCGCGTCGGCGAACACGATCGCCGGGTTCTTGCCGCCCATCTCCAGCGAGACTTTCTTGAATGCCGGTGCCGCGGCGGCAGCGATGGCCGCGCCCGTGCGCGTGGAGCCGGTGAACGACACCGCCCTGACCGCCGCATGCGCGACGATGGCCTGGCCGACCTTCGGCCCCAGCCCGTGCACGATGTTCAGCACGCCCGGTGGAAAACCGGCGTCGATGCTCAGCTCGCCCAGCAGGGCGGCGGTGCACGGCGTGATCTCCGAGGGCTTGGCCACCACCGTGTTGCCGGCCGCCAGCGCCGGCGCGATCTTCCAGGTGAAGAGATAAAGCGGCAGGTTCCACGGGCTGATGCAGCCGACCACGCCCAGCGGCTGGCGCAAGGTGTAGTTGATGGCGCCGGCGCCCGGCGTGCCCCGCTCCATCGCATGCGATTCGCTGCCCCAACCGACGATCGCGGCGGCGAAGTAGCGCAGGTTGCTCACCGCGCGCGGGATGTCGAGACGACGCGCGAGGGCGAGCGGCTTGCCGTTGTCGCGCGATTCCAGCGCTGCGAATTCCTCCAGTCGCGCCTCGACCAGGTCCGCCAGGCGGTGCAGCAAGCACGCCCGCTGCTCGATCGGCGTGGCCGCCCAGGCCGGCGCCGCGCGACTGGCGGCGGCCACCGCGGCCTCGACATCGGCGGTATCGGAATCGGGGCATTGCGTCAGCACGTCCCCCGTGGCGGGTTCGTGCACGTCAAGCCAGCTGTCGTGGATGGGCGCCCGCAGGCGGCCGTCGATCAGGTTGGCTGGGCGCGGAATGGACATCTGCGGCATCTTAAGTCCCGCACGCGACAATTGCACCGGACGCCGCCGTATGCAGCCACGGGGCGGTTGGATATCGTCGCGGGCCGCGGGATGCCTCGCGCACTGCGCTCAAAGCGAGCGCATGCGTCCGCCGTCGACCGGCAGACTGACGCCGGTGATGGCGCTGGCCGCGGGCGACGCGAGGAAGGCCACCGCGGCCGCGGTTTCCGCGGGATCGGCGAAACGGCCCATCGGGATTTCCGCGGCCATTTCGCGCGCCACTTCCGCCTCGCCGCGTCCTGATTTCTGCGCCCGTGCCTTGACGATCTGCTCGATCCGCGGCGTGTGGGTGGAGCCGGGCAGCACGTTGTTGACGGTGATACCCAGCGGCGCCAGCTCGCCGGCCAGCGTCTTGGCCCAGCTCGCCACTGCGCCGCGGGTGGAGTTGGAGACGCCGATGCCGGGGATCGGCTCCTTAACCGAGGTGGAGATGATGTTGACGATGCGGCCCCAGCCGGCGTCGCGCATGCCGGGTATCACCACCTGTGCCAGCGTGTGGTTGGCCAACAGGTGTTTGCCGAAGGCATCGAGGAATTGCGCCGGCGTGGCGTCGAGAATGCTGCCCGGCGGCGGGCCGCCGCTGTTGTTGATGAGGATGTGCACGGGAGCCGCCGCGACCAGGGCCTCGACCCGCTGGCGCAGGCTGTCGATGTCGCCCGCGTCGGCGACGAGGCGGTCGTGGCGCTGCGTGTCGCGGGTGCGCGGCAGGCTGTCGACCAGCTCGGCCAGCACTTCGGCGCGGCGCGCCAGCACGGTCACGTCGGCGCCAAGCAGGGCCAGCTCGATCGCGCAGGCGCGTCCGATGCCTTGGGAAGCGCCGCAGACCAGCGCATGACGTCCACCCAGATCCAGTTGCATGAGTTCTTCCTCGGTGAGTGGTCAGGAGGAGAGACGCGTGGCCAGCGCTCCCAGCCAGCACAGCCAGCCCAGCCACGGACCCAGCCGCCACAGATGGCGCCAGCGGTCGATCGAGCGGTCGCCCAGCGCCGGCAGCGCAGGTGAGCGCAGCACCTGCTGCATCCGCGCCCAGCGGCGCCAGGCGGAGGGCCGCGCGTGGTCGGCTGCCGCGATGATCTGCCAGTGTTGCGGATAACGCCGTCGCAACAGCGCGGCCAATCGGTATTGCGCCACCCACGACAGGACAAACAGGCCCGCCCCGGCGACCAGCAACGCAAGGTACAGCACGATCACGACGAACTGCCGCGTTTCCCGCTCCAGGGTAGCGGCAAGTCGTTCAGCAGGCCGTCGCCGTGGGGGGCCTTGCCGCACACCGCGCTGTCGATGGCCTTCTGGTAGGTGGAGTTCATCATGCCGATCCACAGCGATCCGTCCGGCCCGTGCGGGATGCTGAAGCTCCCGCTGGTGTTCATCTGCAGGGTGGCCGCGGTGGTGGCGTTGGAGAGCGAGGCGGGCGACTGCTCCCAGTAGGTCTTGCCCGCCTGCTGGTCGGCCGAGCTGTAGACCAGCAGGTAGCGGGCCTTGTCGCTCTCGATCTTGAAACTGCCGAAGGCACCGCTGGTTTCGTCGCTCCAGCCCATGTGTTCGCACAGGCGGATGTCGTCGAAGCGGACCGGCTGGAAGCCGTCGTCGAGCAGCACGATGGTGGGCGCGAACAGGTAGCTGGCATGCAGCCAGCGCCCGTTCAATTCCGATTTCAGCGCCACCCGGTACGGCAGTTTCATCCCGGTAGGAAGGCGAAAGGCGAGGAAGTAGCTCTTGGTGCCGTTGAGGTTGGCGACCATGCTGCCGCTGCCCAGGGTGAACTTCTGTGGCTGCCACGGCAGCAGGCTGCGGTAGGAGAAATCGGCGAAGCTGCTGCAGCAGGGCGTGGCCTGTTGCAGGTGCTGCTGGGCGATCTTCAGCGGATCGCCGGCGTCCTCCGCGGGCGGCCGCAGGTTGGGCGGCAGCAACGCCTTGGCGGCATGGCAGCCGGTCAGGGCGAGGGCGGCGGTGAACGCGGCGGCAAGGGCGGCGAAGCGGTACGACATGGGCGTCAGAACTCGGCGGTGCCGGCGGCACGCGGGTAGGGGATGGCGTCACGGATGTTGGACAAGCCGCAGATGTAGACCAGCAGCCGCTCGAAACCGAGGCCGAAGCCCGCGTGCGGCACCGTGCCGTAGCGGCGCAGGTCACGGTACCAGCCGTAGTTGGCCGGATCGAGGCCGAACTGGACCATGCGGCGGTCCAGCTGATCCAGCCGCTCCTCGCGCTGGCTGCCGCCGATGATCTCGCCGATGCCCGGCGCCAGCACGTCCATCGCCGCGACGGTCTTCCCGTCGTCGTTCAGGCGCATGTAGAACGCCTTGATCGCCTCGGGATAGTTCATGACGACCACGGGGCGGCCGACATGTTTCTCGGCGAGATAGCGTTCGTGCTCGGTCTGCAGGTCGATGCCCCAAGCCACCGGGTATTCGAACTTCTCGCCGGACTTCTTCAGGATCTCGATCGCGTCGGTGTAGTCGATGCGCTCGAACGGCTTGGCGATGAATGCCTCCATGCGGGTGATCGCGTCCGGTTGCACGCGCTCCGCGAAGAACGCCATGTCGTCCGGACGCTCGTCCAGCACGGCCTTGAAGATCGCCTTGAGGAACGCCTCGGCGCAGTCGGCGTTGGCGGCGAGATCGGCGAACGCGATCTCCGGCTCGACCATCCAGAACTCGGCCAGATGGCGCGCGGTGTTGGAATTCTCGGCACGGAAGGTGGGGCCGAAGGTGTAGACCTTGCTCATCGCCAGACAGTACGCCTCGACGTTGAGCTGGCCGGACACGGTGAGGAACGCCTCGCGGCCGAAGAAATCCTTGCGGAAGTCGATCTTGCCGTGGGCGTCGCGGGGCAGGTTGGCCAGGTCCAGCGTGGACAGCCGGAACATGTCACCGGCGCCCTCGGCGTCCGAGGTGGTGATGATCGGCGTATTGATCCAGAAGAAGCCCTGTTCGGTGAGGTGGCGATGGATCGCCGTCATCATCGTGTGCCGCACACGCGTCACCGCGCCGAACAGGTTGGTGCGCGGGCGCAGATGGGCCACCTCGCGCAGGAACTCCATCGAGTGCTGCTTGGGCTGGATCGGGTAGGTTTCCGGGTCGTCGACCAGGCCGGTGACGATCACTTCGTTCGCTTGCAGCTCGAAGCGCTGGCCCTTGCCCTGCGAGGGCACCAGGGTGCCGCCGACGATCACGCCGGCGCCGGCGGTGAGGTGCTTCACCTCGCTCTCGTAGTTGGCCAAGGTGGCCGGCACCACCGCCTGGATCGGGTCGAAGCAGGAGCCGTCGGTGACGTTGACGAAGGACAGGCCGGCCTTGGAGTCGCGGCGGGTGCGCACCCAGCCGCGCACGGTCACCTGGCTGCCGGCATCGATGCTGCCGGACAACGCCTGCTTCACACTGACCACGGCCATGGGTTGGAACTCCTGCTGCTTGCGCGCCGGTCGGCGCACTGGATGGGTGGCACGCGCGGCGCGCTGGGCCAAACCTGCATGATAATGTAGGGCTTGCCCGGGTCGCGACACCTGTGCTCCATTCCATGAGGTCGAACCTGCCAGCCATGAGTATCAGCATCACCCCCGCCGCCAACGAACGCATGCGCCACTTCCTCGCCTCGACACCCGCAGCGGCAGGCGTGCGCTTCGGGGTCAAGCGCACCGGCTGTTCGGGGTTCGCCTACGTGGTCGACCTGGCCGAGTCGATGGACGAGGGCGATCGGCTGCTGGAGGTGGACGGTGTGCCGCTGATCGTCAGCGACAAGAGCCTGGCCCTGGTCGACGGCACCGTCATCGACTTCCAGCGCCACGGGCTCAACGCCAGCTTCGTGTTCCACAACCCGAACTCCACCGGCGAGTGCGGCTGCGGCGAGAGCTTCACCGTCAGCTGATCGTTCCCGCCCGGCGCGCAGGCTTTTCAATGGCTTGCGTGGCCGTTGCGGGCCATCGTACAATTCCGCTTCTGTCCGCATCCGAAAGGGCGCGGACAGGACACTTGCCTCACCGCACCGACGGGAGGCTGCCAGGCCTCCGGGCCGCATCCACAAGGAGTCAACCCACAATGACCCTGCGTCATTACGAAGTCGTATTCATGGTCCATCCGGACCAGAGCGAGCAGGTTCCGGCCATGCTCGAGCGCTACAAGTCGCTGATCGAGGCCGACGGCGGCAAGATCCATCGCCTGGAAGACTGGGGCCGGCGCCAGCTGGCTTACCCGATCGTCAACCTGGCCAAGGCACATTACGTGCTGCTCAACATCGAAGTGAGCCAGAACGCCTTGAACGAGCTGGAGTCCGGCTTCCGTTTCAACGATGCCGTGCTGCGCCACCTGGTGATCCGTCGTGACGAGGCCGACATCGAGCCGTCCTTCATCCTGAAGTCGAAGGAAAAGGACGACGCCAAGTCCAGCCGTCGCCGCGACGACGACAACGATGGCGAGAGCCGTGGCCATGGCCACGCCGACAACGATCGCGACAGCGACGACTGATCAGGGAGCACCCACATGTCCAAGTTTTTCCGCCGCCGCAAGTTCTGCCGCTTCACTGCCGAAGACGTGAAGGAGATCGACTACAAGGATCTCAACACCCTGCGCCAGTACGTCACCGAGAACGGCAAGATCGTGCCCAGCCGCATCACCGGCACCAAGGCGCGCTACCAGCGCCAGCTGGCCACCGCGATCAAGCGCGCGCGCTTCCTCTCGCTGCTGCCGTATACCGACAACCACGACGTCTGATTTTTGGACGCAGGGAATAGGGAGTAGGGATTGAGGGAACAGGAAAGGCTGGCGACACGCAGCTTTTGCTCTTCCCATTCCCTATTCCCCATTCCCGGCCTTTCGGACACCCGTCCTCTGGCTGCGTCGGGCCGCACCGGCGCTAACGAACAGGAAAGCATCATGGAACTCATTCTTCTGCAGAAAGTCCGCAATCTCGGCAACCTCGGTGACAAGGTCACCGTGAAGCCGGGTTACGGGCGCAACTACCTGCTGCCGCAGGGCAAGGCCGCGCGCGCCAATGCCGCCAACCTGGCCGCGTTCGAGCAGCGTCGCGCCGAGTACGAGGCCAAGGCCAACGCCGTACTGGCCGATGCCGAGGCGCGCAAGGCCAAGCTCGCCGACGTGTCGGTGACGATCGCGGCGCATGCCAGTGCCGAAGGCAAGTTGTTCGGTTCGGTCGGCCCGCGCGACATCGCCGAGGCTCTGGCCGCCGAGGGTCACGCCGTCCACAAGGGCGAGGTGATTCTGGGTGAAGGTCCGTTGCGCAACACCGGCGAGTTCGAGGTGGCTTTGCACCTGCATGCCGATGTGCACACCACCGTCAAGGTGATCGTGGTCAGCGACAAGTAAGTTCGCTGGTCGCTCCAACGCAAACGGGCGCCTCGGGGCGCCCGTTTGCGTTGGAGCCGGGAATAGGGAATGGGGAATAGGGAATAGGAGTGGAGCAAAGGCCTCAACGTTCTGGCCTTTCCGATTCCCTATTCCCCATTCCCGGCTTTATCCCCACCCATCCCCAACATATCCACAGAGTTGTTGTCTCGACGGTTGAGACGCCGCCGCGCATCATGGTGTCCGTGTAACTACCCGCGGAATGTCGGCGCATGACGTGCTGCCCGTGGGGCAATTTTCCGAGGCAAGTCGATGTCCTTCGTACCCGAACGCAAGTCTTCTTCGCCGGCGATCGAGGCGCTGCGGGTGCCGCCGCATTCCATCGACGCGGAGCAGGCGGTGCTGGGCGGGTTGATGCTGGCCCCCGGCGCGCTGGACAACGTGGCCGACCGGCTGGGCGAGGACGATTTCTACCGCAAGGACCACCGCCTGATCTGGCGCGCGATCAACGAGCTGGCCAACAAGGGCATGCCGTGCGACGCGGTGACCCTGGGCGACTGGTTCGAGAGCAATGGTTTGGCCGAGATGGTCGGCGGGGCCGGCTATCTGATCGAGCTGGCCAACAGCACGCCCAGCGCGGCGAACATTGCCGCCTATGCCGAGATCGTGCGCGAGAAGTCGGTGCTGCGCCAGCTGATCGACGCCGGCACCTCGATCACCGAGGACGGCTACCGGCCCGAGGGCAAGAGCGTGCACGAGGTGCTGGAAAGCGCCGAACAGCGCGTGTTCCACATCGCCGAATCCGGCGCGCGCGGCAAGAAGGATTCCGTCTCGATGCGCGAGGCGGTGAAGGACGCCTTCAAGCTGCTCACCGAGCGCTACCAGAATCGCGGCCAGCTCACTGGCGTGAGCACCGGCTTCACCGACCTGGACGAGCTCACCTCGGGCCTGCAGCCGTCGGATCTGATCATCGTCGCGGCGCGCCCTTCGATGGGCAAGACCGCCTTCGCATTGAACATCGCCGAGACTGCGGCGCTGGGCAGCAAGAAGGCGGTGGTGGTGTTCTCGATGGAGATGTCCTCCTCGCAGCTGGCGTTCCGCCTGATCTCCTCGGTGGGCCGCATCCATCAGCAGCACCTGCGCAATGGCACGCTGGAGGAAGAGGACTGGCCGCGCGTGTCCAACGCCATTGCGCTGCTGTCGGAGGCGAAGATCTTCATCGACGACACGCCCAGCCTGTCGCCGGTGGAGCTGCGTTCGCGGGCGCGCCGGCTGCATCGCGAGCACGGTGGTCTGGGCCTGATCGTGATCGACTACCTGCAGCTGATGCAGGTGCCCGGCAATACGGAGAATCGCGCCACCGAAATTTCGGAAATCTCGCGTTCACTGAAGGGGCTTGCCAAGGAGCTGAACGTGCCGGTGATCGCCCTGTCGCAGTTGAACCGCTCGCTGGAGCAGCGCGCCGACAAGCGTCCGATGATGTCCGACCTGCGCGAGTCCGGCGCCATCGAACAGGACGCCGACGTGATCATGTTCATCTACCGCGACGAGTACTACAACAAGGAATCGCAGGACAAGGGCATCGCCGAAATCATCATCGGCAAGCAACGCAACGGCCCCACCGATACCTGCAAACTGACCTTCCTCGGCCACTACACCAAGTTCGTGAACTACGCGCCGGATTCGTTCGTGGGCGGGTTTGATTGAGGCAGGGAATGAGGAACAGGGAACCGAGAATCGAGAAAGGCCTGCAATCTCCGGCGCATCCCGATGGGTTTGCCAGGCCCGGAACGTCAGGCCATGTCTAAAAGTCGCGTGCCATTTCCGATTCCCCATTCCCCGTTTCCGGGCGAAGCTCCGTGAGCCGTACCACCGTCGCCACCATCCACCTCGGTGCGCTGCGCCACAATCTGTCGCGGCTCCAGGCGCTGGCTGCGCCGGCGAAGGTCATGGCGGTGGTCAAGGCCGATGCGTACGGTCACGGACTGGAGCGGGTGGCGCGTGCGCTGGGCGGCGAAGCCGAATGCTTCGCGGTGGCGGCGTTGGGCGATGGCTTGCGCCTGCGAGCGGCAGGGCATCGGCAGCGCATCGTGGTGCTCTCGGGGCCGGACCGCGCAAGCGACCTCGCCGAGATGCAACGGCTGCGGCTGGAAGCGACCATCCATCACGAGGTGCAGCTGCCGTGGCTGGCCGGGATGCCGCTGGCGCGGGATCGCCTGCGCGTGTGGCTGAAGGTCGACAGTGGCATGCACCGGTTGGGCTTCGCGCCCGAGCGTGTCGCGGCGACCCACGCGCGACTCGCCGCGATGGCCGGTGTCGATCCGGAGATCGGCCTGCTCACGCATTTTTCCGATTCGGAAGTGTTCGACGGCCCGCAGACGCCGGCGCAGATCGCCCGCTTCGCGGCGGTGACGGACGCGTTCGCCGGCCCGCGCTCGCTCTCCAATTCCGCCGCGGTGCTCGGCTGGCCCGACGCGCGCGGCGACTGGGTGCGCACCGGCGGATTGCTGTACGGCTTGTCGGTCGTGGACGGCAAGTGCGGCGCCGACTTCGGCTTCCGCCCGGCGATGACGCTGTCCACCCGGCTGATCGCGATCAACCGCATCGGCCGCGGCGAGCGCATCGGCTACAACGGCACCTGGACCTGTCCCGAGGACATGCCGGTTGGCGTGGCCGCGGTCGGCTACGGCGACGGATATCCGCGCAGCGCCGCCACCGGTACGCCGGTGCTGGTCGGCGATCGCCGCGCGGCGTTGATCGGCCGGGTCTCGATGGACCTGATCACGCTCGACCTGCGGGACGTGCCCGATGCGAAGATCGGCGATAGGGTAACGCTGTGGGGACCGCAGCTTCCGGTCGAGACCATCGCCGCATCGTCCGGCACGATCTCCTACGACCTCACCTGCGGCATGACCCGTCGGGTGCTGTTCGTCGAGGACGAAGGCTGATCATCATTTTTGCGCTCATCCGTGAGCGCGAAAATCAAAAAGCGGCCATCCTTGGCCGCACCATTCACAAGGAGCGGACTCCCAATGGCCAAAGCCAGAACCGCCTACGTCTGCACCGAATGCGGCGCCGAGCACAGCAAGTGGCAGGGGCAGTGCGTCGAATGCGGGGTGTGGAACACGCTAAGCGCGATCGTGCTGGAGCCGGCCACCGCGGGCAAGGCGTCGGTAGGCGCGCAGCGCTCCAGCTACGCTGGCGCCGCCGCGGGTGCGCCGAAGATCACGCCGTTGACCGAGGTGATGCTGACCACCGAGGCACGCACGCTGACCGGCATCGGCGAGCTGGACCGCGTGCTTGGCGGCGGGCTGGTGCAGGGTTCGGTGGTGCTGATCGGCGGCGATCCGGGCATCGGCAAGTCGACCCTGCTGCTGCAGGTGCTCGGCACGCTGGGCCTGCAACTGCCCAGCGTCTATGTCACCGGCGAGGAGTCGCTGGCCCAGGTGGCCGCGCGCGCGCAGCGCCTGGGCCTGGCGCTGGAGCCGTTGCAGGCGCTGGCCGAAACCTGCATCGAGCGGATCCTGGAACAGGCGATGGCCACCCGGCCGAAGGTGCTGGTGATCGACTCGATCCAGACCATCTGGACGGAATTGCTGGCTGCCGCGCCCGGCTCGGTGTCACAGGTGCGCGAGTCCGCCGCCAAGCTCACCCGCTTCGCCAAGGAGACCGGTACGGCCGTGTTCCTGGTCGGCCACGTCACCAAGGAGGGCGGCATCGCCGGCCCGCGCGTGCTCGAGCACATGGTCGATGCGGTGCTGTATTTCGAGGGCGAATCGGGCAGCCGTTTCCGCGTGCTGCGCGCGTTCAAGAACCGCTTCGGCGCGGTCAACGAGCTGGGCGTGTTCGCGATGAGCGACAAGGGCCTGCGCGAGGTGCCCAATCCGTCGGCGATCTTCCTTTCCTCGCACAGCACGCCGACCTCGGGCAGCGCGGTGATGGTGACCCGCGAAGGCACCCGCCCGCTGCTGGTCGAGGTACAGGCGCTGGTCGACCAATCCTCGCTGGGCAACCCGCGCCGGGTCACGCTGGGTCTTGAACAGAACCGCCTCGCCATGCTGCTGGCCGTGCTGCACCGGCACGGCGGCGTGGCGGCCTACGACCAGGACGTGTTCGTCAACGTGGTCGGCGGCATCCGCGTGCAGGAAACCGCGGCCGATCTGCCGGTGCTGCTGGCGGTGCTGTCCAGCCTGCGCGATCGCCCGTTGCCGGAGCACATGGTCACCTTCGGCGAGGTCGGTCTGTCAGGCGAGATCCGCCCGGTGCCCAATGGCGAGGAGCGGCTCAAGGAAGCCGCCCACCATGGTTTCCGCCGCGCCATCGTGCCCAGGGCGAATGCGCCCAAGAAGGGCAGGGTCGGTGAGATGGAGGTAGTCGGGGTGGAGCGATTGATCGAGGCGATCGACGCCTGCCGTTGAACGTCTTCAGCCCATCGTGCGCTGCAGGATCACTTCCAGCACGAACTTCGAGCCGAAGAACGCCAGCCCGAGCACCGCCATTCCGATCAGGGTGAGGTTGACCGCGCTGCGCCCGCGCCAGCCATGGCGCCAGCGTCCCCACAACAAGGCCCCGAAGATCAGCCATGCCACGACGCTGAGCACGGTGGTGTGCACCAGGTGTTGCGCGCGGATATTGGCGATGAACAGGAAACCGCTCAGCAGGGTCAACGTAAGCAGCGCGAACCCGGCGCCGATCAGGCGAAACAGCAACGCTTCGGTCTGGGTCAGCGGCGGCAGGGCGCGAACCAGCAGGCCTGGCCGGCGCGCGCGCAGTGCGCGCTCCTGCACTGCCAGCAGCAGGGCAAGTACCGCGGCGATCGACAGCACGCTGTAGGCAAGCAGCGCGATCACCACGTGCAACTGGATCTGCCAGTCCATGGGCCGGGGCACGGTCGGCGGCGCCAGGAACACGTCCAGCGCCAGCAACAGTGCGGCCAGCGGAAACACGATCACGCCCAGCCCGGCGACCGGGCGCGACAGGTTCACCAGCAGGGTCAGCGCGGCCACCACGCAGGCCACCAGCGACAGCGCGGCGAAGAAGTGCAGGTCGACCCGGCCGCCATGCGCGCCCAGCAACACCGCGGCGTGCAGCAGGACCGCCACCGTTGCCGTCGCCAGGCCGAGTCGCCGCGGCGAGCGCGGGCAACCCGTCAGCGGAGCGGCCAGCAAGGCGGCGCCGCCGGCATAGAGTGCGATGGCGAGAATGGAAGGAAGGGTCAGCGGCATGACGATGAAGTGTCGCACAGGGTCAGGCTGGCTTGCATGCGGGAGCCGTTCGATCCGTCCGCTATAATCGCCCTCTTTCCCGTTTGCCGGTTTCGCCATGTTCGAGTCGCTCAGCCAACGCCTTGCCACCACTGTCAACCGACTGCGCGGTCGCGGCCGGCTGACCGACGAGAACATCCGCGAGGCGTTGCGCGAGGTGCGCATCGCGCTGCTGGAGGCGGATGTGGCCTTGCCGGTGGTGCAGGCGCTGATCCAGCGCATCAAGGTGCGTGCGGTCGGCCAGGAAGTTGCGCGCAGCCTGTCGCCCGGTCAGGCACTGGTGAAGGTGGTCAGCGACGAACTGACCATGGTGATGGGCAAGGCCAACACCGAGCTGAACCTGGCCCAGCAGCCGCCGGCGGTGGTGCTGATGGCCGGCCTGCAAGGCGCCGGCAAGACCACCACGGTGGCCAAGCTGGCGCGCCTGCTGACCGAGCGCAAGAAGAAAAAGGTGATGGTGGTCAGCTGCGACGTCTACCGTCCGGCGGCGATCGAGCAGTTGCGGACCCTGGCCGAACAGGTCGGCGTGAAGTTCTTCCCCTCCGAGGGGGGGCAGGATCCGGTGCGGATCGCCAGGGACGCCATCGCTGCCGCGCGGCGCGAGGTGGTCGACGTGCTGATCGTCGACACCGCCGGCCGATTGCATGTGGACGAGGCGATGATGGCCGAGATCAAGGCCTTGCACGCCGCAATCACGCCGATCGAAACCCTGTTCGTGGTCGATTCGATGACCGGCCAGGATGCGGCCAACACGGCCAAGGCGTTCGACGAGGCGCTGCCGCTGACCGGCGTGGTGCTGACCAAGACCGACGGCGACGCCCGCGGCGGCGCGGCGCTGTCGGTACGCTACGTCACCGGCAAGCCGATCAAGTTCCTCGGTGCCGGCGAGAAGACCGACGCGCTGGAACCGTTTCACCCGGACCGCCTGGCCCAGCGCATCCTGGGCATGGGCGACGTGCTGAGCCTGGTCGAGGAGGTCGAGCGCAAGGTCGACCAGGACAAGGCGCAGAAGCTGGCCCAGAAGGTGATGAAGGGCAAGCGCTTCGATCTCAACGACATGAAGGACCAGCTGGAGCAGATGGGCAACATGGGCGGTCTGGCCGGCCTGCTGGACAAGCTGCCCGGCGTCTCCAGCCTGCCCGACAGCGTGAAGTCGAGGGTCAACGACGGCGAGATGAGGAAGATGATCGCGATCATCAACTCGATGACCGGCAAGGAACGCCGCCACCCGGATTTGCTCAACGGTTCGCGCCGCGCCCGCGTGGCGCGCGGCTCCGGCACCCAGCCGGCCGACGTCAACCGCGTGCTCAAGCAATACATGCAGATGGAAAAGATGATGTCCAAGCTGGGCAAGGGCGGCGGCAAGGGCCTGATGCGGCAGATGCGCGGCGCGATGAAGGGAGTGGGCGGCATGGGCGGGCTGCCGCCGATGCGGTGAGGGCGGGAAGTGAGTGGAGAGGAGTTGGATGGAGAGAGGAGGCGGCTTCGGAGCGCTTCTCTCGTTTCCCACTCCTCTCCACTCACTCCTCTCCCGGACCCTTCCATTTTCGCCAAAATCCGCTAAAATGCCCCGTTTCCCGCGCACGACTCTCGTGTGCCTGCCGCTGATTCGGCAATTTCCGGAGTTTTACCATGGTCAAGATTCGTCTTTCGCGCGGTGGCGCCAAGGGCCGTCCGTTCTACCACGTCGTGGTGACCGATCAGCGCAGCAAGCGCGACGGCCGCAACATCGAGAACATCGGCTTCTACAACCCGGTTGCCTCCGGCAAGGACAAGCGTCTGGAGCTGAATGTTGCGCGCGTGCAGGAGTGGGTCGGCAAGGGTGCGCAGATGAGCGACAAGGTCGCCGCCCTGGTCAAGGAAGCCGGCAAGCAGCAGCCGGCCGCCTGAGCATGACGACAGCCGGTCGGCGCGTCCTGATCGGGCGCATCGTCGGGCTGTATGGCGTACAGGGCTGGCTGAAGATCGAGTCCTTCGCCGAGCCGCGCATGCGGATCTTCGATTACCAGCCGTGGCTGCTCGGTGCAGCGCCAGGCCCGGAAAGAGAAGTCTCCGGCGTGAAAGGTCGGCCGCAGGGCAAGGGCATGGTAGCCCGGCTGCCCGGGGTGGACGATCGGGAGCAGGCGGCAGCGTTGATCGGTACCGACATATATGTCGCCCGCGAACAGCTGCCTCCTCCGGCGGAGGGTGAGTATTACTGGGTCGACCTCGAGGGACTCAAGGTCGTCACCACGGACAACGTGGAGCTGGGACGGGTCAGTCACCTGTTCGCCACCGGCGCCAACGATGTCGTGGTGGTCAGGGACGGGTCGCGCGAGCGGCTGATCCCTTTTGTCCAGGGTTCGTATGTGCGTTCGGTGGACTTGTCCGCAGGGCGCATGGTGGTGGACTGGGATCCCGAGTTCTGACGTCGCCGGGTTGTGGGCAGAGGATCAAGGGTCATGCGCATCGACGTCGTCAGCCTGTTTCCCGACTTCGTGCGCCAGTGCGCCGCCGTCGGTGTGGTGGGACGCGCACAGCAACGCAAGTTGCTGCAGGTGGAAGCCTGGAACCCGCGCGACTACGCCACCGACAAGCACCGCAGCGTGGACAGCAGCTCGTATGGCGGCGGTCCGGGCATGGTGATGATGATCGAGCCCTTGCGCACGACCTTGAAGGCAATGCGCGGGGCGGCACCGGAACCGGTGCATCTGGTTTATCTCAGTCCGCAGGGAGCGCGGCTGACGCAGGGCAGGGTGGAGGCGCTGGCGAAGTTGCCGCGCATCGGCCTGCTCTGCGGACGTTACGAAGGTGTGGACGAGCGTCTGCTGGCGCACGAGGTCGACGAGGAGCTCTCCATCGGCGATTATGTGCTGTCCGGCGGCGAGCTCGCCGCGGCGGTGGTCATCGACGCGGTGGGGCGCTTGCAGGATGGCGCGTTGAATGACGCGGCGTCGGCCGAGCAGGATTCATTCTCGGACGGCCTGCTGGATTGTCCGCACTACGCAAGACCGGTGCAGGATGCGCTGGGTGCCGTACCGGCGGTGTTGCTGTCCGGCGACCATGCGGCGATCGCCCGCTGGCGCCTCAAGCAATCGCTGGGACGAACCTGGCTGCGCCGTCCGGACTTGTTGGCACAGCGTGGGCTGGATGCGGCATCCCGAGCCTTGCTGGACGAATTTCGCCGTGAACATGCCTCCGGGCAATCGACGCGGCAGGACGATGCGACCGGGTGACGGTCGCAGCATTGATATCGCAGAAGTGAACCGACAGGTGCGCCATGAACAAGATCATTGAACAGTTCGAATCCGAGCAGATCACCCGCCAGCTGCCGGACTTCGGCCCCGGCGACACCGTGGTGGTCAACGTCAAGGTGAAGGAAGGCAACCGCGAACGCGTGCAGGCGTTCGAGGGCATCGTCATTGCCAAGCGCAGCCGCGGCCTGCATTCGGCCTTCACCGTGCGCAAGATCTCGCACGGCACCGGCGTGGAGCGCGTGTTCCAGGCGCACAGCCCGGCGATCGATTCGGTTTCGGTGAAGCGCAAGGGCAAGGTGCGCGGGGCCAAGCTGTATTACCTGCGTGGTCTGGAAGGCAAGGCCGCCCGCATCAAGGAAGACATCGCCGCCGCGGCCGCCGCCAAGGCGAACGCCAAGGCCGCTGCCGCTGCCGAGTAATCCTCGCGCTGCGAAGGCTGCATCGAAAACCCCCGCGGATCGCTCCGCGGGGGTTTTGCCATCCGGAGCCGGGCATCGGAAAGCCGCGCGATGCGATTCCCGATTCCCGGGTCAAAGTCACTCCAGCCGCTGCGGCACCTGCAGGAAGTTGCCCTGCACGAAGTCGACGCCGCAGGCGAACAGCAGCGACGTGCTGGTGGCGTCCTCGACCCATTCGGCGATCGTCAGACGCTTCAGTTCGTGCGCCTGCTGGCATATCTCGGCGACCTTCTTCTGGCTGTCCGCATGCTGCGGCAGGTCCGCCATGTGGCTGCGGTCGATCTTGAGGTAGTCGGCGTCGATGTGGTTCAGCAGCTGGAACGAGTTCAGACCCGAACCGAACTGCTCCAGCGCAAAGCCGCCGCCCAGCTTCTTCCACGCGTTGACGAACTCCTGAGCCGGCCGCAGCAGGGTCATTACCTTGCTCTCGGTCATCTCCAGCACCAGCCGGCCGTGTTTCAGCCGGGCCTTGCCCAGGCGCTCGCCCAACCATGGCAGCAGGCTGTCGTCCTGCAGCGAGGCAGCGGTGAGCTTGATGAAGAACGTGGTCGGCTGCCCCTGCGGTTCGCGTGCCTGCAGGATGCGGATGGCTTGGTCGAGAACCCAGCGGTCGACTGCGCCGGTAAGGTTGTGCTTCTCGGCGATCGGCATGAAGAAGCCCGGCAGCACTTCGCCTTGCGGGCCATTCATGCGCAGCAGGATCTCGGAGAACTCGCCCTCGGCGTCCTGCAGGCTGATCGTCTGCTGGTGGTACAAGACCAGGCCGTTGTTGGCCAGCGCCTGCCGCAACAGGTCGAGCCAGTAGCGCTCGCGCTCCTCGTCGGCCTTCTCCCGCGCGGCCGGGTCGTGCAGTTCGACCTGGCTGCCGCCCAGGTTCTGCGCGGTGCGCAGGGCATGGCTGGCCTGGTTGAGGAGCAGCTCGCTGTTGGCGTTCTTCTCGCCGAGCAGGCTGCCGCCGACGCTGGCGGTGACGGTCAGCGAGCGTGTGCCGGCGTCGAAGATCTCGCTGCCGACGCTGTGCTGCAGCTTGGCGATCCACTCGCGGATCGCCTCGTCCGAGCGCGAGTCCAGCGCCACGCCGAAGGTGTGCTCGGCGAGCATGCCGGCGATGTCGGTGGCGCCCAGCAGCATGCGGATGCGCCCGGCGAAGCCGGCCAGCAGTTCGTCGGTCTTGCCCAGGCCGATGCCGCTGACCAGCGAGGCCCAGTTGTCCGGTTCGATCAGCAGCAGCGACTGGCCTTTCTTGCCCTTGGCTGCCTCGGTCACCGCGTCGTCGATGCACGCCAGCATGTGCTGGCGGTTGTACAGGCCGGTGACCGGGTCGCGCTGCAGCTGTTCCAGCACGGCCGGGTCGACGAGCTGCCGGCGGAACACGATCTGCAGGCAGCGTTCGCCCTCGAAGGTGGCCGGGGCGAACTCCACGGTGGCGTCGAAGCGGCTGTCGTCGGCGCGGCGCGCGCGCAGCGGCAACTGGGCCGGGAACTTGCCCTGATGGGCCTGGCCGCGCAGCAGCGCCTTCATTTCTTCGGCATTGGCCGAGTCGATCATGTCCAGCAGCGGCATGCCCAGCAGATCGTCGAAACTTTCGTAGCCAAAGGTGTCCAGATAGGCCTGGTTGGCGCGCACGTGCATGCCTTCGTGCACGTAGGCGATCGCGTCGGTGGATGAGTCGAGCAGCGCGTCGCAGCGGCGCTCGGTTTCGCGCAGCGCGGTGTGCAGCCAGCGCACCTGGCGGCGGGTATGCAGGGATTCGAATTCGCGTTTCAGCACCGCGATGAGCTGCTTGGGGTGGGTGCGCGAGGCCACGCCGCGGGCGCCGTGCACGAACAGGTCGGCGACCAGTTCGTTGTCCATGTTGCTGACCAGGCCGACCAGCGCGAAATCGCGGCCGGAGGCCTCCATTACGCCCATGGTTTCGTCCAGGCTGACGTCGGTGACCGAGGGATCGAACATCACCACGTCAGGCTCCAGCTCAGCCACCGCCGAGCGGACCTGCTCGAGGTTGGTGGCGCGCGCCGGTCGCACCGCGATGCCGCTGTTGCGCATCAGGCTGATGATCTGTTCGGCCTCCTCGAGGGAGTTCTCGACGAACAGGATCTTGATGACGAAGTCTTTTTTCATGGGGCGGGGCGTGGGTTCCGGGCAGGGCGGGCGCCCGTGACGGGTCCGCATGGTCGATGGCAATGAGTGTTTGTAGCGGATTCCGCTGTCGCTCGCCACCGGTGCGGCAGCCCCGGACCTGGCCGGTGGCGGCTCACAGCGGCCGCTTGGCGGGGTCGCCCGCCACCTCGCGTACCAGTCGCGGCACCAGGTAGCCGGGCAGGCGCGCACGCAGCGATTCCGTCAGGGCGAGGGCGGTGCCGTCGTCCACCTCGAAATGCGCGGTGCCCTGGACCCGGTCCAGCTGGTGCAGGTAATACGGCAGCACGCCGGCAGCGAACAGGCGTTCGGAAAGGTTGGCGAGCGCGTCGGCATCGTCGTTGACGCCACGCAGCAACACGGACTGGTTCAGCAGCGTCGCACCGGCTTCGCGCAAGGCGGCGCAGGCCGCGTCGACGCTGGCGTCGAGCTCGTTGGCGTGATTGGCGTGCAGCACCACCACCTTCTGAAGCGGGAGGCCGGCCAGCCAGGTCAGCAGGGGTTCGTCGACCCGCTCGGGGAGTACGACCGGCAAGCGCGTGTGGATGCGCAACCGGATCACCTGCGGCAGCTCGGCCAGGCTGCGGGTCAGCTCCTCCAGCTTGGGCGTGGCCAGCGACAGCGGATCGCCACCGGAGAGGATCAGCTCGCGGATCGAAGAGTCGGCGCGCAGTCGCTCCAGCGCCTCGCGCCAGTGCGAGGCGGCAGCGATCTCCTCGCCGTAGGGAAAGTGCCGCCGGAAGCAGTAGCGGCAGTTCACCGCGCAGCTGCCGCTGGCGATCAGCAGCGCGCGTCCGTCGTATTTGTGCAGGACGCCGTGGCCGGCCTTGGCCGAAAGGTCGCCCACCGCGTCGAGGGTGAAGCCGGCAACCCGGTCATGCTCGGCCCGCTGCGGCAGTACCTGCAGCAAGAGCGGATCGCGCGGATCGCCGCGCCGCATCCGCGCCACGAAGCCGCGCGGCACGCGCAGGGCGAAACCGGCGTCGTCCGGCGGCAGCAGGTCGGCGCGGTCGCCCAGGCCAACCGCCTGCAGCAGTTCAGCCGGGTCGGTGATGGCGTTGCGCCAGAGTTCGCGCCAGTCGGCTGCAGGCGACGATAGTCGGGCACTGGGGCTTGCGGTTATCATGGAGAGCCTTGGACGGGCCTCTTGGCCCGTGAAAAGATACTCATTTTAGCCGTCCCGCGGGACGGTTTTACCTTTGGAGCAGACAGCGCATGGCGACCCTCGGCCTCAACGACGTCAAGACGGGCAAGAAGATCCTCCACAACGGCGATCCCTGGATCATCACCGAGGCCGACTTCATCAAGCCGGGCAAGGGCCAGGCGTTCACCCGCATCCGCATCCGCAACCTGAAGGACGGCCGCACCACCGAGCAGACGCTGAAGTCCAGCGACTCGTTCGAGGAAGCCGACGTCACCGACACCGACATGCAGTTGTCCTTCATCGACGGCATCGGCAAGGACCGCACCTGGCACTTCATGAACATGGAGACGTTCGAGATGGTGCCGGCCACGCAGGCCGCGATGGGCGACGCATGGAAGTGGCTCAAGGGCGAGGAGGAGTGCGTGGTCACCCTGTTCAACGGCAACATCGTGGCGGTGCAGGCGCCGAAGTTCGTCGAGCTCAAGATCGTCGAGACCGACCCGGGCGTGCGCGGCGATACCTCCGGCGGCGGCGGCAAGCCGGCCACGCTGGAGACCGGCGCCGTGGTGCGCGTGCCGCTGTTCGTCGGGCAGGACGAGGTGATCAAGGTGGACACCCGCACCGGCGAATACGACAGCCGCGTCAAGTGACGTATCGGCCGCGTGCTTGCGCGCGGCTTTGCCGATACGTCATCCCTGCGAAGGCAGGGATCCAGTGCAGCACTCGTGCGAAGCACGCAAGACCCCTCGCACGCTGAAGCGCAAGTCACCGGGTTCCAGCGTTCGCCGGAATGACAAGCATGGGGCGGCGCCGCAAGGTGAGCCGCCCTTCGCTTATCCGCCTACTGGAGTTTCCCATGAGCGATATCCAAGCCCACCCCATCGACCTGCTGATCGAGGCGCGCTGGGTGGTGCCCATCGAGCCGCATGCGGTGGTGCTGGAAAACCACGCCGTGGCGATCGACGGCGGGAACATCTTGGCGTTGCTGCCGATCGCCGCCGCCCGCGCCGCCTACGCGCCACGCGAGCGCGTCGAGCTGGGCGAGCACGCGCTGATCCCCGGCCTGGTCAACAGTCACACGCACAACCCGATGACCCTGCTGCGCGGGCTCGCCGACGACCTGCCGCTGATGGTCTGGCTGCAGCAGCACATATGGCCGGCCGAGGCCAGGGTGATCGGCCCGGAGTTCGTGCGCGATGGCGTGGAACTGGCGGTCGCCGAGATGCTGCGTGGCGGCACCACCTGCGCCAACGAGAACTATTTCTTCCCCGACGTGATCGGCGCCACCTATCGCAAGCTGGGCTTCCGCGCGGTGGTGGGCCTGCCGGTGATCGAGTTCCCCACCGCCTGGGCGACCAGCCAGGACGAGTATTTCGCGCGCGCCGGCGAAGTGCACGACAGCTTCCGCAGCGATCCGCTGGTCAGCACCGCGTTCGCGCCGCATGCGCCGTACACGGTCTCCGACGAAAGCTTCGAGCGGATCCGGCTGCAATCCGACCAGCTCGACATCCCGGTGCACCTGCACCTGCACGAGACCGCGCACGAGATCGAGGAAGAAAAGAAGAAGAGCGGGCTGCGTCCGTTCCAGCGCCTGCAGCGGCTGGGCCTGGTCAACGACCGCCTGATCGCGGTGCACATGACCCAGGTCACCGAAGGCGAGATCGCCGCCTGCGCCAGCGCGGGCGTGTCGGTGGTGCATTGCCCGGAATCCAACCTCAAGCTTGCCTCGGGCTTCTGCCCGGCCGAGCAGTTCCGGCGCGCGGGGGTGAACCTGGCGATCGGTACCGACGGTTGCGCCTCCAACAACGACCTGGACATGTTCGGCGAGATGCGCACCGCGGCCCAACTGGCCAAGGCCGTGGCCCAGGACGCCGCCGCGTTCGATGCCGCCTTCGCGCTGCGCGCGGCGACGCTCAATGGCGCGCGGGCGATCGGGCTCGAGGCGAGCATCGGCTCGATCGAACCCGGCAAGCAGGCCGACCTGGCCGCCGTGCGTCTGAGCGACCTGGAAACCCAGCCGCTGTTCCACGTCGCCTCGCAGCTGGTCTACGCCTGCAACCGCCAGCAGGTCACCGACGTGTGGATCGCCGGGCGCCGCAAGCTGGCGGCGCGCGAGCTGATCGGCATGGACACCGCCGCGATCCTCGCGCGCACGCGTGCCTGGCGTGAGCGGATCGTTGCGGCCTGAGCGCCGGCTCCCGGTTTCCCGGATCGCCATGGCCTCACCGATGTAAAGTTGGAATTTTCGATGAATCATTATCTGGTCTTGCTGATTCGCCGGCCGCAACTCGATCCCGCCGTGGTGCCGCTGCACCTGGCGTACCTGGAGCGCTTGCGCGGCGAGGGCAGGGTGCAGTTGTCCGGCGGCTTCAGCGACAAATCCGGTGGTGCCTACCTGCTGCACGCCGCCGATCTCGCCGAGGCGACGGCGTTGGTGCACCAGGATCCCGCGCATGTGAGTGGCGGTTGGGACATCACGGTGCACGAGTGGCTGGCGCATTGATCCTTGCGCTCATCCATGGCCGCACTTTTCGATAAATTCATGGATTCAACGTGGACCCGAACATGACTGCCGCCAACGTCAGCCCCGCCGAAATCGCCCGCTTCGACCTGTTGGCGGCCCGCTGGTGGGACCCTGACGGCGAATCGCGGCCGCTGCACGACCTCAATCCGGTGCGCACGGCCTACATCGCAGCGCGCGCTGATCTGCGCGGCGCGCGCGTGGCCGATGTCGGTTGCGGCGGCGGCCTGCTCAGCGAATCGCTGGCCCGCGCCGGGGCGCGTGTCACCGGCATCGACCTGGGCGAGAAGGTGATCGACATCGCGCGACTGCACCTGCACGAGTCGAGCCTGCAGGTCGATTACCGGGTACAGTCCTCCGCCGAGCTGGCGACTGCCGAGCCGGCGGCATTCGACGTGGTGTGCTGCATGGAACTGATCGAGCACGTGCCCGATCCGGCGGCGTTGGTCACCGACCTGGCCGCGATGCTCAGGCCCGGCGGGCGGCTGTTCATGTCCACCATCAACCGCACGCCGGCAGCCTTCGGTGCGGCGATCCTGGGTGCCGAGTACCTGCTGCGCATGCTTCCGCGCGGGACGCATCACTACGCGCAGTTCCTCAAGCCTTCCGAGCTGTCGCGGCTGCTGCGCGGTGCCGGCCTGGAGCTGGAGGACGTCAGCGGACTGGCCTACAACCCGTTCCGCCGCGAGGCGCGCCTGAGCACGCTCACGGCGGTCAATTACGTGCTTTGCGCATACAAGCCGGCATGAGCAAGCTGCTGCCTTCATCCGTTTCCGGCGTCCTGTTCGATCTCGATGGCACCTTGCTGGACAGCGCGCCCGATCTGTATGCCGCGTTGCAGGAGCAGTGCGCCGAGGAAGGCGTGGCATCGCCCGCCTACGCGCCGGTGCGCGAGGTGGTCTCGCGCGGCGCCCGTGCGGTGTTGCGCTGCGCCTTCGCCTCGCGCGGCGAGGCGGCCATCGAGGCGCTGGTGCCCCGTTACCTGCAACTGTACGAGCAGCTGATGGCCCGCGACACGCGTGCCTTCGACGGGGTCGACGATCTGCTGACGCGGCTGGAAGCGCGAGGCTTGCGCTGGGGCATCGTCACCAACAAGGCGGCGTTCCTGACCGACGAACTGTTGCGCCGGATCGGCTGGTCGACGCGCGCCGCCGCGGTGGTGTGCGGCGACACCCTGCCGGTGAAGAAGCCCGACCCTGCCCCGGTGCTGCTGGCCTGCGAACGCGCGGGACTGGTGCCGGGCCAATGCCTGTTCGTCGGCGACGACCGCCGCGACGTGCAGGCCGGCACAGCGGCGGGCCTGTTCACCGTGGCCGCGAGCTGGGGCTACCTCGACGGCGGCGACCCGCACGCCTGGGACGCCGATGTCGTGCTCGATCACCCCGCCGCACTGGCCGCGCTGCTGCAATTGGAACCGGCGACGGCATGAGCGAACCGACCGGACAGAACGCGGTGTTGCAGGGCTTCATCGACAAATGGCTGGCCGCGCAGCCGCAGCAGCGCGTGGCGCTGGCCTTCGTCGACGGCCGCCGTCACCCGGGCCACGTGGCACTGGCCGCGCTGGAGCAGGAGCTGCTGAGCGCGGCCTACGGCATCCGCGAGCCGCAGGTGGCGGCCGCCAAGCTTGGCTGGTGGGCGGAGGAACTGGCCGGTGCGGCGTCCAGCGGCGGGCGGCATCCGCTCACCCAGGTGCTGTTCGACGACGAACGCGGCCACGCGATCGCCACCGAACTGTGGGTGGCGCCGGTACTGGCGGCGATGGCACAGCTGGAGCAGGGCACGGCGGCCGATTACGCCGGCCAGCTGCAGGCGGCGATGCCGCTGCATGGCGCGCTGGCCGCGCTGGAGACGGCGTGGTGGTACGGTGCGGCGGCCTCGTCCGGACGCGCCGCCAGGGTTGCCGTACTCAACCATCTGCTGCACGCCCTGTTGCATCTTGAGGCCGATGCCGAACGCGACCGCCTGCCGCTGCCGATGGCGCGGCTGGCGCGCCACGGCCTGGATCGCGCGCAGCTGGGCAAGCCCGGTCCGGCCAGGCAGCAGGCGATTACCGCGCAACTCGATGACTTGCTGGGTGACTGGCGCGCCGCTGACGCGCTTGGCGGGCCGCTCAGCGTGTTTCGTGCCGTCGAGTCGCGCCATGCCCGCGCGCTGGCGCAGCACGCGTCGCACGCTGCCGATGCACTGGCCGCGCTGCGGGCCGGCCAGTCGCGTACGCCATGGTCGACGCCGTGGCGGGCGTGGCAGGCTGCCCGTGCATGGCGGCGTCAGGCGCAGTAGCTTGCGCAAGCGGACGCAGCGTTTCCGGGGCACCGCCATTGTGAGGCGGCCGCCTTGCCCCAAGATTGGCGGTTTCGCGGCGGCTCGTCGCGCCGATGTCAGGATCCCCACCATGCCGAACCAGGAAAACACCGCCCGCCTGCTCCCCGATGTTGCCGTGCACGCGCAACCTCATCTTGCCGGGGCGCTGGATTGGGTCGGCATGGCCGAGATCCAGGTGCCGGTGCTTTTCGACGCCGGCGATGGCCAACCGCAGCGCTCAAGTGCCCGCGTCGGTGCCTTCGTCAATCTCAAGCGACCGGACAAGCGCGGCATCCACATGTCGCGGCTGTACCTGCAGGTGGAGCAGGCGCTGAGCACGCAGCCCCTGGGCGGCGACACGCTGCGCTCGCTGCTGCGCGGCTTCCTCGACTCGCACCAGGATCTGTCCGACCGCGCCTGCCTCAGCATCCGTTTCGAACACCTCGTGCGCCGGCCGGCACTGAAGAGCGCGAACAGTGGCTGGCGCGCCTATCCGGTGTGCATCGAGGCCAGCCTGGTCGGCGATCAGTTCCTGCTGGAGTTCGGCACCGAGGTGGTCTATTCCTCGACTTGTCCTGCTTCGGCGGCGCTGTCGCGGCAGTTGATCCAGGATCAGTTCGCGCATGACTTCGCCCCCGATCAGGCGCTCGATCACGCCGCGGTGCTGGCGTGGCTGGGCAGCGAGAAGGGCATCGTGGCCGCCGCCCATGCCCAGCGCAGCGTGGCACGGCTGCGCGTGCGCCCGGCGGCCGACGCGGGCTTCCACCTGGTCGAGCTGATCGATCGGGTCGAAAGCGCGCTCGGCACGCCGGTGCAGACCGCGGTAAAGCGCGAGGACGAACAGGCCTTCGCGCTGGCCAACGGCAGCAACCTGATGTTCTGCGAGGACGCCGCCCGGCGTATCCAGAAGGCGCTCGAGGCCGACGACCGCCTCGGCGACTTCCACATCCGGGTGGAGCACCAGGAAAGCCTGCATCCGCACGACGCCGTTGCCTACGCCAGCAAGGGCGTGGAAGGCGGCTACGGTTCCATCGGTTAGGCCGCGCGATCGTCAGCGGGAGCGCGGCGCATCCGGATCGCGCGGCGCGTCGTGGTCGCGGCAACGCGCAAGATGAAAATGCTCCGGCACCGGATCTTCACCACCGGTACACAGCGGTTGGCAGCGCAGCAGTCGCCATGCGGCCAGCAGACTGCCGCGCCACGGGCCGAAGCGGATGACCGCAATCCGTGCATAATCGGAGCAACTGGGGTGGAAGCGGCAGCGGGGGCCAAGCAGGGGGCTGAGCCAGCGCTTGTACAAACCCAGCAACCACAGTATGAATCGGGAAAGGATGTTCACGGATACGGAAGCGGCGTGCGCCATGTAGTGGTACAAGTATTCCAGAAGCAGGCTTGCCGGTGTTGAATGCATCGGCTATAACACGCGGCCCCCAAGGCCAATCAGGGTGAAGGGATATGGCGAAGACCAAAGCGAGTTCGACCGCCGCGAAGGCGCACAAGGGCAAGACGCCGAACAAGGCTGGCGCCAAGACCGTCAAGTCGAAGCCGGCGGCAGGCAAGGGGCAGGCTGCCAAAGCTGCCGCGAAAGCCCCTGCACGAGCCGCCGCGAAACCCGCCAGCAAGGCCACCCCGAAGAAGGCTGCGTCGCACACCAAGGCCTTCAGGCCGGCTGCCCGCGCACCGGCGAAGAAAGTCGCGGCGAGCAGCAAAGCCGCCAGGGGCAAGACACCAGCGAGCAAGGCTGCGGTGAAGAAGGCGCCGGCGAAGAAGGTCGTTGCCAAGAAGGCCATGGCGAAGCATCCCGTCGTGAAGCATCCCGCGCCGAAGAAGGCTCCGGCGAAGAAGGCATCGTCCGGAAAGGCAGCAGCGGGCAAGGCGCCGGCCAGCAAAGTCGCAACCAGGCCCGCCGCGAAGAAGCCGGCGGTCAAGCCGGCGCACGGCAAGGCCGCCAAACCGGCGGCACCGGCAGCCAGGGTTCCGGCAACCCATGCGGCACGACCGGAGCCGGTCGCGGCGACCCATCCCCATTCTCCTTCGCCCGCGAGCAGGCTTTTCAAGGGCAAGGTGGCAAGCGCCACGGCCATGGTCAGCGCTTCCGGGCCTCATGCCTCCTCCCACAAGAAATCGAAGAATTCGTCGTCCCCAATGAATAAACTGGCAACAAAAACTCTCGATAGCGGCGTCACCCGTGAAGACGGGCGCTACGCCTTGCCCTCCACCAGCACGATCTCCTTGCCCAAGGGCTATCGCCCGTCCAGCGACGAGGAGTACATGAATCCGCGGCACCTGGCCTACTTCCGCAACAAGCTGCGCGAATGGCGCGACCAGCTGGTGGAAGAGTCGCGACAGACCATGGACAACCTGCGCGAGGAAGTGCGTGACGTCGGCGACGAAGCCGAACGCGCCACCCGCGAAACCGAGAACTCGCTGGAGCTGCGCACCCGCGATCGTTACCGCAAGCTGATCTCCAAGATCGACAAGGCCCTGCGCCGGATCGAGGAAGGCAGCTACGGTTTCTGCGAGGAGACCGACGAGGAGATCGGCATCGACCGTCTCGACGCGCGCCCTATCGCCACGCTCTCGCTCGATGCGCAGGAGCGCCGCGAACATCTGCAGAAGCAGATGGGCGACTGAGTGCAGTGCTTTTGCGCTCGTCCATGAGCGCAAAGATCAAACCGGCATCCAGGCCGGATTCTGCAACAAAAGCCCCGCTTTGAGCGGGGCTTTTTTCACTCCTTGCTCGCCGCTGCCGCGGCGTACCCCTTCAGCTTGGCCAGCATCGCGGCCAGGCCGTTCGAGCGCGTGGGAGACAGATGTTTGGCCAGGCCGATCGTGCCGATGAAGGCCGGTTCGGTAGACACGATCTCCGCGGCCGGGCGGTCGGAGTAGACGCGCAGCACCAGTGCGATCAGGCCCGAGACGATGGCCGAATCGCTGGTGGCTTCGAAGTGCATGCGCGACGCATCGCCGCCGGGCACCAGCCACACCATCGACTGGCAGCCGTGCACGCGCCAGGCTTCGGTCTTGCACTCCTCGGGGAACGGCGGCAATTGCCGGCCGAGGTCGATCAGGTACTGGTAGCGCTCGCTCCAGTCGCCGAGAAAGGCGAACTCTTCGGCAATTTCCCGCTGGGCCTGGTCGGTGCTGCTGGCGGCGATATTCATGCGCCCATTATCGCGCGGAGCAGGGCGGGAAATGAAATCCGCTCCGGCATGGCCGTCAGGCCTTGGCGATGCTCCATCGCGTGCCCTGCGCACCGTCCTCGATGATTACGCCCATCGCGGCCAGCTCGTCGCGGATCGCGTCGGCGCGGGCGAAATCGCGGGCACCGCGGGCGGCGCGACGCGCTTCCAGCAAGGCCTCCACTTGCGCGGCATCCACCTGCGCGGCACCGGAGCGTTTGAACCAGGCTTCCGGGTCCTGTTGCAGCAGCCCGAGCAGCGCGCCGCCGCCGAGCAGCGTTGCCTTGGCCGCGGACGTGCCCTGCTGGCGTGCGGCGTCGGCCAGCACGGCCAGTTCAGCCAGCGCCAGCGGCGTGTTGAGGTCATCGCACAGCGCCGCTTCGACGGCGGCCGGCACGGGCAGCCGCGCCGCGTCGACCGCCACGTCGGCGAGATCGCGCAGCACCCGGTACCAGCCGTCCAGCGTGCTGACCGACTGCTGGATGGCGCCATCGGACCAGTCCAGCGGCTGGCGGTAGTGGCCGCTGAGCAGACGCAGGCGCAGCGCCTCCGGCGGGTGGAGCTTCAGCAACTCATGCACCAGCAGCACGTTGCCCAGCGACTTGGACATCTTGCGGCCGTCGAAGGTGAGCATGCCGTTGTGCATCCACCAGCGCGCGAAGGTCTTGCCGCCGTGCGCGCAGGTGGATTGCGCGATCTCGTTCTCGTGATGCGGGAACAGCAGGTCGACGCCACCGGCGTGGATGTCGATCGTCTCGCCCAGTTGCGCGGCGCACATCGCCGAGCACTCGATGTGCCAGCCGGGACGGCCGCGGCCCCACGGACTGTCCCAGCCGGGCAGTTCGGGCGTGGAAGGTTTCCACAGCACGAAGTCGGCGGGGTTCTTCTTGTACGGCGCAACCTCCACGCGGGCCCCGGCGATCAATTCCTCGGTGTCGCGACCGGACAGCGCGCCGTAGTCGGGGTACGAGGCCACGTCGAACAGCACGTGGCCTTCGGCGGCGTAGGCGTGGCCGTCGGCGATGAGTGCCTCGTTCATCGCGATGATCGCGCCGATGTGTGCGGTGGCGTGCGGTTCGAGGTCCGGCGGCGCGATGCCCAGGCCGGCCATGTCCTCGCGGTAGGCGCGCGCGTAGCGCTCGGTGATGCTCGAGATCGGCACGCCTTCGGCAAGCGCCGCGGCATTGATCTTGTCCTCGACGTCGGTGATGTTGCGCGCGTAAACCACCTGCGGGTAGTGCCGCCGCAGCAGCCGTGCCAGCACGTCGAACACTACCGGACCGCGAGCATTGCCGATGTGCACGTAGTTGTAGACCGTCGGCCCGCACAGATACATGGTGACGCGGGCGGGATCGAGCGGAACAAACGGTTCGGTGCGGCGCGTCAGGCTGTTGTAGAGCGAAATCGGCATCGGTCACATCCGCGAAGGGAGTCAGCGGTCAGGCGGGGGCAGGTTGCGCATCTTAACAAGCGACGATGCCGACCGCGCCTCGCGCTTCGCCCGTGCCTGGCCGGGCACGGCGATGCGTGATTCCGCCGGCTCTGCGCACACGGTCGCCACGGCTGAACGGACCGGTCCGGCCTAAGCGTGTATTCAGAGTGAATTTGTTGCAATGCTGCCAGTCCGCGCGTGGCGCGGAACGTGCATCACGGGAGCAGGTCATGGTCAAGTTATGGGTTTCCGCGTTGGCGCTGGCCATGATGGCTGCCGGCGTGCACGCGCAGAACGCGCCTTACCCCAACGATGACGGCAATGCCCACTACGGCTGGGCCGACGTGCTGCGCGCCGATCCGGTGCACGGCGTGACGCGCACCAACGTGCCGCGGCAGGAATGCTACGACCAGCAAGTCGTGCGCCACGAGGGCGGCAACAGCACCGCCGGCACGGTGCTGGGCGCGGTGATCGGCGGCGTGCTGGGCAACACCGTGGGCAAGGGCGACGGGCGCAAGGCAGCGACGGTCGCCGGTGCCGTGGCCGGTGGCGCGATCGGCAACCGCAGCACGCGTGGTCGCGATTACGAGACCACGCAGACCCAGTGCCGCGAAGTGAACACGGTCAGCGAGCAGCGCCGGATCATCGGCTACGACGTGGAGTACCGCTATCGCGGCGAGGTCTACATGTCGCGGCTGGACTACGACCCGGGCGAGCGCCTGCGCGTGCGGATTTCCGTCACCCCGGTGGATTGATTCCGGCTTCCCGCTCGCCTCCATCGCGCCGCCCTCACGGGCGGCGGTTTTTTGATGCCACACTTGCCGGAATGGCATCGACCCGGTGCAGATTTTTGTTGCATGGCAGCGAAATTCTCGCCATGATGTCCGCCAGTTGCCCGGAACGTCACATGTCTTCAGCCGTCTATACCGCCACCGTACTCACCAGCGCCCGCGCGGCCGCTGGCATGACGTCGCGTGCGCGCCGACCGATGAACCGACATCCGGCCGGGTAGGCAGTCGCACGCGTTTCTTGTGCATCGACGACAAACCCGGCCCTTGCGCCGGGTTTTTTGTGTTTTGGAATGGGAGTTCTGCATGACCGTCAGGCACTTCATCACCACCCAGGATTACAGCCGCGCCGAGATCGACGCGCTGCTGGAGCAGGCCGCTGCCTTCAAGCGTTCGCCGCGCAGCCAGCAGCTGGCCGGCAGGTCCATCGCGCTGATGTTCTTCAACCCCTCGATGCGCACCCGCACCAGCTTCGAGCTGGGCGCGTTCCAGCTGGGCGGCCACGCCATCGTGCTGGCGCCGGGGAAGGACGCATGGCCGATCGAGTTCGAGGTGGGCAGCGTGATGGACGGCGACGCCGAGGAGCACATCGCCGAGGTGGCGCGCGTGCTCAGCCGCTACGTCGACCTGATCGCGGTGCGCGCTTTCCCGAAATTCCAGGACTGGGCGGTGGATCGCCAGGACAAGGTGATCAAGGCGTTCGCGCAGTACGCCACGGTGCCGGTGATTAACATGGAGACGATTACCCACCCCTGCCAGGAGCTGGCCCACGCGCTGGCGCTGAAGGAGCACCTGGGCAACCTGCAGAACAGGAAATACGTGCTTACCTGGACGTATCACCCGAAGCCCTTGAACACAGCGGTGGCCAACTCGGCGCTGCTGATCGCCACCAAGATGGGCATGGACGTGACCTTGCTGTGCCCCACGCCGGACTACGTGCTGGACGAGCGCTACATGGCGTTTGGCCGTCTGAACGCCGAAGCCAACGGCGGCTCGCTGAAGGTCAGTCACGACATCGAGGAAGCCTACCGCGGCGCCGACGTGGTCTACGCCAAGAGCTGGGGCGCCTTGCCGTTCTTCGGCCGCTGGGAACAGGAGAAGCCGATCCGCGAGGCGCATCGGCACTTCATCGTGGACGAGGCCAAGATGGCGCTGACCCACCACGGTCTGTTCAGCCACTGCCTGCCGCTGCGCCGCAACGTCAAGGCCACCGACGCGGTGATGGACGCGCCGTACTGCATCGCCATCGACGAGGCCGAGAACCGCCTGCACGTGCAGAAGGCTGTCATGGCCGCGCTGGTGCGCGGCCGGGAATAGGGAATCGGGAATAGGGAATCGGTCGAGCCGATATCCGGAGCTGCCATGTACATGCCGAAACATTTCGTCGAGACGCGCGTCGAGGTCCTGCACGGGCTGATGCGGGACTATCCATTCGCCACCGTGGTGGCGAGTACGGCCAACGGCCTGGTCGCCAACCACCTGCCATTCGAGCTGGTCGGCGGCCTGCTGCACGGCCATGTCGCCCGCGGCAACGAGCTGGCGCAGCTGGACGGCGCCGAGGTGCTGTTGGTGTTCCAGGGTCCGGACGGCTACATCAGCCCGAACTGGTACCCGACCAAGCAGGAAACGCATCGCGAGGTGCCCACCTGGAACTACGCGGTGGTGCACGTGCACGGCCGCCTGCGCGTGATCGACGACGCCGACTGGTTGCGTCGCCTGCTGGAAACCCTGACCCGTCGCCACGAAGCGGATCAGCCGCAGCCGTGGAAGATGAGCGACGCGCCGGAAGACCACATCGAGAAGTCGCTGCGTGCGATCGTCGGCCTCGAAGTCGCGATCGAGCGCATCGAAGGCAAGTTCAAGCTCAATCAGAACCACCCCGCGCGCAACCGCGCGGGCGTGATCGCCGGTCTGCGCGAGCGAGACGGCGATGGAGACGCGGAATTGGCCGCGCTGATGGAACAACAGGAGCAGGCATCGTGACTCATCCGCATCACTATCGCGTCGACGTGGAGTGGACCGGCAACCGCGGCAGCGGTACGGACGGCTACCGCAACTACAGCCGCGACCACGTGATCCGTGTCGCGGGGAAACCCGAGCTGGCCGGCTCGTCCGATCCGACGTTCCGCGGCGACGCCGCCCGGCACAACCCCGAGGACATGCTGGTGGCCGCGCTGTCGGCTTGCCACATGCTGTCCTATCTGCACATGGCCACCGTGGCCGGCGTGGTGGTGACGGCCTACACCGATGCCGCCGAAGGCAGCATGGTCACCGAAGGCGACGGCGGCCGCTTCGTCGAGGTGGTGCTGCGTCCCACCGTGACGATCAGCGCCACCAGCGATCCGGCCAGGGCCGAGGCGGCGCACGAAACCGCGCACCACGCCTGCTTCATCGCCAACTCCGTGAATTTCCCGGTGCGCTGCGAACCGCGCATCGTCATCGCGTCCGCCTGACCGTTCTACTTTCCAGGATCTGTAAGCCATGAGCAAAGACATCGTCCTCGCCTTTTCCGGTGGCCTCGACACCAGTTTCTGCGTGCCTTACCTGCAGGAGCGCGGCTGGGCCGTGCATACCGTGTTCGCCGATACCGGTGGTGTCGACGCCGAGGAGCGCGCCTTCATCGAGCACCGTGCGAAGGAGCTGGGCGTGGCCAGCCACGTCACGGTGGATGGCGGCCCGGCGATCTGGAACGGTTTCGTCAAGCCGTTCGTATGGGCGGGCGAGGCCTACCAGGGCCAGTACCCGCTGCTGGTGTCCGACCGTTACCTGATCGTCGAGGCTGCGCTGAAGCGCGCCGCCGAATTGGGCACGAAGGCCATCGCGCACGGCTGCACCGGCATGGGCAACGACCAGGTGCGCTTCGACCTCGCGGTGAAGGCGCTGGGCGACTACCAGATCGTGGCGCCGATCCGCGAGATCCAGAAGGAACACACGCAGACGCGCGCGTACGAGCAGAAGTTCCTGGAGGAGCGCGGCTTCGGCGTGCGCGCCAAGCAGCAGGCCTACACCATCAACGAGAACCTGCTCGGCCTGACCATGTCCGGCGGCGAGATCGACCAGTGGCAGGCGCCCGGCGCGGGCGCGGTCGGCTGGTGCAAGCCGCGCGCCGAATGGCCGTCCAAACCGCTGCGGGTGAGAATCGGCTTCGAGAACGGCGAGGCGGTGACGCTGGACGGCGAGAAGATCGCCGGCCACGCGATGCTGGCTAAACTCAACGGCCTGTTCGCGGCCTATGGCGTGGGCCGCGGCCTGTACACCGGCGATACCACCATCGGCCTGAAGGGCCGCATCATCTATGAAGCGCCCGGCCTGACCGCGCTGCTCACCGCGCACCGCGCGCTGGAAGAGGCCGTGCTCAGCAAGCAGCAGAACCGCTTCAAGCCCGAGGTGGCGCGCAAGTGGGTGGAGCTGGTCTATGAGGGCTTCTTCCACGATCCGCTGAAGACCGACCTGGAGGCGTTCCTGGCTTCCAGCCAGGCCACCGTCAACGGCACCGTGACGCTGGAGACGCACGGCGGCAGTGTCGGCGCGGTCGCGGTGGAGTCGAAGCACATCCTCAACGCCAAGGGCGCCACCTATGCGCAGTCGGCCGACTGGGGGGTGGCCGAGGCCGAGGGCTTCATCAAGCTGTTCGGCATGAGCAGCACGCTGTGGGCCGAGGTCAATCGCGGATGAGCGCACTGCTCGATGCCACGTTGAAACACCTGGAGGCGCTGGTCGGTTTCGACACGCGCAACCCGCCGCGCGCGATCGACACCGGCGGCATCTTCGACTACCTGCGCGCGCAGCTGCCCGGCTTCGACGTGACGGTGACCGACTTCGGCGCCGGCGCGGTGGCGCTGCACGCGGTGCGCGGCGAGCCGAAGGTCCTGTTCAACGTGCATCTGGATACCGTGCCCGATTCGCCGGCGTGGTCGGCCGATCCGCATGTGCTGCGCGTCACCGTGGATCGCGCGATCGGTCTCGGCGCCTGCGACATCAAGGGTGCGGCGGCCGCGCTGCTGGCGGTGGCGAACGCCAGCGATGGCGCGATGGCGCTGTTGTTCACGACCGACGAGGAGGCGAACGATGCGCGCTGCATCGCCGGCTTCCTGCGCGCTCTTCCCCCTCTCCCTCCGGGAGAGGGCCGGGGTGAGGGTACGGGCGAAGCGGGAGATCCGGCTTCGAACGGACCCTCACCCCAACCCCTCTCCCAAGGGGAGAGGGGCTATCAGGCCGTGATCGTGGCCGAGCCCACCAAGGGCGAAGCGGTGCTGGCCCATCGCGGCATCCAGTCGGTACTGATGCGTTTTGCCGGCCAGGCCGGCCACGCCTCGGGCGAGCAGCAACCCGGCGACAGCGCCCTGCATCAGGCGGTGCGCTGGGGCAATGCGGCGCTGGACTTTGTCGCGGCGCAAGCGCATGAGCGCTTCGGTGGCTTGACCGGCCTGCGCTTCAACATCGGCCGCATCGAAGGCGGCATCAAGGCGAACATGATTGCGCCGACGGCGGAAGTGCGCTTCGGTTTTCGCGCCCTGTCCACGATGAATCCGGACCACCTGCTGATCCGTTTCCGCAACCTGGGCGAACCGGTGCCGGCAGAGTTCACCGAGACTTTCCGTGGCGCCCCGTTGCCGGCCGGCGATACCGCGCGCGCGGAGGAGCGGCGGCTGGCGGCGCGCGACCTCGCCGACGAGCTGGGCATCCCGGTCGGCAATGCGGTGGATTTCTGGACCGAGGCTGCGCTGTTTTCCGCCGCCGGTTGCACCGCCTTCGTCTACGGCCCCGGCGACATCGCCCAGGCGCACAGCGCCGACGAGTGGGTGGCGCTGGAGCAACTGCAGCATTACGCACAAACGATTTTCCGGATCATCGACAATGGACACGGCTAGGCACAACACCCGCAAGACCATCGTGCGGCTGCTTTCGAGCATGGGCAGCGCGAAGGAAATCCAGCAATACCTGAAGCGCTTCTCCGAGGTGGACGCCAAGCGCTTCGCCGTGGTCAAGGTCGGCGGCGCGGTGCTGCGCGACGAGCTGGCCGACCTGGCTTCGTCGCTGACCTTCCTGCAGCAGGTGGGGCTGACCCCGATCGTGCTGCACGGCGCCGGTCCGCAACTGGACCAGGAGCTGGCCGTCGCCGGCATCGAGAAGCAGACCGTGGGCGGCCTGCGCGTCACCTCGCCGAAGGCGCTGGGCATCGTGCGCCGCGTGTTCATGCAGCAGAACCTGAAACTGGTGGAGGCGCTGCAGTCGATGGACACCCGCGCCACCGCGGTGCCGTCGGGCGTGTTCATGGCCAGCTACCTCGACCGCGACACCCTCGGCTTGGTCGGCAAGGTGGAGAGCATCAACCTGGCGCCGATCGAGGCCAGCCTGCGCGCGAACTCGATCCCGGTGATCGCCAGCCTGGGCGAGACCGATGAAGGGCAGATCCTCAACGTCAACGCCGACGTCGCCGCCAACGAACTGGTGCGCGTGCTGCAGCCGTACAAGATCGTCTTCCTCACCGGCACCGGCGGCCTGCTCGACGGCTCGGGCAAGGTGATCGACTCGATCAACCTCAGCACCGAGTTCGAGCAACTGATGGCGCAGCCGTGGATCAACGGCGGCATGCGCCTGAAGATCGAGCAGATCGCCGACCTGCTGGCCGGCTTGCCGTTGACTTCCTCGGTGTCGATCACCCGGCCCTCCGAACTGGCCAAGGAACTGTTCACCCACAAGGGTTCCGGAACGCTGGTGCGGCGTGGCGAGAAGGTGCTGACGTTCGATTCCTGGGACGGCATCGATCTGGCGCGCATGCGCACGCTGATCGAGTCCAGCTTCGGCCGCCGCCTGGTGCCGGACTATTTCGAGCGCACACGGCCGTTCCGCATCTACGTCAGCGAGAACTACCGCGCCGCCATGATCCTTGTCGAGGAGGTCGGCTTGCCGTATCTCGACAAGTTCGCCGTGCTCGACGACGCGCAGGGCGAAGGTCTCGGCCGCGCGGTGTGGCAGGTGATGCGCGAGGAGAACCCGCGGCTGTTCTGGCGTTCGCGCCACCACAACCAGGTCAACATCTTCTACTACGCCGAGTCGGACGGCTGCATCAAGCAGCCGCGCTGGAAGGTGTTCTGGTACGGCATCGACGAACTCGACACGATTTCCCGCTGCGTGGCGCATTGCGCGCAACGCCAGCCGACACTGGTGGATTGAGTCATGGACACGAACAGGAAAACGGCAGGTATCGTCGGTGCGCGCGGCCATACCGGCGTGGAACTGATCCGCCTGATTGCCGCGCATCCGGTGCTGCAGCTGGCCTTCGTTTCCTCGCGCGAGCTGGATGGTCAGCGCGTGGCTGATCATGTCGACGGCTACGCCGGCGAACTGCGCTACGAAAACCTCGACCCCGCCGCGGTGGCGGCCAGGCGCGCCGACGTGGTGATCCTGGCGCTGCCCAACGGCAAGGCGGCGCCGTTCGTCGAGGCGATCGACGCAGCGAAGCCGGACACGCTGATCCTCGACCTTTCCGCCGACTACCGCTTCGACAAGAGCTGGTACTACGGCCTGCCGGAACTCACCCGCGGCGAGTGGCGCGGCGAGAAACGCATCAGCAACCCCGGCTGCTACGCCACCGCGATGCAGCTCTCCATCGCACCGCTGAAGGATCTGCTGGCCGCGCCGCCGGTGTGCTTCGGCGTCTCCGGCTATTCCGGCGCCGGCACCACGCCGTCGGACAAGAACGACCCGGACAAGCTGCGCGACAACCTGATGCCGTACGCGCTCACCGGCCACCTGCACGAGAAGGAGGCCAGCTTCCGGCTCGGCGTGCCGGTGGAGTTCATGCCGCACGTGGCGCCGCACTTCCGCGGCCTTACCGTCACCGCCAACCTGTACATCACCCGCCCGCTGAAGCGCGAGGACGTGCTGCAGCGTTTCCACGCGGCCTACGACGGCGAGAACCTGGTCAGCGTGACCGACGAGGCGCCGTGGGTCAGTCGCGTCGCGCACAAGCACTACGCCGAGATCGGCGGCTTCGCCGTCTCGGCCGACGGCAAGCGGGTGGTGGTCGTGTCCACTCTGGACAACCTGCTGAAAGGCGCGGCGACACAGGCCATGCAGAACATCAACCGCGCGATCGGCGTCGACGAGTACACCGCCATCCCGCTGCCCTTGTAGGAGCCCGCTCGCGGGCGATGCTTCTACCTTGATGCATCAGAGCCAAAGCATCGCCCGCCAGCGGGCTCCTACATGAAGGAACCAGGACATCACCATGACCCAACCCCTCTGGCAAAAATCCGGCATCCAGATCGACGCGAGGATCATGCGTTTCCTCGCCGGCGACGACGTGATCCTCGATCGCGAGTTCTTCCTGCACGACATCGCCGCCAGCAAGGCGCACGTGGAAGGACTGGCGAACATCGGCGTAGTGAGCCCGGATGAGGCTGCCGCGCTGAAGCGCGAGCTGGATGCGCTGGCCGATGACTTCAGGAGCGGCGCCTTCGTGCTGGACGAACGCTACGAGGACGGCCATTCGGCGATCGAGGCGCGCCTCACCGAGCGCCTCGGCGACGCCGGTCGCCGCGTGCACACCGGGCGTAGCCGCAACGACCAGATCCTGGTCGCCACGCGCTTGTGGCTGAAGGACAAGCTCGAAGCGCTGGAAACGCATTGCCGCGCCATCGCCCAGGTTTGCCTGGACCGTGCCGCGCAGCCGGCGCTGTCGTTGCCGGGCTATACGCATCTGCAGCGCGCGGTGGTGTCGTCCACCGCGATGTGGTTCGCCGGCTTCGCCGAAGGCTTCATCGACAACACGTTGCGCGCGCGGCAGACGCTGGCGCTGATCGACGCCAACCCGCTCGGCACCGCCGCCGGCTACGGCGTGAACCTGAAGCTGGACCGCGCACACACCACCCAGGCGCTCGGCTTCGCGCGCATGCAGCTCAGCCCGATCTACGCGCAACTGTCGCGGGGCAAGTTCGAGATGGCCATGCTGGAGGCGATCGGCAGCGCGCTGCTCGACCTGCGCCGGCTGGCCTGGGATCTGTCGCTGTTCACCACCGCCGAATTCAACTTCGTCACGCTGCCGGCGGAGTACACCACCGGCAGCTCGATCATGCCGAACAAGCGCAATCCCGACGTGATCGAGCTGCTGCGCGCCAGCTACGCCAGCGTGGCGGCCGCGCGCACCGAGATCGAGCAGCTGCTGTCGCTGCCGTCCGGCTATCAGCGCGACCTGCAGTTCTCCAAGGGCTCGATCTTTCACGGCGTGCGCCATGGCCTGATGGCGCTGGAACTGGTGCCCGACCTGCTGGCGCGGTTTGAATGGAACGAAGCGGCGATGCGCGCGGCGATCGAACCGGCGATGTACGCCACCGACGTGGCGATCGAGCAGGCCGCCGCCGGCGTGCCGTTCCGCGAGGCGTATCGCGCGGCGGCGGAAGCCGCGGCGCCGGCGGGGCAGGGGCGCACGCCGGAAGGCAGCCTCGCCGCGCGCGTGTCGCCGGGCGCCGGCAATGACCTGCGGCTGGATGAACTGCACGCGCGATTGCGCGCACTCGACGACTGAACGAGGCATGGGCATGACGGTGATCGACACGATCAGCACGCGCACCGAACTGCCCGGCCAGGCGCTGCCGCCATGGCGCCGCGCCGTGTTGAAAGTGGGCAGCAATCTGCTCGCCGCCGACGGCGGCGGCCTCACGCCGCGTCATGCCGAAACCCTGGCCGGCTTCATCGCCGCCAGCCACACGGAGGGCCGCGAGGTGGTGCTGGTGTCCTCCGGCGCGGTGGCGGCCGGACGCGCGCTGCTGCGCCAGCATGCGAACGGCGGTGGCCTGGCCGCGCGCCAGGCGCTGGCCGCACTGGGCCAGGCGCCGATGGTCGCGCTGTGGCAATCGCTGTCCGCGCGGCCAGTGGCGCAGGTGCTGCTGACCCACGACGACCTGCGCAACCGCCGCCGCTACCTCAACGCGCGCGCCACCCTGCGCGAGCTGCTGCAGCTCGGCGTGCTGCCGGTGGTCAACGAGAACGACACCGTATCCGTCGACGAGCTCAAGCTCGGCGACAACGACAACCTCGCCGCCATCGTCGCCGCGCTGGTCGACGCCGACCTGCTGCTGATCGCCTCCGACGTCGATGCGTTGTACAGCGCCGACCCGCGGCGCGATCCCGCCGCCGTGCCGATCGCGCAGGTGGCCGCGCTCACCCCGGAGATCGTCGCGATGGCCGGCGACAGCGGTAGCGCGGCCGGCACCGGCGGCATGCGCACCAAGCTGCAGGCGGCGGCGAAGGCGGCTGCGGCCGGCATTCCCACCGCCTTGTTCGGCGGGCGCGCGGCGGCCACTGTGCAGGCGCTGCAGCGTGGGCAGCTGCACGGCACGCTGATCGCCGCGGCCGCCACGCGACTGCACGCGCGCAAGTACTGGCTGCGCCACGCCCCCGCCGCGCCGGGCCGCATCCGCATCGACGCGGGCGCCGCGAAGGCCTTGAGCGGCGGCCGCGTCTCGCTGCTGCCGGGCGGCGTGCTCGGCGCCGACGGCGAGTTTCACCGCGGCGATCTGGTCGAGATCGTCGACGTGGACGGTGCCGCCGTCGCGCGTGGACTCAGCCAGTACGGCGCCGCCGAGGTGCGCCGGCTGGCTGGGCGGCATAGTCGCGAGATCGACGGCGTGCTCGGCTACAGCTACGGCGACGAGGTGATGCATCGCGACGACCTCGTCACCATCCAGCGTCCGGTCGCGTCCGGACAGGAGATCAGCGCATGAGCACGATCCGCGAACAGGCCCAGGCCTGCCGCGATGCCGCCCCGGTCGTGGCGGCGCTGGCCAGCGAGGCGAAGCGCGCGCTGCTGTACGACATGGCCGTGGCGCTGGAAGCGCAGTGCGCCGCGGTGCTGGCGGCCAACGCCGAGGACATGCGCCAGGCCGCAGCGAAGGGCGTGCAGGGCGCCATGCTCGACCGCCTGCGCCTGGACCAGGCGCGCGTGGCCGGCATCGCCAACGCGCTGCGCGAGGTAGCCGAACTGCCCGACCCGGTCGGCACCGTCACCCGCCGCGAGACACGGCCGAATGGCCTGGCGGTGGAACGCGTGCGCATCCCGCTCGGCGTGATCGCGATGATCTACGAGGCGCGCCCCAACGTCACCGCCGACGCCGCGGCGCTGTGCCTCAAGGCCGGCAACGCGGTGATCCTGCGCGGCGGCTCCGAGGCGATCCATTCCAACCTCGCCATCGCCGCGGCATTGCATGCCGCGCTGCGCGCGCACGGCGTGCCCGAGGCCGCCGTCAGCGTGCTCGACGACCTGAGCCGTGAGGCGATGGTCGAACTGCTGCAGCTCGGCGACCTCATCGACCTGGCCATCCCGCGCGGCGGCGAAGGCCTGATCCGCTTCGTCGCCGAACACGCGCGGGTGCCGGTGATCAAGCACTACAAGGGCGTCTGCCACCTGTACGTAGACCGCGCCGCCGACCCCGACCTGGCGCTGAACCTGCTGCTCGACGGCAAGACCTCGCGCCCCGGCGTGTGCAACGCGCTGGAGACCTTGCTGGTGCATCGCGACGTGGCCGCGGCATTCCTGCTGCGCGCCGCCGCGGCTTTGCGCGAGCGCAACGTCGAGCTGCGCGGCGATGAGGCAAGCCGTGCGCTGGTAGCGGACATGCACGTCGCCACAGAAGGCGACTACGCCGCCGAATTCCTCGACCTGATCCTCGCCGTGCGCGTGGTCGACGATCTCGACGCCGCCATCGCCCACATCCGCCGCTACGGCTCCGACCACACCGAAGTCATTGCCACCGCCGACGAAACCGCCGCCCGACGCTTCGTGCAGGCGATCCGCTCCGCCGTGGTGATGGTCAACGCCTCCTCCCGCTTCAGCGACGGCGGCGAACTCGGTCTCGGCGCCGAGATCGGCATCTCCACCACGCGCCTGCACTGGTACGGCCCGATGGGTGCCGAGGCTCTGACCATCGAGCGCTTCGTGCTGCGCGGCGACGGCCAGGTGCGTCATGCCGAGAGCCTGCGGTGAAAGCAGCCGACGCGCGACTCAGCTCCGCACGAAAGCGCGGCGCCAGTGCCGCAGTGCGCCGGCGGCCACCAGCAGCCAGGCCAGCAGGCTGATGTAGACGCCGATGTCGGACACCGGCTGCAGCAAGTCGAGGCCGAGCGCCTGCGCGAAGGCGTTGGTGCCGACCGTGTACATGCCCAGCGGAAACACGATGTCCCAGTCGTCCACCGCGTAGCGCAGGCGCACGTGGCGCATGCCGTGGCGCCACAGTTCGAGGATCGCCAGCAGTGGAATCCACCAGGTGGCGCTGGCCCAGAAGAACAGGGTGAATCCCTTGACGAAGGGTATCAGCGCAGCGAGCGGCGGTTGCGCCGGCGCATGCAGCACCTGCAGGCTGCCGGCCAGCGTGGTGATCGCCAGCGCGCCCATGTTGATCCAGTACGGCGGGGTGAAGCCGCTGGCGGGCAGCGGCAGGAACAGCAGGCGATAGAAGATCAGCGTGATCAGGATCAGGTACAGCGCCGCGCCCACCAGATACAGGCACAGCGCGGTGAACAGCCAGCCGAGCGCGGGCGCCGCAAGGCCGTGCGCCACCAGCAGGGTGATCGCCACCGCCAGCGACTGGGTCGAGACCACCGCCACCAGCCAGCCGCCATTGATGCTGCGCCGAAAGCCGGGCTTGCGCTGGCCGGTGATCACGGCGAGCAGCAGCAGGTATGACAGGCAGGCCCAGCCGACCGCGCCGAGTACGGTCAGCGCGATGGCCCAGCGCGGCAGCAGGACCACCAGCAGGCACTGGCTGGCCAGCACGCAGCTGGCCGCGACGAAGGTGAGAAAACCCGCACCTCTTGCCGGATTGGTGAAGTCGTCCAGCACCTCGCGGCGGGCACGCAGCAAGCGCAGCGCGTTCAGCGCGAGCAGCAGCACGAAGGCCACCGCGTTCAGCACGAACAGCGCACGCGCCAGCACGGGCATGTCGTGCTGAGTGGCATCGATGGAGACGATGCCGGTGGCCATCACCAGTGCGAATGCGCCGGGGTCCAGCTTGCGGATGCTCGATGGAAGGGTGCGGCTCAGCATCATCGTCCTGGCTCCGGCGAGCGGCCGTCCGGGCGACGGCCGGCGGGCGATCCGTCCGTGGATTCGCCGTGGTGGGCGCCGGTCAGCTCGACGGAGTCATCAACCGGGTCAACTGGTCGAGCTGGGCGCGGTAGCGGTCTAGCACCTGCGCGGTGATCGTCGCGTAGCGGTTCGCCTCGTCCCAGCGCCGTGCCTCGATCGCCTCGCGCACCCCGGGAACGGTCTTGACGCCGTAGCCGGTGAGCATGCCGGGGGCGTAGATGAAGTGCCGGAACCACGGCCGTCCGGGCAGGCCGTCGGCATCGGTCAGCGCCTGTTCCATCCGGCCCATCTGCCGGTTGAGCTGGCGCAGGCGTGCCGCGGGCAAGGCAAAGCCGTCGGCGGCCTGTCGCGCGTAGGCCGCCTGGAAAGCCTTCGCGCTCTGCTCCAGCTGGCTGGCGGCGCGGTCCAGCGGGGCCAGCTTGATCGCCGGCACGTCGGAGTCGCGCGCCGGCGGCAGCAGCGGCCGGGTCGGGTCGCTGTCCAGCGCGTAGGCATGTGCGTCGAGCAACTGGTGCTGTTGCGCCGTCGCCTTGCGTGTCTTGTCGACCAGCTTGTGCAGTTCGCCGACATAGCGGCCCAGGGTCTGGCCGAAATCGCCGAAGCGCAGCGGCAACAGATCGGCATCGGCGCTGCGCAGCACGATGTGGCCGGCCACCTTGGCCAGCGCCACGCCGTACTCGAAGGTGGGATCGCCGAAGCGCGCGTAGTGGTCGAACGAGTCATAGCGCGAGTGATAGATGCCCGCGTTGTCGTCCTCGCCGCCGAAGCCCAGGTCGAGCGAGGCGATGCCGAGATGTTCCAGGAACGGGCTGTAATCGGAACCTGAGCCCAGTGCCTCGATCGGCAAGTCGCCGCCGCTGGCTGCCGCCTTGGCATTGGCCTTGGCTTCGGGTTTCGCCTTCGGATCGCTGCCTTCGATCATCAGGTGCGCCCGCCAACGCTTGCCCACGCTCACGCGGGTTTCCGGATCGGTCACGCCGTCGGCGACCTGGTTGACCAGATGCTGCAGCGAATGGCTGCCGCCGGCGCCGAGAAAGCCGCGGCCGTTGGTATCCGAGTTGATGTAAAGCACGGCCTTGGCCTGCAGCTCCTTCGCGTGCGCCTCGGCCCATTCGGTGGAACCGAGCAGGCCCGGTTCCTCGCCGTCCCAGCTGGCGTAGACCAGGGTGCGCTGCGGCCGCCAACCCTGCTTGAGCAGGCCGCCGATGGCCTTGGCCTCGGCCATCAGGGCCACGTTGCCGGCCAGCGGGTCCCATGCGCCGAACACCCAGCCGTCGTGGTGGTTGCCGCGGATGATCCACTGGTCCGGCGCGCTGGCGCCCTCGATCTTCGCGATCACGTCGTAGATCGACTTGCGGTTCCAGTCCGACAGCACGGTCAGGTGCGCCTTGGCCGTGCTCGGTCCCACGTGATAGGTCAGCGGCAATGCGCCGCGCCAAGCCGCGGGCGCCACCGGGCCGCCCAGCGACTTCAGCAGCGGCGTGGCGTCGGCCCAGGAGATCGGCAGCACCGGAATCTTCAGCAGGGTCTTCGCGTCCTTGATCGCCAGCCGCTTGGCGCCAGGCGTGGAGCCGATGCCGGGGGTCAGTGGATCGCCGGGATATTGCTGCATGTCGGCGACCGAGCCGCGCTGCACGCCTTCCGGCGGGCGCCAGCCGCCTTCGGGATAAGTGTCGCCCTGGGCGTAGCCGTCATCGTGCGGGTCGGAATAGATCAGGCAGCCGACCGCGCCATGCTCCTGCGCCAGTTTCGGCTTGAGCCCGCGCCAGCCGCCGCCGTAGCGGGTGATCACGATCTTGCCGCGCACGTCGATGCCGCGGCGGGCCAGCTCCTTGTAGTCGTCCGGCATGCCGTAGTTGGCGTAGACCAGTGGTGCGGTGACATCGCCGTCGCCGCCGTAGACGTTGTATGGCGGCAGCGCGCCGGACAGCGCCGAAGTGGCATCGCCGGTGACCGGCGGCTCGTGCAGGGTCGCGGTGAACGGCTGCGGCCCGAGCAGTTCCAGCGCGACTTTCTTCGGCGTCGGATACAGCACCTCGAACGTCTCGATGTGCGCATCCCAGCCCCAGGCGCGGAACTTCTTCAGCATGAACTCGGCATTCGCCTTGTCGTGCGGCGAGCCGACCTGGTTCGGCGCCGATGCCATCTGCTTCAGCCAGTCGCGCAGTTCGGTCGGATCGAGCTGGGCGTCGAAGCGTCGTTCCAGGTCGAGTTGGGTGGTGGCGTGCGCAGGCGTGAAGCCGAGCAGGCCGGTTTGCGATGGGGCGGCTGGCTCCGCCCCGACGGCGGCGAAGGTTGCAAGCGCACACGCCGTGGCAAGCAGTACGCGCATTCTGTGGTGGGTCATGGAATCAGTTCCCCTGGTCGACGGAGGGTTGCGCCACGTCGCCGCGAACCGGCGTGGACACGGGCCCGGCAGTGGCTGCCGGGGGCTGGGAGGGCGGTGGCCGCGGGTTGCGGTCCCTGATCGTGACGTTCTGCGAAAACAGCGTGGCGTTGTTCTCGTCGCTGTAGACCACGCGGTACTTGCCGGGCCGCAGATAGAGCTCGCTGGCGGGCGCCGCGCCGCCGCTGCGCACGCGGTCGCTGGGCACAGCGTTGAGCGGCACCGGATCGAGCACCACGCGATCGGCCGGGATGGCGTCGTTGCCTTCGCTGGCGTAACGCGCCTCCACCATGCAGGGAAAATGCTGGTTGCAGCGTTCGCCATCCACGTAATACGGCTTGCGTTCGCCGCCCAGGCTGAGCCAGGTAGGGCGGCCGCGGCGCATGGATGTCGGCGGGAACCACACGCTGACGTCGTAGCCCGGTCGCAGCGACCAGGGTGCGCCGGCCTTGTCGACGAACACGATGGGGCCGGCGGGCTGCAGCTTCGTCATCACCGGCTCGTAGTACGGATGGTTGCCGCCGACGTCGGGGTGGTCGTACAGCATGGTCTGCTCGATGGTGAGCGGGTCGATGTCGATCAGCCGCCGCAGGTGCTGGGCCATCGAGGCGCCGCCCAGGTAGGCGCCGGATTCCTGGATGTGCGCGTAGCCGGCGTTGACCACCACGCGCGCGTCGGGATGGTCCTTGAACACCTGCCGGTACAGGTTGCGCGCCTGTTCCGCTTCGCGTGCGTCGCCGGAGGCATCGGACAGCGCCTCGTAGCCGACCACCTTGTAGCCGAGCCGCAACGCGGTGCGCACCATTTCCGCACAGACCGGTTCCTGCGTGTAGAAGCCGCTGTCCTTGGTCGGGTATCCCCGCGCCTGCAACCCCTTGTCGGTCTGGTAGACCGTCTCGGCCGCGAAATAGTCGTAACCCTCGGCGCGCAGCTGCGCCAGCATCTGCACCGTCAGGCTGCGGGTGAGCGGGATGTTGTGCGCCTCGTTGAAGAACACCGCCCGGCGCCCTTTCGCCAGCCGCGCGATCGCCGTCAGGGCAGACTCGGCGTGGTGGACCCCGTCGTCCAGCGGCGAGGGGCGGTCGTCGGGCAGCGCTCCCTGCCTGATCGAGAAGCTGGTCGCCGCGTCCGGGTAATCGCCGATGAAGGTCTGATACCAGCTCAGGTACTGGCTGAAAATGACCTGGAAAGCAGGATCGTTGTTGCCGACGGAGGCGTAGCGCATCACCTGGAACTGGGCCAGCAGGCCATTGCGCTTGTCGGCGTCGCGCATGATCGCCTCGGATTCCTGTGACGCCTTGAGTTGCCTGGCCTGCCAGTGCGCCGGAGATTGCGCACGGCCGGGACCGGACAGGCCGGCGAACGCGGCGCAGGCGACGGCAATCAGAATGCTGCTACAGCGCATGGGACCTCCCGTGAGTCGGTGGGTATGCGTGGCCATCCCGCGGCGGTGGAACCGCAACCCGTGCACGTTACCGCAAGCGCCGTCGCATGCCTGTGCCTGTCGACACAGTGTCATCATGATCAAAGCGGAGCACAATCGGGGGCCCCGCCTGCCGATGGAGTACGCCATGCGCCACGCCATGCTTGCCCTCCTGCTGACCCTCCCGTTCCCCGCCGTGGCGACCGCCCAGGTTGCCGACCTGCACAGCGGCGCGATCACCGCTGCCGTGCAAAAGGGCGTCGACGATCCGGCCAGGGCCGCGGACAAACACGAAGACGCCCGCCGCAAACTGGCGCTGGTGATGACCTTCGCCGAGGTCAAGCCCGGCCAGAACGTGCTCGAACTGGTGCCCGGCAGCGGTTACTGGACGCGGGCGTTCAGCGCCATCGTCGGCCCCGCGGGCCACGTCTATACCGTCTGGCCGGACGAGATGGGCAAGTACTCCGCCAAGAGCATGGCCAACTGGCAGAAGCTGGCGGCCACGCCGCACTACGCCAACGTGAGCCTGCTGCAGCAGCCGGCGGCCAAGCTCAGTGTGCCGGCGCCGGTGGACCTGGTGTTCACCTCGCAGAACTACCACGACTACCACGACCCGTTCATGGGCCCGGTCGACATGGCCAGCTTCGACAAGCAGGTCTACGACGCGCTCAAGCCCGGCGGCCTGTTCGTGGTGATCGACCACGTGGCCCCCGCCGGCTCCGGCCTGGCCGATACCGACACTCTGCATCGCATCGACCCGGAGGTCGTCAAGCGCGAGGTCGAGGCCGCTGGCTTCGTCTTCGACGGCGAGAGCAACGCGCTGCGCAATCCCGGCGACTCGCATACCCTCAAAGTGTTCGACAAGTCGATACGCGGCCACACCGACCAGTTCATCTATCGGTTCCGCAAGCCGGCGAAGTAACCCTCGCCCGGGGTTGCGCGGAGCGCCGTGGCAGGGGCAGGCTTGGACATCACGCAGCGGCGGCCATCGGACGGCCGCCCCGCGATGCCACGCCGAAAGTGACGCCATGAGCCCGAGCGAACCCGAACCGCCCGACGACGACCCCTCCGACCCCATGCCGCAGCGCCCGTCCGAACCGGATGCCGCCGACTGCTGCGGTGAGGGCTGCGTGCGCTGCGTGTACGACATCCACGACGAAAAACTGGAGCGCTACGAACAGGCACTGGCGGCGTGGCGTGCGCGGCATCCGGGGAAATGAGCCAGTCGCCAACCTTTCGGTAGCCATCCATGTGGAACGCCATCACCCGCGCCGTCAGCCCTTCCATCGCCCGTTGCGAGCTGTCGCATCTCGCGCGTGTGCCGATCGACCTGGAGCTTGCGCGCACCCAGCATGACAACTATCTGCGCGCGCTGGAACGCGCCGGCTGTGACGTGCTCGTTCTGCCGGCCGAAGTCGAATTGCCCGATTCGGTGTTCGTCGAGGATGTGGCGATCGTGCTGGACGAATTGGCCGTGCTGACACGACCCGGTGCCATGTCACGGCGCGCCGAAGTCGCCAGCGTGGCCGACCCGTTGCGCCGATGCCGGCCCTTGCAGGCGATCGAAGCCCCGGCCACGCTGGACGGCGGCGACGTGCTGCGCATCGGCCGCACGCTGTATGTCGGCCAATCCGCCCGCAGCAATCCGGATGGTCTGGGCCAGTTGCGCGACCGGCTCGCTCCATTCGGCTATGTCGTCGAAGGCGTGCCCACGCGCGACTGCCTGCATCTGAAGTCGGCGGTCACCGCCTTGTCCGATGACAGCGTGGTGCTGCAGCCGGCCTGGGTGGATCGCGAACGCTTCGCCGCATTCCGCATCATCGAGGTCGATCCCGCCGAAGCGCATGCCGCCAACGTGTTGCGCATCGGCGATGAGCTGATCATGCCGGCCAGCTTCCCCCGTACGCGACAACGGCTGCTCGATGCCGGCTTTCAGGTGACGACCGTCGAGATGTCCGAACTGCAAAAGGCCGAAGGTGCGGTGACTTGTTGCAGCCTGGTATTTCGTTCGGTGACGTGAGCGCTTCGTTGCTTCGCACCCCTGAGTCGGGCTTCCGTCGGCCGCTGCGCTGTTTCGTCGGACCGTCGGGGACTTCCCGCGTCCCGGCCATTACTCTCGATCGCACTCCCAAGCCAGCGGAACCGTCGTCGTGATCCGAAGCTTCTTGTTCTACCTGCGCCTCGTCGTCGCCTGGTACCTGCTGGTGCTGCTGGCGACGTTGTCCGTGAGCTGGATCTGGTCGGGGTTGGGCAGCCTGGTGCAGTTGCTGGGGCTGGTGGTGATCGTGTTCGTGGTGATCCGCGCGCATTCGCACCTGGTGCGGGTGCGCATGATCGCGGGCAAGCTGACTTCGGCGACGCTGGCCACCCGGCAACGGCGGCAGATCGAGGCGCCGTTCGAGGCGGAGGAGGCGTTCGAGCTGCTGGACGCCGCGATTCGCGAACTGCCGGGCGTGGAGCAGGTGGACCGCACGCGCAACCACCTGCAGATCCGCGCCACCGCGGTCTACGCCGACCCCTATGACTTGGCGCAGTTGGGGCGCTGGAATCCGATGCGCTGGATCGTCAGCCAGCGCAACCGCATCCTGGCCACGGTCAATCGCGGCGACGGCAGCAGCAGCTTCAGCCTGGTCTGCGAGCCGTGCAGCGCGCCGTGGAGCGACTGGCTGCAGGTGGACGATGGCGTCAACCTGGAGAATCTCGAGGCGATCGCCCGCGCGGTGACGCTCGGCGTGGCCAGCCGCCGCCGCGGCGAGCAGGCGGCGGCGGCGCAGACGGCGACCGAGAAGGAGCTGGCGATCGCCAGGCTCAGCCTGCTGCAGGCGCAGGTGGAGCCGCACTTCCTGTACAACACGCTGGCCAGCGCGCAGGTGCTGGTGCGCAGCGACCCGGCCGGGGCGGATGCGATGCTCGGCCACCTGATCCAGTACCTGCGCCACTCGCTGCCGCGCGCCGACCGCGCGCTCGCCAGCCTGGGCGAGGAGCTGGAGCGCTCGCGCGCCTACCTGGCGATCATGAAGATCCGCATGGGCGCACGGCTGAACGTGCAGATCGACGTGCCGGACGAACTGCTGGCCACGCCGCTGCCGCCGATGCTGCTGCAGACCCTGGTGGAAAACGCGATCAAGCACGGCCTGGAGCCGCGGCCCGGCGACGGCACGGTGTGGATCTTCGCGCGCCGGCAGGATGGCCGCGTGGCGGTGACCGTCGCCGACGACGGCAAGGGCTTCGGCGCGCAGGAAAGCGGCGCGGGCATCGGGCTGAAGAACGCGCGCGAGCGGCTGAAACTGATCTACGCCGGCCAGGCCAGCCTGGCCATCGCGGCGAACTTCCCGCAGGGCGTCGCCGCCACCATCACCGTGCCGGAGCACTACAACGAGGAGCAGGCCCATGGTTAAGGGTGTGATCGCCGAAGACGAGGTCTTGCTGCGCCAGTCGCTGCGTGCCGCGCTGGAGACGGCATGGCCGCAGCTGGACATCGTCGCCGAGTGCGAGGACGGCGCCAGCGCGCTGGAGGCGATCGTCGAGCATCGGCCCGAAGTGGCCTTCCTCGACATCCGCATGCCCGGCCTCACCGGCCTCGAAGTCGCCACCGCCGCGGCCGAAGCGTGCCCGGCGACCCAGGTGGTGTTCGTCACCGCGTATGACCAGTACGCCATCGACGCGTTCGAGCGCGGCGCGATCGACTATCTGCTCAAGCCGGTCGTCCCGGAACGGTTGCGCGCCACCGTGGAGCGCGTGCAGTCGCGCGTGGGCGCGGATCGGTCCGACACTGCCTCGCTGGCCGACCTGGTCCGGCAGATCGGCAGCCGGCTGGGGCCGGCGCGCCAGCAACCGCCGCTGAGCTGGGTCACCGCCAGCACGGGGCGGGAGACGCGACTGATCCTGCTCGACGACGTCGCCTATTTCCGCGCGGACAACAAGTACACCACCGTGGTCACCGCCGAGGGCGAGGCGCTGCTGCGCACGCCGATCCGCGAACTGCTGGAGGTGCTCGACCCGACCGTGTTCAAGCAGATCCACCGCGGCACCGTGATCAACATGAAGGCGGTCGCCGCCGTCACCCGCGACGACACCGGCAAGGGTATCGTGCGCCTGCGCGAGCGGCCGGAAACGCTCAGCGTGAGCGCGCCGTTCATGACCTTGTTCCGCAACATGTAGCGGTTCGCGCCGGTTCCGGGAGGGGACGACATGCACTATCTCATCGCGCTGATCTGGCTGGTGCTCTCGCTGGCCGGGGTGGAGGGCTACGGCAGTCAGTCGCATGCCACGCGCGCGAGCGTCAACGGCGTCGACGTGCTCTACAGCCGCACCCGGATCGTCGCCGACATCGCCGACATCACCTGCGTGCGCAGCACCAGCGGGCGTTGCCATTACCGTTTGCTGGCGTGCCCGGCGCCTGGCGTGCATGCGACCGGAACACCGGTCTGCGGTCGGCGTGACGCGCGGCGGTTCGTGCTGGCGAGCGGGGCAAGCCGTGATGTCGCCGGCTTGCCTGCGCGCTTCGTGCTTTGCGTGGGTGCCGACGGCGACGACGTCGGCGCGGAGTGCGACACGCTTTTCGCATCGCGTTCGCCGCTCGCCGGCTGGTGAGCGGGGGAGTTACTTGTCCTTCTTCTTCTCTTGCTTGGCGGCGCGCTTTTCCTTCAGCGTTTTCGCCGGCTTCTTCTTTTCGCTCTTTTTCGAATCCATGCCCTTGCTCATGCCCTGCTCCTCGACGTGGATGATGGTGCCGAAGAGTTTAGGCGTTTCCCCGTCCAGGCGGGAGTCGTCGCCGTTGCCGATCAGGCCGTGACCAGGCCGGCGGCGAAGTGCTGGCCGAGGTCGCGCTGGCAGCGTGCGAGCACGGCCGGCGGCATGACGCCCGGCCAGCTGTGCGCCAGTTCCGTGTCGGCGGGGAACTCGCCGTTTTCCACCAGCAGGCTCAGGCTGGCCAGACTGTCGGCCACCGCCAGCGCGCGGCCCAGCGGCGAGCTGGCGCCGCTGACCTCGCCGTGGCACTCGGCCAGGGCGCCGAGTACCCGCGGGGGCAGCCCCCATTGGCGGGCGGCCTGCAGCGAGAGTTGCGCGGCAAGCACCGCACAGTGCCGCACGAAACCCGCCGACAACGGCGGTGGCGGCGTGCCGGCCAGCAGTTGATCCAGCAAGCGCACCACCGCGCCGGTGCCGGCATGGCGCACGATGCCGGCCAGATAGGCCTCGAACGCATCGCAACCGGTGGTGCGCCCCAGCCACGCGCAGGCGTGCGCGCAGCGTTCCGCGTGGCCCCACAGGCGCCCGCCGGCCGCGTGGCCCATGCTGCCGTGGTTGCCTTGCAGGATCGGTTTCATCACGTGCTGGGTGATCACCCGGCGTAGGCCGTCCTGGCCGAGCAGCACCACCGCCTGTTGCAGGCTGGCGATCGGTTGGGCCGAGCGGTAGAACACGGTGCTGGTGGCGCGCATGACCTCGCCCACCATCAGCGGATCGCGGCCGACCAGCTTGGCCAGCTCGGCGCCTGCCGCCTCGTCGCTCTTCAAGGTGCGCAGCAGTTGCGGCAGTACGGTGGGCAGGCGCGGCAGGCTGCGCAGGTCGAAGCGTGCGCCGAGCAGTTCCAGCCGCCGCAGCAGGGCCGGTTCGGCGGGCTGTGGTTGGTCCGGGTTGGCCGGCGGCAGGCCGAGTACGAGCCGGTGGAAGTGTTCGTCGATCTGCGCCAGTGACGGTGCATCGCTCGCGGCATGGGCGGCGGCGGGTGCGGCCGTGGTGGATGCCGGCGCAGGCGCTCGCGCCGCGGCGGCGCGCCGCGGACTGGCCTTTGCCTTGCGACGCGGAAACATGCGCCGCCAAATGCTTCCCACCATGGGGACTGCCCCTCAACCGCGCAGTTGTCGATGATTCGTCCCGGTTATCGGCTGGCGACGACGAAAGTTGAACCGGGGCTGCCGCCATCCGCGGCAGGCTGGCAATGGCCCCGTTTGCCCCCAGATAGGAGGCTTCCGTCAACAGGATAGCGTCATGATCCCGTTTTCCATCCTTGACCTGGCGCCGATCACCGAAGGCAGCGACGCAGGCCAGGCGTTCCGCAACACGCTGGACCTGGCGCAGCTGGCCGAGCGGCTCGGCTACCGACGCTACTGGCTGGCCGAACATCACAACATGCCGGGCATCGCCAGCGCGGCCACCGCCGTGTTGATCGGCCATGTCGCCGCCGGCACCTCGACGATTCGCGTAGGCGCCGGCGGCATCATGCTGCCCAACCACGCGCCGCTGCAGGTGGCCGAGGCGTTCGGCACGCTGGCCTCGCTGCATCCGGGCCGGATCGACCTGGGCCTGGGGCGTGCGCCGGGCACCGACCAGCCCACGGCGCGGGCGCTGCGCCGCTACTTCGACAGCGCCGACGCGTTCCCGCAGGACGTGCTGGAGCTGCTTGGCTATTTCGAGCCGGCGCAGCCCGGCCAGCCGGTGCGCGCGGTGCCCGGCGCCGGCATCGAGGTGCCGGTGTGGCTGCTGGGGTCGAGCCTGTTCAGTGCGCGGCTGGCGGCGCAGCTGGGGCTGCCGTTCGCGTTCGCCTCGCACTTCGCGCCGGATGCGATGGACGAGGCGCTGGCCCTGTATCGGCGCAACTTCGTGCCCTCGGCGCGCCTGCAACAGCCGTACGCGATGCTCGGCATCAACGTGGTCGCCGCCGACAGCGACGCCGAGGCACGCCGGTTGTTCACCACCCAGCAGCAGAGCTTCATCAACCTGCGCCGCGGCAAGCCGGGCCTGATCCCGCCGCCGATCGACGACATCGAGGCGTACTGGACGCCGCCGGAGAAGCTGATGGTCGAGCGCGCGCTGGCCTGCGCGGTGGTCGGCGATGCGGTCACGGTGAAGGAGGGCATTGCGGCCTTCGTGGCCCGCCATCGGCCGGACGAACTGATGCTGACCGCCAACATCTTCGAGCACGCGGCGCGGCGGCATTCGTTCGAGATCGCCGCGACGGTACGCCAGGCATGATCCTCGCCACGGGCGCGGCCGGCGTCGGCCATAATGGGCGTTCCCCCGTCGCCGCATTGAAGCCACGCCACCGATGAAAACCCCCAGGGGCCTGCAGGAGCTGATCGACGACGGTGTGATCGACCAGGTGCTCCGGCCGCTCAAGAGCGGCAAGGAAGCCTCGGTGTACGTCGTGCGCTGCGGCGACGAAGTGCGTTGCGCCAAGGTCTACAAGGACATGGCCCAGCGCAGTTTCCAGGCGCGCGTGCAGTACCAGGAAGGGCGCAAGGTGCGCGGCAGCCGGCAGGCGCGGGCGATGGGCAAGGCGACGAAGTTCGGTCGCCGCGAGGCCGAGGAGGCGTGGAAGAACGCCGAGGTCGACGCGCTGTACCAGCTCGCCGCCGCCGGTGTACGCGTGCCGCGGCCGTACGGCTACTTCAACGGCGTGCTGGTGATGGAACTGGTCACCGATGCGGACGGCCATTCGGCGCCGCGGCTGGGCGAGGTCGAACTGTCCGCCGACGAGGCGCGCGCGTACCACCGTTTCCTGATGCAACAGGTCGCCCGCATGCTGTGCGTGGGGCTGATCCATGGCGACCTGTCCGAATACAACGTGCTGGTCGGGCCGCACGGCCCGGTCATCATCGACCTGCCGCAGGCGGTCAGCGCCGCGGGCAACAACAGCGCGCGCACCATGCTGCGCCGTGACGTGGGCAACATCACCATCAGTCTGTCGCGCTTCGCGCCCGAGCTGCTCGACACCCACTACGGCGAGGAGATGTGGGCGCTCTACGAACTGGGCGAGCTGCATCCCGATACCGAACTGACCGGTCAGTTTGAGTTCGACGAGCACATCGCCGACGTCGACAGCGTGATGCAGTCGATCATCGATGCCCGCGAAGAGGCGATCATCCGCCAGCAGGGCAGGGAAGCCGCCGAGCGGGAATTGTAGGCGGGCATCTGCAGGGCGGGCACTGCCCGCCAGCGGTCGAGCCGCCTCAGGGCTTCTGGACGTCCAGCAGTTCCACGTCGAACACCAGCGAGGCGTTCGGCGGGATGTCGTCGCCGGCGCCGCGTGCGCCGTAGCCCAGTGCGGCGGGGATCAGCAGGGTGCGCTTGCCGCCCACGCGCATGCCGGCCACGCCCTGGTCCCAGCCGGTGATGACGTTGCCGGCGCCGAGCACGAAGGAGAACGGCTCGCCGTGGTCACGCGAGCTGTCGAACTGGCTGCCGTGCTTGTTGCCGGCGGTCTCGTCGTACAGCCAGCCGGTGTAGTGCACGGTGACCTTCATGCCCGCCACGGCTTCGGCGCCGGTGCCGACCTTGCTGTCGACCACGGTGAGCTGGTCCACGCTGCCGTGGGTTCGTTGGGGTGCGGGCGCCGAACAGGCGGCGAGCGAGATCAGGACGAGCAAGGGAAGCAACCAGCGCATGGGGCGACTCCGGTACGGACGTGTGGTGAAACGGGTTGAAGGGAAGAACGCAGCCGGGTCAGGCGGCCACGGCGGCCGGTGCCATGCGGATCTGCGGATCGACCGCCACCGCGTCGGCATCGTTCATCAGTTGCAGCTGGCCGTCCTGGATCAGCACCTGCAGGCGCATGCCCCGTTGCAGCAACGTGACCAGCGCGGCGACCGTGTCGGCGCTGACGTCCAGCACGGTGAGGTTGCGGTGGCGGGCCAAGGTGCTGGCGTGCCGGTTCCACCAGATCTCCGCGGCGTTGCCGCCGTAATTGATCACCACCACCTGGCGCGAGCGGCCGCAGGCCTTGCGGATGCGGGTTTCGTCCGGCTGGCCGACCTCGATCCACAGCTCGATCTCGTCGGTATACGCCTTGCGCCACAGCGCCGGCTCGTCCTCGTCGCTGAGGCCCTTGCCGAACTCCAGCCGCTCGTCGGCGTGGAGTGCGAAGGCGAGCAATCGCACCATCAGGCGCTCCTCGGTTTCCGAGGGGTGACGCGCCAGGGTCAGTGCGTGGGTCGCGTAGTAATGCCGATCCATGTCGCTGATCTGCAGTTCGACCTTGTAGATGGTGGAGTTGAGTGCCATGCGCGTGCCGGAGGACAACAGCCGCGCATTGTACGCGGCGCGGCGCCCGCCTGCCGCTAGACTGGCCCGATCATGCCGAACGTTCCCTTCCGTCGTGACTGCGATGCCAGCACGGTGCACTTGCCGCCCGGGCCGTGGCGAAGCGCGCTCGATGCATTGTGCGCGCACTTTCCCGCGATCAGTCGCGCGCAGTGGCTGGACCGGATCGCGCGTGGTCGCGTGCTGGACGAACATGGCGCGGCGATCGGCGTGGACACGCCATACCAGGCGGGAATGCGTCTCCACTACTACCGCGAGGTGGCGGACGAGGCGGAGATTCCGCTCGTCGAGACGGTGCTGCACGCGGACGAACACCTGGTGGTGGCGGACAAGCCGCACTTCCTGCCGGTGACCCCCGCCGGCGGTTTTGTCGAGCAGACCCTGCTGCGCCGATTGATCCGCCGGCTCGACAATCCGCAGCTCGTGCCGCTGCACCGGATCGACCGCGCCACCGCCGGACTGGTGCTGTTTTCGGCGAATCCCGCCAGCCGCGCGGCCTACCAGTCGCTATTTCGCGAGCGCCGCATCGACAAGTGCTACGAGGCGCTGGCGCGGGCCTTGCCGGCGGAGGTTTTCCCGCTGTGCCGGCGCTCGCGCATCGTGCGGGGCGAGCCGTTTTTCCGCATGGCCGAGGTCGAGGGCGAGCCCAACAGCGAGACGCGCATCGAGGTGATCGAGCGCGGCGACACCGGGTGGCGCTATGCGCTGCATCCGGTGAGCGGGCGCAAGCATCAGTTGCGGGTCCACATGGCGGCGCTGGGTGCGCCGATCCGCAACGACGCGTTCTATCCCGCGCTGGCGGAGGCGACAGCGGACGATCATCGGCACCCGCTGAAGTTGCTGGCGCGGGAGTTGGCGTTCGTCGATCCGCTGTCGGGCGAGCCGCGTCGATTCCGCAGCGGGTTGACGCTCGACGATGGCGCGTGATCGGGATGAAGGGCGGCGGGCCTGCCGGCTTTCAACCGGGAGCTACTCCGCCGGCGTCTTGTGCTTGTAGCGGCACAGGTCGCGGATCACGCAATGCGGGCAGTCAGGCTTGCGTGCCTTGCACACGTAGCGCCCGTGCAGGATCAGCCAGTGGTGCGCGTCCTGCCTGAACTCGGCCGGGATCACCTTGAGCAGCTTGTCCTCCACCGCGCGCACGTCCTTGCCCGGTGCCAGCCCGGTGCGGTTGGCGACACGGAAGATGTGTGTGTCCACCGCGATGGTCGGCTCGCCGAAGGCGGTGTTGAGCACCACGTTGGCGGTCTTGCGGCCCACGCCGGGCAGCGCCTCCAGCGCCTCGCGCGTGCGCGGCACCTCGCCGCCGTGCTGTTCGATCAGCAGCCGGCACAGCGCAATCACGTTCTTCGCCTTGGCGTTGAACAGGCCGATCGTGCTGATATGGCGCTTCAGCCCGTCTTCGCCCAGGTCGAGGATGGCTTGCGGCGTGTTCGCCACCGGATACAGCCGGCGGGTGGCCTTGTTCACGCCCACGTCGGTGGCCTGTGCCGACAGCACTACTGCCACCAGCAATTCGAACGGGCTGGTGTACAGCAGTTCGGTGGTGGGGTGCGGGTCCAGTTCGCGCAGGCGCGAGAAAAGCTCGATCACGTCGCTGCGCTTCATGACGATTTCCTCGCCTGCGCGCGCGCCAGTGCGGCCAGCACCGGGTTGGTCGATGCAGCGGCGTCCACCGCAGCCTTGCGCGCAGCCAGCTCGGCATCGCGCTCGGCGCGTTCGCGCGCCAGGCGGGTTTCACGACGCTGGAAGTGCGTGCGTGCGGCATCAGCATGCGCCTGATCGATCTGCTCCACCGGCATCGGCACCAGCTCGATGCAGTCGACCGGGCATGCCGCCACGCACAGCTCGCAACCGGTGCAATCGTCGGCGAGCACGGTATGCATCAGCTTGGGCGCGCCGATGATGGCGTCGACCGGACAGGCCTGGATGCACTTGGTGCAGCCGATGCAATCGGCTTCCACGATGCGTGCAAGCATGCGCGGCTTCTCGACGCCGCAGTCGGGGTCCAGCGTCAGCGACGGCCTACCCAGCAAGTTCGCCAGCTTCGCGATGCCGGCCGCGCCGCCGGGCGGGCAGCGGTTGATCGCCGCTTTGCCATGCGCGATCGCCTCGGCATACGGCCGGCAGCCGTGATAGCCGCACTGCTCGCACTGCGTCTGCGGCAGCAAGGCGTCGACGCGGTCGGCCAGGATGGCGATGGGATCACTCATGCGCGGATGCGGGGTGGGCGATAATCGAGGCCCATTGTCCCGCAATTGCCGATGACCTGTTGGAGTGTCGCCATGAAACCGTCGTTCCTCGCTTCCCTGTTGCTGGCAGCCGTGCTCGGTGCCGGCGGTTCGATCCTGCTCACCCATGCTTCTCCCGCGCGGGCGCAAACGAACACCGCATCTACCGACACCGTCACCATCTTCGTCGACGCCACGTTCGGCTTCCGCAAGAAGCACATGGCGACCCAACTCACCAAGACGCATGCCGAATACGCCGCGCGCGGCTATCGCTACGTGGACATGGCCCCGTACAACGAGAACGGCGACCTGGTCGGTTTCTTCGTGACTTACACGAAGCAATGAGCCGGGCGGCGGGCACGGCCCGCCGCGCACACCTGGATGCATCGAAGAGCCGGCGGGCGGTGCCCGCCCTGCGGCTTCAGCGCACAGTGGCGCCGGGTTTGGCACCCTGGTCGGCATCGAGCAGGAACAGGTCGCCGCCGCCGTCGCCGGCGGAGAGGATCATGCCTTCGGACAGGCCGAAGCGCATCTTGCGCGGGGCCAGGTTGGCGATGAACACCACGTTGCGGCCGACCAGCTTTTCCGGTTCGGCGTAGGCGGCGCGGATGCCGGAGAAGATCTGGCGTGTGCCCAGCGCGCCGGCGTCGAGTTCGAAGCGCAGCAACTTGTCGGAACCCTCCACGAACTCACAGGCGGTGACCTTGCCGATGCGCAGGTCGAGCCTGGCGAAGTCGTCGATGGAGATGGTCGCGGGCGCGTCGGCGGCGGGTGCGTGGGAGGCTTTGGCGGTGTCGTTCATGGCTTTCTTTTTCGCGAGAGCGGGTGCAGCGGTGGGCGTACCAAGCGATTCCTTGGAGGCTTCCACCATCGCCTCGATGCGCTTGGGGTCGAGGCGGGCCAGCAGCGGTTCGAAAATGTTGACGGCGTGGCCGTGCAGTTCGCGGCGGGCGTCGTCGAAGCTGGAGATCGGTGCGGCGAGGAATTGCTCGGCGGCGGCCACGGTGGCCGGCAGCACCGGCTTGAGCAGACCGGACAGCAGGCGGAAGCCGTGCAGGGCCAGCGTGCAGACCTGCTGCAGTTCGGTGCGGCGGGCGTCGTCCCTGGCGATCAGCCACGGTGCCTTGGCCGCGATGTAGCCGTTGACCAGGTCGGCGATGGCGACGAAGCGACGGGTGACTTCGGCGAACTCGCCGGTTTCGTACAGCGCGTCGGTGCCGTCGTAATGCGACAGCAGGGTCTGCCACAGCGCCGCTTCCTCGGCTTCGAAATGATCGGCCAGCTTGCCGTCGAAGAACTTCTGCACGAAGCCGGCGGTGCGGCTGGCGATGTTGACCCACTTGCCGATCAGGTGCGAGTTGATCCGCTCCTCGAATGCCTTCAGGTCCAGATCCACGTCCACCGGCGCGTCGTTGAGCATGGTGGCGAAGTAGTAGCGCAGGAACTCCGGATGGATGCCCGCGTCGAGGTAGGTGCGCGCCTGGATGAAGGTGCCGCGCGACTTGGACATCTTGGCGCCGTTCACCGTCAGGTAGCCGTTGACGTGCAGCGCGGTGGGCGTGCGGAAACCCGCGCCGTGCAGCATCGCCGGCCAGAACAGGCCGTGGAAGTTGATGATGTCCTTGCCGATGAAATGATGCATCTCGGCGCTGCTGTCGGGGCCGAGGAAATCGTCGAACTTCAGGCCGGTCCTGTCGCACAACGCCTTGAAGCTGGCCAGGTAACCGACCGGCGCGTCCAGCCACACATAGAAGAACTTGCCCGGCGCGTCGGGGATCGGGAAGCCGAAGTAGGGCGCGTCACGCGAGATGTCCCAGTCCTTCAGGCCGCCGTCCAGCCACTCGCGCAGCTTGGCGGCGACGCCGCTGTCGGCCACCGGCTTGCCATGGGTGAACTTGCCGGCGAACCAGTCGCGCAGCAGCGGCTCGAATTTGGAGAGCTCGAAAAAGTAATGCTCCGAATCGCGCAGTTCCGGCTTGGCGCCGGACATCACCGAATACGGGTTGATCAGGTCGGTCGGCGCATAGGTGGCGCCGCAGTTCTCGCAGTTGTCGCCGTACTGGTCCGGCGTCTTGCACACCGGGCAGGTGCCCTTGATGTAGCGGTCGGGCAGGAACATCTGCTTTTCGGGATCGAACAACTGCTGGATGCTGCGCCGGGCGATGCAGCCGGCGTCGCGCAGGCGCGTATAGATCAGCGAGGCCAGCTCGCGGTTCTCGTCCGAATGGGTCGTGTGGTAGTGGTCGAAGCTGAAGTTGAAGTCGGCGAAGTCGGCTTCATGGCCGGCGCGGATGCCGGCGATGAAGGCCTCCGGCGTCATGCCTGCCTTCTCGGCGGCCAGCATGATCGGCGTGCCGTGCGCGTCGTCCGCCGCCACGAAATGCACCTCGTTGCCCATCATCCGCTGCGCGCGCACCCAGATGTCGGTCTGGATGTAGCCCAGCATGTGGCCCAGGTGCAGCGGGCCGTTGGCGTAGGGCAGGGCGTGGGTGACGAGCAGGCGACGGGACATGGAGGGCACGATTCCGTAATGACTGCGCATTATGGCATGGCCGTCCAAACCGGTCGGTGCGCTGCCGGTCGGCTCCCGAACGAAAAAGCGCGCCGAAGCGCGCTTTTCGGTTCGCCATCACCCGGAGGTCAGGGCTGGCGTTCCCACTGCTGCGAACGGCCGACCCAGGAGAAGCCGATGTAGCCGCGCACGTTGAGCTTCTGGCCGCCGTCGAGCATCGACAACTTCACCTTGTAGACCTTGCCGGTCTTCGGGTCGAGGATGTGGCCGCCGCTCCAGACGTCATCGTCCTGGTGCACGCCCCACATGATGTTCATGCCCTCGATCGGCTTGTCCTTGCGTTCGCCGTCGCATTTCTTGCACAGCGCCACCTCGCCGTCGCGGGCGATGTCCTCGGGGCTGCGGTTGAGCAGCTTGACGATGGTGGCTTTCAGTTCACCGTTTTCCTCGGTGATCTGCACGATCGACTTGGCCTTGCCGCTCTCGTCGTCGATGGTTTTCCAGTTGCCGACTGGGGTGTTGTTGGCGGCCAGCGCCGAACCGGCGACCAGCAGCAGGCAGGTGGCGAAGGCAAAACGTCGTGCTGACTTCATGGCGTCTCTCCCGTACGAAAGCGTATGGAATCGAGACTGGCGAGGTTCGGCGAGGTCGTCAAGCTGCATTGCGCCATGGCTGCCGGCGCGCCGGTACGGCGCTGATCTGGGTCAGCCGGCCGTTTGCGGCGCGCTGGCATAATGGGTGTCTCTCTCGATGACCGAACCGACATGACGCAGGCGAATGAAGCCCTGGTCCGCCAGATCCTGGGCGGGCTGACCGACACCCACACCGGCGCCCCGCTGGGCGAGGCCGTGCGCGCCGTGGGCGTCGATGGCGGCCGGGTTTCGGTGGACCTGCAGCTGGGTTACCCCGCGGCCGGTGCGATCGAGGCGATCACCGCGCGGGTGCGCGAGGCGTTGCTGGCCGATCCGGGCATCGAGTCGGCCACGGTGTCGATCACCAGCCGCATCCACGTGCACAAGGTGCAGGGCACGCTGGGGCCGTTGCCGAACGTGAAGAACATCATCGTGGTCGCCTCGGGCAAGGGCGGCGTGGGCAAGTCCACGGTGTCGGCCAACCTGGCGCTGGCGCTGCAGGCCGAGGGGGCCAGGGTCGGCGTGATGGACGCGGACATCTACGGCCCCAGCCAGCCGACCATGCTCGGCGTGCACGGCAAGCCGGCCTCGCCGGACGGCAAGAGCATCCTGCCGATGCAGGCGCACGGCATGCCGGTGATGTCGATCGGTTTCCTGGTGGAGGAGGACACGCCGATGATCTGGCGTGGCCCGATGGTGACCCAGGCGATGATGCAGCTGATCACCGATACCCGCTGGGAGCAGCTCGACTATCTCGTCATCGACCTGCCGCCGGGCACCGGCGACATCCAGCTCACGCTGTCGCAGAAGGTGCCGGTGGCCGGCGCGGTGATCGTCACCACGCCGCAGGACATCGCCCTGCTGGATGCGCGCAAGGCGCTCAAGATGTTCGAGAAGGTCGAGGTGCCGGTGCTCGGCGTAGTGGAGAACATGGCCACGCATGTCTGCTCCAACTGCGGGCACGAGGAGAACATCTTCGGCGAGGGCGGCGGCGAGCGCATGGCCACGCAGTACGGCGCGGCCTACCTCGGCTCGCTGCCGCTGGACATCCGCATCCGCGAACAGGCCGACGGCGGCAACCCGTCGGTGGCGGCGATGCCGGACTCGGACATCGCCGCGCGCTACCGCGAGATCGCCCGCAACGCCGCCGGCCGGCTGTCGCGCCAGCCGCGCAACAAGTCGCTGGGCCTGGGCAAGATCGTGGTGCAGGGCGTGCCGACTGCGTGACGGCGGCACGGCGCATACTGTGCCTGTGCGGCAGCTTGCGCCGGGTGTCGTCCAACCGCGCCGCGCTGGAAGCCGCCCGACAGCTGGCCGGGCCTGCGCTCGACCTGGTGCTGCACGATGGTCTGGGCGCGCTGCCGCTGTTCAATCCGGATGACGAGGTCGATCCGCTGCCGCCCCGGGTGCTGGCCTTGCGCGAAGCCGTCGGCGCCGCGGATGCGTTGCTGATCGCCTGCCCCGAATACGCCCACGGCGTGCCCGGCGCGTTCAAGAACCTGCTCGACTGGCTGGTCGGCAGTCTGGAGTTTCCCGGCAAGCCGGTGCTGCTGCTGAACACCAGCGCGCGCGGCTCCTGCCATGCTCAGCAGGCGCTGGCGGAGGTTCTCTACACCATGTCCGCTCGCCTGCTGGCGGCGCAACCCGTGATGGTGCCGCTGCCCGGCGCCGGTTGCATGGCGGCGCAGGTGCTGGCCAGTGCGGAATGCCGCGCAGCCCTCCACGCAGCGCTGGACCTGTTGGCCGACCTCCCGTCTCAGTCGTAGGAGCCCGCTGGCGGGCGATGCTTTTCCCGAATCCCGCCAAGAGCATCGCCCGCCTGCGGGCTCCTGCGGCGTGGCCATGGTGTGGTTGGCTGGCGCGGCGATACCCTCACCATGTATTTTTGCCGTTTTGCACCCGAACCTGACGGGTGCAACGCCATCGACCGGAGAGCGCGTGAGCATCAAATCCGACAAGTGGATCCGCCGCATGGCCGCGGGCCAGGGCATGATCGAGCCGTTCGAACCGGGCCAGGTCAAGCACAACGATGGCGGGCGCATCGTTTCCTACGGCACCTCCAGCTACGGCTACGACGTGCGCTGCGCGCGCGAGTTCAAGATCTTCACCAACATCAACTCCACCATCGTCGACCCCAAGGCATTCGATCCGAACAGCTTCGTCGACGTGCAGTCGGATGTGTGCATCATCCCGCCGAACTCGTTCGCGCTGGCACGCACGGTCGAGTACTTCCGCATCCCGCGCAACGTGCTGGTGGTGTGCCTGGGCAAGAGCACCTACGCGCGCTGCGGCATCATCGTCAACGTGACGCCGCTGGAGCCGGAGTGGGAGGGGCACGTGACGCTGGAGTTCTCCAACACCACGCCGCTGCCGGCGAAGATCTACGCCAACGAGGGCGTGGCGCAGATGCTGTTCTTCGAGTCCGACGAGGAGTGCGAGACCAGCTACAAGGACCGCGGCGGCAAGTACCAGGGCCAGCAGGGCGTGACCCTGCCGCGTACCTGACCCCGCTTGCCTGAACGTGAACGATGGCGCACAGCGACCGCCGCCGGCGCCTCGGACTGCTAGACTTCACCGCTGCCACGACGCCTTCCGGGAGAGCTGCATGAGCCGAATGTCCACCCTGCTTGTCCGCATGTCCGCCGCGATCATGCTGGGCAGCGTGTTGCTGCTGGCCGGTTGCCACCGCAACCAGGTCAAGCATGAGCAGCACCTGGCGTCGTCGATGAAGGGCGAATTCAGCCTGACCATGCAGGCGTACAAGGACGGACAATTCCTGATCGACGGCGCGGTGCTCTCGGCGCTCGACGCCGGCAGCCATTTCGCCTACCTGCGCGACCAGGGCAGGCTGCCCGCGAAAGTGCTGTTGATCGACAGCGACGACGCCAAGGTCGGCAAGAAGCACCTGCAGTATCTGGCGCGCATGTCCATCGATTACGGGTTCGCCGCGTACTTCTTCGACCACAAGGGTCGGCTCACCCAGATCAGCCCGGTCGACGTCAAGGCGCGCAAGCTGGAGGATCATCAGCAGCGCGCGCAGCCGTCGAGCGACAGCGACAGCAGCGGCTACGACCCTTCGCAGCAGCACTGACCGTCGCCGCGGCACCGCGAAAAGCCCGTGGCGCGAGCCGCGGGCTTTTTTGCCGAACGGCGGTCAGGCGATCGTGCCGCCGCCGAGGCGCAGGTCGGCGTGCGTGACGGTCGCCACCCGCAGCGCGATCTCCAGGCCGCGCACCATGTCCTCCAGCGCCATGCTGGGCGCGCCGTGCCGCGATGCGGCCTGCAGCGGCAGCCACGGGATGTGGATGAAGCCGGCACGCACGCCGCGCTTGCGCGCGCTCCAGTGCAGCGCCGCGTAGGCGAGGTGGTTGCACACGTAGGTGCCGGCCGTGTGCGAGATCGCGGCCGGCACGCCGGCCTCGTGCAGCGCGGCCAGCATCGCTTTCAGCGGCAAGGTGCTGAAGTAGGCCGCGGGCGCACCGGGGATCACCGGCTCGTCGATCGGTTGGGCGCCGGCGTTGTCGGGTATCCGTGCGTCCTGCAGGTTGATCGCCACGCGTTCCAGCGACAACTGCGCGCGCCCGCCGGCCTGGCCCACGCCCAGCACGATCGCCGGCGTCGTTTCCCGCAGTGCGGCCTTGAGCAGGCGCAGCGAGGCGGCGAACTCGGTCGGAATTTGCCGCGCTACCACCCGATGCCCGCCGATGCGCCGCCCGTGCAGGGCGCGTGCGGCTTCCCACGAGGGGTTGATCGTCTCGCCGCCGAACGGGTCGAAGCCGGTCAACAAGATGCGTGGCAGGGTCTTGCTCATCGGGCCTCGCGCGTTCATCGAAACACCAGCAGCCACATCATGGTGAACGTGCTGGCGAAGATCCACAGCGCGCTCCAGGCCTGCGCCTTGATCACGCCGTAGGGGTTGCGCAATTCCAGCAGCGCCGCCGGCACCAGGTTGAAATCCGCCGCCATCGGCGTCAGCAGGGTGCCGCAGTAGCCGCACAGCATGCCCATCGCGCCGAGGATCGCCGGGTGCGCGCCGTGCTGCTGGATCAGCAGCGGCAGGCCGATGCCGGCCATCATCACCGGAAAGGCGGCAAACGCGTTGCCCATGATGACGGTGAACAGCACCATGCCCAGCGCGAACACCGCCAGTGCCGCGGTGGCGTTGCCGGTGGGCAGGAAATCGGTGGCGATCTCGGCGATCGCCGCGCCCACGCCGCTGCGCGTGAACACCTGGCCCAGCGCCGCCAGCAGCAGCGGCAGCAGGGCGGCCCAGCCGATCGCATCGAGCAGTCGCCGGCCTTCGGCCACGCCTTCGTGCACCGGCGTGCGTGCCACCCTTGCGGCGGCCAGCAGGGCGATCACGCAGGCCAGCGCCAGCCCGGTCAGCGTCATCTGCGGCTTGGCGAACAATGCGAACTGCCCGATCACCAGGTAGCCGCCGAACAAGGCCACCAGCAGGGTCACCAGCGGAATCAGCAGGGCTGGCCCGAACAGCCGGTGGCCGAGTTCGATCGCCGACTGCAGGCGTTGCTCGGCGCTGCGGTTTTCCGGATGCGCCTGGCGGCGCAGCCGCGGCGCCAGGCAGGCCAGTGCGATCACGCCGATGCCGGCCATCTGCGCGGGCAGGGCGTTGCCGGCCGCCGACTGCGCCAAGATGAAATCCCCGGCGCCGAACAGCAGGCCCAGCACGATCCAGAAGGCGGCATGCCAGCGGTGGCCGTCGCGCAGATTGCGCCAGCCGCTGTAGAGCAGGAAGGCGGCGATCAGCCAGTACGCGTGCTCGATCCGCAACATGCTCAGGCGCCCCGCTCGCGGCGGGCGGCGCGTCGTTGCAGCCGGCGCTGATACAGCCAGATGCGTACCGACTGGATGACGAAGGCGGCCACCGCGGTGGGCAGGGCCCACAAGGCGATCGCCAGCGGACTCAGCTCGATGCCATGCTGGGTGTAGAAGGCCTGGATCAGCAGCACCGCGCCCAGCGCGATGAACACGTCTTCGCCGAAGAAGCGGCCGATGTTGTCGGTGGCCGCGGCGACCGCGCGCAGCTCCTCGCGATCGTCCTGCTCCAGCTCGGGCAGGATCTTCTGCGCCGCGGCCTCGCCCATCGGTGCCAGCAGCGGACGCACGGTTTGCGCCGCGCCGGCCACGCCGGTCAGGCCCATCGTGGCCAGCAACTGGCGCAGCAGCAGGTAGCCGATCAGCAGCCGCGCCAGGGTCAGGTTCTGCAATCGCGCCATCCAGCGCTGGGCGTGTTCGCGCAGGCCGGCGCGCTCGAGCAGGCCGATCGCCGGCAGGGTCAGCACGAACAGCAGCAGCATGCGTTGCGACACGAAACTGTTGCCCAGCAGGGCGAGCAGGTCCGCCACCGACAAGCCCGCCAGCAGCCCGCTGACCAAGGCCGCCACCACCACCACCGGCACCGCGTTGAAGCGCAGCGCGAAGCCGACCACGATCACCGCCACGCCGAGCAGGGGCCAGTAGTTCATGCCTCACCCGGCGCGGCGATGCGCACCCCGGCCGCGTCCAGCCCCGCACGCAGCCCGCGCGCCAGCCGCAGCGCATGGACGCCGTCGCCGTGCAGGCACAGCGTGTCGGCATGCACGGCGATGGTGCTGCCATCGGTGGCGGTAACGGCGCCATCGAGGGCGATCCGCAGTGCCTGCGCGGTGGCGAGCTCCGCATCGTCGATCACCGCGCCGGCCTCGCCGCGCGGCTGCAGCGTGCCGTCCGCCCGGTAGCGGCGATCGGCGAAGGCTTCGGCCACCACGGTGAGGCCCTGCCCGGCGCCGGCGTCGACCAGCGCCGATCCGCTGAGGCCGAACAGCCGCAGGCGCGGGTCGAAACTGCATATTGCCGCGACGATCGCATCGGCCAGTGCCCGGTCGCGCGCCGCCATGTTGTAGAGCGCGCCATGCGGCTTGACGTGGCTCAGCCGCGCGCCGGCGGCGCGGGCAAAACCGTGCAGCGCGCCGAGCTGGTACAGCGTCATCGCGTGCACCTCGGCTGGGGTCACGCGCATCTCGCGGCGGCCGAAACCCTGCAGGTCGGGCAGCGCGACGTGGGCGCCGATGGCCACGCCGCGCTCGGTCGCCGCGGCCACCGTCCGTTGCATGGTCATGAAGTCGCCGGCATGGAAGCCGCAGGCGAGGTTGGCCGAGCTGACCACGTCCAGCAGCGCGCTGTCCTCGCCCATCTGCCAGGCACCGAACGATTCGCCAAGGTCGCAATTGAGGTCGATGCGCGTCATGCAGGGCCAGTCATGCGGGAGAGGAATCCGTCGTGTTGCAGCCGTCGTTCGATCTGCCGGCACAAGGCGTCGAGCGCCTGCTCGCGGCGCCGCAGGCGATTCGCGGCCTGCTCCAGTGTGCCACGGCGAAAGCATACGGGATCGCCCGGCCGGCGTTGCGCCAGGTGCGGCAGGTCCACCGCGGCGAGCTGGCCGATGCGCGGGTAACCGCCGGTGACCGGCGCCTCGGCCATCAGCACGATCGGCTGCCCCGAAGGTGGCAGCTGCACGGTGCCGGGCAGGCTCGCCTCGGAGATCAGCTCCAGCGGCGCGCGCAGCTGCAGGCGTGTGCCGTCGAGGCGGCTGGCGGTGCGGTTGCTGTCGTTGCCGACGCGGAACGTTCCGGCGTGCAGCGCTCGCCGCGAGGCTTCGTCGAGTTGCGCGTCGTGGCTGCCGGGCAGCAGCACGAGCGGTGCCTGGGCAAAGTCGAACCAGGGTTGCGGGTCGAGCCGCCACGGCAGGGCGTGGGGATGATCCGATGGCGCCGCGTCGGTGACCGTGTTGCCGAGCGGCAGGGTGTCGCCCGCTTGCAGCGCGCGGCCGAGCCTGGCGTGCAGATCGCTGCTGCGGCTGCCCAGCACGGGTGCCACGTCGAAGCCGCCGCGCACGGCCAGGTAGCTGCGGCAACCGGCGGCCATGCGGCCCAGTTGCAGCACGCTGCCGGCGGGCAGCCAGCAGGCCGCCCAACCGGGAAGTTCGGTGCCGTCGACGCGGGCGATGATCGGCGCGCCGGTGATGGCGATCCACGCCGCGCGCTCGAAGCGCAAAGTCGGCCCCAGCAGGGTGCATTCGAGCACGGCCTCGTCACCGCGGTTGCCGACCAGGGCGTTGGCCAGGCGCCAGGCCGGCAGGTCCATCGCGCCGGCACGGCCCACGCCGATCGCCGCGTGGCCGGGGCGGCCACGATCCTGCAGCGTGTCGAGCAGGCCCGGTTTGAGCACCTGCACGCTCATCGGCGCTGCGCCGCGTCGAGGTCGGCGAACTCCTCCGCGTCGATCGCACGGAAACGCACGCGATCGCCGGCGGCCAACAACGAGGGTTCGCTCGCGTCGGCATCGAACAGGCGCAGCGGCGTGCGTCCGATCAGGTGCCAGCCGCCCGGCAGCTCGGTCGGGTAGATGCCGGTCTGCAGGCCGCCGATCGCCACGCTGCCGGCGGGCACGCGGGGGCGCGGATCGGGACGGCGCGGCATGGCCAACGCGGGATCGAGACCCAGCAGGTAGGGAAAGCCGGGCGCGAAGCCGAGCATCGCCACGCGATAGTCGGCGCCGGCATGGCGCGCGACCACCGCCTCATCGGACAGGCCCAGATGTTGCGCCAGTGCGTGCAGATCCGGGCCTTGCGAGCCGCCGTAGCACACGGGGATTTCGTGGATGCGGCCAGTGCCGGCCGATGCGTGGGCGGTTTCCAGCGTGATGCGCGCAGCCTCTTCCACGCGCTGGTGCGCACTCGTCGCATCGTCGCCTTGCCACGCCGCCGGCTCGAACCGCAGCAGCACGCTGGCATAGGCCGGCACGCATTCGAGCGAAGGCAGGTCGCGCAGCGCGGCGACGGCGGCGTGTACGCGATCGTTGAGCACGGGTTCGATGCGATCGCCGAAGCGCAACAGCAGCGCATCCTCGGCCAGCGGCTCGAACTGGATCGCTTCGGCCGGCACGCTAACCGGGTGCCGCCAGGGCTTGCCGCAACGCGGCCATCCGTTCGTGCAGCGCGCCTTCGGCACAGGGCTCGCGCTGGCCATGACCCCACACCGGGCCGGGCCAGCCCGCATCGCCTTCCCGACGTGCCACCACGTGCACGTGCAACTGCCGCACGATGTTGCCCAGCGCGCCCAGATTGAGCTTGTCGCACGGCATCGTCGCACGCAGGGCGGCGCCGGCGCGGTTCACTTCGCGCCAAAGCGTGGCCTGCTCGCCTTCACCCAGATCGGCGATCTCGACCAGGCCGTCGCGGCGCGGCACCAGCACCAGCCAGCCGTAGCGTGCGTCATCCATCAGGCGCACGTCGCACAGCGGCAGCGAGGCGAGCAGGCGCGTGTCGGCGGCCAGCCGCGGATCGAGGGTGAACGTCTCGCTCATGCGCCAGCCAGGTGCTTGTCGAAGAAGGCCAGCGTGCGCTGCAATGCCAGCTTCGCGCTGGCCTCGTGATAGGCCTTGCTGCCGTCGCGGTTGAAGGCGTGGTCCGCCGGGTAGGTGAAGACTTCCATCTGCGGCAACGCCACGCGATGTTTCTCCACCATCTCCGGCGTGATGTGCTGGTCCTTCTCGCCAAAATGGAACATCACCGGTGCCTTGGGCACCTCGTGCAGGAACGGCAGGTTGCGCGCGCCGTAATAGCTCACCGACGGCAGGCCCAGACGAAGCGCGGCAAGCAGGGCCACGGTGCCGCCCCAGCAGTAGCCGACCGTGCCGATCTTGCCTGCCGAGGAAATGGCCTCCGCAGCGCTGGCGACATCCTCCACCGCACGATCCAGTCCCAGCTCGTTGACCAGGTTGCGGCCCTTGTTGGTGCCCAGCTGGTCATAGGCCAGCTCCACGCCGCTTTCGAGGTGGTCGAAGAATGCCGGCGCGATCGCGGTGTAGCCGAGCGAAGCGAAGTGGTCGACCACGCGGCGAATGTGCGCGGTGACCCCGTAGATTTCCTGGATCACCACCAGGCCGCCCTTGGGCTTGCCCTCGGCGGTGGCCATGTAGGCACCGATGCAGTGGGTGCCGCCGGTGGGGATGGTGATGTCCTGGCCCATGACGCTGCCTCGATGAGTTCGTGATGCGCCGATGGTAACCGCAGCGGCGAGAGTGCGGCCGTCACGTATAATCGCCGGTTTACGCGCCTCTCCCGGTAGCCGCCCGCCATGTCCCAGCCCGCCCCCAAGATCGGCTTCGTCAGCCTCGGCTGCCCCAAGGCGCTGGTCGATTCCGAGCGCATCCTCACCCAGCTCAAGGTCGAGGGTTACCAGATCGTGCCGAGCTACGGCGAGGCCGACGCGGTGGTGGTCAACACCTGCGGCTTCATCGACGCGGCGGTGCAGGAGTCGCTGGATTCGATCGGCACGGCGCTCAACGAGAACGGCAAGGTGATCGTTACCGGCTGCCTCGGCAAGCGCGCCGAGCTGATCCGCGAGGCGTATCCCGACGTGCTCTCGATCAGCGGCCCGCAGGATTACGCCAGCGTGATGAGCGCGGTGCACGAGGCGCTGCCGCCCACGCGCAACAAGTTTCTCGACATCGTGCCGGACACCGGCGTCAAGCTCACCCCGAAGCACTACGCGTACCTCAAGATTTCCGAAGGCTGCAACCACCGCTGCAGCTTCTGCATCATCCCCTCGATGCGCGGCAACCTGGTCTCGCGCCCGGTCGACGAGGTGCTGGTCGAGGCGGAGAAGCTGGTCAAGGGCGGCGTGAAGGAATTGCTGGTGATCTCGCAGGACACCAGTGCTTATGGCGTCGACGTGAAATACGCCGAGCGCACGTGGCGCGGGAAAAGCTACCGCACGCGCATGACCGAGCTGTGCGAAGGCCTGTCGGAACTCGGCGCGTGGACGCGTCTGCACTACGTCTACCCGTACCCGCACGTGGATGAGCTGATGCCGCTGATGGCGGACGGAAAAATCCTGCCGTACCTGGACATCCCGTTCCAGCACGCCAGTCCGCGCATCCTGAAATTGATGAAACGTCCCGGCAACATCGACAAGACGCTTGAGCGCATCCGCAACTGGCGCGCCCAGGTGCCGGAGCTGACCATCCGCAGCACCTTCATCGTCGGCTTCCCCGGCGAGACCGATGCGGAGTTCGAGGAACTGCTGGATTTCCTGCGCGAGGCCGAACTCGATCGCGTCGGCGCGTTCGCCTATTCGCCGGTGGACGGCGCGAAGGCAAACGAGCTGCCCGGTGCAGTCTCCGAGGAATTGAAGGAAGACCGCCTGGAGCAGTTCATGGCGGTGCAGGCGGAGATCTCCGCCGCCAAGCTGCAACGCAAGATCGGCCGCACGCTCAAGGTGCTGGTGGACGAGGCGAACGCCGACGGCGCCGTGGCCCGCTCCGCCGCCGACGCACCGGAGATCGACGGCAGCGTGCTGATCGCCGACGGCCAGTCGCTGAAGCCGGGTCAGTTCGTGGAGGTGATGATCGAGGCGGCCAGCGAACACGACCTGCATGCGCGCCTCGCGCATCCGGCGCTCAAGGTGATTTGAACGGCAGTCGGAACGGCACCAGAGCTTCTTTCATGCTCGTCATTCCCGCGCAAGCGGGAATCCAGTTTGCCGTGCGAAGATCAAGATGGATTCCCGCTTGCGCGGGAATGACGTCGTCGAGGGTTTCGTGGTGTCCGACAGGCGCATGAAGAAAACCCGCTACGTGGCACCGTCCCGCAACACAGTCGCTGCGCAGGTATTCGCGCGGATGCCGTTGGCGGCATGGTGCGAACACGCCGGGCTGATCGAAGCCCGCGAGTGGCCGACCATCGACGCGCTCAACGCAGCCCGCTCCGACGGCATGCGCGAGCGCTTCGTGGCGCAGACCTGCGAACTGCTCGCCGACGGCCTGCACTACGAGCAGCGCATCGCGGAGCGCGGCGAGGTCGCCACCCGCGAACGCAACTGGCACGACCTGTTCAATGCGCTGGTCTGGCTGCGCCACGCCGCACTCAAACGCGCGCTCAACGCGCGGCAGGTGGCCGGGATCGCCTGCATGGGCCTGAAGCAACGCTCGCGCGCGCAATGCGCGCTGACCCATTTCGACGAAGCCGGCGTGGTGGTCGCGTTGCGCGACCTGTCGCTGCTGCCGCTGTGGGATGCGCACGACTGGCACGGCTTGTTCTGGCGCGAGCGCGACGCGTGGATGGATGGCCGCATCCATGTCGAGGTGTTCGGCCACGCCCTGCTCGAACATGCGCTGACGCCGACGCAACTGCTGGTGGGCAAGGCGTTGGTGGTGGTCGGGCCGTGGGTGTCTCCGCCCGAAGCTATCGCCAGCTGCGCGCAGGCCGTCGCCGACGGCGATGCGCTCCGCGATCCGCTGGATCTGCGTCCCTTGCCGCTGGCCGGCGTGCCCGGCTGGCATCCGGGCAACGCGCGGGAAGCGTTCTTGCGCGAGACGGCGTGCTTTCGGCCGGTGCGGGCGGGGCGCAGCTATCCGCGTCCGCTGACCTGAGGCGGCTCGCCGGGAGCGCCGGCATGCGCATCCGGAGCGGCGACGGCGGCGGTGCCGGGGCCTTTCTCGCGCGCTTGCCGGATCGGTCGATCGCGACTATATACAAGCTCACGGGGCGGGGTTCGCGGGAGCAGGGCATTGGATATCGCGAGTTTGCGGCGGCGCCGGGAGCGTCGCGAACGAAGTGGGGCGTGGATGCTGGCAGTCCTGTTCACCCAGGGCCTGCTGCTTGCCAGCGGCAGTGCGCGGGCGGCGCAGGCGGCGGCGCCGGTCGAGCCGATCCGCTTCGGCATCCTGCCGATCGGCAGCGCGGCGGAGTCGCTGGAGCAATGGCGGCCGCTGCTGGACGACTTGCGCAAGCAGTTGGGCCACCCGGTGACTACCGTGTCGGTGGGCAGCTACGCCGGCTTGTCCGACGCGATCGGCGGCCAGCGGGTGGACGTGGCCTTCCTCTCCGGCAAGCTCGCGGTCGAGGCGGTGACGCATCAGCACATGCAGGTGTTTGCCCAGTTCGTGCGCAACGATGGCGTCAACGGCAACGTCGCCATGCTGGTGGTGCGCAGCGACAGCCCCATCCGCCATCTCGACGACCTGCTCGCCACGCCCCGCCACGGCTGGCGTTACGCGCGCAGCGAGCATTTGTCGGTCACCGGCTACACGGCGCCGGAAGCCTACGTGTTCGCCCCGCGCGGGCTCAATTCCGACACCTTCTTCGCCAGCGTGCGGGTAGGCGACCATCAGAGCAACCTGCTCGCCGTGGTCAATCGCGAGGTGGACGTGGCCAGCAGCAACAACCCGGACATGGACCTGTTCCGGCGCAATTTTCCGCGCGAGGCCGCGCAACTGCGGGTGATCTGGCGTTCGCGGCTGATTCCCTCCGGCGTGCTGGTGATCCGCGACGGCATGCCCGAATCGCTGCGCCGCAAGCTCACGGCGTTCCTGTTGGCCTATGGCAAGGCGCCGGGCGAAACCGGCGAACGCCAGCGCGAGCGGCTGGCGCGAGTGCCGGACCTGGGCGGTTTCGCGGCGGAGACCAATCACGTGCTGCAACCCTTCGTCGACATGCAGTACACCTTGCTGCGGCAGCAGGCCGAACAGGGCCGGTGGGTCAGCCCGCAAGCACGGCAGGCGCGGCTGGCGCAGATCGAGGACAACCATCGGCGTACCCTGAAACTGCTGGAACCGCGTTGATGCTGCAGCCGCGTCAGGCTTCCTGTTCGTAATTCACCGAGAGCACCACAAACTCCGTTCGCCCACCCGGCAGCTCGGCAGAAAACTCGTCGTCGACGCGCTTTTTCAGCACGGCGCGCGCTAGCGGCGAGTCGATGCTGATCCAGCCGCGTTTCGCGTCGGTCTCGTCCGGGCCCACGATGCGGTAGCGGTGGGTTTCACCGCTGGTCAAGTTCTCCAGGTCGATGCACGCGCCGAAGAACACGGCGCGGCGATCGCCCGGTGCGCCCTCGGCGACTTTCAGTGCGGGGATGCGTTTGCTGAGGTAACGCGCGCGGCGGTCGATCTCGCCGAGCTGCTTCTTGCGGTAGGTGTATTCGGCGTTTTCGGAGCGGTCGCCCTCGGCGGCCGCGGCGGCCAGAGCCTTCACCACCTCCGGGCGCCGCACGTGCCAGAGATGGTCCAGCTCGGCCTTGAGCCGCTCGAAACCCTCGCGGGTGATGATCGCGGTGGAACCGGGCGAGGGCGGACGCCAGCGGCTCATGCGGGGTCGGCCAACTGGCGCCGTTGGGCGTCGATTTCGCCGCGCAGCGGGTGCTCGGGCCAGGCTGCGACGAGCCGGTCGAGCAGCGCCGCCGCGCTGGCGTGCTGGTCGGCATGGGCGGCCAATGCCCGTGCGGCCAGCAGGCCATAGTGCGGCGCCTGCGGGTCGCGCGGCCAGCGCGTGAGGTAGCCCTGGCCCAGGTGGATCGACAGCCGACTCATGCCCATGCGTGCGGCCAGGTCGGCCAGGTTGCCGCAGGTTTGCGGGTCGTCCGGGATGAAGCTGGCGTCGAGGCCGATGCATTCCTGCAGCACGCCGAGCGCGCGGCGCGATTCGCCCTGGGCGATCAGTGCGGCAATCCAGATCTGGCCATGGATCAGCAAGTCGTCGCGCAGGCCCTGCCGGTGCAGCAGCTCGCGGTAGAACTGGTGCACGGCAGGTGGCGCAGCGCGTTCACGCAGGCGACCGGCGAGTTGCCGCAGGGCAGCCATCGGATCATCCGTGGCTTGCTGGCGTGCCGCTTCGATCAACCCCTCGTCCGCGCCCTGCCCGGAGGCCTTGGCCAGCTCCGGCGCTTCGGGGACCATGCCGAATCGTTCATGGCGCTGGTGGATCATCGCGCCCATGAGATGGAAGGCGAGCACGATCAGGTAGGTGTAGGCGAACGCGAACAGCGGCAGGGCGAGCAGTCGCGGCAGGCGCGCGGTGATTACCGAGGCGACCACGATGAGAATGCCAAGCAGCAGGTTGATCGCCACCGGAATCAGATAGGCGGTACCGAAGGCACCCATGACACGCAGCCAGTTGAGCGGGTTGATGGCCAGCGCGAGGTTGCCGTCGAAGGCCAGCGACATGTCGATCGCCGGCAACACCAGGGCTGCCAGGATCAGCACCGGCCACAGCAGGCGCGGAAAGAACACGATGGAAACCACGCACGAGGCGACCACCAGCAGATGAATCGCGGTGAGTCCCCAGGCGCTGGCGTCGTTGCCGTCACTGCCCACTTCCGGCGGGTCGGCGTAACCGTTGGCGGTGTGCTGCATGCAATCCGCGGCATAGCGCCAGGTGGCGGCCCAGACCAGCACGCTGGCCAGCGCACCGAAGTAGCCGGGCAGCAGACCGACGTAGTGAGCCAGCGCCAGCACCGCGCAGGTGGCCAGCGCGGCGCCGCGCAGCGGATAGCCGAAGCCGTCCCGCAGGCGCTGCGCGAACGGCGTATCGGCGGCGACGATTTCGACGCGCGGCATCAGGGCAAGCCCTCACTCAGCGCTTGCCGCCGAAGATGCCGCCCAGCACGCCGCGCAGGATCTGTCGGCCGAGCTGGCTGCCCGCGGTGCGCACCATCTGCTTGCCCATCGTCTCGATCATGCCCTGGCGGCGCTTGGTGCCGAACAGGGCGTCATGCACGGCGCCGCCCCAGCCGCCGTCCGCTTCCTTCGCCGAGCCATTGGCCGGTGCGTCGGCCGCCACGGTGGCGGCATTGGCTGCCTTGTCCTCGGCGCGCTTGGCCAGCATCTCGGCGGCCGATTCGCGATTGACCGTGGTGTCGTATTTCGCGCCCACCGGCGAGCGCTGGCGGATGGTGACGCGCTCGGCCTCGGTGATCGCGCCGATGCGGCAGCATGGCGTGGTCACCAGCACCTGCTCCACCGGCGAGGGCACGCCGCCGTTGCCGAGGGTGGAGGCCAGCGCCTCGCCGACGGCCAGCTTGGTGATCGCCTCGGTCACGTCGAGTTTCGGGTTGGCGACGAAGGTTTCGGCCGCGGCCTTGACCGCCTTCTGGTCGCGCGGGGTGAACGCGCGCAATGCGTGCTGGATGCGGTTGCCGAGCTGGCCCAGGATCACGCCGGGCACGTCGTCGGGGTTCTGCGAGCAGAAGTACACGCCGACGCCCTTGGAGCGGATCAGCCGCACCACCTGTTCCACGCGTTGCAGCAGCGCCGGCGAGGCGTCATCGAACAACAGGTGCGCCTCGTCGAAGAAGAACACCATCTTCGGCTGGTCGAGGTCGCCCACTTCGGGCAGTTGCTCGAACAGCTCGGACAGCAGCCACAGCAGGAAGGTGGAGTACAGCCGCGGCTTCAGGATCAGCTGGTCGGCGGCCAGCACGTTGATGATGCCGCGCCCGCTCATGTCCTGACGCATCAGGTCGGCCAGTTCCAGTGCCGGCTCGCCGAAGAACTGGTCGGCGCCGTCGCTTTCCAGTTTCAGCAACGCGCGCTGGATCGCCGCGATGCTGGTCGTGCTGATCAGGCCGTACTGGGTGGACAGCGCCTTGGCGTTCTCGGCGGCGTAGGTGAGCAGGGCGCGCAGGTCGGCCAGGTCCAGCAGCAGCCAGCCCTGGTCGTCGGCGGCCTTGAACACCACCTCGAGCACACCTTCCTGGGTGTCGTTCAATTCCAGCACGCGGCCGAGCAGGGTCGGACCCATTTCGCTGACGGTGGCGCGCACCGGATGGCCGAGCTTGCCGTAGATGTCCCAGAACACCACCGGATTGGCCTGCGCTCTCCAATCGGTGAGCTTGAGCTTCTCCAGGCGCGCCTTGAGTTTGTCGCCCGGCTCGCCGGCAGCCATCGCCAGCCCGGCCAGATCGCCCTTGGCGTCGGCCAGGAAGCACGGCACGCCCAGCCGCGAGAAGCCTTCGGCCAGCACCATCAGCGACACGGATTTGCCGGTGCCGGTGGCGCCGGCGATCATGCCGTGGCGGTTGCCGTAATGAGGGTCCAGGTTGACGCTGATGCTGTCGTTGCGGCCGATCAGGATGTCTGTCATGGCGGTCCTTCCGCTGGCGGTGACGCGATTGTAGCCAACCCGGTGCGCGGCTCGCGGTTGTGCCATCGAGCGTTGAGTCCGGCTGCGCGGCCGGCTATGGTGAATGCTTTTTGCAGGTGAAGTTCTTCATGTCGTTGCCTCCCGTGTTTCGCCCGCGGCGCCTCGCGCCGCTCGTGCTCGTTTGCGCCTTGCTGGGCGCCTGCGCCAGCGGTGGCGGCGACAGGGTGTCGGCGCCGGCCGATGTGCTGTACGGCCAGTTGAAGCAGGCCAGCAAGGGCTACGAGACGGCCTTGCGGCAGGCACGCGAGGGCGATGCGGAGGCATCGGAGCTGAGCCTGCGCCAATCGCTCGACTTGCTGAAGCAGGCCTCGGCGAAATGCGCCACGACGTCTGGCTGCGATCCGCAGCGCTTCTTTTCCGTGTTCGATCGCCTGCTGCGCCTGAAGGACGGCGATTTCGACGACGTCCCGGATCTGTCCGGCGATGTCGATTCCTCGCAGGCGGCGCTGGTCACCGGCCATGCCGGCGCGGCCAGCCTGCCGCAGGCACAGCGCAGCGTGACCCTGCTGCACGGGCAGAAGCTGTCGCAGCTGATCGCGATGAACGGGCCGGTGAAGGCGGCGCTGGAGATGTGGCTGACCCAGCGTCGGCCGTACCTGATGGACGCCTGGGTCAATTACCAGTACCTGCGCCACGAAATGTGGCCGGCCTACCAGAAGGCCGACCTGCCCGAGGCGTTGCTGTTCGGCATGGTGGCCCAGGAATCCGGCGGCAAGGTACACGCGGTGTCGCGCTCCGGCGCTTCCGGCCCGCTGCAGTTCATGTATGCCACCGGCATGCGTTTCGGCCTGGGCGTGGACAACGGTTTCGACATGCGTTTCGACCCGGCCGCGTCGGCGCGGGCCAATGCCGAATACCTCAACGAGCAGCTGCGCATCTTCAACAACAACCTGGAGCTGGTCATCGGGGCCTACAACGGCGGCGAGGGCCGCATGCGCCGCGCGGTGGGCGACGACCCGTCGGTGAGCTTCTACGATCCGCGCATCTACGACCAGATGTCGCCCGAGACGCGCGACTACGTACCTGCGGTGCTGGCGGCGGCATGGCTGTTCCTGCACCCGGACAGCTACAACCTGCGTTTCCCGAAGATCGACGGCGCCCCCGGCAGCATCACGCTCAAGCGCGCCGCGTCGCTGGATGAACTCACCGTCTGCCTGGGCTCGGCCGACGGCATGGAGGAGGGCTGGTTCCGCACCCTGCGCAATCTCAATCCGCGACTCGACCCCGACGCCACCCAGCCGGTCGGCAGCACGTTGCAGGTGCCCAAGCCACTGGAGCGTGCCTATGCCGCCCGTTGCGTCGATGGTCCGTGGCCAATCCTCGCGGCGGACCTGCACCGGGCGACGGTGCCGGTGGTGCCCGACCCGGCGCCGGCGAAAGCGGCTGCGCAGAGAACGACGACGTATCGCGTACGCCGCGGCGACACCCTGATCAGCATCGTGCGCAAGCTGCATTGCTCCAGCGTGCAGGAGATTTCCGAGATGAACGATCTCAAGCACCACCGCATCCGGGTGGGCCAGCATCTGACGGTGCCGGTTTGCCGTTGAAGCGGTGGCCGAGCGTCGCGCGATCAGGCGACGGCGCTTTCCTGCATCCAGCTTTCCACGGTGTCGTCGCGCGTGCTGCCGTGGATTTCCTTCAGCTCGCGCAGCAACTGCAGCAACTGCCGATGCTGGGCCTGCAAGGTGGGCTGAGTGGCGGCCTTGGTCTCGTGATAGGCCACCGCCAGCCACAGCGCCATGCCGCGCAGCGCGACCTCGGCGTTGTTCGAACGCGCACGCTCGTAGCCCAGGTCGGTGCCTTGTCCCCACGGCAGGTAACGCGATTCCGGCGTGGTCCCGTACAGGTGCGGGAAATCGCAGCGCGAGGCCTGGCCGATTTCGCGCAGGGCAAGCATGCTCAGCCGATCGCGGCTGCGCTTGGGCAGGGCCCGGATGCAGCGTTCGACATCGCGGAACTGGCGGCCAAGCTGACGCGAACGCACCACCGCGAAGAATGGAGTGAGTATCTGCATGATTCCCCTCGGCACAGGTTCGGACCGGCGTGTCGGCTGGTCCGTTGCGAGGAGGTTAACCGGCCGCTCCCGGAATTTGCGCGCATAGCGTCACAAAATGACGCGTGGCGTCAGTTTGCGGGGGCGTGACCGCCTGTCGGCCTGAGCTGTCCGATCCGCTGACCCACGCGAACGTGTTGTTGCGATGGCAGCGGATCGACCGTCGCGTCGCCGGGCGGCAGCAGCACGATCACGGTCGAGCCCATGTTGAAGCGAGCCATCTCGGCGAAGCGTTCCAGCGTGATGTTCTGCCCGGCAAACGATTTGCGGCGGATCGAGGAGGCGTACGGCGGGATGACCAGGCCGTCCCACACCGTGGCCACCGACGAGACCAGGATCGCGCCAACCATCACCACCACGAATGGACCATGTTCGCCGTCGAAATGGCAGACCAGCCGCTCGTTGCGCGCAAACAGTCGCGGAATCGCCTCCACCGCGAATGGCGCCACGCTGAAAATGCGCCCCGGCACATGCACGGTTTCGCGCAAGGTCCCCTTCATCGGCATGTGCACCCGATGGTAGTCGCGCGGCGACAGGTAGACCGTCACGAAGCTGCCGTTGCGATACGGCGCGGCGGCGGCTTCGTCGCCGCCGAGCAGCTCGGCGGCGGTGTAATCCTGCCCCTTGGCCTGGAAAATCCGCCCCTCGACGATGACTCCGGCCTGGCTGATGCGCCCGTCGGCAGGCGAGAGCAGGGTGGCCGGATCGGCATCTGCCTGGCGCGCGCCGGGTTTCAGCTTGCGCGTGAAGAACGCATTGAAATGCTGGTAGGCCAGCGGATCGGACTGCACGGCCTCGGCCATGTCCACGTCGTAATTGCGCACGATGGTGGCAATCAGCCAGTTCTTCCACGGCGCGAAGGTCCAGCGCGTGGCCCAGTAGACCAGCCGCGACAGGAAGCGGTGCGGAAGGAGGTATTGGAGGATTACGTTGAAAGTCATCCGGCCAGTATACGGGGCCCGCGCTTATAATCAGCGGCCTTTTGCCGTGCCGTGGGCCGCCCGTGACCGCCGAACTCGCCACCATCATCGACTTCATCCGTTACGGCGCCAGCCGCTTCTCGGCGGCCGGGCTGACTTTCGGGCACAGCCATGACAACCCGATCGACGAGGCCACGCATCTCGTGCTGGCCAGCCTGCACTTGCCGCCGGACATTCCGCCGGCCTACGGCGCCGGCCGGTTGACCACGGCCGAACGTGCGAACGTGCTGGCGCTGATCGAGCGCCGCGTGAACGAGCGCCTGCCGGTGGCCTACCTGGTCGGCGAGACCTGGTTCGCCGGGCTGAAGTTCAAGAGCGACCGCCGCGCACTGGTGCCGCGCTCGCCGATTGCCGAGCTGATCGAGACGGGCTTCGCGCCGTGGCTGGACGAGCGCCCGGTCGAACGTGCGCTGGACCTGTGCACCGGCTCGGGCTGCATCGGCATCGCCATGGCCGAATACAACCCGGACTGGCGGGTCGATCTCGTCGACGTCAGCGACGACGCTCTGGCGCTGGCGCGCGAGAACATCGCGTTCCAGCACGTCGAGGATCGCGTCGAGGCGATCCGCTCCGACCTGTTCGCCGGCGTGGCCGGGCGCAAGTACGACCTGATCGTCTCCAACCCGCCGTACGTCACCGAGGACGAATACGCCGCGCTGCCCGGCGAGTACGCGCACGAGCCGAAGCTCGGCCTGACTTCCGGCGTGGATGGCCTGGACCTGTGCCTGCGCATGCTGGACGAAGCGGCCGACCATCTCACCGACGATGGCCTGCTGATCGTCGAGGTGGGCGAGAGCGAACACGCGCTGGCCGCGGTGCTGCCGGAAGTGCCGTTCGTGTGGATCGAGTTCAAGGTCGGCCCGATGGGCGTGTTTGCGCTGGAGCGGCGCGACCTCATCGAGCATGCGACGGCGATCCACGCGGCCGCCGCCGCGCGCCGCCCGGGCTGAACCATGGAATTGATCACGGCGCGGTTGCGGATCGACCCGTTGCGCCCTGACGATGCCGCCGCGCTGTTCGCCGTGCGCGGCGACCCCGCGGTGGCCCGTTACCAGGGCTGGCGCCCGGCTGACCTGGCGGCCGCGGCTGCGTTCATCGAGCGGCAATCGCCGGCAGCAATCCCGGTCGGCTGGGTCCAGCGTGCGATCCGTCGGCGCGAGGACGGCCGCCTGATCGGCGACCTCGGTGTGAACCTGCCGGAGGATGCGAAGGACTCGGTCGAGTTCGGCATCAGCCTGCTGCCGGCGGAGCAGGGCCGCGGCTATGCCGGCGAGGCGCTGCGCGCCCTGTTCGACCAGGTGTTCGGCCCGCTCGGCCGCCACCGCATCCACGCCTCGGTCGACCCGCGCAACCTGGCCTGCCTGGCGCTGCTGCGTTCGCTGGGCATGCGCCAGGAGGCGCATCACCGCGAGAGCCTGTGGCTGCATGGCGAGTGGGTGGACGACATGGTCTTCGCGATGCTGTCCCGCGAGTGGGCGGCGGTGCCGCGGTAGGAGCCGCCTCGCGGCCGCGGTACGAAGCCGGGCCGGGCAGAAGGGATTCGTCAGCGGGTGGGTTCCGACAATCGGGGGTGGTGCCGCTATGCTTGGAGCTTTGGCCCCGGTCGCGCCATGTCCAGCAATTCTTTCGGCAAGCTGTTCACCGTCACCACCTTCGGCGAAAGCCACGGGCCGGCGATCGGCTGCGTGATCGACGGCTGCCCGCCGGGGCTGGCGATCGCGGCGGAGGAGTTCCGCTACGACCTCGAACGCCGCGCCACCGGCCGCAGCCGCTACACCTCGCAGCGGCACGAAGCGGACGAGGTGGAGATCCTCTCCGGCGTCTACCAGGGCCTGACCACCGGCACGCCGGTCGCGCTGCTGATCCGCAACACCGACCAGCGCAGCAAGGATTACGGCGAGATCGAGCAGACTTTCCGCCCCGGCCACGCCGACTATACCTACTGGCAGAAATACGGCATCCGCGACCCGCGCGGCGGCGGGCGTTCATCGGCGCGCGAGACCACCATGCGCGTGGCTGCGGCGGTGGTCGCCAAGAAGTGGCTGGCCGAACATCACGGCGTGCGCGTGCGCGGCTACCTGGCGCAGATCGGCGACATCGTGCCGGATGCGTTCGACTGGGAGGCGGTGGAACGGAATCCGTTCTTCTGGCCCGATGCAACCCAAGTGCCGGTGCTTGAGGATTACATCAACACGCTGCGCAAGTCCGGCGACTCGGTCGGCGCGCGCGTCAACGTGGTCGCCGACGGCGTGCCGCCGGGCTGGGGCGAGCCGATCTACGGCAAGCTGGACGGCGACCTGGCCAGTGCGCTGATGTCGATCAACGCCGTCAAGGGTGTGGAGATCGGCGACGGCTTCGCCGCCGTTTCCCAGCGCGGCAGCGGACACCGCGACGAAATGCGTTTGGACGGCTTTACGTCCAATCATGCCGGCGGTATCCTCGGCGGCATCAGCAGCGGCCAGCCGGTCACCGCTTCCATCGCGTTGAAGCCCACGTCCAGCATCCTGATTCCCGGCCACAGCGTGAACCTGGCCGGCGAGCCGGTGGACGTGGTCACCAAGGGGCGGCACGACCCCTGCGTCGGCATCCGCGCCACGCCCATCGCCGAAGCGATGATGGCGCTGGTGCTGATGGACCACGCCTTGCGCCATCGGGCGCAATGCGGCGACGTGGGGCCGGTGGCGCCACGCATCGCCTGAGGCCCAACCACCGCCACCGGAACCCGTTCGATGACCGACAAGCCGCGTGTCTGGGTGTCCCGCCCCACCTTCCCCGGCGTCATTGCCCGGCTGGAGCCGCATTTCGAGGTGACTGTCGAGGACACCGAACGCAAGCTCGGTCCATCCGAACTGGCCGCCCGCCTGGCGGGGCAGGACGCCGTGATCGTGGGCCTCAAGGATCGCATCGGCGCGGCCGAGGTGGGCGCCGCCGAGCGCCTGCGCATCGTGGCCAACCTGGCGGTGGGCTACGACAACATCGACGTCGATGCGATGAGCGCCGCCGGCATCGCGGTGTCCAACACCGCCGACGTGCTCAACGAGAGCGTGGCGGACTACGCCTGGGCGTTGCTGCTGGGCGCGGCCCGGCGCATGACCGCGGCCGAGCGCTGGCTGCGCGCCGGCCACTGGCACGCCACCGAGTTCAAGGCCTGGCTGGGCACCGACGTGCGCGGGCGCACCCTGGGCATCCTCGGCATGGGCCGCATCGGCCAGGCGATCGCGCATCGCGCCGTCGGCTTCGGCATGCCGGTGATCTATCACAATCGCTCGCCGCTGCCCGAGGAGGTCGAGCGCGCCTGCCGTGCGCGTCACGTCGACAAGGCGCAGTTGCTGGGCGAGTCCGATTTCCTGGTGCTGGCCTTGCCGCTGACCCCGCGTACCCGGCATGCCATCGGCGCGGCCGAGCTGGCCCTGATGAAGCCGACCGCGATGCTGATCAACATCGCCCGCGGCGGCATCGTCGACGACGCGGCGCTGGCCGCGGCCTTGCGCGACCGCCGTCTGGCCGGCGCGGCGCTGGACGTGTTCGAGGGCGAACCGAAACTGCATCCGGCGCTGCTCACGCTCGACAACGTGGTGCTCAGCCCGCATATCGCCAGCGCCACGACCGAAACCCGCCGCGCGATGACCTCGTTGGCGGTGGACAATGTGCTGGCGATGTTCGGCCATGGTCCGCATGCCGGGCGGCCGCCCAACATTCTCAATCCGAACGTGCTGTGAGCGGCACGCCTCTTCCTTCAGAGCAGACCCACCCATGAGTCAGAAGAGCAGTTACAAGGTCGCCATGGTCGGCGCCACCGGTGCCGTCGGCGAAACCCTGCTGGCGATCCTCGCCGAGCGCGAGTTCCCGGTCAGCGAACTGGTGCCGCTGGCCAGCGAGCGTTCCGCCGGCGAGCGGATCACCTTCGGCGGCAAGCAGGTCACGGTGCAGTTGCTGGACAGTTACGACTTCGCCGGTGTCGACATCGCGTTCTTCTCCGCCGGCGGCTCGGTCAGCCGCGAGCACGCGCCGCGTGCGGCGGCGGCCGGTGCGGTGGTGATCGACAACACCTCCGAGTTCCGCTACCAGGACGATATCCCGCTGGTGGTCAGCGAGGTCAACCCGCACGCGATCGCCCAGTACACCAATCGCGGCATCATCGCGAATCCGAACTGCTCGACCATGCAGATGCTGGTGGCGCTGGCGCCGATCCACCGCGCGGTGCAGATCGAGCGGATCAACGTGGCCACCTACCAGTCCGTCTCCGGCGCCGGCCGCAGCGGCATGGAGACGCTGGGGCGGGAGACCGCGGCGCTGCTGAACTTCCAAAGCGTGGAACCGGGCAAGAAATTCCCGGTGCAGATCGCGTTCAATGTGATCCCGCAGATCGACGATTTCCAGCCGAACGGCTACACCAAGGAAGAGATGAAGCTGGTGTGGGAGACCCGCAAGATCCTGGAAGACGAGTCGATCCAGGTGAACCCGACCGCGGTGCGCGTGCCGGTGTTCTATGGCCATTCCGAGGCAGTGCATATCGAGACCAGCGACAAGATCACCGTGGACGAGGCCCGCGAACTGCTGCGCCAGGCGCCGGGCGTGGTGCTGATGGACGAGCGCAAGCCTGCCGGCTATCCCACGCCGGTGGCGCAGGCCGCGGGCACCGACGGTGTGTTCGTCGGACGCATCCGCGAGGACATCTCGCACGAGCGCGGGCTGGACCTGTGGGTCGTCTCGGACAACATCCGCAAGGGCGCGGCGTTGAATGCGGTACAGATTGCCGAATTGCTGATCGAGGATTTTCTCTGACCATGCGTGTCCTGCTGTCTCTAGCTGCCGTCGCCATCCTGCTCGCCGCGCCGGCCTGCGCCGCGCCGCCGGCCGGCACGCCCCAGGACAGCTCGACTGCCGCGCCGGCGCTGCCGGCCGTACGGCAGCGAATGCGGCACAATCAGGTCGAGGTAAAGCGCCTGCAGCAAGAAGTGGCGCGCCAGGAGTCGGCCAGCCAGCGTGCCAGCCGCCGCCTGGCGCAGCAGGATGCGCAGATCGCCGAGTTGCGCCGCCAGTTGTCGCAAGTGCAGGCCGTGGTGCCTGATGACCACCCGTGACGGGGTGTCCGGGGCAAGAACCGGCAGCAGCAATGTGTCGCAAGTATTCGCCGCAGCTATTGTTGATTGCCCGTCTTGTAACTAAAGTGGCGGCACGGTGACGCGGCCGCCGCCCTGCTGGCGGCATCTTCTCAACAAGAAAGCGTCAGGGATTGCTCGGGGGATCATGCATGAATCGTTCGTTGAAGTTGTCGATGCTGGTAGCGCTGGCGCTGGGGAGCAGCCAGCTCCTGGCCGTGGACATGGGCCAGGTCCAGGTCAAATCGGCATTGGGGCAGCCGCTGCTGGCGGAGATCCCGTTGCACCCGGCCAGTCCGGCCGAGTTGCAGGGTCTCAAGGTGAAACTGGCTTCCAGCGAGCAGTTTGCCCGGGCCGGCATCGTTGGCGGGCGCACCGACATTCCGCTGCATTTCAGCGTTGCCACCGGTGCGCGCCCGGTGATCCGCATCACCAGCAGCGAGCCGGTGAACGATCCCTATCTCGACCTCCTCATTGAGGTGGACGGCAAGGACGGGCCGAGCGTGCGCGAGTACGCGATCCTGCTCGATCCGCCCGGCACGCATTCGACGGCGGCGGCAGTGAACCCGCCGGCGCCCACGGCACCGGCGCGCCAGGCCAGCCCGCCCCCCCGTCCGGCGCAGAGCGCGCCCGCGGCCACGCCGCAACCGGCAGCCGTCACCCGTGCGCCGGCCGCCGTCGCAGCAGCCGTCGAGAACGGCCGCGTCGCGGTCCAGAGCGGGCAGACGCTGTCGGGGATCGCCCGCAACGTGGCGCCGGCCGGCGTCGACGTGCGCCAGATGATGCTGGCCCTGCAGCAGGCCAATCCCGACGCCTTCTACCGCGACAACATCAATGCGCTCAAGAGCGGCGTGGTGTTGCGCGTGCCCAGCGCATCCGAAGCGCAGGCCATGACCCTGGCCGCGGCGGCTGCCGAGGTGAGCCGGCAAAACAGCGACTGGCGCGCCGGCACCCCGGTCAATCCCGCGATGGTGGCCGATGCGGCAACGCGCGCTTCCTCTTCGGGCTCGCCCACCACCGGCGCGACCGGCAACGAAGACCGGCTGGCGCTGGTGCCTCCACAGGCCGGCACCACCGGCGGCGGGCAGCCATCCGGCAAGACCGACCAGTCCTCTGCCAATTTGCGCGAGGAATTGCTGCGCTCGCGCGAAAGCTTGGCCAGCCTGCAGCAGCAAAGCGGCGACCTGAAGGCGCGGCTGAAAGACCTCGCCGACATCAATGCCAAGAACGAACACCTGCTGTCGTTGAAGGACAGCGAGATCGCCGAGTTGCAGGCCAAGCTGGCCGCGGCACGCAAAGGCGCTGCTGCGCCGGTGACCGCCCCGGCGGCCGCGGGCACGGTAGCGGAACCGGCTGCGATCGAGCCGGCGGTGGCCAGCGCCGGCTCCAGCGCCGAAGCCAGCGAGGGCCTGGCGGCCTCGGCCTCCTCCGGCGTTGCAACCCCGGTATCGGTGGCGACGGCAGGCACTGCGCTCGCGCCGCCCGGCTCGGCTTCGCTGGCCACTGCCAGTACGGCGATGGCCACGCCGGCACCGGCTGCCGCGGCGACTGTCGCGGCCAAGCCGGTGTCCGCACCCGCGCCTGCCCCGGCACGCGTGGTCGAACAGCCCTGGTACATGCAGACCTGGGCCTGGGCCGCTGCGGCCGGCGCGATCATTGTCTTGATCCTGCTCGCCGTCCTCGGTCGTCGCCGCAAGCCTGCGGCGGTCGCCAAGGCGGGTTCTTCCCTGGCCGATCGTTTCGGCGCCGCGCCGCCGGCGGGCGAGGGTGACGACGACCTGCTGGCCGATGGCGATACCGACCAGGAGCAACTGCTCGACCAGCTGGCCGAGCATCCGGACGACATCTACCTGCATCTCGAACTGGTCACGCTGTATTACTCGCGCCGCGACGTGGAGCGGTTCGAAGCCGCGGCCGAGGCGATGCATGCCCACATCACCGACCCGGAACAGGACGAGTGGCAGGACGTGGTGCACATGGGCGAGGATCTCGCGCCGGGGCATCCGTTGTTCGATCATCATGTGGAGCCTGCCGACGTCGAGTCCGAGGCCGCGCAGGCGTTCGACATCGACGACTACGCCGACGACAGCGACGCGCCCACCGTGGTCTCCCCGCTGCCCCCGGCGCTGCCGACCGGCACGAAGAAAGTCACCGAGTACAGTTTCGATTTCGACCTGACCCAGCCCGCGACCGGTGGTTCGCGCCCGTCGTCGCCGGCGGCCGCGGACGACATTACCGTGGTCAAGCCGCAGGCCCAGCCGGAGGCTTCCTGGGATGCGCCGGGAGCCGGCGCGCCCGCCGCGGAGTCGACCGAGTTCAGCGACGACCCGGTCGATACCAAGCTCGACCTGGCGCGCGCCTATCTCGACATGGGCGATGCCGATGGTGCCCGCGCGATGTTGGGGGAAGTACTCAAGGAAGGCAGCCAGATGCAGCGCGACGTGGCACGCAAGCTGCTCGACGGTCTGGGCTGACGGCGCACCGCTGACGGGACGGAACCGGGCCGGCCTTGCCGGCCCGATTTCTTTTCGGCGGGCGTGACGTGGGTGCCTGCCTGCTAATCTTCCACGCTTCCTTCCGGATCTGCGGCATCCATGCGCATCGCCCTCGGCATCGAGTATGACGGCACCGACTTCTTCGGTTGGCAACGCCTGACCGAAGGGCCGAGCGTGCAGGGCGCGGTGGAGGAGGCCTTGTCGAAAGTGGCGGCCCATCCGGTGCTGGTCAGTTGCGCAGGGCGCACCGACGCGGGCGTCCACGGCCGCTGCCAGGTGGTGCATTTCGATACCGATGCACGCCGCGGATTGCGCGGCTGGGTGCTGGGTGCATGCGCGAACTTGCCGGCCAGCGTGGCCGTGTTGTGGGCGAAGCCGGTACCGGACGGCTTCCATGCGCGCTTCTCCGCACGCAGCCGTCGTTATTGCTACCACATCCTCAATCGGCCGGTGCGCGCCGCGCTGGATGCGCGCCATGTCACCTGGGAGCGGCTGCCGCTGGACGAACAGCGCATGCACGAAGCCGCGCAATCCTTGCTGGGCGAGCACGATTTCAGCGCGTTCCGGGCGCTATCGTGCCAGGCGCCGCATCCGCGACGCTCGGTGCTGGATGTCGGCGTACGCCGCGAGGGCGAACACGTCTTGCTGGAGATCGAGGCCAATGCCTTTCTGCACCACATGGTGCGCAACATCGTGGGCTCGCTGCTGCTGGTCGGTCGCGGCGAGCGGCCGTTGGAATGGATGGCCGAACTGCTCGCCGGCCGCGACCGTCAGGTGGCCGGGCCCACGGCGCCGGCCTCGGGGCTGACCTTCATCGGCCCGCGCTACGAGGCACACTGGGGCTTGCCCGCCGAGGTCTGCCTGACGGGAGCCGACCAGTGACCCGCATCAAATGCTGTGGCATGACCCGCGTCGAGGATGCGCTGCTTGCCGCACGACTCGGCGCCGATGCGGTCGGTCTGGTATTCACCGCGCGCAGCAAGCGACAGGTGACCCTGGCGCGTGCGTGCGACATCGTTGCGGCACTGCCGCCATTCGTCGCCACGGTCGCCCTGTTCATGGACGATGCGGCGGCGCTGGTGCAGCAGGTGATCGATGAGGCCGCTCCCGCGCTGCTGCAGTTCCATGGCAACGAGGGCGACGAATGGTGCGCGCAGTTTGGCCGTCCATTCGTCAAGGCAATCGCGATGGGCGAGGGCGCTGCCGCGTTGCCGCGCCTGCGCGACTACCCGCACGCGGCCGGTCTGTTGCTGGACGGCCATGCGCCTGGCGAGGCGGGCGGCAGCGGCAAGGCGTTCGACTGGTCGTTGCTGCCCGGCAATCTGGCGCAGCCGCTGATCCTGGCCGGTGGCCTGCACGCCGGCAACGTGGGCGTTGCCGTGCGCGCGGCACGTCCGTGGGCGGTGGATGTGGCCAGCGGGGTGGAATCGGCACCGGGGATCAAGGATGCGGCGCGGCTCGAAGCCTTCATCCGCGCGGTGCGTGCGGCCGACCTGGAGCAGCCGGCATGCCGGGAGTGATCGAGGAATATCGTGGTCCCGAGCAGGCGCTCGAACTTGCGGGTCTGGTGGATCGTGCACGCCCGCTGGTCATCCGCGGCCTGTGCCGCGACTGGCCGATGGTGGCTTGGTCGCGGCAATCGGACACGGCGTTTGCGCAAGGCCTGGCGAAGCTGGACAACGGCAGCGAGGTCGATGCGCTGCTGATGCCGGCAGGCGAGGGTGGCGTGATCGGCTACAACGCGGATGTCGACGGCTTCAACTACGCGCATCACCGGATCTCGATCACCCGGGGCCTGCAGCGGCTGGCGGCCTGCAGCCGCCAGGACAACCCGCCGAGGCTGGCCATGCAGAGTGCGCTGATCGCCGACTGCCTGCCAGGTCTGCTGGACGACCATGCGATTCCCTTCATCGGGAAGGCGATCCAGCCGCGCATCTGGATCGGCAACCAGGTCACCACGCCGGCGCATTTCGACGAGTACCACAACATTGCCTGCGTGGCATGCGGGGTGCGGCGCTTCACCCTGTTCGCACCGGAGCAGGTGCGCAATCTCTACGTCGGCCCGCTGGATTTCGCGCCGACCGGCGCGGCCATCGGCATGGCACGGCTCGATCGTCCCGAGGATCCCCGCTATCCGCGCCTGAAGGATGCGCTGGCCGAGGCGCAGGTGGCCGAGCTGCATCCCGGCGACGCGATCTACATCCCGCCGATGTGGTGGCATCACGTCGAGTCGCTAAAGCAGATCAACGCGCTGGTGAACTACTGGTGGAAACCGGTGCCGGCTGGCGGCGAGGCGCCGGCCACGGCGCTGGGTTGCCTGATGCACTGCATCCTCGTGTTCCGCGCCTTGCCGCCGGCGGAGCGGGCGGCGTGGAAAGGCCTGCTGGATCACTACGTCTTCGGCGACGACGAGCCGGCCGCGCACATCCCCGCCGGGCGACGCGGGATACTCGGCGCGCTCACGCCGGAGCAACTGGCCGAGTTCCGGGAAACCATCCGGCGCTACCTGTGAGCTATCCGCTAAGATGACCGCTTGCCGCAGTGCGGCATGCCCATCCCCGAGTGACCACATGAGCAAGATTGCGGACTTCAACGCCTACCCCGATGCCCATGGCCGCTTCGGCGAGTATGGCGGCAGCTATGTCGCCGAGACGCTGATGGCGCCACTGGCCGAACTGACCGAAGCCTACCTGCGGCTGCGCAAGGATCCGGCCTTCATCGCCGAGCTCGACCGCGACCTCAAGCACTACGTCGGCCGGCCCAGCCCGATCTATCACGCCGAGCGGCTGTCCAAGCACGTCGGCGGCGCGCGCATCCTGTTCAAGCGCGAGGACCTGAACCACACCGGCGCGCACAAGATCAACAACACCGTGGGCCAGGCGCTGGTCGCGCGCAACATGGGCAAGACCCGCATCATCGCCGAGACCGGCGCCGGCCAGCACGGCGTGGCCAGCGCCACGGTGGCCGCGCGGCTGGGCCTGAAGTGCGTGGTCTACATGGGCGCGGTCGACATCGAGCGGCAGAAGATCAACGTCTACCGCATGAAGCTGCTCGGCGCCGAGGTGGTGCCGGTGACTTCCGGTTCGAAGACTTTGAAGGACGCGCTGAACGAGGCGATGCGCGACTGGGTCACCAACGTCGCCGACACCTTCTACATCATCGGCACGGTGGCCGGGCCGCATCCGTACCCGCTGATGGTGCGCGACTTCAACGCGATCGTGGGCCGCGAGGCGCGCGCGCAGATGCTGGAGGAATACGGCCGCCTGCCCGATGTGCTGACGGCCTGCGTCGGCGGCGGCTCCAACGCGATCGGCCTGTTCCATGCCTTCCTCAACGACGCTGACGTACGCATCGTCGGCGCCGAGGCGGCAGGCGAGGGCATCGCCACCGGCCATCATGCCGCCTCGCTGGCGGCCGGCCGTCCCGGCGTGCTGCACGGCAACCGCACCTACGTGCTGTGCGACGACAACGGTCAGATCACCGAGACGCATTCGGTCTCCGCCGGCCTCGACTATCCCGGCGTGGGGCCGGAGCACGCGTTCCTGAAAGATGCCGGCCGTGCCGAGTACGTCGGCATCACCGACGAGGAGGCACTGGAGGCATTCCACCTGCTGGCGCGCAGCGAGGGCATCCTGGCTGCGCTGGAATCCAGCCACGCGGTGGCGCAGGCGATCAAGCTGGCGCGCGAGTTGCCGCAGGACGGCATCGTGCTGTGCAACCTGTCCGGCCGCGGCGACAAGGATGTGCACACGATTGCCGCGCGCGAGGGCGTGAGCGTGTAGCGAGGAGTGAGTGGAGAGGAGTGAGAAGTGAGAGGAAGTCTCGCACTCCAGAACCGCTCAGACCCGCCCGAGCTTTCTTTCACTTCTCATTACTCACTCCTGTCTTATGAGCCGCATCGACACCCGCTTCGCCCAACTCAAGGCCGCCGGCCGCACCGGCCTGATCCCCTTCGTCACCGCGGGTGATCCGTCGCCGCAGCACATGGTGGCGATGATGCATGCGCTGGTGGAATCGGGAGCGGACCTGATCGAGCTGGGCGTGCCGTTTTCCGATCCGATGGCGGATGGCCCGGTGATCCAGCACGCCAGCGAGCGGGCGATCGCCAAGGGTGTAGGGCTCGCGCAGGTGCTGGGCTGGGTGCATGCCTTTCGCCAGCGCGATGCGGAAACCCCGATCGTGCTGATGGGCTACCTGAACCCGCTGGAGACCCACGGCTACGCGCGCTTCGCGCAGGAGGCGGTGGCGGCCGGGGTCGACGGCGTGCTGCTGGTCGATTGTCCGCTGGAGGAGTCGGCCGTGCTGCAGTCGCTGCGCGAGGCGGGGTTGCAGCAGATCCTGCTCGCCTCGCCCACCACCGCACCCGCGCGTATGGCGCAGTTGTGCCGTTCTGCGGAAGGCTTCCTGTATTATGTATCGTTCGCCGGCGTCACCGGGGCGGCGCAGTTGAGCGTCGACGAGATTGCCGAACGGGTTGCCGGAGTCAGGGCCCTCGCGGGTACGCCGGTGGCGGTGGGTTTCGGCATCCGCGATGCGGCCAGCGCCGCGGCAATCGGTGGTTTCGCTGACGCGGTCGTCATCGGCAGCGCGCTGGTCGAAAGCCTGGCGCCGGCCACGGACGCGGCGGACATCGCGGGTCGTGCGCGCAGTTTCCTGCAGCCGATTCGTGCAGCGCTGGATGCACGCTGAGGCGGTCGAGCTGGCCGCCTCGAACGTTTGAGGTATTGCGATGAACTGGCTGCAGAAGATCATGAACCCGCGTACCCGCACGCTCCCTTCGGGCGGCGGCAAGGGCTCGGTGCCCGAGGGCGTGTGGGAGAAGTGCGCCGGCTGCGGCACCGTGCTGTACCGGCCGGAGCTGGAGCGCAATCTGATGGTGTGCCCCAAGTGCGACCATCACCATTACATCAGTGCGCGGGCGCGGCTGGGCGCGCTGCTCGACGAGGGTTCCGGCCAGGAACTGTGGTCCGGCATGGAGCCGGCCGACCCGCTGAAGTTCCGCGATTCGAAAAAGTACCGCGACCGCATCATCGCCACCCAGAAGAAGCTGGGCGAGAAGGACGCCATGGTCGCGATGAGCGGCCGGCTGAAAGGTCGGCCGCTGATGGCGGTGGCGTTCGAGTTTGCCTACATGGGCGGCTCGATGGGCTCGGTGGTCGGCGAGAAGTTCACCCGCGCCGCCGAACGCGCGCTGGCCGACAAGAGTGCGCTGGTGTGCTTTTCCGCCACCGGCGGCGCGCGCATGCAGGAGGCGCTGTTCTCGCTGATGCAGATGGCCAAGACCTCGGCCGCGCTGGCGCGCATGCGCGACGCCGGGGTGCCGTACATCAGCGTGCTGACCAACCCGACCACCGGTGGCGTCTCCGCCAGCCTGGCGATGCTGGGCGACATCAACATCGGCGAGCCGAAGGCGCTGATCGGCTTCGCCGGTCCGCGCGTGATCGAGCAGACCGTGCGCGAGACCCTGCCGGAAGGTTTCCAGCGTTCGGAGTTCCTGCTCGACCATGGCGCGATCGACCTGATCGTCGACCGCCGCGAGATGCGCGACAAGCTGGCCGATCTGCTCGGCATCCTGACCCGGGCCGAGCGCGGGGCCTGAGTTCCGTTGCGCCAACGTCACCATGCACGATGCCGCCCACGGGCGGCATCGTCGTTTCCGGCCCGGTTTTTCCACAGCTTTTGTGCGCCGATGCTGTACAAGCCTGTGGACAACCGCGGCAGCCCCCTTTGTCGACAGTCACTTGCCATGCGTTGATGCTTTCTTGCGCAGCGGCGCGGCAGTTTTCCACAGCCGATGTGGAGCGCGCCGCGCAAAGCCTGTGGACAACATGGCTATCTGCCTGAACACAAAGGCCACGTCGACGGCGTGGGCAGAAGTTGCACGAAATCATGTCGACGTCGCCGCCGAGGCAACCGCAGCGGCACTCCCGTACACTGGCCCTTCCGTTCCGCTGGAGGCTCCGTGATGACACGCACCCTGTTTGCACTCGCCCTGACGGGTCTGGCCGCCGCCGCGATGGCGGCCACCGCTGCGCCCGCACTGCCGGCCACGGCCGCGCCCGCCGGCGCCAAGGCCTACATCATCTCGCCGGCCGACGGCGCCACCGTGGGCCAGGAGGTCACGGTGCGCTTCGGCCTGAAAGGCATGGGCGTGGCGCCAGCCGGCGTGACGAAGGAGCACACCGGTCACCACCACTTGCTGATCGACGTGAAGGAATTGCCCGTCGCCGGTCAGCCGATTCCCGCCGATGCGCAGCACGTCCACTTCGGCGGGGGGCAGACGCAGACCACGCTGAAGCTGGCCCCGGGTACGCACACCTTGCAGCTGGAGCTCGGCGACGCCAACCACGTGCCGTTCGAACCCGCGGTGGTGTCGAAGAAGATCACCATCCACGTGAAATAGGGCGCGGCCGGGAGCTGGGCGGGTGGCACGCGGCAGATCGGCTAAAATTGGCGGCTTCATCCTGACGCCGCCGATATTTCGATGACCGTACGCACCCGTTTTGCCCCCAGTCCCACCGGCTTCCTGCACATCGGCGGTGCGCGCACCGCGTTGTATTGCTGGCTGGAGGCGCGTCGTCGCGGCGGGCAGTTCATCCTGCGCATCGAGGATACCGATCGCGAACGTTCCACCGACGCGGCGGTGCAGGCAATCCTCGACGCCATGCACTGGCTCGGCCTGGATGCCGACGAGGGCCCGTTCTACCAGACCCGGCGACTCGACCGATACAAGCAGGTCGCCGACGAACTGGTCGCCGCCGGCAAGGCCTACTACGCCTACGAGAGCAAGGAAGAGATCGAGGCGATGCGCGAGGCGGCCATGAAGGCTGGCGAGAAGCCGCGCTACAACGGTTACTACCGCGATCGCAACGAGGCGTGCCGCGACGACCCCAACCGGGTGATCCGCTTCCGCAACCCGACCGAAGGCTCGGTGGTGTTCGAGGACAAGGTCAAGGGCCGCATCGAGATCGCCAACAGCGAGCTGGACGACCTGGTGATCTTCCGCTCCGACGGCTGGCCGACCTACAACTTCGCCGTGGTGGTGGACGACATCGACATGGGCGTCACCGAGGTGATCCGCGGCGACGACCACGTCAACAACACGCCGCGACAGATCAACATCTACCACGCGCTCGGTGCGCCGGTGCCGGAGTTCGCGCACCTGCCGATGATCCTGGACAAGGAGGGCAAGAAGCTGTCCAAGCGCACCAATGCGGTCAGCGTGATGGATTACCGCGAGCAGGGTTTCCTGCCCCATGCGATCCTCAACTACCTGGTGCGCCTGGGTTGGTCGCATGGCGACCAGGAGATCTTCTCGCGCGAGGAGATGATCGCGCTGTTCGACATCGCCGACGTCAACAAGGCCGCCTCGCGTTTCGACACCGAGAAGCTGGCGTGGCTGAACCAGCACTACCTGAAGACCGACGAGCCGCAGTCGTTTCTGGCCGAGTTCGAATGGCACTTGCAGCAAGCCGGCATCGACGTCGCGCAAGGTCCCGCACCGATCGAGGTCATCGTGGCGCTGCGCGAGCGCGTGCACACGTTGAAGGAAATGGCCGAGAGGGCGAAGATCTGGTACGGCCCGATCACCGCATGGGACGACAGGGCAGTGGCAAAACACCTCGGGCATGCCAGTGCGCCGGGTGTGCTCGGCGCGGCGAAAACGCTGCTGGCCGCGTGCGAGTGGAAGCCCGCGGCGATCCACCAGGTCATCGAGCAGGTGGCCGCAAAGCTGGAGCTCGGCATGGGCAAGGTGGCGCAGCCGTTGCGCGTGGCCATGACCGGCACCCAGGTCTCGCCCTCGATCGAGGACACGATCTATCTCACCGGGCGCGAGGAGGCGCTCCGCCGCATCGACGCCGCGATGGCCATGACTCATGCCTGAGTCGGCGGCCAGGCGCATTCCGCGCCGGTCTCGCCATGGATGAGCTGCTGGCCCGGGCCACCCAGGGCGTCGATCCCGACGCTCCCGGTGCGTTCTGGCACGTTTTCCTCAACCTGTTGAATATGGTGCCGTGGGCAGCCATGTTCTGGTGGAACCTGCTGTTCGTTGCCGTGGGCCTGCTGCTCGGCTGGTGGCGCAGGCGCGTGCTGGAAGCGGTCCTGTGGTCCTGGGTGCTGGGGCCGATAGGCTGGGTCGTGATCCTGTGCAAGCCCCGCGGCAAGCCACCCGTGAAACCCCCTGCGATACCGCGCTGAGCCCGCGGGCGGCGGATGTATGATCGAGGCGAGGTGAATGCTTTGAACCACGATGTTGCCGACAACGCGCACGCGCACCACCCGCACCACCACCATGACGCGAAGGGTTTCGTGCGTGCGGTGGAACATGCCAGCGAGGAGCGCGGCCTGCGCCTGACTCCGCTGCGCAAGGAAGTGCTGGAGCTGATCGCGGCATCCCGCAAGCCGGTCAAGGCCTATGACCTGCTCGACCAGCTGCGCGAGCAGCATGGCAACGCGGCCCCGCCCACGGTTTATCGTGCGCTCGATTTCCTGCTCGAGAACGGCTTCATCCACAAGCTGGAGTCGATCAATGCCTTCGTCTCCTGCCATCACCCGACCGAGGCGCATCAGGTGCCGTTCCTGATCTGCGACAACTGCTCCAGCGCGCAGGAGGTCTGCGACGAGCGGGTCGCGGAGTTGATCGAGGCGCAGGCCCGCGCGCTGGGTTTCCGGCCGCAGGCGCAGACGCTGGAAGTCCACGGCCTCTGCCGGACCTGCCGCAAAGCCTGAACGCCAAGTCATCACTGATGGCACAGCTGGTTGTTATAATGTAACATACTGGCCATATCCCCTTGGCCGCCTCGCGCGGCGATCGCAGGCAGGCAATGCATTCCGGGCAGGCAGGCACATCGCGTGGGTGGCAGAACGCCGATCGCATCGGTGCGATCGCCTCGTTCCTGTGCGCCATCCATTGTGCCTTGCTGCCCTTCGTGCTGGCCGCGCTGCCGCTGGTCGGCCTGGAGTTCCTGGCCGACCATCGTTTCGAGCGAGGTTTCGTGGCGTTTGCCTGCGTGCTCGCGGTGATCGCCCTGGTGCGGGGATTTCGGCGACATCAGCAGCCATTGCCGCTGTTGCTCGCCATCCCTGGGCTGGTCTTGCTGATTTCCGGCGTCACCTGGGCCGAAGGCGGACTGACCTCGGTGCACAGCGTGCTGGTCACCGCGGGTGGTCTGCTGCTGGCCACCGCGCACTTCGTCAATCTGCGCCGGGATCGCCGTGGCGAAATCCACGTGCATGGCCCGCAATGCGCGCACTGAGGCCGGTCAATGCCGGCCGCCGGCGGCCTATGGAGTTGTCCTCGGCACTGCTATGATGGACGGCCGTACATCCATCGAATCAAGGAGTTCCCCATGGGCAAGGGCGATCGCAAGACCCGCCGCGGCAAGATCTACCGCAGCAGCTATGGCAACACGCGTGCGCACGCGCTGGCCCCGGCCGTGGCCGGCGCCAAGCCGACGGTGACCAAGGCACCGGCGGCCCGCAAGGCGGCCCCGCGCAAGAAATCTGCCTGAGCCGACACGGCATTCCCGTGTTGCCATGAACCCCCGCTTCGGCGGGGGTTTTTGTTTTTCCGGGCATCGGGTGCGCGCGGGAAGGGGGATTTGCGGCGGCGCGTCATGGGTGTATGATTCGCACCACTATGTTAATGCATTAGTACATTATGAAGCGTCGATCGCTTGATCCCGAAACCCCCGTCGAGTCCGCCGAGTTGAGCCTGTACGAGGCGTTGCTGTCGCTGAAAAACGTCGAGGAAGTCGGCGCGTTTCTCAGCGACCTGTGCACGCCTGCGGAACTCGAGGTGCTGGTGGATCGCTGGCGGGTGGTTCCGTTCCTGCTCGAAGGCGTGTCGTACCGGGAGATCCACGAGCGCACCGCGGTCAGCATTACCACCATCGGGCGGGTGGCGCGCTATCTCAACCAGGGCAGCGGCGGCTATCTCGCGGCCGCGGCCCGCGCGGCGCGGCGGCAGGCGCAGGCGACAAGGAAGAGGGCATGAAGCCGCGCGATCGCCTGCGCATCGCGATGCAGAAGTCCGGACGGCTGACCGAGCCGGCGCTGGACCTGCTCAAGCGTTGCGGCCTCACCTTCCGGCAGAGCCGCGACAAGCTGTTCTGCTTCGGCGAGGGCGAGCCGGTCGACCTGCTGCTGGTGCGCGACGACGACATCCCCGGCCTGATCGCCCAGGGCGTGTGCGACGTCGGCATCGTCGGGCGCAATGTGCTGGGCGAGTTTCAGCTCGGCGCCGCACGCGACGGCGAAGCGCTGGCCGAACTGCGGCCGCTCGGCTTTGGCCGCTGCCGCCTGTCGATTGCCGTGCCGCAGGAACTGGACTATTCCGTACCGGGCGATCTGGCCGGTCGGCGTATCGCCACGTCATACCCCGGCCTGCTCGGCGAATGGCTGCGCGCACAACGCATCGACGCGGGCGTGGTGACTCTGGCCGGTTCGGTCGAGATCGCGCCGAAGCTCGGCACCGCTGATGCGATCTGCGATCTGGTCCAGAGCGGCGGCACCCTGGTGGCGAACCAGTTGCGCGAGACCGAGGTGCTGCTGGAGAGCGAAGCGGTGCTGGCCGGGCCGGTGACCCTGCCGGCGGACGAGCGCGGCGACATGCTGGAGTTGTTGCTGAAGCGGCTCGATGGCGTGATCCAGGTGCGCGAATCGCGGCTGCTGCTGCTGCAGACCTCGCGGCACTCGCTGGACGCGGTCACCCGACTGCTCCCCGGGGGGCCGCAACCGACGCTGCTGGCGGTGGCCGGCCAGACCGATCAGCTCATGCTGCAGGCGTTGTGTGCCGGCGAGGTGAGCTGGCGGCAACTGGAGGAAATCAAGAAGGCCGGCGCACGCGAAATGTTCGTGCTGCCGGTGGAGAAAATGTTGGCATGAAGAGCTGGCTGGCATGAAGATCCTGGACTGGAACGCCCTCGACGCAGCGGGTCGGCGCGAGGCGCTGGCGCGTCCGACGCAGTCGCGCGCAGACGACGTGCGTCATGGCGTCGGACGGATCATCGCGGCCGTGCGCAAGGATGGCGACACGGCGTTGCGGGAGTTGAGCGCGACTTACGACCGCTGCACGCTGGATGCACTCCAGGTCGATGAGGCCGAGTTTGCCGCTGCCGAGGCGGCGCTCGATCCCGCATTGAAGGGGGCCATTCGCGAGGCGGCGGCCCGCATCGAGTTGTTCCATCGCACCGCGGCACCGCAGCCAGTGGCGGTCGATACTGCGCCCGGCGTGCGGGTGGAGCGCATGCTGCGACCGATCGGCCGGGTCGGCCTGTACGTGCCGGCCGGCAGCGCGCCGTTGCCGTCGACCGCGCTGATGCTGGGCGTGCCGGCGCACATCGCCGGTTGCCGCGAAGTGGTGCTGTGCTCGCCGGCGCGCGCCGACGGCCGCTGCGATGAGGCGGTGCTGTATGCGGCGCGGCTCACCGGTGTGCACCGCGTGTTCAAGCTGGGCGGCGCGCAGGCGATCGCCGCCATGGCTTACGGCACGGCCAGCGTGCCGAAATGCGACAAGCTGTTCGGCCCCGGCAATGCCTGGGTCACCGAGGCGAAGCTGCAGGTGTCGTCCGATCCGGATGGCGCCGCGATCGACATGCCGGCCGGCCCGTCCGAAGTGCTGGTGATCGCCGATGCCGGCGCGAACCCGGTATTCGTCGCCGCCGACCTGCTGTCGCAGGCCGAGCACGGGCCGGATTCGCAGGTGATCCTGCTGAGTCCGTCTGCCGTTCTGCTGGATCGGGCGGCCGCCGAAGTCGAGCGCCAATGCGCCGAACTGCCGCGCGGCGCGATCGCCCGCCAGGCGCTGGCGCAGAGCCGGCTGATTGCGGTCGACTCGCTGGCACAGGCGGTCGAGGTAAGCAACCGCTATGCGCCCGAGCACCTGATCCTGCAGGTGGCCGCGCCGCGCACGCTGCTCGAGGGCGTAGAGAGTGCCGGCTCGGTTTTTCTCGGCCAGTGGGCGCCCGAATCGGTGGGCGACTATTGCAGCGGCAGTAACCACGTGCTGCCGACCTATGGCTACGCGCGCAGCTACAGCGGCGTGTCGGTGGCCAGCTACCAGAAGCAGATCAGCGTGCAGGAAGTCAGCGCGGACGGCCTGTGCCACATCGGCCCGTGTGCCGCCACGCTGGCGGCGGCGGAGCAACTGGAGGCGCATCGTCGCGCGGTAACCCTGCGGCTGGAGGCTCTGGCATGAGCGTGCTCGATCTGGCGCGGCCGGAGATCCGCGCGTTGCAGCCGTACTCCTCGGCGCGGATGGAGGCCAGCGGCGGCGAGGTCCTGCTCAATGCGAACGAGTCGGCGTGGGCGCCAGTCGGCGACGACGGCCTGGGCTGCAACCGCTATCCCGAGCCGCAGCCCGCCGCGCTGGTCGACGCGCTGGCGACGCTCTACGGCGTGCGACGCGAGCAGTTGCTGGTCGGCCGCGGCAGCGACGAGGCGATCGACCTGCTGGTGCGCGCGTTCTGCCGCGCCGGCCGCGACGCGATCCTGATCCAGCCGCCGACGTTCGGCATGTACGCGGTGTGCGCGCGGGTGCAGGACGCGGGCATCGTCGAGGTGCCGCTGGCGGCGGATGCCGCGCTGGACGTGGACGCGGTGCTGGCCGCGCTGACCCCGGCAGTGAAGCTGGTCTTCGTCTGCACGCCGAACAACCCCACCGGCCAGCCGGTGCCGCGCGCTGCGGTCGAGCGTCTGGCGCAGGCGCTGAGCGGTCGCGCGCTGCTGGTGGTGGATGAGGCCTATGTGGAATTCGCCGACGAAGGCAGTGTGGCCGACCTGATCGACCGTTACGACAACCTTGCCGTGCTGCGCACCCTGTCCAAGGCCTGGGCGCTGGCCGGCGTGCGTATCGGCAGCCTGCTGGCGAACGCCGACGTGATCGCGCTGCTGCGCCGGATCGTGGCGCCGTACCCGCTGCCGTTGCCGAGCGTGGACGCGGCGCTGCTGGCGCTGTCCGGCTGGGGGCGGGCGAATGCGCGCGAGCGGATCGGCATCGTGCGAGGAGAACGCGCGCGGATGCAGGCGGCGCTGCGCCGGCTGCCCGGCGTGCGCGCGGTGTTGCCGTCGCAGGCCAACTTCCTCGCCGTGCGTTTCGACGATGCCGAGGCCGTTTACCGACTCCTGCTCGCCGCCGGCATCGTGGTGCGCGACGTACGCCGCTACCCGAACCTCGGCGACGCGCTGCGCATCACCATCGGCACCCCGGCGGAGAATGATCGGGTGTTGGCCGCCCTGGCTTCGGCCCAAGGTATTGCTGGTGGAGCGGCTTTTCTGAAGAGTCCGGCCATGGATGGCCGGGATGTTGCCGAGGGATCGGCATGACTGCCCGCAAGATCCTCTTTCTCGATCGCGACGGCTGCCTGATCGAGGAGCCGGCCGACGAGCAGATCGACAGCTACGAGAAGCTGGCCCTGCTGCCCGGCGTGATCGCCGCGCTGCAACGCTTCGTCGCCGCCGGCTACGAGCTGGTGATGGTGAGCAACCAGGATGGCCTGGGTACCGACAGTTTTCCGGAGCCGCATTTCACCGGGCCGCACGAACTGCTGCTGCGCATCCTCGCCTCGCAGGGCGTCACCTTCCGCGAAGTGCTGATCGACCGCAGCCTCCCGCACGAGGGCCTGGACACGCGCAAGCCCGGCGTCGGCATGCTGCGGCACTACCTGGCCGACGACGGCTGGAGCCGCGCGGCGTCGGCGATGGTCGGCGACCGCGAGACCGACCTGCAGTTCGCCGCGAACCTGGGCGTGCGCGGCCTCCGCGTCGGCCCGCAGGGCGTGGGCTGGGAAGCACTGGCGCACCGCTTGCTGGATGCGCCGCGCGTCGCCACGGTGGTGCGCAACACGAAGGAAACCCGCATTACGGTCAGCGTCGATCTGGACCAGCTGGCCGAGCCGCAGGCGCATACCGGACTGGGCTTCTTCGACCACATGCTGGAGCAGCTCGGCAAGCACGGCGGCTTCGCGCTGCAGCTCGACTGCGACGGCGACACCCACATCGACGAGCACCACACCATCGAGGACTGCGCGCTGGCGCTGGGTCAGGCCTTGAAACAGGCGCTGGGCGACAAGCGCGGCATCGGCCGCTACGGCTTCACCTTGCCGATGGACGAGGCGCAGGCCAGCGCCGCGCTGGACCTGTCCGGCCGGCCGTACTTCGTGTTCGAGGGCAGCTTCCCGCGCGAGCGCGTGGGCGAGGTGCCGACCGAGCTGGTGCCGCATTTCTTCCGCTCGCTGTGCGAGACGCTCGGCGCGAACCTGCACCTCGCCGTGCGCGGCGACAACGCGCACCACATGGTCGAGGCCTGCTTCAAGGTGGTGGCGCGCGCGCTGCGCCAGGCGATCGCCCGTTCCGGCAGCGAACTGCCCAGCACCAAGGGAACGCTGTGATGGGCGTGGTCCTGGTCGACGCCGGCGGCACCAACATCGGCTCGGTGCGCTACGCGCTGCAGCGGCTGGGCGTGGATGCCGCACTGACTGCGGACGCGGCGACGATCCGCGCCGCCGACAAGGTGATCCTGCCCGGCGTGGGCGCCGCCGGCCCCGGCATGGCGCGGTTGCGCGAACTGGGACTGGTCGACGTGCTGCGCTCGCTGGAACAGCCCGTGCTCGGTGTGTGCCTCGGCATGCAATTGCTGTGCGCGCATTCGGAAGAGGGCGACACCGCATGCCTCGGCGTGATCGACGCGCCGGTGCGCCGCTTCGTCGAAGCGCCGGGCTTGCGCGTGCCGCAGATGGGCTGGAATGGTTTGTCGGTCCAGCGCGACCATCCGCTGCTGGCTGGCTTGGACGACGGCGAGCAGGCCTATTTCGTGCACAGCTATGCGGTGCCGGTCGGCGACTGGACCCTGGCCACCGCCGACTACGGCGGTGCGTTCTCGGCGATGGTCGCATGCGGCAACTTTCACGGCATGCAGTTCCACCCCGAGCGATCCGCCGCCGTCGGCGCCCGGCTGCTGAAGAACTTCCTCGACCTATGAACTTCGACGTGATCCCGGCGATCGACCTGCGCGGCGGCCAGGTGGTGCGCCTGAAGCAGGGCGACTACGCGCAGCAGACCACCTATGCGGACGATCCGCGCGTCCTGGCGCGGCGTTATGCCGAGGCCGGGGCGCGCTGGCTGCATCTGGTCGACCTGGACGGCGCACGCTCGGGCAGTCTGGCCAATCTCGCGGTGATCCAGGCCATCGCCGCCGATGGCATGCCGATCCAGGCCGGCGGCGGCGTACGCGGTGAAGACGACTTGCGCCGACTGTTCGACGCCGGCGTGCAGCGTGTGGTGCTGGGCAGCGTGGCGATCCGCGAGCCCGAACTTGTGGCCGGCTGGCTGGACAGCCATGGTGCCGACAGGCTGACCCTCGCGCTCGATACGCGCCGCCTCGATGGTTGGTGGAGCCTGCCCAGCGCGGGCTGGACCGAAGTCGAAGCACGCACGCTGGACGAGCTGGCGCCGTGGTACGCCGCGCGCGGCGCACGCCACCTGCTGTGCACCGACATCGACCGCGACGGCATGCTCGCCGGCTTCAACCTCGATCTCTACCGCCATCTCGCGGCCACCGTGCCGTCGCTGGCGGTGCAAGCCTCCGGCGGCGTGCGCTCGCTGGACGACATACGCGCCGCGCGCGAAGCGGGCGCGCGCGGCGTGATTCTCGGCCGTGCCCTGCTGGAAGGTCGCTTCACCGTCGGGGAGGCCTTGGCATGCTGAGCCGCCGCATCATTCCCTGTCTCGACGTGCGCGACGGCCAGGTGGTCAAGGGCGTGCGTTTTCGCGATCACGTGGTGATGGGCAGCATCGTCGATCTGGCGCTGCGCTACCGCGACGAAGGCGCCGACGAGCTGGTGTTCTACGACATCACCGCCAGCCCGGAAGGGCGCAGCGTGGATCGCGACTGGGTGGAGAAGGTCGCGCGGGTGATCGACATCCCGTTCTGCGTGGCCGGCGGCATCCGCTCGGTCGACGAGGCGCGCGCGGTGCTGCATGCGGGCGCCGACAAGATCTCGGTGAACTCGCCGGCGCTGGCGCGTCCCGCGCTGATCGACGAACTGGCCGCCGCGTTCGGCGTGCAGTGCGTGGTGGTCGGCATCGACTCGCTGCGCGACGCCGACGGCGAGTGGCGCGTGCGCCAGTACAGCGGCGATCCTGCGAAGACGCGGGCATTGCCGCGCCGCACGCTGGACTGGCTGGTCGAGGCGCAGCAACGCGGCGCCGGCGAGATCGTGCTCAACTGCATGGACAGCGACGGCGTGCGCCGCGGCTACGATCTGGAGCAACTCTGCGCCGCCCGTGCGCTCTGCCACGTGCCGCTGGTCGCCTCCGGCGGCGCCGGCGCACCGGAACACTTCCGCGATGCCTTCGTCGAGGCCGACGTGGACGGCGCGCTGGCGGCCAGCGTGTTCCACTCCGGCGCGATCGCGATACCCGAGCTCAAGCGTTACTTGCGCGGGCAGGGCGTCGCCGTGCGGCCCTGATGCCTGCTCTGCAACGGACGTCCATGATGAACAAGACCAACACCGATCTTTCCCGCCTCGACTGGGCCAAGGGCGGCGGCCTGCTGCCGGCGATCGTGCAGCACTGGCTGAGCGGCGAGGTGCTGATGCTCGGTTACATGAACGCCGAAGCGCTGGCGCAGACGCAGGCCAGCGGGCAGGTGACGTTCTTCAGCCGCAGCAAACAGCGGCTGTGGACCAAGGGCGAAAGCTCCGGCCACGCGCTCGCGCTGAAGTCGATCCGCGTCGACTGCGATGCCGACACCTTGCTGGTGCAGGCCGAGCCGAACGGGCCGACCTGCCATCTCGGAACCTCCAGCTGCCTCGGCGACAGCGCCGAGGTGCGCCCACCGCTGGGCTTCCTCGCCGAGCTCGACGCGCTGGTCGCGCAGCGTCATGTCGAGCGGCCGCAAAGCAGTTACACCACCAGGCTGTTCGACGGCGGCATCCGCCGCATCGCGCAGAAGGTGGGCGAGGAAGGCGTGGAAACCGCGCTGGCCGCGGTGGCACAGGATGACGCCGAGCTGCTGGGCGAGGCGGCGGACCTGCTGTTCCATCTCACCGTGGCGTTGCGCGCGCGCGGACTCTCGCTGACGGATGTGGTGGCTGTGTTGGCCGACCGGCACCGAGCGTGATAGCGGGGAACCTGCCGGTACGGATCAGGGAGCGCGGCAAGCCACGCCGGCTGCCGATGCGAACTGTTCGCCGGGTTTGAGCTCGGCGAGCCAGGCGTCATGCATGCCCTTGCTCCACCATTGCCAATGCTCATCCACGTAGCGCGCGCCATCGGCCGAGATCGCCGCATGCAGCCGGTGCATCCGCGAGTCGAAGTTCAGCACGGCGATTTGCGTGTCGGGGTAGGTCGCTTGCACCGTGCGCCCGTCGTCACAGGTGTAGGTGAGGCTGACTGGCGTGCCTGCTGCCGCCGCACGGAACGGGGTGATCGAGTACGTGGACGGCTTGCCGCCGGCGCCGCAGAGTTGGCCCTCGAATGGTGCCGTCACCGTTCCCGTGTCGATGGCCAGCGTGATGAACGCCGGAGACTCGCAATGGCCGTCGTCGTAGACGTTGCCCGAAACCCAGCGCATGTCGCTTTCCACGCCGGCTCCGGGAGCCAGCACGAGTCGCGACGGCCGGGCCGCGGATGACGATGCAGCCTGCGCCATGACGAGCAGCGCATGTCGTCGTGCGTCGAGCAGTTTCGGCGATGGCGTGGCGGCGATCGTGCAGGTGGCCAGGCTGGTGTTGCGCAGGACCAGCATGGTGCCGGCGTGCGACATCCCGTTGAAGCGACCGTTTCCGGCGTCGAGGTGCAGGCCCAGTTGCGCCGGCGAGCAGGCCTCCGGGCCGGTGGCTTGTGTCGGGTGCGTCGCTGGCGAGGGCGGTGCGCAGGCTGACAGTGCGAGCATCGGCACGGCCGCGATCCACCATGGCAGCGGGAGGGTGCCGCGTCGGCGATGGGCGATGACGAGCCGGGTTCGGTCTGCGCGTGATGTGGTCACTCGGGGCGCCCTCATGAAAGGGGCGAGGACGCTAGCATGCACGGTGCCTGGAGCCCGTGAAGCCCGCGCCGACTGACGCGCCGCGTTACTTCCGGCACTCATGGCCGCGCCGGCTTGCACGGACACTGCGCGGCATGCTCGGCGGGCAAGCCGATGGATCAAGGGAGACAGCCATGACAGGTGAAAGCAGGCTCGCACGCTGGGCGGGGCTTGTCTATCTGGTCGTGGTCGTGACCGGCTTTTTCAGCCTGGGCTATGTGCCGGGGAAGTTCGCCGCGCCGGGCAACCCCGAAGCCATGCTCGCCAGCATCGTCTCGCAGCAGGCCTTGTTTTGCGCCGGCATTGCCGCGTTCATGGTCGAACAGATCGCTTTTCTGGCATTGCAGCTGTTGCTGTTCCGGTTGTTCGACGGAATCCATCGTCATGCAGCGGTGGCGATGGTCGTGCTGGCGGTCACCGGCGTGCCGGTTGCCCTGGTCGGCGTGGCGCATCGGCTGGATGCGCTGCTGCTCCTGACGGATGCAGGCGGCCTGCCGGTCGAGACCGCGCGGGCGATGGCCTGGCTGGCGCTGAAGGCCTGGGGCCATGACATCTTCGTAGCCAGTCTGTTCTGGGGGTTGTGGCTGTTTCCGTTCGGCTGGCTGGTGATGCGCAGCGGAAAACTTCCGCGCATTCTCGGCGTGTTGCTGATCCTGGGTGGCGCCGGTTACATGATCGACATCTTCGGCGAACTACTGTTGACGGGATATGCGGACACGGCCTTCTCCGATTACGTCCACCTGCCAGCGGCAGTGGGGGAGGTGGGTACTTGCCTGTGGCTGCTGGTGATGAGCGTGCGCGCCGGTGGCGGCCAGGAACGGATGGCTGAGCGAGGCCGGGCATGACGACGACAGTGTTGAGCGACATCCGGATACACGTCCGTTTCAAGCTGTCGGCGCTGTGGGCGGCGCTGATGTTCTGCTACATCTATGGCGACTATTTCGGCCTCTACGTGCCGGGCAAGCTCAAGGGCATGCTGGCCGGCGATGGTCCGGTCGGCCCGGTGAGCGAGGCCTCGCTGGTAGCCACGGCGTTGTTGCTGGCGGTGCCGGGGCTGATGGTTTTGCTGTCGCTGGTGCTGTGGCCGCGGCTGTGTCGCTGGACGAACATCGTGCTCGGCCTGTTCTATAGCGCGATTATGCTGCTGACGATGCCGGGCGCGTGGTGGTTCTACATCACGCTGGGCGTGATCGAGGTGCTGCTGTCGCTGCTGATCGTGGCATGCGCGTGGCGCTGGCCGAGGGCCTGAGCCGATCGCGGGTCACGGCATCGGCGCCGTGTCGGCTGCGTTGGGCGCTGCCGGTTTGAACGACACTGCCGGGCCGGGCACGACATGTTTGCGCCACGCCGCCAGCTGCGCCGTGATGCCGCTGCCGACGTCGATTTGTGGCTCGGACGGGGTGAGTTCGTCCTGCTTTTCCCAAGTGGCGATGTCGTTGCGCGCGCGTTTGAACGCGTCGACGAAGTTGTCGGTGTGATTCAGCGCATCGACCAGCCAGGCCTTGCCGAAGTAGGTGATGTCCGAATCGCTGCCGCAACCGAACGAGCTGCGGTCGCTGCGCGCGGCGGTGAGTACCAGGGTGCCGGGGCCGCGCAGCGGCGGCACGAAGCCGCCGGAGTAGCAGGCGTTGACCACGACCACTTTCCACTTGAAGGGACGCGCCGCCAGAATCTCGGCGAGATCCTGCGCGCCGATCTGGTCCAGCGGCAGCGGGTCCATGTCGACCAGCAAGGTGTGGTCCTCGTCGCCATGACTGGTGAAGTAGAGCAGCAGGATGTCCTCCTCCGGTCGCATGACCCGCTGCAAGCCGTCGAGCGCCGCTTCGAGATTGCTCCAACTGGCCAGTGGACGGGTGGTCAACGTGGCGGGGTTGTTCGCCAGCACGAGGCTGTGGGCGGTGGGGCCGAAGCGCGAACCGAACAGCTGCGCCGCGTATTCGGCCTCGTTGCGGAACACGTCCTCGCCGCCGTCGCCAGCGAACGCCAGAAGGTAGAGGTTGGGCTTGCCTGCGACGCGCGGCGTCAATCGGGCCAGGGCGTCCCGCATCATCTGCGGCTGGGCGTACAGCACCTGCTCCGGACTGGGCGCGGCTGCCGGCCAGGCATCGGACGCCACTGTCGGTTCGGCCGGTGTTTCGGCTCGAAGCGGTGTGGCGGGCGGCGTCTTGGCAGCATCGGGGTGGTGGCCGACCGGCAGCCACGCGGCCAGCGCCACGCCGGCACCGAATGCCGCCGCGATGGTCAGCAAAGTACGCACGCTCCGACGCATCTCAGTTGGCCGGGTCGATCGTGTCGAAGTCGCGATGGACGCGATGGCTTGCCGCCGCCGGCAGCGGCTGCGGCTCGCGCACCAGCCAGGCGGTTTGGAAACCGGCAGCGCGCGCGGCATCCAGCTCCTCGACGATGTCGGACAGGAACAGCAAGTGGTGCGGCTCCTCGCCCACGGCTTCGGCGATGCGGCGGTAGGACTGCACCTCGCGCTTGGGGCCGGTTTCCGTATCGAAATAGCCGGCGAACAAGGGCGTCAGGTCGCCGGCTTCCGAGTAGCGAAAGAACAGCTGCTGCGCCGGTACCGAACCGGAGGAGTACACGTACAGGCGCAGACCATCGGCTCGCCAGGCACGCAGGCGGGCGGCCACCTCGGGGTAGATGTGGGCGCGGTAGGCGCCGCTGGCGTAGCCTTCCTTCCAGATCATGCCCTGCAACGCCTTGAGCGCGGTGGACTTGCGATCCTGCGCGATCCATTGCAGCAGCAGTTCCACCACCTCTTGTCGCTCCGCCTCGATCAGGCCGGCTTCGCGCGCGGCCTCATGCAGCCAGTGCTGCACGTCGGGGCGATCGCCATGGGTTTCGACGAATGCGGGCAGCCGCTTGCGTGCGAACGGGAACAGCACGTCGCGGACGAAGTCGATCGAGCTGGTGGTGCCCTCGATGTCGGTGACGATGGCGCGGATTTCGGTCATTTGGGACGAGAATCGGGAATCGGGAAGGCATCGCAGCGCTGGCAGGCTTCTACCGGCCTGGCGACATGCGGGGGAAGCGAGTGGCGATGTCGTCGCCGGTGAAGTTGGCGACCCAGCCTTCCTTGTTGGTGAACAGCCGGATCGCCACGAAGGATGGCGATTCGCCCATGTCGAACCAGTGCCGCGTGCCGTCGGGCACGCCGATCAGGTCGCCTTTTTCGCACAGCACGTCGTAAACCTTGCCGTCCACGTGAAGGGTGAACTGGCCGGAGCCGGCGACGAAGAAGCGCACCTCGTCTTCGCTGTGGGTGTGCTCGCTGAGGAACTTCTGGCGCAGGGCGGCGCGGTCGGGATGGTCGGGCGCGAGGCTGATCACGTCGACGGCCCGGTAGCCGGCCTCGCCCATCAGGCGGTCGATGTCGCTGCGGTAGGCCGCGATCACTTCCTCCTGGCTGGCGCCCGGGGCGATCGGCTGGTTCGCTTCCCATCGTTCGAAGCGCACGCCGACCCTGGCCAGTTCCGCCGCGATGGCGTCATGGCGGTCGAGCGTGGTGCGGGCAGTTTTCGGTTCGCTTTCGTCGAAGATGCGCAGGCGGCTCATGATGACCTCAGTATTCGCAGATCCAGTTCGCAGCCGAGCAGGAACTCCAGCGCCTCCAGGTGGCGCTCGCTCTCGGCCATGTCGCGACCCCAGGTATACATGCCGTGGCCGTCGATCAGGTAGGCATGCAGCGGTTTGCCGGCATCGAGCCAGGCATCGACCTGCGCCACCAGCTCGGGCATGTGCTGGGTGTTGGGAAATACCGGGATCTCCAGCACGCTGTCATGGCTGTGGCAACCGCTGATTGCCTTCTGCAACTCCCAGCCCTGCAGCCGGACCATGCCGTTGCGGGCAAACAGCCGCGATGCCACGCTCTGCGTGCGCGAGTGGGTATGCAGCACCGCACTGACCTCGGGCCAGCGCCGGTAAACCTGGGTGTGCAACGCGGTTTCGGCGCTGGGACGCGCGTCGGTGCCCACCGGCTGGCCGTCCAGGTCGATCAGCATGATGTCGGTGCGGTCGAGCTTGCCCTTGTCGCGCCCGGAGATCGTGATGGCGGCGTGGTCCGCATCGACGCGCATCGAGAAATTGCTGCTGGTCGCCGGGGTCCAGCCCTTGCCCGCGAGCACCCGTGCGGTCTCGGCCACGCAATCGGCGCAGGTGTCGAACTGGCGGGCGGTGATCGTGTCGGGCAGGGCCTGGCTCATGTGATTTGGACGTCCAAATGAGTGACCGATGATAACACGCAGCGCATGTGACTCCGGCCGGAATGAGAGCCATTCTCGCAAGTCAGGAAAGATTGCATGACCGGGCGTACCATCGCCGAGGGGCCGGGGCAGGGTGCGTCGGCTGCAATCCAACGGAGACTTGTGCCATGTCGAACGACAAAGATATCGAATCGCGTCGCCGGTTCCTCAAGGTGGCGGCGGGAACCACGGCGGCGGCGGTAGTGATGGGTGGCCTGCCGCGGTTCGCGCGCGCCGCCGACCTGCCGGCGTTGAGCGCTGCCGATCCGACCGCCAAGGCCCTGGACTATGTGGAAGACACCACCAAGTCCACCAATCCCAAGCACAAGGCTGGCGATGATTGCGCCAATTGCCAGTTCTACTCCGGCGGCCCCACCGGTCGTGGCCCGTGCCAGTTGTTCCCGGGCAAGTCGGTGAACGCGAAAGGCTGGTGTGTTTCACACACCAAGAAAGCCTGATCCACCGGGCGAGTTTGCGGGGCCGGCGATCTCGCCGGCCCTTTTCATGTGTGCGTGACGGGTTTGGCGGATGAAGCGGGCGATGCGTTGCGCAGATGCCGGACAAAGTGCGGCCCGGCGACGTCTGGCTGAGGAGCTGCTTTGCCTGACGGGCCGGGCCGCGATCCGGGGCCCACTGCCAAGTGATTTACCCTCGGACTGGGGATCATACTCCCGCGTTCGGCGATTGGGCGACCCTGGATGCAATTTGCTGTGTCGTCGCGGCAACAAGTTCTTAAAAATCAATCATATAACACGCATTTTACATTCAAGTACGCATGTTAGGAAGAGAAGGCCGGAATCGCGATGTTCGCCCGAATTTCATGATGATGGCGTGCCTTTGGCGATTTTCGACGACAATTACTGAAATTTCGTGACAGATGGCTGGTTGGCTGCCAGATGCAGCACGCTGTGCTTGCGGCTGTAGAGGAAGTAGATGGCGAAACCCAGCGCGGTCCACGCGCCCAGGATCGCCCAGTTGAACCAGTCGAGACTGAACAGCAGGGCGAAGCAGCACGCCACGCCGGCCAGGCAGGTAAACCAGACCCAGGGCACACGGAAGGTGCGCGGCAGGTCGGGCAGCGTGTAGCGCAGGATAAGTACGCCGGCGCATACCGCCGAGAACGCGATCAGCGTGCCCATCGAAGTGAGGTTGGCCAGCAGATCGAGCGGGAACACGGCCGCCAGCAGGGCGATCATGCTGCCGGTGATCAGCGTGTTGATGTGCGGCGTGCGGTGACGCGGATGCACCTTGGCGAACACTTTCGGCAACATGCCGTCGCGCGCCATGATCATGAAGATGCGCGGCTGCGCGATGATCATCACCAGGATCACCGACGACAGGCCGATCATGGCGCCGAGCTCGACGATCAGGCGCAGCCAGTCCAGCTCCGGATGCGCCGCCACCGCGGTGACCACCGGCTCGGCGGTGTCCAGCAGGGTGTACGGCACCAGCCCGGTGAGCACCGCGGCCATCGCCAGATAGAGCACGGTGCAGATCACCAGCGACACCAGGATGCCGAAGGGCAGGTCGCGTTGCGGTGTCTTGCATTCCTGTGCCGCGGTAGAGGTGGCCTCGAAGCCGATGTAGGCGAAGAACACCATCGCTGCACCACGCATGATGCCTGACCAGCCATACCTGCCGTCGCCCTGCGGCTCGGGGATGAACGGATGCCAGTTCTCGGGGTTCACGTAGCGGTAGCCGGCAATCACCACGATGACGATCAGGCCGACCTTGACCAGCACCATCAGCGCGTTGAGGCCGGATGACTCGCGGATGCCGATGTAGCACAGCCAGGTCAGCGCCATCACGATCGCCACCGCGGGCAGGTTGAACAGGTGGCCGGTGACCACCAGTTCGCCGTGGGTGAAGGCCAGCGGTGCTTCGGTAAGCGCCTTCGGCAGGTGTAGTCCCATGTGGTCGAGCAGGCTGGTGAAGTAACCGGTCCAGCTCGCCGCCACGGCGGAGGCGGAGATGCCGTATTCGGCCACCATGTTCCAGCCGATGAACCAGGCTGCCAGTTCGCCCAGCGACGCATAGGCGTACGAGTAGGAGCTGCCGGAGATCGGGATCAGGGTGGCGAACTCGGCGTAGCAAAGCGCGGCAAAGCCGCTGCAGATCGCCGCGATGATGAAGGAGATCAGCACCGCCGGCCCGGCGTGCTCGGCTGCGGCCGTGCCGGTGACCACGAAGATGCCGGTGCCGATCACCGCGCCGATGCCCAGCGCGGTGATGCCCCACGGCCCCAGCGTGCGGCGCAGGCCCGGGCCGTGGGCGTGATCGTCGGCGCTGAAATCGGTCTTGCGGGCGAGCAACTGGCTGAGCATGGGAAAGTCTTCGTGGCCTGGGCGGAGAGCAGCAAAAGCGTCGCGGCCGGCGTTGGAGGCGCCGGCCGCGGGTTGGTCAGTGGGCGTTCTGGCGCAACTTGCTGTTGCGGTAACCGTAGAAGCCGTAGATCAGGAAGCCGATCGCGGTCCAGCCGAGAATCAGCCACCAGCGCACCACGAAGGCCTGCCAGAACAGGAACAGGCACGCTGCCGCACCGAGCGGGCAGACGACCCACACGAACGGCACGCGGAACGCGCGCGGCAGTTCCGGGCGCGTGTGGCGCAGTACCAGCACGCCGATGCATACCGTGGTGAAGGCCAGCAGCGTGCCCATCGAGACCAGGTCGCCGAGCACGTCCACCGGGAACAGTCCTGCAAGCACGGAGGCGATCACGCCCACGATGATGGTGCCCACGTACGGTGTGCGGTGCTTCTTGTGCACCTTGCCCAGCAGCGGCGGCAGCAGGCCGTCGCGCGACATCGAATAGAAGATGCGCGGCTGACCCATCAGCATCACCAGCACCACCGAGCTCAGGCCGGCCAGTGCGGCAAACACCACCAGGATCTTCAGCGTGCCGAGGATGTGGCTGGCGCTGCTGCCGGCGGGCACGTTGCCCAGCACGTAATTGAGCGCCGTCGCCACCGGTTCGGGGGTGTTGAGTTCGGTGTAAGGCGCCAGACCGGTCAATGCCGCGGACATCGCGATGTACAGCAGGGTGCAGATCGCCAGCGAGCCGAGAATGCCGATCGGCATGTCGCGTTGCGGGTTCTTGGCCTCGCCCGCGGCGGTCGACACCGCATCGAAACCGATGTAGGCGAAGAACACCAGCGTCGCCGCGCGGATCACGCCGCTCCAGCCGTACTTGGCGCCACCCTCGTTTTCCGGGACGAACGGGTGCCAGAGATCCGGGTTGAGGTAATGGAAGGTGACGGCCAGGAACAGCAGGATCACGATCACCTTGATCGCCACGATCACCGCGTTGACCGTGGCCGACTGGGTGATGCCGCGGTAGCAGAGCCAGCTGATCGCCGCGACGATGGCCACCGCCGGCAGGTTGATCAGGGTGCCGGTGGCGATGATGTGGTGGCCGCTGGCGTCGAAGGTCAGCGGCGCCGAGGCCAGCGCGGCGGGCAGCGAAATGTCCACGCCGATCCAGCCGCTGATCATGCGCAGCATTTCGTTGAAGTAGCCCGACCAGCCCACCGCCACGGTCGAGGCGGCGAACAGGTATTCCAGCACCAGGTTCCAGCCGACGAACCAGGCAACCACCTCGCCCAGCGTGGCATATGAATAGGAATAGGCGCTGCCCGACACCGGCAGCATCGCGGCGAACTCCGCGTAGCACAGGCCCGCCAGCGCGCAGGCGAAACCCGCCATCAGGAAGCTGACCACCAGCGCCGGGCCGGCGAACTGTGCCGCGGCGGTGCCGGTGAGCACGAAGATGCCCGCGCCGATGACCGCGCCGATGCCGAGCATCACCAGGTGACGCGCGGTCAGCGCGCGTTTCAGTGTCACCTCGCCGGTACCGCTGCCCTCGACGGGCTCGCCGGCGTCGACATGAGGCATTGCCTCGATGCCGTGGGTGGCAAACAGACCTTTTGTCATCGGGTTCCCCTCGGATGGATTTCCTGTCCTCGTCCGCGCAGTGGCGGAATGCGTGGACGGGCTGGACAATGGCGGGCCAACATAGCCCATGCGACAAAGGTTGCACAAGCTTGGCGCATGTTGCGGCGAAACATGCCGCAGCCACTTTCTTCCACGCAGTGCGTTGCCCATGCGCGAGTCCCCAGATCGTCTCATCGAAGCGCTTCGCCGCTACCGTGACCAATGGCAGGGTGACGCCGATGTCGTCGCGCAGTTCGAGGTTTTCGCGAAGACGTACCCGGATGCCTTCGAGCGCGGCAACCGGATGGCACATTTCACCGGTTCGGCGTGGCTGGTCAGCGCCGATGGCGAACGTGTCTTGCTGATGCATCACTGCAAGCTGGATCGCTGGCTGCAGCCGGGTGGCCATGCCGATGGCGACGCGGACCTTGCCCGTGTGGCCCTGCGCGAGGCGGAAGAGGAAACCGGTCTGGCTGGACTTCGTGCCGATGGCGATATTTTCGACCTTGACCGGCACCGTATTCCCGCTCGCGCGAACGAACCGGAGCACTGGCATTACGACGTGCGCTACGTGGTGCGTGCCGGAGTCGATGAATCGTTCGTGGTCAATGCCGAATCGCACGCGCTGGCATGGCGGTCGGTGGGCGAGGTGATGAACGACGAGACGCTTGATGCATCGCTGCGACGCATGGCGCGCAAGTGGCTGGCGTAGGGTGGGCACCGCCCGCCGGTTTCTGGTGTGTCTTGGCGCAGAGCGGCGGGCCGTGCCCGCCCTTATATCTACGAGTACTTTTCCGGCGCGGGATGGACGTGGCCGCACTCGTTGCAAGTGCGTGCATCAAGTGAGCGGTAGAAACGCTCGAACACCGGCGGAAAATCCTGTTCGATGCTGTCGAGGGTGAAATACTCCTCGTACAGCTTGTGGTTGCAGTGCTCGCAGAACCACATCAGGCCGTCTTCTTCGCCCGGCAGACGACGGCGCTCGATCACCAGTCCGATCGAACCGGCGTTGCGGTTCGGCGAGTGCGGCACGCGCGGCGGCAGGTAGAACATCTCGCCGGCACGCAGCGGGATGTCGCGGGCGACGCCGTCGTCCTGCACCTTCAGCGTGATCTCGCCCTCGAGCTGGTAGAAGAACTCGGGGCCTTCGTCGTAGTGGTAGTCGGTGCGCGCGTTCGGCCCGCCCACGATCATGATGATGAAGTCGCCGTCGACGATGCACTTGTTGCCCACCGGCGGCTTCAGCAGGTGGCGATGTTCCTCGATCCAGCGCTGCAGGTTGATGGGCGGGGTCAGGGCCATGGCGTTGCTCGCATGTGATGCGTGCATCTTAGCGCCAGCGCGGGCGTCACACCTCCAGCGTGGCCAGGTCCCCCTTTTCCTCCAGCCAGGACTTGCGGTCGCCCGCGCGCTTCTTGGCCAGCAGCAAGTCCATCAGCTTCGCCGTGCCCGCGTCGTCCTCGACGGTGAGCTGCACCAGACGGCGAGTGTCGGGGTGGATGGTCGATTCGCGCAGCTGCGGCGGGTTCATCTCGCCCAGGCCCTTGAAGCGGGTGGTGCTGACCGCGCCCTTGATCTTCTCGCGCTCGATCCGCTGCAGCATCGCTTCCTTCTCGCCTTCGTCGAGGCAGTAGAACACCTGCTTGCCCACGTCTACGCGGAACAGCGGCGGCATCGCCACGAACACGTGGCCTTCGCCGACCAGCTTGGGGAAGTGCCTGAGGAACAGCGCGGAGAGCAGGGTCGCGATGTGCAGGCCGTCGGAATCGGCGTCGGCCAGGATGATCACCTTGCCATAGCGCAGGCCGCTCAGATCATCCTTGCCGGGATCGCAGCCGATCGCCACCGCCAAGTTGTGCACTTCCTCGGAAGCCAGCACCGAGGTGGACTCCACTTCCCAGGTGTTGAGGATCTTGCCGCGCAACGGCAGGATCGCCTGGAACTCCTTGTCGCGTGCCTGCTTGGCGCTGCCACCGGCCGAGTCGCCCTCGACCAGGAACAGTTCGGTGCGGGTGAGGTCGGTGGCGGTGCAGTCGGCCAGCTTGCCGGGCAGTTGCGGGCCCTGGGTGATCTTCTTGCGCACGATCTGCTTGGCGGCCTTCAGTCGCGCACTGGCGCGCTCGATCGCCAGCTGGGCGATGCGCTCGCCCATGTCCACGTTCTGGTTAAGCCACAGGCTGAAGGCATCGTGGATCACGTTCTCGATCAGCCCGGCGGCATGGCGCGAGGACAATCGCTCCTTGGTCTGGCCGGCGAACTGCGGGTCCGCCAGCCGCGCAGACAAGACGAAGGCGATGCGTTCCCACACGTCCTCCGGCGCCAGCTTCACGCCGCGCGGCAGCAGGTTGCGGATGTCGCAGAACTCGCGCACCGCGGTGGTGAGGCCCGAGCGCAGGCCGTTGACGTGGGTGCCGCCCTGCATGGTGGGGATCAGGTTGACGTAGCTTTCCTGCACCAGCTCGCCTTCGGGCAGCCATGCCAGCGCGACCTCCATGCCTTCGGCGTCGCGCGCCATCTGGTGCACGAACAGCTCGGTCGGCAGCAGCTCGTTGCCGTCCAGTTCGCCGCGCAGGTAGTCGCGCAGGCCATCCTCGTAATGCCATTCGACGACCTCTCCCGACGCTTCGTCGGTGAGCTTCACGTTGAGCCCGGCGCACAGGACCGCCTTGGCGCGCAGCAGGTGCTTGAGCTTGCCCAGCGAGATCTTCGGCGAGTCGAAGTACTTCGCCTCGGGCCAGAAGTGCAAGGTGGTGCCGCTGCGCTTCTTCGGCACCGTGCCGATCACTTCCAGCGGACCCACCTTGTCGCCGTGCTCGAACGCCATCGCGTATTCCGAGCCGTCGCGGCGGATGGTCACCTCGACCCGATCGGACAAGGCGTTGACCACCGACACGCCGACGCCATGCAGACCGCCGGAAAAGCTGTAGTTCTTGCCGCTGAATTTTCCGCCCGCATGCAGCCGGGTCATGATCAGCTCGACGCCCGACACGCCTTCCTCGGGATGGATGTCCACCGGCATGCCGCGGCCGTCGTCGCTCACCGACACCGAGCCGTCGGCGTGCAGCACCACCTCGATCGCGCTGGCATGACCGGCCAGCGCCTCGTCCACCGAGTTGTCCACCACCTCCTGCACCAGATGGTTCGGCCGGGTGGTGTCGGTGTACATGCCCGGCCGGCGCTTGACCGGATCCAGGCCGGAGAGGACTTCGATGTCGGCGGCGTTGTAGCGACTGGTCATGCGGGTGTTTTCTGCGAGACAAGACGCAAAGCATGCGGGGCTCGGGCGGGCAGGGTCAAGCCGACGCACAACAGGCACGCCGCCTGGCGCTTGGCGCCTGCTGGTCACGCCCCCGACGTCATGACCAACAAAGGCGCTTGGGGAAAGCGGCAATTGGTTTCGCGCTGGATGGTCTCGGGGTCGAGCTGACCCCGCTGACGCCCGCGTGGCCCGGTGACGCCGAGGCGCAATTTATTGCGACCAGGCATCGCTTGTCGTCACGCGCAACGCGGGACTAGAGTTGCGCGTCGACTCGCCATGTCGTTGCGGACACGGCACAGCCCGACCGTCAAATCATCAGGGGAACAGCATGAACCGAGGGGTCAATTGGGCCGTTGCCATGGCAGCGGTGATGGGGCTGGCCGGCTGCGCACAGCAAGCACAAGTGATACGACCTAGCGCGGCACAACTGCACGAGCTCGAACCAGTGTCCGTGGTCGAGGTGATCGATCAGGACAGTCTTGCTGCGCAGGACACGTTTACTGCCGCCAGTGCCAACGTGATCGCGGGGCCAGGCGTGCCGATCATGGCCGCCGCGGCCGGTGGCGCGCTTGGCATGGCGATAGTCAATGCGGAGATCAAGGCGGAGGCGAAGCGATTTGCCGAGGAGCACGTGCAGCCGCTGCGCGCAGCCTTGGAGGGGTTTGACGCAAGATCGGCATTGAGCGACTCGTTGCGGCAGGCGTTGATCCTGCAACCGGCGCACTTCGGTGATTTCAAGATGGTGGCAACCGCGCCGGCCTCCGCTCCCCGTCGTCTGCTGGTGAAAACCACGTACTCGATGACGCCGGATTTCTCCGCCTTGCAGGTGATCTCGCTCGTGTCGATCGAAGGTACTGGCGCAGACTCCGGCAAACCGATCTACCGGAACATGCTCGTCTATCAGTCGAAGCGGCAGGTAGCGCCGCGGAAAACCGCCGAAGACAGCAAACGCATGACAGCGCAGGAAAATCAGCGTTATTTCGCATTGCATGTGGACGACGACATCGCAAAAGCCAATGCCGACCTGAATCGGCGCGACCCGGAGGCGGCGCGCTTGCGCACGAAGATCAACCAGGAGCAGGTCGAGCACCGCAGGCGGCTGGCGCAGGCGGCTTCGCCCATATGGGATGCCGATACCCGCGCCCAGTATCTGGCCGGTGCCTGGGCAGCCGATCATGGAGAGGCGCTGAAGGCCGCGATGCAGGCCAGCGGCGCCGAGATTGCACATATGTTGCAGCTGGACCTGGCTGCACAGGCCACCATCGGCCAGGTCGGAAAGCCGCGTACGGTGTTCACCAGCGACACGCGGGAGATCGAGTATGTCGACGGTGGCCGCATGGTATCGGTGGCAATGGGTGACGGTGATGCTTCGTTGAAAAAGCCTTCGCCGACGGTGACCGTGCCGATCAGCGCTGCAGGCCTGCGTTGAACACGGCGATGCGGGTTTCCTGTCGCGGCGCACTCGACGCGGCTGACGAACATCTTCGGTGACTTTTTGGGCCGGAGTTCGGTACGCGTGCGGACTCGCTTGCGCAAACTGCTGTTCAAGTGATCAGGCGTTGCAGGAGGCAAGGGGCCGATGGAGCGCGTGATCACTTCGCAGAAGGGTGTGGGTCGTCTTCTCTTCGGGATGTCCGCGGCGCAAGTCAGGGCGCTGCTGCATGCCAGGTTCAACTCGTTCAAGCGAACCCCGGACGCCGCTTGTCCGAGTGACCATTTCGCCGACCTGGGGCTGTTCGCCATTTACGACAAGGCTGGACATCTTGAGGCGATCGAACTTGCCTCGCCTGCCGCGCCGCAGCTCTGCGGGATCAACCTGCTGGGCATGGGTTTCGAGCAAGCTGTGAAGTACCTCGAGTCCAAGGATCCACAGCTGGAGCGCGAGGTCGATGGGGCGATTTCACTGGTGCTGGGGATAAGCCTTTACGCCCCGCATGCGGCGAAGGATCCGAAACTGCCGTCGGAAAGCGTGCTCGTGTTCGCACCCGGCTACTACGACTGAGTTGGTGCCGCGGTCGTCAGGGACTCACCGATACCCCTGCGCCTGCAGCGAGAACAGATGCGCGTAGTGCCCGTTCTCGGCCATCAGTTGTTCGTGGTTGCCGCGTTCGATGATGCGGCCGTCCTGGATCACGATGATCTGGTCGGCCATGCGCACGGTGGAAAAGCGGTGCGAGATCAGGATCGCGATGCGGCCGCCGGAGAGTTCGCGGAAGTGTTCGAAGATGGTGGCTTCGGCTTGCGCATCCATCGCGGCGGTGGGTTCGTCCAGCACCAGGATGTCGGCGCGTGAGCGCATGAAGGCGCGGGCCAGGGCGATCTTCTGCCACTGGCCACCGGAGAGTTCGCGGCCGTCGTTGAACCACTTGCCCAGCTGCGTATCGAAGCCGGCCGGCAGGCTGTCGATGAAGTCGCTGGCCATGCCCTTGTCGCTGGCCTCGCGCCAGCGCGTCTCGTCGTCGAAGTGGGTGACGTCGCCGGCGCCCACGTTCTCGCCCACGCGCATCTGGTAGCGGGCGAAGTCCTGGAAGATCACGCCGATGCGCTGCAGCAGCACGCCCTCGTCCCACTCGCGCAGGTCGGTGCCGTCGAGCAGGATGCGGCCGCTGTCGGGCGTGTACAGGCGCGTGAGCAGCTTGATCAGGGTGGTCTTGCCCGAGCCGTTCTGGCCGACCAGGGCCAGCGATTCGCCGGGGCGGATGTGCAGGTCGATGTCGCGCAGCGCCGGCTCGCCGGCGCCGGGGTAGGTGAAGCTGACCTGCTCGAAGCGGATGCCGTCCTCGGGCTGCGCGCCGCGCTGCGCCATGCCGGCCGCCGGCGGCACCGGGGTTTCCAGGTATTCGTACAGGGTGGAGAGATAGAGGTTGTCCTCGTACATGCCGCCGATCGCCGACAGCATCGCCGACACCGCCGACTGGCCCTGGCGGAACAGCGCCAGGTACATCGTCATCTGGCCCAGGGTGATGCGTGCCATCACGGTGCTGGCGGCAATCCACGCATAGGCGCCGTACAGCGCCAGCGTGCCCAGCAAACCCAGCACGAAACCCCAGCTGTCGCGACGCACGGCAAGGTCGCGGTCGGCGCGGTACAGGGTGTGGAAGATGTCGCGGTAGCGTTGCAGCAGCAGCGGGCCCAAGCCGAACAGCTTCACTTCCTTGGCGTGGTCCTCGCGCGCCAGCACGGTTTCCAGATACAGCTGCATGCGCGTTTCCGGCGAACGCCAGCGGAACAGGCGGAACGCGTCGCCGGAGAACTTGGTCTCGGCGAAGAATGAGGGCAGGCCGGCCAGCAGCAGCACCGCCACCGCCCACGGCGAGAACTGGAACAGCAGGCTGCCGTAGCTGAGCAGTGAGATCGCGTTCTGGCCCAGCCCGAACGTGCGCGTGACCAGCGACAACGGCCGGCTCGATGCCTCGCGCCGGGCGCGGGTGAGCTTGTCGTAGAACTCCGAATCCTCGAAGTGCGCTAGCTCCAGGGTCAGCGCCTTCTCCAGGATCATCACGTTGACGCGCTGGCCCAACTGCGCCCGCAGCAGCGACTGGCACAGCGACAAACCGCGCTGCGCGCCGGCCAGCGCCGCCACCAGCACGCCTTCCAGCGCCACCCATTCGAAGACCGATCGCAGCGGCGCGTGGCCGTCTGTGGCCCAGACGCGGCTGGCGGCCACCACCGCGTCGACGATGTGCGCACCGACCCAGGCGATGCCGGCCGGCAGCAGGCCGGCGACCAGGGTGAGCGCGGCCAGCGCGACGGTCAGCGCGTGGCTGGTGCTCCAGACCAGTTCCAGCGCGCGCCCGCTGTAGCGGAACACGCCGAGGAAGCTGCGCGCGATTTCCTTTGGTGGAGCGGGAAGGGGCGACATGGGGTGGCACGTGGAAGATCGTCGGCAGGCGCAGACAGCGCGCGGAGCTCCCGACATGGGGCCCTTGCCGCCTCGCGCAAGGCGGCACCTGTCATAGGAGCGCCCTTGGGCGCGATGCTTTTCACTGCTGCACGAAGAACATCGCGCACGAGTGCGCTCCTACAAAGAGGCCTGGTAGAGCTCGGGGAACAGCCGCTGCAGGTGGGCCACCTTGGGCGCATCGTTGATCACGATGTACGGGTTGTGCGGGTGCAGGTCGTAATAATGCTGGTGATAGGCCTCGGCCGGGTAGAACGCCGTGAGCGGAACCACCTGGGTGACGATCGGCGCGGCGAACGCATGGGCCGCCGTCAGCTGCGCGATGTAGCCGGTGGCGATCTTCTTCTGTTCGTCGTTGCCGTAGAAAATCACCGAGCGGTATTGGGTGCCGCGGTCCGGCCCTTGCCGGTTGAGCTCGGTGGGGTTCAGCGCCACCGAGAAGAACACCTGCAGCAGCGTGCCGTAGCTGACCCGGGACGGGTCGAACTCGACCTGCACCGACTCGGCGTGGCCGGTGTCGCCGTCGCTGACCTCATCGTAGTGGGCGGTGCTGGCGGTGCCGCCGGAATAGCCGGCGGTGACCTGATGCACGCCCTTCACGCGCTCGAACACCGCCTCGATGCCCCAGAAGCAGCCGCCGGCGAACACGGCCATCTCGTCGTGCGCGGTGGAAGGCGCCGCGTCGACGACGGGCGCGGGCAGGCGCACGGCTTCATGGGCGGCCGCGGCGCTCTGGCAGGAAGCGAGGCCGGCGAGCAGGACGGCGCCGGCAAACGGAAACAGGCGAAACAGGCGTGGGCGGATCATGGGCAACCTCGCGGACGATGGCAGGCGGACGCACTCACCCAGCCATTCGCCGGCCGGACCGCGGCGGTTACCCGCGACGGCGCGGCGCTACCATGGGCTGCGAATTCGCTGGAGGGTCGCATGTCTGACGCTGTCAATCTGGACACCTACCTGAGCCGCGTCGGTTGGTCCGCTCCGGTCGGGGTCAATCTGGCGACCCTGCGCGGGCTGGCCATCGCGCACGTGGCCACGATCCCGTTCGCCAACCTCGATCCGCTGATGGCCCGGCCGGTTGATCTCGGTCTGGCGGCGTTGCAGCGCAAGCTGGTCGACGAGGGCCGTGGCGGCTACTGCTTCGAGCAGAACTTGCTGTTCGAAGCGATGCTGCGCGAGATCGGCTTCGAGGTGAGCGGCCTGATCGCCCGCGTGCTGTGGGGTCATCCGGAGGATACGCAAACCCCGCAGAGCCACATGCTGTTGCGCGTCGAGCTGGAGGGCGAGAGCTGGCTGGTCGACGTGGGCTTCGGTGGCCACGTGCTCACCGGGGCGCTGCGATTGCAGAGCGGCATCGAGCAGGCCACCACGCACGAGCCGTTCCGCTTGCTGGAACGCGATGGCGAGTGGCGCATGCAGTCGCTGGCGCATGGCCTGTGGCGCACGCTGTACCGGTTTGACCTGCGCGCGGTGCCGATGGTCGATTACGTGGTGGCCAATCATTACGTGTCGAGCCACCCGGCCTCGCGCTTCGTCAGCCATCTCTTGCTCGGCCGCACCACCGCGGATCGACGGTTGGGCCTGCTCGACTACGAGTTCACCATCCGTCGCGATGGCCAGGAGCCGGAGCGCCGGCAACTGCGCGACGTGGCCGAGCTGCGCGAGGTGATGGAAGGTGAATTCCTGCTGCCAGCTTCCGCGGTCGAAGCGCTGGGCGATCGCCTGCAAGGCTTGCCGCGCGCCTGATTCAGCGGTGTCCGCCGACCGACGGGCGGCCGTCCTCGTCGCCCAGCGGGTCGGCCAGCACATGGATCTCCACATCGTCGAGGGTGACGAACTGGCCCGCGCGGATCTTGCAGGTTTTGCGCAGTTCCACGGTGCCGTCGACTTTCACCGCTCCGCTGGCCACGATCGCCTTGCCGGCGCCGCCGCTGTCGCACAGGCCGACCAGCTTCAGCAGCATGTTGAGTTCGACGTAGCCGCCTTCCAGTTCAAATTCGATGGTCTGCATGGTTTTCCGGGCCGGTCACAAGGGAAGAGGGTTCGAAGTCGCTGTCAGGCAGCGCCAGGAAGGCAAACCAGGGGCGGTCGTGTTCCTCGCCGAAGGTGGCGGCGTCATCCAGCACGCCGAGCAGGATCTCGTAGTCGTGGCCGGCCGCCGCGCGCAAGTCGTCGGCGTGCGCGAACAGCAGCACGTGCCCCCACGCCGGCAGCCAGCCGAGGTCGCGCAGGCAGTCGGCCAGCGCGTCCCAGTTGTGGCCGAAGGTCGCCGGCAGTTGCAGCGACGCGGCCAGCCGGCGCAGCAGTTCGTCCTTGTCGTGGCAGCCGGCAAGGTCGGTGCGACACACGTGCAAATCGTCACGTGCCGCGATGCGGGCCAGCCGATCGAGATCGTCGATGCCGACGAAATACACGCCGCTCAGCGCGGGCCGGGTCAGGTCCAGGTCGAAACGGTCCGCGCTCATCGCGCCACCTCGAAGCGGCGGAAGCTGCGGTAGTGATCGTCGGTGTAGTACCACACCGTCGGTGGCGTGCCGCCGGTGACGATGCGCCGCGCGCCGCGGTTGCGCGCTCCGGGCGTCTCCACCGTGTATTCGTGGTAGTAGCCGCGTGGCTGCTGCGGCAGCAGGCCCTCGTAGTTGCCGAACACGGCGCCATCCTGGGAGTGCTCGAACGGGCCGCCGCCGACGATCCGCTGCACCATCGCGCGCGCCTGCGGCGGCAGCGAAGCCATCGGGTCGTCCGCCGCTGCCGCACGCGTGGCGACAGTGTTGCCGGGGGTGCCGGCAGGCGCGCCCGGTACCTCGCCATGGCGCTGCCACAGCAGCACGGCGACGATGGCGATCAGCAGCAACAGCAGCGGTTGAAGACGGCGCATGGTTCTCGCGACAGGCGGTGGCGAGGCGAGCTTAGCAGGGCCGAACGGGGCTGCAGGCTTTCTTCATCGAAGGAAATTGCGCACACTCCGCCTTCCTCTCGATACCGCGCGTGCGCCTGCCCACCCGACTTCCGGAGCCCGGATGAGCACCACCTCCGACCATGATCGCGGCCGCTTGCCGCGCCAGATCGCCTACATCATCGGCAACGAGGGTTGCGAGCGATTTTCGTTCTACGGAATGCGCAACATCCTCACCCCGTTCCTGATCACCACGCTGCTGCTGTACCTGCCCGAAGGGCAGCGCATGCTGGCGGCGAAGGACGTGTTCCACACCTTCGTGATTGGCGTGTACTTCTTCCCGCTGCTCGGCGGCTGGATCAGCGACCGCTTCTTCGGCAAGTACAACACCGTGCTGTGGATGAGCCTGGTGTATTGCGCCGGCCATGCCTGCCTGGCGATCTTCGAGAACAACCGGCTGGGATTCTTCACCGGGCTGGGCCTGATCGCGCTGGGTGCGGGCGGCATCAAGCCGCTGGTGGCGTCGTTCGTGGGCGACCAGTTCGACCAGTCGAACAAGCACCTGGCGAAGATGGTGTTCGACGCGTTCTACTGGATCATCAACTTCGGCTCGTTCTTCGCCTCGCTGCTGATGCCGCTGTTCCTGCATCACTTCGGCGCGGCGGTGGCGTTCGGCATTCCCGGCGGCCTGATGTTCATTGCCACGGTGGTGTTCTGGCTGGGCCGCAAGCAGTACGTGATGGTGCCGCCCGGGCCGCCGGACCAGCATGCGTTTTCGCGGGTGATCCGCACCGCGCTTCTGGCGCAGCGCCCCGGGCAGGCGCGGCCCGGCCTGTGGCTGGCGATCGCTGCGGTGGTGGTGGCCATCGCCTCGTTCGCGCTGGCGCCCTCGCTCGGCTTCGTGATCGCTGCATGCATCGCCCTGGTGGTGCTGATCGGCGGTGTCGGCGGCGGCGCCTGGTTGCAGATGGAGCGCGCGCGGGGGGTGCATCCGGACCACGCCGTCGATGGGGCGCGCAACGTGCTGCGCGTGCTGGTGATCTTCGCGCTGACCACGCCGTTCTTCTCGCTGTTCGACCAGAAGGCCTCGACCTGGGTGCTGCAGGGCAACGAGATGAGCATGCCCTCATGGTTCCACTCCGCCCAGATGCAGGCGCTGAACCCGCTGCTGGTGATGCTGCTGATCCCATTCAACAACCTGGTGCTGTATCCGCTGTTGCGCCGGATCGGCTACCAGCCTACTGCGCTGCGCCGGATGACCGCCGGCATCGCCTTCAGCGGTCTGGCGTGGATCGTGGTCGGCGGCTTGCAAGTGGTGATCGACGGCGGCGATCCGCTGTCGATCGTGTGGCAGGTCTTGCCGTACGCGCTGCTCACCTTCGGCGAAGTGCTGGTCTCCGCCACCGGGCTGGAGTTCGCCTACAGCCAGGCGCCGGCCTCGATGAAGGGCGTGGTGATGAGCTTCTGGAACCTCACCACCACGGTCGGCAACCTGTGGGTGCTGCTGGCCAACGCGGCGGTGCGCAACGGCAGCGTGACCGGCGCGATCGCCCACAGCGGGCTCAGTGTCACCGCGTTCCAGATGTTCTTCTTCGCGGCGTTTGCCTTGCTCGCGGCACTGGCGTTCGGACTGTATGCCAGGCGTTATCGCGAAGTGGATCATTACCGCCCGGCGTAAGGCGGGCACTGCTCGCCGGCTCCGGGAGCGTGGAGAAGAAGATGGCGGGCAACGCCCGTCCTACAGGGCGTCGACGCGCGATTGCAGCGCCATCGCCGCGGCCGGGTTGCGGTGCTTGGCGGCGCTGATGAAGAACACGAACACCTCGCGCGCGGGGCCCGGCGGCTGTGCCGCGGCCACGTGCGGCAGGGCGGCGATGTCCTTGCCGGCGGCCCAGTCGCGAGCACGGGCGGCCCAGTGGTCCAGCTCGACCGGCCTGTAACCGGTGGCCAACTCATCGGCGCTGCGCATCAGGCGGGCGTAGCTGAAGTCGCCGGTTAGGTCGGCCAGCGACGGATACGTCGGCGAATCGGTGAACACGGTGGGGATACGGCGGCTGCGTGCCAGGTCCACATACGCTTCGTCGAGGAAACTGGCGTGGCGAACCTCCAGCACGTGCCGCAGCGGCCGGCCGTCGAGTTCGCGGGGCAGCTGGTCGAGGAAGGCGGCGAGATCGTCCGCGTCGAATGGCCGCCACGGCGGCATCTGCCACAGGATCGGGCCCAGCCGGTCGCCCATTTCGGCCAGGCCGCCATGGATGAAACCGCTGGCGCCCTTGCCGGCGTCGGCCAGTCGTTTGCTCTCGACGACATGGCGCGGCGCCTTCAGCGAGAAGAGGAAACCTTCGGGCGTTTCCGCCGCCCACTTCGCGTAGGTCGCCGGCTTTTGCGCGCCGTAGAAGGTGCCGTTGATCTCGATCGCGCGCAGCTGGCGACTGGCGTATTCCAGTTCGCGCCGTTGCACGAGTTTCGCCGGGTAGAAGTTGTTGCGCCACGGCGCATAGGTCCAGCCGCCGATGCCGACGCGGATCGTGCCATGCGTGTTCATGGCGTGATTCCGGTGGGTCGGTGGCGCAGCCATTCGGAGGTGCCCATGCACAGCACCAGCCACACCGCGCCGGTGGCATAGCCGGCCAGCACGTCGCTGAAATAGTGCACCTGCAGCAGGATCCGGCTTACCCCGATCACTCCGACCATCAACACCGCGCCGGCAATGATGGCGCGATGGAAGCGCGGCGTCAGCCGCAGCAGCACATAGGCCAGCATGCCGTAGAACACCATGGCGCCGAACGCGTGCCCGCTGGGGAAACTCCATCCCGGTTCGACGATGAAACCGTGGTCGTGCAGCGGGCGCGCGCGCCGGAACAGCGCCTTCAGCCCGCCGTTGATCGGCAGGATGCCGAGCAGGGCCACGCTCCAGCTCGCCGCCAGCGGCCACTGGCGCCGCAGCAGCAGGATGAGCAGCACCACGGCCGCCGCACTGGCGACCCACAAGGTGTCGCCCAGATGGGTGATGGCGGCGATCATGCGCAGCACCGGCACCGGCAGGTGAGCGCGCAGGCTGGCGGCGAGGCTGGCGTCGAAATGGCCGAGGCCGGTCGTGGGCTGGTCGGAAATCGCCAGCACCAGGCCACCGAAGAACAGCCCCAGCAGCACGCACAGAAGCAGGCCCGTGCGCTGGCGCAGCATCGTGGGCGGCTGACCCAGCAGCGCGGCACGGCGCTGCCAGTGCGCATTGCGTTGCCAGGCCAGGTCGCCGGCCAGCAAGGCCAGCAGCAACAACAAGGCCCACAGCAGAAGCGCGTGGTCGGCGATCCATTCCACCGGCGTGTTCATTCCCGTCCTCGTTTCGCGTGCTGATCCGCGCATGATCGCGGTTGGCGTCGCCGGCGTCGAGACGGCGCGCTGCACTCGCCGCGCTGGCCTTGCGGGCGATTTCTCGCGATAGTGCGCGGATCGTCGCTTGAGGGGAGAACTTCGATGGTCCAGCGATTCGGGTCCGTGCGTGCGCTGTCGTTGCGGTTGCTGGCCGGCCATGCCTTGCTGGTGCTCGGCACCTCGGCGCTGGCGCAGGCTCCGGCCAAGCCGCAGCTGCCGCCGCCGGTGTCCACCGGCGACATCGTGCAACCGCTGCTGCCGGCGCAGTTGCAGGATTTCGATGCGTACATGGCCCACACGCTGAAGACCTTCGAGGTGCCGGGCATCGCGGTGGCCATCGTCAGGAACGGCAAGGTGGTGATGGAGCGCGGCTTCGGCGTGAAGGAGCTGGGCAAGCCGGACCAGGTCGATGCGCACACCCTGTTCGCGATCGCCTCCAACACCAAGGCATTCACCGCCGCGGCGCTGCAGCAACTGGCCGACGCGGGCAAGCTGGACATGGACGACCGCGTGATCGACCACCTGCCGTGGTTCCGCATGTCCGACCCCTACGTGACGCACGAGATGCGCATCCGCGATCTGCTGGCCCACCGCAGCGGACTGAGCCTGGGCGCGGGTGACCTGCTGTACTGGCCGCCGACCTCGTACACCACGAAGGAAGTGGTGGAGAGGCTGGCGAAGGTGCCGCTGAAGAACGGCTTCCGCAGCCACTACGCCTACGACAACATCCTGTTCGCCGTGGCCACCCTGGTGATCGAGCAGGCCTCCGGCCAGAGCTACGCGGACTACGTGCGCCAGCACCTGTTCAAGCCGGTGGGCATGGACGAATCGCTGATCGACATGACGTATCTCAAGCCCGGCATGGACGTGGCCACCGGCCATGCGCCGTACGAGTTCAAGGACGTCAAGCCGGTGCCGCCGATGGCTTGGCTCAACGATCCCGGTGCCGGCGGCATCTATGCGAGCGTGCACGACCTGGCCAAGTGGATGAACGTGCAACTGGCCGGCGGTGCGCTGCCGACGATGGGCGCCGACGGCAAGCCGCAGCGCGTGTTCTCCGAGAAGAGCCACCGCGAGATGTGGTCGATGCTGACCCCGATCCCGATCAGGAAAGCGCCGATCCCCGAGCTTGAACCGCTGACGCCGGACTATTACGGCTACGGCGAGGGCTGGTTCCTCGGCCAGTACCAGGGCCGCAAGCTGGTCTGGCACACAGGTGGCTGGCCCGGCTTCGTCTCGCGCGTGACCATGGTGCCGTCGCTGAAGCTCGGCGTGGTGGTGCTGACCAACCAGCAGTCCGGCGCCGCATTCAACGCGGTGACGTACCGCGTGCTGGACGCGTACCTCAACCCGTCGCACAAGACCGACTGGGTCGCGGTGTACCAGAAGGCCGTGCAGCACGCCCAGGCCAAGGCCGACGACAGCGTGGCAAAGCACGAACAGGCGCGCGACAAGCGCAGCAAGCCCTCGCTGCCGCTGACCGACTACGCCGGCACCTATCGCGACCCGTGGTACGGCGACGTCATCATCAGCCAGGAGCGCGGCAAGCTGCGCATGCGCTTCGGCAAGACCGAACAACTGGTCGGCACGTTGACGCCATGGCAGCACGACAGCTTCACCGTGCGCTGGGACGACCGTTCGCTGGACGCCGACGCCTTCGTCGATTTCGCGCTGGACATGGACGGCAAGATCCGCGAAGTGCGCATGCAGCCGATCTCGCCGCTGACCGATTTCAGCTTCGATTTCCAGGACCTGCGATTGGTGCCGGTGGAAGCCGCCAGCGGGGCGAAAGCGGGCAAGTGATCCATCACGGCGCCGTTCGCGGCGCCCATGCCGAAGGGGAAGGAACATGAATCATCGTCGTCATGCGGGGGCGATCCTGCTCTCGTTCGGTTTGCTGGTCGGCATTGCGCAGGCGCGCAGCGACAACGCGCTGGCGCATCGCTGCGTCCGCGTCGAGCTGGGCGCGGCCAGCACCCAGGCGACCTCGGGCCGGCTGCTGCTGTTCGCGGTTGAAGCCAAGGCGGCCGAGGCGACGGCCCTGGCGGAGTCCAAGGGCAAGAGCAGTGCGGTCGAATCGGTCGACGCCAATCCGTTCAGCGGCACGGTGACCAGCGTGGCGGCGCGGGAAGTGAGCCACTGGGTGCCCGGGCAGGCCATCGACGTCGACACCGGCGACGTGGCGTACCCGGAGCCGTGGTCGCGGCTGCCGCCGGGCGATTACCTGGTGCAGGCCGTGCTCGACGTGAATCACGACTACAACTACACCGGGCGCGGCGCCGGCGACCTGGTCAGCGATGTGGTGAAACTGCACTTGCCGGCGACCCGCGTGCCGACGCTGGCACTGGCGAAGGCACTGCCGGCCGAGGGCGACCCGTGGGCCATACCCGATTCGGCGTCGCCGACCCTGCGCGAAAACGTGGCCGCGGCGCGCCCGCACGCGCACCTGGTCGATTTCGTCAGTCCCTCGTTGACTGCGTTCTGGGGCCGGCCGATCCACATGCGCGGCTGGGTGTTGACTCCGCCCGGCTACGACGCCAAGGCTGCGGCGCGCTACCCGACCGTCTATTACACCCAGGGTTTCGGCGGCAACAACGATCGCGTGATCGGCCCGGTCGTCACCGTCTACACCGCGATGGCGAAGCAGCAGATGCCGCCGATGATCTGGGTGTTCCTGGATGAGTCCAGCCCCACCGGCACCCACGAGTTTGCCGATTCGGTCAACAACGGTCCGTGGGGACAGGCGCTGACCACCGAGTTGATCCCGCATCTCGAAGCGCACTACCGCATGGACGCCGATGCCAACGGTCGCTTCCTCAACGGTCATTCCTCCGGTGGCTGGGCCACGCTGTGGCTGCAGACGCGCTATCCGAAGCTGTTCGGTGGCACCTGGTCGACCTCGCCCGATCCGGGCGACTTCCACGATTTCACCGGCGTGGATCTTTACGCGCCGCATGCCAACGTCTACCGCCGGCCCGACGGCTCGGCCTATCCGCTGGTGCGCAACCACGACAAGGTGCTGGGCACCTTCGAGCAGTTCGCGAAACTCGAGCGCGTGCTGGGCAGCTATGGCGGCCAGTTGGCCTCGTTCGAGTGGGTATTCTCGCCGCGCGGTGAGGATGGTCGGCCCGTGCCGATGTTCGACCGCGACACCGGCGCCGTCGACCCGGCGGTGGTGGCGTACTGGCGCGATCACTACGACATTGCCTATCGCCTGCAGCAGCACTGGCCGCAGTTGAAGCCCGACCTGGACGGCAAGATCCACCTCTACGTGGGCACGGCCGACACGTTCTATCTCGACGGTTCCGCGCACAAGCTGAAAACCGTGCTCGATGGCCTGGGGGCGAAGACGGAGTTCCGTTTCCTGCCCGACCGCACCCACGGCAACCTGTACTGGATCGGCGAGGACCACCACGGCCTGCTCAAGCAGATCGGCTGGGCGATGTATGCGATCGCGCGGCCGGATTCCAGGCTGAAACCCGTCGTCACGCCCTGATCCTCATCGCGCCGTGAGGCGGGCACCGCCCGCCGCCCGCGCGGTGTCGGTTCATTCCGGCTGCCACGGGTCGTAGCTGCCGATGTACCAGAGGTGGCCCTCCGGGTCGTGGCAGCTGTAGCCGGCTCCGCCGTAGTCCTTTTCGGCGTAGTCGTCGACGATCACCGCGCCGGCTGCCTTCGCCCGCTCGTAGTGGGCCTTGCAGTCGGTCACGGTCACGCAGGCGCACTGCGTCTCGCGACCGCCGATCTCGTCGGGTTGCGCAATGTGCCGGCCGAAATCGTCATGACGCACGCCGCCGAGCATGATCATGCCGCGGCCGTAGGCCAGTTGTGCGTGCTCGACCTGGCCGGCGTCGTTTTCGTAGACCGCGTGCCGTTCGAAAGCGAATGCCTGGCACAGCCAGTCGATGGCCGCGTGGGGATCGCGATAGCGCAGGCAAGGGATGATGGTGCTGCCGCCGGACTGTTCCATGGGTACCTCCGTGGTGGAATTTCGCAGAGCGGATGGCGCGGTCGTTCCGCTCGCGCGAAACGACGTCACGGCCCTGCAGGGACGCGACCAGATTAGCCCGGCGAGGTGTGGCGGTCTTGTAGATTTCCGTCGCTCAGTCGAGCGGCAGGTGGTTCGAGTACGGGCCGCGCGCGGCCATGAACGCGGTCGGCGTGACGCCGGCGAACTGGCGGAACTCGTGGGTCAGGTGGGCCTGGTCGAAATAGCCGCCATCGGCTGCCACCTGGCTCCAGTTCACCGTGGGCTGCGCTGCCGCATGATCCACCACCGCACGAAAGCGCAGCAGCCGCGTGTAGTGCTTGGGGCGCATGCCCACCTGGCGCCGGAACAGCAGGCCGAAGCGGCGCTCGGACAAGCCCGCCTCGCGCACCAGCGGCGCGATGCGTTGTACCTGCGGCGGGTCGGCCAATCGGTCCAGCGCGTAGGCGATGGCCGGGTGCAAGGCGGTGCTGTGCAGGCGTCGCACCAGCCACAGGGTCAGCAGGTGCAGGCGGTCCCGTGGTGCGGGGGTTTCCAGCAATTGCTCGCGCAGCAGCGCGGCAGCCGGCCCGAACAAATCACCCAGGTCGATGTCCCGTCCGATCAGCGTGGTGGCGTCCTCGCCGGTCAGTGCGTGGGCGCCTCCCGGGTGGAACACCACGCCCATCACGCGGATCTGTTCGGCGGTGTCGATGATCTCGCTGCGCAGGGTGGGACCGCCTAGTACGCAGGCGGACGAGCGGATGCAGCGCCGCTCTGCGTCGTCAGTGTAGACGCGGGTTTCGTCCTCGTGCAGGTTGATGATGAGCTGCGCCCCGGGTTGCGGCAGCACGCGCTCGTGGCGATGCGCCGCGGGCGGCATGTCCCAGTCCCATACCTTGGCGATCAGCTTGTCCAGCGGTGGACCGGGCTGACAGTGCTGGAATCCCATCGGCTTGTCTCCGTGGATGCGCCGCAGTCTAGCTGGCCAGCTCAGCCCGTGTGCTCGTCATCCTCGGCCAGCGGCGGCAAGGTGCGCACCAGTTGCGCGCGCACCAGCGGCAGGCGCGCGCGGCGCAATCGCTGCAGCAGTTCGAACAGCAGCTCGCTTTTTACCCCGCCGGTGTCGCGCGGGCTGCCGACGTAGGCCACGCAGTTGAAGGTCATCGAGCCGGCATCGAGGCCCTCCAGTTGCACGTAGGGCGCCGGCGCGGCCAGTGTGCCCGGGTGTGCGCCGAGCACCTCCAGCGCCAGTGCCCGTACCTTGTCGGCGTCGGTGTCCAGCGGCATCGGCAGCTTGATCTGCACGCGGCCCAGCGCGTTGGCCTGGGTCACGTTGCGCACGTTTTCGGTGATCAGCTGCGAGTTCGGCACGATCACCGTGGAGCGGTCCCACAACTGGATCTCGGTGGCGCGCACGTTGATCCGGCGGATGTCGCCCTCGACCTCGTTGAGGCTGACCCAGTCGCCCACCTTCACCGGCCGCTCCACCAGCAGGATCAGGCCGGAGATGAAGTTCTGCACGATCGCCTGCAGGCCGAAGCCGATGCCCACCGACAGCGCGCTGACGATCCAGGTGATGCTGGTCAGGTTGACGTGCAGCGCGGCCAGGGTGAGCACCAGCACCAGCAGGCCGCCGAGGTAGCCGAGCAGGGTGACGATGGAATCCTGCATGCCCGGTTCCATCGTCGACTTGGGCAGCAACTGCTCGCGCAGCCAGCGCTTGAGCATGTGCAGCAGCACGCCGCCGACCACCAGCACCAGCACCGCCCGGAAGATGTTGCCGGGATTGATCGGCAGATCGCCCAGTTTCAGGTTGCCGAAGGTGCGCACGGCACTGGCCAGCAGGTCGCCCGGGCCGGCGCCGAACGGGGTCAGCACGATGGCAATGGCCAGCAGGGTCAGCAGCACCCTGGCGATGCCGGCGAGCAGGGTAGCGGCCTGGTCCAGCGCATGCGGCGCCAGCTGGAAGGATGTCTGCAGCCGCTGGCCGCCGCGTTCGTGCGGCGAGAGCGCGATGTGGATCAGATCGTTCAACAGGTGGCCGAGCAGCCACGCACTGGCCACCACCACGCCGACCCAGAGCATCTGCACCGCGGCGAAGAAGGCCAGCGCGATGTAACCGGTGGCCACGCCCAGCCAGCTCACCAGCACGCCGAGCACCGCGCCGGCGCCGAGCGCGCCGACCCACAACGGCCGATGCTCGACCACGCCCTCGGCTGCCGCCTGTCGCCGCGCGCCGCGCAAACGCCACCAGCCCGCCGCGATCAGGCCGCTGACCACCAGCGCCACCGCGCCGCGCGTGGCCACCGTGGTCGCCAGGCTGGAGCCGATCGTGCGGCTGATGCGCTCGATCAGGCCGAACAGCAGCGCGGCGGCGCCGAGCAGCCAGGGCAGCATGCGCAGCCGCTGTGCGGCGAGATCGGACAGCGGCGGCAGGCGCCAGCTCGGCCGGCGTACGGAGAGCAGCGCACGACCCAGCCCGGTGACAAACGCGGCAAACAGCACCAGCCGCACCGCCGAGCGCGCCAACGCGTCGAGGTCCGGCGCGAGGATGTCGTTCCAGTTCAGGCCCAGATACATCAGCTGGGCGGCGATGCCGGTGGTAAGCAGCGCCGTGAGCGCGACCGCCACTGCCATCGCGCTGCGGCGCAAGTGGCCGTCCGGTACGTGGCGCGTGGCCAGGCGCAGCAGCAGACTATCGAGCAGCCAGCGTCCCAGGCCCAGCCACAGCAACGCGCCGATCAGGCACAGCAGCAACGGCGTGCGGTTCGATGTTTCCCACGCCTCGCTCCAGGCATCGGCCACGCGGTTGCCGAGACGGTCCAGCCGCGCCAGGTCGTCGGGGAAACTGCGCGCCGGCTCGCTCCAGAACGCGCTGCCGAACGGCGACGCCGTGCGCGATGCCAACCGGGCCTGGAACTCGTCGTTGCGCAGGCCGGTGATCTGCGCGGCCAGTTGCAAAGCGTTCTGGCCCAGCAGCTGCGCCTGCTTGACCTGCGCATCCAGCGCGGCGCCGGCCTTGTCCAGTTGCCGCCGCTGGGCCGCGACCTGCGCCGCTTCCGGCGCCGCGCCCTTGGCTGGCGGCGCACCCAGCACGTCGAGCTGCGCCTGCAGCGCGGCCAGTTGGGGCGTCAGATCACTGACCAGTTGCCGCGCCTGGTCCTGCACGGCCAGCGCATCGTTGCGCAAGTCGCCGAGCGAGCTGGCGGCACGCTTGTCCTTCAATGCTGCCTTGAGCGCGTCGAGACGGTCGTCCAACTGCTGCAGCGACTGCGCCGGCGTGACGACGCTCGCCGCCGAGGCCGGCGCGGCGTCGCCCTGCTGGGCGTGCACGACGAGGCTGCCAAAGGCAAGCAGGATCAGCAGGAGCAAGCGGCATGGCATGGACATCCGCGCATGATCGGAGCGGTGCGACAGGCGGTCAATCGCGTTCGTGCCCTGCGTGGCGTCACGCATGGCGGCGGTTCAGCTTGGCTTGCGCGGTGGGCCGCTTGGCGCACGGCACGGACAAGGTTCGCGAGACGCGTCGTGGTCGCCGGTCATGCACGGGTTCTTGCATGCGGGCAGTCGCGCACCCACGCTAGGGTACCTGCCCGCCGCGTGTCGTCCCATGGTCTTCCGCTGGTTCGAATCCCTCATCGACGCGTTCAAGGAACCGGTCGACGGCATGCCGCCGCGGCCGGTGTGGCGCTTCTACGCTTTCTATCTGCGCCAGGTGTGGCCGGTGTTTGCCGCCACGCTGGTGGTCGGCTTCGGCGTGGCGGTGGTGGAGGTGTCGCTGTTCGGCTTCATCGGGCGCATCGTCGACATGGCCAGCGGCACGCCGGCGGACCTGTTTCGTCTGCACGGGCAGGCGCTGATCTGGATGGCGCTGGTCGCGCTGGTGGCGCGGCCACTGCTTGGCGGCCTGCACGACTTGCTGGTGAACCAGGCGATCCTGCCCAGCCTGACCAACCGCATCCGCTGGCAGAACCATCGCTACGTGATCCGCCAGAGCCTGGGCTTCTTCCAGAACGATTTCGCCGGGCGCATCGCCAACCGCATCATCCAGACCGGCGCCTCGCTGCGCGATTCGGCCGTGCAGATCGTGGACGCGATCTGGTACATCGTGATCTACACCGGCAGCGCCATCGCGCTGTTCGCGCAGGCCGACGGCTGGCTGGCGGTGCCGTTGACGGCGTGGATCTTCTGCTACGTGGCCTTGCTGGTCATTTTCATTCCGCGGGTGAAGCAGCGCTCGTGGAAATCCTCGGAGGCCAAATCGAAGCTGATGGGACGCATCGTCGATGGCTACAGCAACGTGATGACGCTGAAGCTGTTCGCCCACACGCGCCGCGAGGAGGCATACGTGGCCGAGGCGATGGGCGAGCTGATCGACAAGCATCGCCTGACGACCCGCCTGACCACCGCCATGGACGTCAGCATCACCGCGCTCAACGGCTTCCTCATCACCGGCACCTCGGCGCTGGCGATCTGGCTGTGGAGCGAGGGCCGGGTGACCACCGGCGCGATCGCGCTGTCGATCGGGCTGGTGATCCGCATCAACAACATGTCCGGCTGGATCATGTGGGTGGTCAACGGCATCTTCGAGAACGTGGGCACGGTGCAGGACGGCATCACCACCATCGCGCAGCCGCGCACGGTACAGGACCGCGAAGGCGCGATGCCGCTGGAGGTGACCAACGGCGCGGTGCGCTTCGAGAACATCCACTTCCACTACGGCAAGCGCGGCGGCGTCATCGCCGGGCTGGACCTGGCCGTGCACCCCGGCGAGAAGATCGGCCTGGTGGGCCCCTCCGGCGCGGGCAAATCCACCCTCGTCAACGTGCTGCTGCGACTGTACGACCTCGAAGCCGGGCGCATCCTGATCGACGGCCAGGACATTGCCGGCGTCACCCAGGAAAGCCTGCGCTCGCAGATCGGCGTGGTTACCCAGGATACCTCGCTGCTGCACCGTTCGATCCGCGACAACCTCCTGTATGGACGTCCGGATGCCAGCGAGGCGCAGATCATGGATGCCGTACGCAAGGCTCGCGCCGACGAATTCATCCCGACCTTGAGCGATGGCGAAGGTCGCATCGGCTATGACGCCCTGGTCGGCGAGCGCGGCGTGAAACTCTCCGGCGGGCAGCGCCAGCGCATCGCGATCGCCCGCGTGCTGCTGAAGGACGCGCCGATCCTGGTGCTGGACGAAGCCACCAGCGCGCTGGATTCCGAAGCCGAGGCGGCGATCCAGGACAGCCTCGACCTGCTGATGCAGGGCAAGACGGTGATCGCGATCGCGCATCGCCTGTCCACCATCGCGCGGATGGATCGGTTGGTGGTGCTGGACAAGGGGCAGGTCGTCGAGACCGGCACCCACGCCGAGCTGATCGCGCACGAAGGCCTCTACGCGCGGCTGTGGCGGCGGCAGACCGGCGGCTTCGTGGCGGCGGAGGATGCGCCGGTCTAGCTGGCGGTTGCGGCAGACGTCCGTCGCGGGCTCAACACGCTCCGCTGCTGCAGCAGGCCGGCTTGCCTGCCGTCGCCGCGCTTTCCAGTACCTCGGCCGCGGCCGTCAGTACCTTCGCCGCGGCGGCGCCCTTGCGTTCGCTGTAGCGGCTGACCAGGTAGTCGCTGCGCCCGCGCACCAGCAGGGTGAACTTGAACAGCTCCTCCATCACGTCCACCACGCGGTCGTAGAACGGCGAGGGTTTCATCCGGCCGTCGTCGTCGAACTCCTGCCAGGCCTTGGCCACCGACGACTGGTTGGGGATGGTCAGCATGCGCATCCAGCGGCCCAGCACGCGCAAGGTGTTGACCACGTTGAACGACTGCGAGCCGCCGCAGACCTGCATCACCGCGAGCGTGCGCCCCTGCGTGGGCCGCACGCTGCCGTCTTCCAGCGGCAACCAGTCGATCTGGTTCTTGAACACGCCGGTGATCGTGCCGTGCCGCTCGGGGCTGACCCACACCTGGCCCTCGGACCACAGCGACAGCGCGCGCAGTTCCTGCACCTTGGGGTGGCCGGCCGGCACGCTGTCCAGCAGCGGCAGTTCGTGCGGGTCGAACACCCGCGTCTCGGCGCCGAAGTGGCGCAGGATGCGCTCGGCTTCCAGCGCCAGCTTGCGGCTGAACGACTGCGGGCGCAGCGAGCCGTACAGGATCAGGATGCGCGGCGGGTGGCCGGCGTCGGCCGGCAACGCCAGCTTGGCCAGGCTGGGGGTATCCAGCACGTCGGCGGCGACATGGGGCAGATCCGGGATCACGGCAGTTCCTGTTGCATTGGTTTGATAATTCTATAATCATGGAAATATAGAAGCCAACCCGGAATCGCCGCCCATGCACCCGTGTCGTGTCCTGTTCATCTGCACCGGCAATTCGGCCCGCAGCATCCTGTCCGAGGCCACCCTCAATCACCTGGGCGCAGGGCGCTTCGCGGCGTTCAGCGCCGGCAGCCAGCCGACCGGACGCGTCAATCCCCACGCGATCGAGCAACTCCAGGCCCACGGTATTGCCACCGAAGGACTCAGCAGCAAGTCGTGGGACCGCTTCACAGAAGCGGGCGCGCCGCCGCTGGACATCGTGATCACCGTTTGCGACAACGCCGCCAGCGAGACCTGCCCGGTGCTGTTCGGCGATTTCGTGAAAAGCCATTGGGGCCTGCCCGATCCGGCTGCTGCCCGGGACGCGGACGCCGCCGCGGCGTTCCGGCGTGCGCACGCGCTGATCGTGCGGCGGATCACCGCGCTGCTGCAGCTGCCGGTGGAAACGATGGGCCGCGGCGAGCTGAAACAGGTGCTCGACCGCATCGGCAGCATGACTGACGAGGAAGCCGGCGGATGAACCAGCCATCCGCCGCACTCACCGCCGGCGCGGTTTCTCCGGACGGCGCCCGCATCGGCTTCTTCGAGCGCTGGCTCAGTCTCTGGGTACTGTTGTGCATCGTCACCGGCACGCTGCTGGGCCACCTGTTGCCTGGCAGTTTCGCGGCGCTGGGCGGCATGCAGCTGGCTCAGGTGAACCTGCCGGTCGCCGTGCTGATCTGGCTGATGATCATCCCGATGCTGCTGAAGATCGACTTCGGCGCGCTGGGCGGCGTGCGCCGGCAGTGGAAGGGCATCGGCGTCACGCTGTTCGTCAACTGGGCGGTGAAGCCGTTCTCGATGGCGCTGCTGGGGTGGATCTTCATCCGTCACCTGTTCGCCGGCCAGCTGCCGGCCGCGCAGCTCGACTCCTACATCGCCGGCCTGATCCTGCTGGCCGCCGCGCCGTGCACGGCGATGGTGTTCGTGTGGAGCAACCTGTGCCGCGGCGAGCCGGCGTTCACGCTGAGCCAGGTCGCGCTGAACGACGCCATCATGGTGGTGGCGTTCGCGCCGATCGTGGCGCTGCTGCTGGGCATCTCCTCGATCACGGTGCCGTGGAACACGCTGTTGCTGTCGGTACTTCTGTACATCGTGGTGCCGGTGACGCTCAGCATGCTGCTGCGGCGCCAGCTGCTGGCGCACGGCGGCGAGGCGCGCTTGCAGAAACTGTTGCAGCGGCTGGGGCCGGTGTCGCTGGGCGCGTTGCTGGCCACCTTGGTGCTGCTGTTCGGTTTCCAGGGCCGGCAGATCCTCGCGCAGCCGGCGATCATCGCGTTGCTGGCGGTGCCGATCCTGATCCAGGTGTATTTCAACGCCGGCCTGGCCTACTGGCTCAATCGCCGCTTCGGCGTGCCGCACTGCGTGGCCGGCCCGTCGGCGCTGATCGGCGCCAGCAACTTCTTCGAGCTGGCCGTGGCCACCGCGGTGGGCCTGTTCGGCGTGCATTCCGGCGCGGCGCTGGCGACCGTGGTGGGCGTGCTGATCGAGGTGCCGGTGATGCTTTCGGTGGTGCGCATCGTCAACCGCAGCAAACGCTGGTATGAATCGGCCCGGGAGTAGCGCCATGCAGAACAGGCAAGCCATCACGATACTTGCCGCGCTCGCGCAGGAGTCGCGGCTGGCGGTCTATCGGCTGCTGATCGAACATGCGCCGGAAGGACTGGCCGCCAGCGCGATCGCGGAGAAGCTGGGCCTGGCCAACGCCACGCTGTCCTTCCACCTGAAGGAGCTGTCGCATGCGGGCCTGGTGAGCAGCCGGCAGAGCGGGCGTTTCATCTACTACGCGCCGGTGATCGAGACGATGGACGAGCTGGTCGGTTACCTGACCGATCACTGCTGCAGCCAGTCCGCCGGCACCTGCGTACCGGCCGCTGCCAGCTGCGCTCCGGGCAAGCGGAAGTCCACCGCCCGGCGCCGGTCGAGCTCCGCCTGAGCGCGGATCAGTCCAGCAGGTCCAGCGCGACCAGTCCGTGCTCACGGCAATGGCGCTGGTATTCCGCTCGCTGGGTGCCGGCCGAGGCGCGGGCGGTCACCGCGCCGCCGGGGCCGAGGAACTCGACCGTGCCCATCACGATCACCAGCGCCAGCATCGGCTCGTCGCCGACGATCTTCCACCAGTCGGTGTTGCCGGGCGGCTCGTAGACGTAGTCGCCCGGGCCGATCAGCTCGCCGGTGCACAGCTTGCGCGTGCCGCTGAGGTTGTACGCGTGGATCTCGCCGGTATGCCGATGCAGCGGCATCACCGTGCCCGGCTCCATGCGCAGCAGCTCGACGAAACCGCGGTCGTCGACGAAGAAGCGCAACGGGCTGGACGACTTGCCGGGCGTGGAGGAGGGCACCCAGTGGCGCGCGGCGGCAGTGCTGAAGCGGGCGGGCAGGTAGTCGTGCAGGCGGGTGGAGGGCGTGGTCATGGGCGCGGCTCAGGCGGCGATGGCGGAGAGGTAGAGTTCGAACGAGGCGTCGACCGCGGCGCGGCCGCCGCCGATGATGTTGCGGCCCCAGGTGAAGCCGTAGACATCCTCGAACGCGTAGCCGGCCAGGCGCGAGCGCATGCCGCGCACCGCGTCGGGCGGCATCGGCGTGAAGTTGGGATAGCTGCGCATGAACGAAACGTGGCGACGGTTGCTGACCACGTGCGGGGCGTCACCGGAGAACAGTGCGCCGCCGGGCCGCGGCCCGTCCTTCCAGTGCAGCACCGTGCTGCCGGGGAAGTGGCCGCCGCTGTTGATGAGGGTCACCGCGTCGGACAGGCGGTACGCATCGCCGCGCCAGAACTGCACGTTCGGCGAGGGCCGGCGTACCCAGTCGCGGTCCGCCTCGTGCAGCAGGATCGGCACGTTGCCGAGCGCCTCGCTCCACTCCAGCATCGAAGCGTAGAAATGCGGATGCGAGATCGCGATCAGGTCCACGCCGCCGCGCGCCTGCAGCGCGGCGACCGCCTCGTCGGTGACCAGGCTCAAGGCCTCCCACAGAATGTTGCCCGCGTCGGTGGGCAGGTACAGCGCGCGCTGGTTGATCGCGAACCCGGGCGCCAGGCCGATGCCCAGCACGCCGGCTTCGTCCTGCAGGCGCAGCGCGTAGCTGGCTTTCAGCGCCTCGTGCGTCGTCCACGTCTGGCCGTGCGCGCCGACGTACTGGCGCTCGTCCTCGCACACGGCGCAATGCGCGGGAGTGTTCGGGTACTGCGTGCCGCAGGTTTCGCAGATGGCTTTGGTCATGGTCTGGCCTCGCTTGGGGCGGGCGGTGCCCGCCATGCGGTGCAGACTCTAGGCATAATCTGGACCCTTGATTGATCCATTCGTGAGAGATTTGATGGAACCAGTTTTTCCGTTCCCCGTGCTGTTGCCGCGCGGCGCCGGCTCGCTTGCACAGGCGCTGCACCAGCAGTTGCGCGCCGCGATCCTCGATGGCCGCCTGCCGCCGCACGCTGCACTGCCCGCCACGCGCAAGGTGGCCGAGGCCCTGGGGGTGGCGCGCAATACGGTGGTCGCCGCCTACGACCTGCTGATTGCCGAGGGCTACCTGGTGCCGCGCCAGGGCGCCCGGCCGCAGGTCGCCGAATTCGCGCGGCGCCGGTCGAAGCCGGCGCGTGCCGGCGTGGACGAATCGCGTTTTGCGCCGGCGTGGCGCACGCCGTTCCTGCAGCCGTCGCCGGCGCGCAGCCTGCCCGAGCGCAACTTCCGCCTCGGCATTCCCGACCATCGCCATTTCCCGCACGACGTCTGGCGCCGGCTGATGGCGCAGGCGCTGCGCAGAAGCTCGCGCGAACCGTTCGCCTACGCGCCATCGCAAGGCATTCCCGCGCTGCGCGAGGCGATCGCGCAGCACGTCGCGTTTGCCCGCGCCGTGGCCTGCAGCGCCGACGACGTGATCGTCACCTCCGGCGCGCAACAGGCGTTCGACCTGATCGCCCGCCTGCTGGTCACGCCGGGACAGACGAAGGTGGCAGTGGAGGAGCCGGGCTACCCGCCGGTGCGCGCCGCGTTTGCCGCCGCCGGCGCGCAACTGGTGCCGCTGCCGGTCGACGACGAAGGCCTGTGCGTCGAGCGCCTGCCCGAGGACGTGCGCATCATCAGCGTCACGCCTTCGCACCAGTCGCCCACCGGCGTGGCGATGTCGCTGCGTCGCCGCGCTGACTTGCTCGACTTCGCGCGCCGCCACCGCGCGGTGATCGTGGAGGACGATTACGACGGCGAGTTCCTCTTCGGCGGCCGCCCGCTGGATGCCTTGCAGACGCTGGATGGCGACGCGCTGGTGTTCTACGTCGGTACCTTCTCCAAGAGCATGTTCCCCTCGCTGCGCAAGGGCTTCGTGGTGGCGCCGGCGTGGGCGCGCAGCGGGCTGGTCACGGTCAGGCACTGCGTCGACTCGCATTGCGACGACATCACCCAGGCCGCCCTGGCCGCCTTCATCCGCGATGGCCACCTCGCGCGGCACGTGCGCCACATGCGGCCGATCTATGCCGAACGGCGCGCAGCCTTGCTCGACGGGCTGCAGCACGTGCTCGGCCGCTGGCTGCAACCGATTCCGTCCGAAGCCGGCTTGCATCTCGCTGCGCGATTTCGCGACCCCGCACACGCCGCGCGGCTCATGCCGATCATTCTGCGCCATGCCGCCGGCGCGGAATCCATCGCCAGCTACGCGATGACGCGCACGATCGAGCCGGCGGTGACGTTCGGCTACGGCGTGATCGATCCGCACGCCATCGCCAAGGCCTTCGCGCAGCTGCGCCGCGCGTTGGCCTGAAACGCTTGCGGCCGCCCGGGCGCGCATGCATCATCGCGCGGCACGAGTCGGCGGCCAGCGGTGGCCGCCTCCTCGCGACAGGTCGGCGGGGGCGGGGAATGGGAATGAGAAGACGGATGTGGGCAGTGGTGGCTGCCGCGCTGCTCGGCGGTTGCGCCACGGGATATCACTCCGACAAGGGGGTGATCCGCGGTTACACCGGCGGTTACTGGGAGCAGCCCGGCCCCGGCGAACTGCTCAAGGTGGGTTTCTCCGGCAACGGTTACATCGACCGCGACACCACCCACGCTTATCTGATGTACCGCTGCGCCGAGCTGGCGCTGCAGCGGCACAAACGGTATTTCCGCCTGTACGAATCGCTGCCGGATGCCATCCGCGATCGCCCCACCATGGACCTCACCGTAGGCCGGGTGGCGGGTGCCATGGGCGACTGGGTGTTCGTGCTGTTCGACCAGGATTACTCCGCCGGCGACCTCGATGCGGACGGGGTCGAGAAGCGCTACGCCTCTTACATCCATGCGCAAGGAGGCCAACGATGAGTGCCGGTCGCGTCACCCGCCGGCTGCTGCCCGCCGTGGCCGCTGCCGTTCTCGGCGGTTGCGCGGGGCTGCCGATGTACCAGCCGGCGGCCGGCCAGCCGCTGGCCACGATCAAGCTGTCGCCGAATCTGGCGAGCCAGGCGATGCCGCTGAGTTTCTGTGATGGTCGCCGGTGCTACGACCTCAAGAGCAGCCACGGCGAGCTGCAGGTGCCGACGGGCGAGCGCCTGATGCTGTTCAAGGTGCTGGTGGCCAGCGGCTACCAGCGCATGTATTCGTGTTCGCCCGACCTGACCTTCGTGCCCTATCCGGGCGTGGTCTATTACGCGGACTTCGCCTTGCGCGCGGAGCACTGCGTGCTGGGCCTGTATCGCGATGCGCCGGCGAGCCGCGTGGGCATCCTGTTCGAGCCGACCGTGCGTGCGGTGCCGCACAAGCACGCCGGCTGAACCATTGGCGGCAGCGGCCGTGTACGCGCCGCGCGGGCAGGCGATACTGGCTGCCCCTGTCGACTGGAACCGCACCATGACCTCACGCGTGATCCTCGCCGCTCTGCTTGCCGCGTTGGCCATGCCGGCGCCGGCCCGGGCCGATGCCGTCTCCGAACTGCGCGCCACCTTGGGCAAGCTGCAGCCGGCGCAGCCACTGCTGGCCACGGCGCGCGTCAGCAGCACGGTGAAGAAGGAGGACGGCAAGACCGAGCGCGCGCAGTTGCAGCTGAGCGTGCGCAGCGGCACCGATGGCCTGGAGCTGCATTTTTCGCCGGAGCTGCTGCAACGCGCCGCGGCTGAGGCGGCGGTGAACGCGAAGAACAAGGATGCGCCGACGCCGGTGCAGGACCTGCTCGGCCAGTTGAGTCCGGTCAACGTGCAGCCGATGGTGAATTACGCGCCGGTGCTGCTGCGCCAGCTCGACGGCGCGACCCTGGCCAGCCAGCGCGACGATACCCGCAACGGCAAGCCGGCGCGCCTGCTGGTGTTCGACGTGCCGATGCCGCCGTCGGCGAACAAGGAGATGTCGGTCAAGCAGTACGTCGGCCAGCTCAGCGTGTGGCTGGGCGCCGACGGCGTGCCGGTGGCGGTGCGCAACATGCTGGCGATCAAGGGGCGCAAGCTGCTCATCAGCATCGAGTTCGGCACCACCACCGACTACGCGTTGCAGCAGGTCGGCACGCGTCTGTTGGCGGTGTCGCGGCGCACCGAGGAAAACCACTCGGTGTTCGGCCACGATGGCAGCAGCGTGACCGAGGCGGCCCTGACCCCGGTGGCGGCTTCGGTGCATTGACGGGACAACGAGCAGGGTTGCCCGGCGCGCCAGCATCCGGGGCTCGGCTCGCGCCTCGTCGCCGTCTGCGGCATAGTTCCCCGCGGGGGTGTTCATGCAACCGACCGGGCAGGGCGACGACGACCAGACGTTTCACCGGCATGCCACCGTCGGGCGTGCGGCGCTGATGGGACCGGCCGGTGCGCCACGGGTCCCCGCCGCGGGTTCTGCGCAGCGCCCCCGCCGCTGCGGCGTGGTCGCCGCCAGCCCATTCCCGAAGCTCGCGAAAACCGCTCCGGGTCCGGACGTCCAAACGATGCCGGGTGGCGCGGAAGCGTGGACTGCGACCTGGTATCCAGACTGCAACCGCTGCAGGCGGCACGCTGGTCGAGCGCGAGTCGGGCTTCGGCCCGGGTTCGCGTTGCCGGTGGCCAGTGCAGCCGATGCATCAGTTTTCGTGGCGTCGCCGAAAAAGACGGCGCCCGATCGAGGCCGGCAGCAATCCAGCGCGCGGCCAGGCAATGGCGAACCGCCGCAATACCCACCTGTACAGGAGATGGAAGATGAACACCCGTTTTGAACGTTCCGGCCCGCTCACCGAACTGACCAGCTATCCCCAATGGGCGCAGGACATGGTGGCCGATTGCGAAGCCGCCAAGCAGGGCGTCGTGCGGCACGAGATGTGGGATCTGATGAGGGAGGCTTCGCTCAGCCACACGGCGACGCGTCACTTCATGGTCGGCATCTGGCCGGTGATCGAGCGTTTCCCGGCATACATGGCGCTGAGCCTGCTCAAGACCCGTTTCGGCCGCAGTCCCGGCGACAACCTGGCCCGGCGCTGGCTGGTGCGCAACATCCGCGTGGAGCAGAACCATGCCGAATACTGGCTCAACTGGGCCGAAGGCGCGGGAGTCGCGCGCGAGGACGTGCTCAATGGCCGCGCGCCGCACGGCACCGGCACGCTGGCGGACTGGTGCGAGGAGATCTGCGCCAGCGGTTCGCTGGCGGCGAGCATCGCGGCCACCAACTATGCCGTCGAGGGGGCCACCGGCGAGTGGTCGCAGCGGGTATACGAAAGCAAGGCCTATGCCGAGAGCTTCGCGCCGAAGGAACGTGCCGGCAGTTTGCGTTGGCTTCAACTTCACGCTGCCTATGACGATACCCATCCGTGGGAGGCACTGGAGATCGTCTGCACGCTGATGGGGACGACCCCGGCCACCCACGACGTGGAACATATTGCCAGTTGCATCAAGCGCAGCTATGTAAGCATGCGCATCAGCATGGATCATTGCATCGACGCGCGTTACGAGCTGGAGGCCCTGAGGGAAGCCGCCGCCTGAGGCACCGAGCTGCAACAACCCGAGGAGCACGCAGTGGGTCAGACGGCACCAGTCATGGTAGAAGAGGCATGATGCGCACTTCTCGAACCACCTTGCAAAAGCCATTGTCGCGGCGTTTGATGCCGCTGGCGTATGCGCTGATCGCGATGGTGGGGCTGATGCTGGCCCTGACCTGGGGCGCGTTGCAGATCCAGATCACTCTCGCCGGTTTCCTCAACGGCGAGAGTCTGTGGTCCAAGGCGCAGAAGCAGTCGGTGATCGACCTGGAAGCCTATGCGATCAGCGGCGACGCCGCGGACCTGGCCGGCTTCAGGCAACACTATGCGGTGGTGCTTTCCGATCGCTGGGCCCGCGACGCGATCGCGTCGGGCCAGTTCGACCACGACAAGGTCGCCCAGGCGTTCGCCCGCGGCAGCGTGATCCCCGATGCCATCCCCGGGATGATCTTCATCCTTCAGCATTTTTCGTCGGCGCCACACATCAGTGAGGCTTTGCGCGCCTGGTATTCGGTTGACGATGCCATTGCCGAGCTGGACGAGATTGCCGGCGAGTTGCAACGCGCCTACGCGGCCGGTGGCCTGCCGCCGGCCGAACAGCTCCGCCAACGCAGTCGCATCCACGATTTGAACCGCTTCATCGAGCCGCGCACCAACATCTTTTCGGTCGAGGTGGCGCGTGGCGCCTCATGGGTCGGCAAGCTGCTTTTCGGTGGCGTGGTCGCGGTCACCCTGATTGCCGTACTGCTCTGGCTGGGCATGGCGCGGCGCATCCTGGAAAGCATTCGCGGCAGCGAGGAGCGCTACCGGCTGTTGTTCGACAGCGCGGCCGATGCGATCGTGATGATCGACGAAGGCAGCGGGCGCATCCTCGACGTGAACCGCACGGCGGCGGCATGGACCGGGCGCAGCGCGAAGGAGCTGATCGGCGACCGCTACGTGCACCTGTTCCTGCAGCCGCTGGCCGGCCAGCAGGCGGGGCGCGCCGCCACCAATGCACTGTTGGCCGCCGACGGCAGCACCCGCCCGGTGGAAACGCAGACCAGCGTCGCCAGCTGGGGCGCACTGCCGGTATGCCAGGCGATCATCCGCGACATCTCCGAGCGGGTGGCGATGGAACAGGAGCGCCGGGTGGCGGCCGAGGCGCTGGCCAGCATCGCCGAAGGTGTGGTCATCGTCGATGCGCATCAGCGGATCACCTCGACCAATGCGGCGCACACCGAACTGACCGGCTTCAGCAGCCTGGCGCTGCAGGGCCGGCGGCTGGGCGACACGCGCCGCCTGCCTGACGGACGCGCGCTGCCGAAAGCCATCTGGGACGAGGTGGCCGCAGGCGGCAACTGGATCGGTGAGGTGCTGAGCACCCGCGCCGACGGCACGACCTATCCCGAACACCTGAGCCTCAGCGCGATTCGCAACGTCGACGGCCACGTGACGTACTACGTGGCGGTGTGCACCGACATCCACGAGGCCAAGGCCAACCAGCGCCGGCTGGAGCACCTGGCCCGGCACGATCCGCTCACCGGCCTGGTCAATCGCGCCGAGTTCGAACGCTATTGCACCGAGGCGATTGCCCTGGCCGAACGCGAGCGTCTGGCGGTCGTGGTGCTGTTCATCGACCTGGACGCGTTCAAGATCGTCAACGACAGCTACAGCCACGCGATCGGCGACCGCTTGCTGGTGAAGGTGGGTGAGCGCATCAGCCGGCAGCTCTCCGACGGCGACGTGGCCGGGCGCATCGGCGGCGACGAGTTCACCGTGCTGCTGCCGCGGCTGAGCCTGCGCGAGGATGCGCGGGCGATCGTCAACCGGTTGCTGGCGACGCTGTCCGAACCGCTGGTGCTGGACGATTACGAGGTCGTGCTCACCGCCAGCATCGGCGTGGCCGGCTATCCGCTGGACGGCAACGACGCGGCCACCCTGATCGCCAACGCCGACGCGGCGATGTATGCGGCCAAGACCGAGGAGCGCAACGCGTTCCGTTTCTACACGCCGATGATGCACGCTGACAACCGGCGCCGCCTGCAGCTGGCCACCGAACTGCGTCAGGCGCTGAGCCGCGGCGAGTTCCGCCTGGTGTTCCAGCCCAGCATCGAACTGGGCAGCGGGCGCATCGTGGCGGTGGAGGCGCTGCTGCGCTGGCAGCATCCGGAGCGCGGCGAGGTGCTGCCGGGCGAGTTCATCCCGGTGGCGGAGAACCTGGGCCTGATCCGGCGCATCGACGAATGGGTGCTGCAGGCCACCTGCGCCCAGATCCAGGCCTGGGACCTGGCCGGCGTGCCGCCGATCCGCGTGGCGGTGAACATTTCCGCACGCTGGTTCGGCCATCCGTCCTTCGTCGACGGGGTCAGCCGCACCTTGCAGTCGCGCCGCGTGTCGCCGCACCGCCTGCTGCTGGAGATCACCGAGAGCGCGATGCTGCGGCTGGGCGACGACACCCAGCGCACCATGCAGACGCTGGACATGCTGAACATCGACGTGGCCATCGACGATTTCGGCACCGGCTACTCCTCGATGGCGTACCTCAAGTTGCCGGCTGTCACTTATCTGAAGATCGACCGTTCCTTCGTCACCGGCCTGCCCGGCGACGCCAACGACGCGGCGATCACCGAGGCGATGCTGGCGATGTCGCGCAGCCTGGGCCTGGTCACCATCGCCGAAGGCATCGAGACCGAGGCGCAGCACGAGTTCCTGCTGCGCGCCGGCTGTGTCGAAGGGCAGGGCTACCTCTACTCGTACCCCTTGCAGGCCGAGGAAATCCAGGCGTTGCTCAGTCCCAACCAGCAAAGCGGTTCCCCCCGGTTGCGACTGGTGCCGCCACGGCGCGGTTGATCGGCCTGCGGCGCGTGGCATCGATCCGGCTGCTTTGACGTGTATCAGGGCGGGCGCATGCGTGGCGCGCGACACTGGCGGCAGTCCAGCCAGCCCGCATCTTCATGTCCAGCAACCCTTCCATCCCTGACGGCAGCAAGTTCACCAGTCCGCAGGGCACGCGTGCGGTCAAGGGCGGCCAGAAGCCCAATGCGCACAGCCATGAGCCCGACGTCAGTCGCAAGCCGCCATGGCTGCGCGTGAAGCTGCCCAGCGGCGCGCGTTACGAGGAAGTGGCCGACATCGTGCGCACGCACCAGCTCAACACCGTATGCGCCGAATCCAAGTGCCCCAACATCGCCGAGTGCTGGGGCCGCGGCACCGCCACGTTGATGCTGATGGGCTCGGTGTGCACGCGCGCCTGCAGGTTCTGCTCGGTCTCCACCGGCAACCCGAACGGCTGGCTCGATCCGCTGGAGCCGGCCAAGGTGGCCGACGCGGTAGCGCTGATGGGGCTGAAGTACGTGGTGCTCACCTCGGTGGATCGCGACGACCTGGCGGACGGCGGCGCCGCGCACTACGCCGCCTGCGTGAAGGCCATCCACCTGCGCTCGCCCGACACCGCGGTGGAGGCGCTCACCCCCGATTTCGCCGGCAACCAGGCCAGCGTCGCCACCGTGCTCGACGCCGGCCTGGCCACCTACGCGCAGAACCTGGAAACCGTGCGCCGGCTCACCCACCCGGTGCGCGACCCGCGCGCCGGTTACGAGCAGACGCTGGCCGTGCTGGCCTTCGCCAAGCGCCACGCGCCCAAGACACTGACCAAGACCAGCCTGATGCTCGGTCTGGGCGAGACCGACGGCGAGATCGAGCAGGCGCTGGACGACATGCGCGCCGCCGCCGTCGACGTGGTCACGCTGGGTCAGTACATGCGCCCCAGCCCACACCACCTGCCGGTGGAGCGTTTCGTCACCCCGGACGAATTTCGTGCCTATCGCGAACTGGCGCTGGGCAAGGGCTTCGTGGAAGCGGTCGCCGGGCCGCTGGTGCGTTCGAGTTATCGCGCCGAACGCGTGCTGGAGCACAACAACCTGGGGCTGTGAGCCGCGGCGCGCCGGCCGGTCCACGAGACCTGCCGCAGGGCGCGGCCTACAGCGGCGCGCAGTGGCGGTTCAGCCACTCCAGATCGGCGTCGGCCAGCAGCGGGCTGAGCGCGGCGCGCACGTTGGCGTGGTAGTCGTCCAGCCACGCGCGCTCTTCCGGGTTGAGCAGGTTCGGTTCGAGCGCGCGGCGATCGAACGGGCACATCGTGAGTGTCTCGAAGGCGAGGAATTCGCCGAACTCGGTGCGGTCGGCCTCGACCACCACGGCCAGGTTTTCGTGGCGGATACCGTGCCGGCCGGGCTTGTACAGGCCCGGCTCGATCGAGCTGATCATGCCCGGTTCCAGCGGCACCAGCGCGCCGCCCGGCGCCGGTGCGCGGATGCCGTGCGGGCCTTCGTGCACGTTGAGGAAGTAGCCCACGCCGTGGCCGGTGCCGTGGCCATAGTCCATGCCCGCCGCCCACAGTGGCGCACGCGCGAGTGCATCCAGCTGCGGGCCGCTGGCGCCCTTGGGGAAACGTGCGCGCGACAGAGCGATCATCCCTTTCAGCACCAGCGTGGCGTCGCGGCGCTGCTCGGCGGTGGTCTCGCCCAGGGCGAGCACGCGGGTGATGTCGGTGGTGCCGCCGAGATACTGTCCGCCCGAGTCGATCAGCAGCAGGCCCTTGGCTTGCAGCGTGCTGTGCGACTGCGGCGTGGCGCGGTAGTGCGGCAGTGCGCCGTTGGCCTGGTAGCCGGCGATGGTGGCGAAACTCTCCCCGACCCAGCCGGGCTGGGCCGAGCGTTCCTCGTGAAGCAGCGTGTCCACGTCCAGCTCGGTCAGCGTCATGCCGGCGGCGAGCCGCTGCTCCAGCCGGCGAAAACCGCGCACCAGCGCCGCACCGTCGCGCCGCATCGTGTCGCGGACGTGGTCGAGTTCGGCGGCGCTCTTGACCGCCTTGAATGCGGTGCTCGGATTGGGCGCCTCGATGCGGACGACCTCCGGCGCGATTGCCGCGGCGATCGAGCTGACCACCCGGCCGCCGTCCAGCAGCAGGCGGTCGTCCGCGCCCAGCTCCCGCAACGCCGAGGTGATCGAAGCGTAATCGGCGATGCCGATGCCGTCGGCGGCCAGTGCCGCCACCAGCGCATCGTCGAGTTTGGCGCGGCCGACGAACAAGGTGGCGCCGGCGTCGGCGCGCACCAGCAGATGGGCGAGGAATACCGGGTTGCACTCGACGTCGCTGCCGCGCAGGTTGGTCAGCCAGGCGATGTCGTCGAGGCTTGACACCAGGTGATGGCTGGCGCCGAGCTTGCGCATCGCCTTGCGCAGGCGCGCAAACTTTTCCGCGCGCGGGACGCAGGCCCAGGCCAGCGCGTGCTCGACTACCGGCGATGCCGGCAGGGCCGGGCGATCCGTCCAGATCTCGCCGGGCAGGTCCAGATCGGTGCGCACGGTGGCGCCGGTCTCTGCCAGCCGCTGTTCGATCTGGCGCCGGGAGGCGACCGCCACGCTGTCGCCGGCCACCGCCAGCACGTCGCCGTCATGCAATTGCTGCTGCAGCCATTCCAGATGCTCGGGCGTGTGCGGCACGCGCAGCTTCATCAGCGCGATGCCGCTGCCGGCGAGCTGCTGCTCGGCCTGCGCGAAATAGCGCGAGTCGGTCCACAATCCGGCCTGCTCGCGGCCAACGATGAGGGTGCCGGCCGATCCGTCGAAACCGGACAGCCATGTCCGCGCCGACCAGTGCGCCGGCAGGTATTCGGACAAATGCGGATCGGCACCGGGAACGAGCACGGCAGTGACGCCGTGTTGCTGCATGGCCACGCGCAAGGCGGCGAGACGGGCGGGGACGGGATTGTTCATCCTGTCATGCTAGCAGGCGCCATCCGCCGTTTTCATGCGTGCGTTGCGCCGGAAATGAACCGATGGGGTCGATTTTTCGCACGCCATCTCGCCGCCGGACGCTTCTGCAGCTAAAATGCCAATTTCCCGCACGGCTGCTTTCCATGACCCCCCTGATTTTCGTCACCGGCGGTGTGGTGTCCTCGCTTGGCAAGGGCATCGCGGCGGCGTCGCTCGCCTCCATCCTCGAAGCGCGCGGCCTCTCGGTCACCATGATGAAGCTCGATCCCTACATCAACGTGGATCCGGGCACGATGAGTCCGTTCCAGCACGGCGAGGTCTACGTGACCGACGACGGCGCCGAGACGGATCTCGATCTTGGCCATTACGAGCGCTTCGTGCGCACCCGCCTGTCCGGCAAGAACTCGATCACCACCGGCAAGATCTACGAGGCCGTGATCCGCAAGGAGCGCCGCGGCGATTACCTCGGCGCGACCGTGCAGGTGATTCCGCACATCACCGACGAGATCAAGCACTGCATCCACGAGGCCACCCGCGGCTTCGATGTGGCGCTGGTCGAGATCGGCGGCACCGTGGGCGACATCGAGTCGCTGCCGTTCCTGGAGGCGATCCGCCAGCTGCGCATCGAGCACGGGCCGGAGAAGGTGGTATTCATGCATCTGACCCTGGTGCCGTACATCAAGGCCGCGGGCGAGATCAAGACCAAGCCGACCCAGCATTCGGTGAAGGAACTGCGCTCGATCGGCATCCAGCCGGACATCCTGCTGTGCCGCTGCGAACAGCCGCTGCCCGAAGGCGAACGGCGCAAGATCGCGCTGTTCACCAACGTCCCGGAAAATGCGGTGATCAGCGCCGCCGACGTGGACATCATCTACAAGCAGCCGCTCTGGTTGCACCAGCAGGGGCTGGACGACATCGTGGTGAAGAAGCTCGGCCTGGCCGCCAAACCGGCGGACCTGTCCGAGTGGCAGCGCACGGTGGACTCGGTGGAGCACCCGAAGGACGCGATCACCGTCGCCATCGTGGGCAAGTACGTAGAGCACAAGGATGCCTACAAGTCGCTGGCCGAGGCGCTGCGCCACGGCGGCATCAAGCAGCAGACGCGGGTCAACCTGGACTGGATCGACTCCGAGCGGGTCGAGGCCGAAGGCGCCGCCAAGGTGCTGGGCAAGGCCGACGCCATTCTGGTCCCCGGCGGCTTCGGCAAGCGCGGCTTCGAGGGCAAGGTGCTGGCGGCGAAGTACGCCCGCGAGCACGGCGTGCCGTATTTCGGCATCTGCTACGGCATGCATGCGGCGGTGGTGGATTTCGCCCGCCATGTGGCCGGCCTGGCCGACGCCGACTCCAGCGAGAACGACCGCAACACGCCGAATCCGGTGATCGCGCTGATCACCGAGTGGACCACCGCGACCGGCGAAGTCGAGCAGCGCAGCGACCGATCCGACCTCGGCGGCACCATGCGCCTGGGTTCCCAGGAGTGCCGCCTCAAGGCCGGCACGCTGGCGCGCGCCCTGTACGGGCAGGACGTGGTGCGCGAGCGCCATCGCCACCGCTACGAGTTCAACAACCGCTATCGGCAGACGTTCGAGGACCTGGGTCTGGTGATCTCCGGCAAGTCGATGGACGACCTGCTGGTGGAGATCGTCGAACTGCCGCAACAGCAGCATCCCTGGTTCCTCGGCTGCCAGGCGCACCCGGAGTTCACCTCGACCCCGCGCGACGGCCATCCATTGTTCAGTGGCTTCGTGCGTGCAGCGCGCGAGTACAAAGCCGTGCGCGACGGCGAGAAGCTGGCCAGGGAGCACGTGGCATGAAGCTGTGCGGCTTCGAGATCGGACTGGACCGCCCGCTGTTCCTGATCGCCGGCCCGTGCGTGGTGGAGTCCGAGCAGCTGCAGCTGGACACCGCCGGCACGCTCAAGGAGATCACCGGCCGGCTCGGCATCCACTTCATCTTCAAGTCCAGCTTCGACAAGGCGAACCGCTCCTCCGGCGAGAGCTTCCGCGGGCCGGGGCTTGAAGAAGGCCTGCGCATCCTCGGCGAGGTGAAGCGGCAGATCGGCGTGCCGGTGCTCACCGACGTGCACGAATACACCCCGATGGACGAAGTGGCGTCGGTGGTCGACGTGCTGCAGACGCCGGCCTTCCTGTGCCGGCAGACCGACTTCATCCAGAAGGTGGCGCGCGCCGGCAAGCCGGTGAACATCAAGAAGGGCCAGTTCCTGGCGCCGTGGGACATGAAGCACGTGGTGGCCAAGGCCAGGGCCGTCGGCAACGACGACATCATGGTGTGCGAGCGCGGCGCCAGCTTCGGCTACAACAATCTGGTGTCGGACATGCGCTCGCTCAGCGTGATGCGCGAAACCGGCTGTCCGGTGGTGTTCGACGCCACCCATTCGGTGCAGTTGCCCGGTGGACAAGGGGCCAGCTCCGGCGGCCAGCGCGAATTCGTGCCGGTACTGGCGCGCGCGGCGGTGGCCGTGGGCGTGGCCGGCCTGTTCGCCGAGACCCATCCCGATCCCAGCAAGGCGCTGTCCGACGGCCCGAATGCGTGGCCGCTGGGCAAGATGGAGGCGCTGCTGGAGACCCTGCTGGAGCTGGATGCCGTGACCAAGCGGCACCGCTTCCTGGAGCAGGATGTTTCCTGAAACACCGGGCGCAGCGATGCGCCCGTTCCAACTCATTCACTACCCAGGCAGACGGACACCGCATGAGCACCCAGATCACCCGCATCCACGCCCGTGAAATCCTCGACTCGCGCGGCAACCCCACGCTGGAAGCCGAAGTCACCCTGGCCGGCGGCGGCTTCGGCCGCGCCGCGGTGCCCAGCGGCGCCTCCACCGGTTCGCGCGAGGCAGTCGAGCTGCGCGACGGCGACAAGTCGCGCTACGGCGGCAAGGGCGTGAAGAACGCGGTGGCCAACGTCAACGGCACGATCGCCGAGGCGCTGAAGGGTTTCGACGCGGCCGACCAGAAAGGTCTGGATGCGAAATTGATCGCGCTGGACGGCACGCCGAACAAGGGGCGGCTGGGCGCGAATGCGCTGCTCGGCGTGTCGATGGCGGCGGCGCATGCGGTGGCCGGCTCGCGCGGCGAGCCGCTGTGGCAGTACCTGTCGCACGGCAAGCCCGGCGCACTGCCGGTGCCGATGATGAACATCATCAACGGCGGCGCGCACGCCGACAACAACGTCGACGTGCAGGAGTTCATGATACTGCCGGTGGGCATGCCGAGCTTCGCCGAGGCGCTGCGCGCCGGCGCGGAAATCTTCCATGCGCTGAAGAGCGTGCTGCACGGCCGCGGCCTCGGCACCGCGGTGGGCGACGAGGGCGGCTTTGCGCCGAACCTGCGCTCCAACGTCGAGGCGATCGACACCATTCTCGAAGCGATCGGCAAGACCGGCTACAAGGTCGGCAGCGAGATCCTGCTCGGCCTCGACGCGGCCAGCTCGGAGTTCTACAAGGACGGCAAGTACGACCTGGCCGGCGAAGGCAAGCAGTACGGCTCGGCCGAGTTCGTCGACCTGCTGGCGAGCTGGGCCAGGCAATACCCGATCATCACCATCGAGGACGGCATGGCCGAGGGCGACTGGGACGGCTGGAAGCTGCTCACCGACGCGATCGGCGAGCGCGTGCAGGTGGTCGGCGACGACCTGTTCGTGACCAACCCGGCGATCTTCAAGGAAGGCATCGACAAGCAGATCGCCAACGCGATCCTGATCAAGGTGAACCAGATCGGCACGCTGTCCGAGACGCTCGAAGCGATCGCCATGGCCGACGCGGCGAAGTACGCGGCGGTGATCTCGCATCGCTCCGGCGAGACCGAGGACACCACCATCGCCGACATCGCGGTGGCCACCACCGCCACCCAGATCAAGACCGGCTCGCTGTGCCGCAGCGATCGCGTGGCGAAGTACAACCAGCTGCTGCGCATCGAGGAGGCGCTGGGTTCGGCCGCGCGCTACGCCGGCCGCGAGGCGTTCCCCAATCTCGGCCGTTTGCCGGGCTGAGCGGGGCGCGCCGGCATGCTGCGTTGGATCGCCCTGCTGTTGCTGCTGCTGCTGGTCGGCTTGCAGCTGAAGCTGTGGTTCGGCAGCGGCAGCATGCAGGAAGTAGACAGTTTGCGCATCGCGGTGAACAAGCAGGCCGGCGACAACGCGCGCTTGCAAAAGCGCAACCAGGCGCTGGCCGCCGACGTGTACGATCTCAAGCATGGCGATCAGGCGGTGGAGGCGCGCGCGCGTACCGAGCTGGGGCTGATCAAGCCCGGCGAGGTGTTCTACCAGGTGGTCGAACCCGCCCGTGCGGGCAGCTCTCCGGCCACCGCCGCGTCCGCCGCGCGCGGCTTGCCGTGATCGGCGCCACGTTGTGGTGCGTGGTGCCGGCGGCCGGGCGCGGCGTGCGGGCCGGTGGCGACCTGCCCAAGCAATACCAGGTGCTGGCCGGCCGGCCGCTGATCGAACACACGCTGGAGCGCCTCGCCGCGCATCCGCGGATCGGCGGCCTGCTGGTGACGCTGGCAGCCGATGACCGGCACTGGCCGGGTTTGCGCGACGTGCGCGGCAAGCCGGTGCTGGCCGCCATCGGCGGCGCACAGCGCAGCGAATCGGTGCTGGCCGGGCTAGACGCCCTGCCGGCGAGTGTCGGCGACGAGGAGTTCGTGCTGGTGCATGATGCGGCGCGCCCGTGCGTGCGGCTGGATGACATCGGCCGCCTGATCGAGCGGGCCATGCAGCACGACGGCGGTCTGCTCGGTGCGCCGCTGCGCGACACGCTCAAGCGCGCCGGCGGGGACGGATGCGTCGAGCGCACCGAATCGCGCGAATCGCGCTGGCGCGCGTTCACGCCGCAGATGTTCCGGCGCGGCCCTTTGACGGCGGCGCTGCGCGAGGCCGGCCGGCAGGGCATGAACGTCAGCGACGAGGCGATGGCGATGGAGCTGGCCGGTTTCTCGCCGTTGCTGGTCGAGGGCGCGGAAGACAATATCAAGGTGACCACGGCGGCGGATTTCGCGCTGGCGCAGTTCCTGCTCGCAAGGACAAGCTCATGAGGATAGGCAGCGGTTTCGACGTGCACGCATTCGGCGAGGGCGACCACGTCATGCTCGGTGGCGTGCGCGTGCCGCACAGCCGCGGCGTGGTGGCGCACTCCGACGGCGACGTGGTGATCCACGCGTTGTGCGACGCCATCTTCGGCGCGCTGGCGCTGGGCGACATCGGCCAGCACTTTCCGCCCACCGACGCGCACTGGCGCGACGCGGACAGCCGCCAGTTCCTGCGTCACGCGGCGCTGCTGATGGCCCAGCACGGCTACGCGCTGGGCAACGCCGACGTCACCGTGATCGGCGAGGCGCCGAAGGTCGGGCCACACGCGCAAGCCATGCGCGAAAACTTGGCTGCCGACCTGGACAGCGAGATCGGCCGCATCAGCGTCAAGGCCACCACCACCGAGAGACTCGGCTTTTGCGGCCGGGGCGAAGGGATTGCCGCGCAAGCGTGCGTCCTGCTGGAGCGCGCGTGACCGAAGTAGAAGCCCGCAGCGCCGCGAACCGGCTGCACGACCAGCTCGAAACCATCGTCGAGCTGCTGCACCGGCATGAAGAGGGTGGCCGGCTGCCGGCAGACGCGCTGGCGGAATTGCGTCAGCAGCTGGACGAACTGCACTCGGCCGACATCGCCTTTGTCCTCGAATCGCTGCCGCTGGACGAGCGCCTTGCGGTCTGGCAGCTGGTCAAGGCCGACCGCGACGGCGAGATCCTGCTGGAAGTGTCCGACGCGGTGCGCGAATCGCTGATCGCGGACATGGATCGCCACGAGATACTCGCCGCCGCCGAAACGCTGGACGCCGACGAACTGGCCGACCTGGTCGAGGACCTGCCCACGGCGATGCTGCCGGAGCTGATGGCCAGTCTGGACACGCAGCAACGCGAGCAGGTGCAATCGGCGCTGTCCTACGAGGACGACCAGCTCGGCGCGCTGATGGATTTCGAGATGGTCACGATCCGCGAGGACGTGAGCCTGGAGGTGGTGTTGCGCTACCTGCGCCGCTGGGACGAACTGCCGCCGCAGACCGACAAGTTGTTCGTCATCAACCAGGACAACCTGCTCACCGGCGTGCTGCCGCTGCACTGGCTGCTGGTCAATTCCCCCGAGCGCATGGTCAGCGAAATCATGGCGCCGGACGTCAACACCTTCCATCCCACCGACGACGCCAACGACGTGGCCCAGGCATTCGAGCGCTACGACCTGGTCACCGCGCCGGTAGTGGACGAGCGCGGCCACCTGATCGGCCGCATCACCATCGACGCCATGGTCGACGTGATTCGCGAGGAGAGCGAGAGCGAGGCGCTGGGCCGGGTCGGCCTGCGCGAGGAGGAGGACATCTTCGCCTCGGTCTGGGCCAGCCTGCGCAACCGCTGGCTGTGGCTGGCGATCAACCTGATGACGGCCTTCATCGCCTCGCGCGTGATCAGCCTGTTCGAAGGCTCGATCGAGCGCTTGGTCGCGCTGGCTGCCCTGATGCCGATCGTGGCCGGCATCGGTGGCAACTCCGGCAATCAGACCATCACCATGATCGTGCGCGCGCTGGCGTTGAACCAGATCAGCGCCGACAGCGCGCGGCGGCTGTGGCGCAAGGAGATGGCCGTGGCACTGCTGAACGGACTGGTGTGGGGTGGGGTGATCGGTATCGTGGCGTGGCTGCTTTACGACAGCGCCTCGCTGGGGCTGGTGATGACCGCGGCGATGACGCTCAACCTGTTGCTGGCGGCTTTCGCCGGCGTCGGCATCCCGATGTGCATGACCCGGTTCGGCCGCGACCCGGCGCTGGGCTCGAGCGTGCTGATCACGGCGATGACCGACAGCGGCGGCTTCTTCATCTTCCTGGGGCTGGCGACGATCTTCCTCTTGTAGGAGCCTGCTCGCAGGCGATGCCTTCATTGCAGGAAACGGGAAACGTGGGACAGGGAGTCGCAAGAGCATCTGCAGGCGAGCGATGGTTACAGGATTCCACATGCAAGAACTTCCCCGTGCTTTCGGCGAACCGCCACTGACCGCGCGTCTGCGGACCAGCCCCGAGGATTTCCTGGTCGAGGAGATCCTCGGCTACGACGCGGACGGTGCCGGCGAGCACCTGCTGCTGTGGGTGGAGAAGCGTGGCGCCAACACCGACTGGGTCGCGCGCGAGCTGGCGAAGTTCGCCGGCGTGCCGCCGGTGGCGGTGGGCTACGCCGGCCTCAAGGATCGTCATGCGGTGACCCGGCAGACCTTCTCGGTGCAACTGGCCGGTCGGCCCGATCCGGATTGGTCGACGTTTCCGCACCCGGAAGTGAAGGTGCTGGCGGCGAGGCGGCACTCACGCAAGCTCAAGCGCGGCGCGTTGCGCGGCAACCGCTTCGTGCTGGTGTTGCGCGAGGTGAACGGCGATCGCGCGCAGGCGGAGTCGGTACTGCAGCAGATCGCCGCGCGCGGCGTGCCGAACTATTACGGCGAGCAGCGCTTCGGCCGCGAAGGCGGCAACGTGGCGCAGGCGCGCGCGATGTTCGGCGGCCGCCGGGTGGATCGGGACAAGCGTTCGTTCCTGTTGTCCGCGGCGCGCTCGCACATCTTCAACGCCGTGCTGGCGGCGCGGCTCGAACGCGATGCGTGGGACCGGCCGCTGGACGGCGAAATCTGGTCGCTGGCCGGTTCGCGCTCATGGTTCGGGCCGGAACCGTTCAACGACGAACTGGCCGCGCGACTGGCGCGCGCCGACATCCATCCCTCAGGCCCGCTGTGGGGGCAGGGCGAGCCGCCGAGCCAGGGCGATGCCGGGGCGCTGGAGCGCGAAGTTGCTGCGGCAAACGAAGACCTCGTCACCGGCCTGGCCGCCGCGCGCATGGACCAGGAGCGCCGCCCGTTGCGACTGATTCCGCACAACCTCCGCTGGCGCTGGCAAGGCGACGACGCGCTGGAACTGTCGTTCGAATTGCCGCCCGGCGCATACGCCACGGTGGTGGTGCGCGAGCTGGCGAAAGGCGAGGAGTGAGCGGAGAGGAGTGAGAAGTGAGAGAAGGCACGAGCGCACCGGCTCCTCTCTCACCGCTCACTCTTCTCCACTCACTTCTGCTCTTTCAGCAAGACGATCACCGCCCCGGTGCCACCCTGGGCCGGGCGCGCCGAGGCGAACGCGACCACGTCGTCGCGCCGACGCAGCATGCGGTCGGTGAGTGTTTTCAGCACTGGGCCAGTCGCCTTTGAACGCAGCCCCTTGCCATGGACGATCCGCACACAGCGCACGCCGGCCCGCCGCGCTTCGGCCAGGAACTCGACGATGCTGGCCTGGGCTGCGGCCGCGTTCATCTGATGCAGGTCGAGGTCATCGCCCACGCTGAACTGGCCGCGCTTGAGCTGCCGCAGCAGCTTCGACGGGTAACCGTCGCGCAGGAAGCCGAGTTCCTCGCCGACTTCGAGCATGGCCGGGTCGAAATCCATGTCCAGCAACTCGCTGGCCACGGCGGCTTCGTCGGCCTCGAACATGCGCGGGTGTGGCGCGGGTTTCTCCGTCGCCGGCGGCGGGGAAACCGGTGCGAGCAGTTGCACCTCGCCGATCGCCTCGCGGAACAGGCGGCGATCGTCGTCGGTGATCCGGGGCGGGCTGGCTCGTTTCATCCGCGCATCCTAGCCAGAATTGGTCGCGCGATGCGTCGAATGCCGGTGAAACAAGGGGCGCGCTACGGTAGACTTGCAACTATCACGCAACCGCCGCGCATGCTCTTCCTGCGCCGGCAGGCAGTTTTTGACGGAGCATCATGCGAGTTCTGGTCAGCAACGACGATGGCGTGGATGCGCCGGGCATCCGCGTGTTGGCAGAGCGCCTGCAGGCAGTCGGCGAGGTCACCGTGGTGGCGCCGGATCGCGATCGCTCGGGCGCCAGCAATTCGCTGACGCTGGACGCGCCGATCCGCGTGCTGCCGATGGGTCAGGGCTACTACCGGGTGGCGGGCACGCCCACCGACTGCGTACACCTGGCGCTGGCCGGCCTGCTCGACGACGAACCCGACATGGTGGTATCCGGCATCAACAACTCGGCCAATCTGGGCGACGACGTGATCTATTCCGGGACGGTTTCGGCGGCCATGGAAGGGCGCTTTCTCGGTCTGCCGGCGATTGCCGTCTCGCTCGTCAGCGACGACCACCAGGGCGTGCACTACGATTCGGCGGCCCAGGCGGTGCTGCTGCTGATGCAACGCCTGCTGATCGATCCGCTGCCGGCCGACACCATCCTCAACGTCAACGTGCCGGATCGACCCTGGAACGAGATCGCCGGCTTCGAGGTCACCCGGCTGGGTCGTCGCCATCGCGCTGCGCCGTGCATCGCGCAGACTGATCCGCGCGGACGGCCGATGTGGTGGATCGGCCCGGCCGGCGAGGTGGACGACGCCGGCCCCGGCACCGACTTCAACGCGGTACGTCGCGGCTTTGTTTCGGTCACGCCGATCCACGTCGACCTGACCCGTTTCCAGGCGCTGGACAAGGTCAGCAGCTGGATGAAGACGTTGAGCGACGGCATGGTCGGTCGCCGCAGCAAGGGCGAGGCGGCCTGACCGATGACCACCTATCCGTTGCCTGCTGCCCAGCTCAAGGGCGAGGGAGTGACCTCGCAGCGCGCCCGCAACCGGCTGGCTGCCGCCTTGCAGGAAGCGGGCATCCGCGACCCGCGCGTGATCGAGGTGATCCGCACCGTGCCGCGCCATCATTTCATCGATCAGGCATTGCAACTGCACGCCTACGAGAACGACGCGCTGCCGATCGGCCACGGCCAGACCATCTCGCAGCCGTGGGTGGTGGCGCGCATGACCGAGGCCTTGCTGGAGCATTTCGAGGGGCAGAAGGACATGCCGCGCAAGGTACTGGAGATCGGTACCGGTTCGGGTTACCAGGCCGCGGTGCTGTCGGCGCTGGTTGGCGAGGTGTACACGGTCGAGCGCATCGAGGCGCTGCTGCGCCAGGCGCGGCGCCGCTTCCGCCAGCTCGGCCTGACCAACCTGCGCTCGCGCTATGACGACGGCAAGCTGGGCTGGCCGGACGAGGCACCGTTCGACGCGATCATCCTCACCGCCGCGGGCGACACCATTCCGAACCGCATCCTCGAGCAGCTCAACCCCACCGGCGTGCTGGTGGCGCCGGTCGGCTCGCCCAGCCGGCAGAACCTGATCCGCATGCGCGGCGACGGCAAGGGTGATTTCGCGCTGGAGGAACTGGGTGCGGTGAGTTTCGTGCCGCTGCTGGGTGGCATCGGCTGATGCGCCTGTTCGAACCGCTTTACGCTCGCGCACTGGTCTGGGCTCGCGCGCCGCGCGCGTTGTATTACCTGTGCGCGCTGAGCTTCTTCGAGGCATTCATTTTTCCGATCATGCCGGAAGTGATGCTGGCGCCGATGATGCTCGGCAAGCGGCTCAAGGCGTTCTTCTACGCCAACCTGTCGCTGCTGTTCTCCCTGCTTGGCTCGGTGGTGGGCTACGCGCTGGGCCACTGGGCCTACGAGTCGGTGAAGCCGCTGCTCAGCCTGCACATGCAGGAGGTCATCACCACATGGGTGGGCAACCTGCGCACGGACATGAACGAGCATTGGCTGACCATGCTGGGCGCGTTGATGCTGGCCGCGCTGCAGCCGGTGATCCCGATGAAGTTCGTGACCTGGGCGGCCGGCATCGTGGGCGTGCCGATCCTGCCGTTCCTGGCTTGCATGGCGGTCGGCCGCGGCAAGCGCGTGTGGCTGCTGGCGTTGTTGATCCGCCTGTTCGGCGAACGCGCCGAACGCACGCTGCACAGGAACATCGAGTGGATCGGCCGGGGCGCGCTAGTGTTGCTTGCCGTACTGCTGGCATGGTGGTTGTGGCCGCGCTGATTCGCGGCGCGGCGCGCATGAAAATGGCAGCGCGCATCGGTATGCTGGGCCGCATGGATCATTCAGTTCGTTTTCCCTGCCTGGTCGTCGTCGCGGCGGCGTTGCTGACCGGCTGCGGCACCATGCGCAGTTCGGTGGTGATCGAGCCTGCCGCCGGCAGCTACTCGTCGACTGCCGGGGTACCGTCATCCCGCGCGGCGCGCACGCCGATTCCCGGCGGCAGTTACGTGGTGGCAAAAGGGGATACGCTTTATTCCATTGCCTTCCGCAAGGGCGTGGATTTTCGCGACCTCGCCCAGTGGAATGCCATCGCGGCGCCCTACACAATCTGGCCGGGGCAGAGCTTGACGCTGTCGCCGCCAGTGGCGACCAAACCAGCCGTGGCGCATACGCCGGGGACTGCCGCCGGCTCCCCCCGGGCGTCGGGCGTGGCGGCCACGGCGCCGGTGTTCGAGCCCGTTACCGAAGCCACGCCGGCCGCGGCGGCAACAGCGCGACCGACCACTCCTTCCACGGTGCCCATGGCGCATGCGCCGGCGGCGACGGGGGATACCGTGCCGGTGGCCGGCGTTTCCGTGATGCCGCCAGCGAAGGTGCCAACGGTCGCCAAACCGGTGGCCGCCGGCCCGATGCGCGATGTCGGCGGGGTGAGCTGGCGCTGGCCGGTCGAAGGCGGGTCGGTGGTCGGGCGCTTCAATGGCAGCGATGCGATTCCCGGCATCGAGATCGCCGGCGATTCGGGCGACCCGGTGCGGGCCGCCGCCGATGGCGTGGTGGTCTACAGCGGCAATGGCCTGGTCGGCTACGGCGAACTGGTCATCATCAAGCACAATGACAGTTTCCTGTCGGCCTACGGGCACAACCGCAAGCGCCTGGTGAAGGAAGGCCAGCGGGTGACCGCCGGGCAGCAGATCGCCGAGATGGGTTCCACCGGCACGACCCGCAACGAGCTGGAGTTCCAGATCCGCAAGAACGGCAATCCGGTGGATCCGCTGAGCTATCTGCCGCCGCGCTGATCGCGACGGCGCAAAACGTGCTCGATCAGGGCGGTGGCAGGATGAAGCCGGCCACCACCTGCCGATCCTCGCCGGCCAGCAGGTTGTAGGTACGGGCGGCCGCTGCGTTGTCCATCACTTCGATGCCGATGCCCTGGCGCAGGAAGCCGGCCATGAATGCGGCGGCCGGAAATACCTGACGCTCGCCGGTGCCCACGATCACCACCTCGGGCTTCAATGCCAGAAGCGGCGGAACGTCCTCGACGCTCAGGCAGCTCGCACTCGTGACCGGCCACGCTTCGGTGATGCCCGCGGGGGTGAGCAGGAAGCTATGTTCGACGACGCGGTCCAGCAGGGTGACGCTGCGCGCGTCTACCCGGCGTACCAGGAGATACCCTTCGGCCTGGTCCAGTGACAGATCCATCAGCGGGGCAGCGCTATCCGCGGTTCGTCGGCGTTGCGGCGGAACAGCACCACGACGTGGCCGATCTGGTGGATCGTCTCCGCGCCAGTGCCGCCGGCAAGCACGTCGATCTGCGCCTGCCGCTCCTGCTTGTCGCCTCCGGAGAGCTTCACCTTCACCAGTTCGTGGATGTCCAGCGCCTGGCCCAGTTCCTTCACGACGGCCTCGGTGGCGCCCTTGTTGCCCAGCAGCACGACAGGTTTCACGTCGTGCGCGAGGCCGCGCAGGTAGCGGATCTGCGAGGGGGTAAGCGGCATGGGGCGGGCCAGGTTCACGGTCAAGGGACTGCACAGGGTATCATGCAACAGCCCCTTCCCGATCAGATATTCCCTCAAACATGGCCCGCAGCAAGAGCAGCGCAGTCTGGCTGCGCGAACATTTCAACGACGAATACGTCAAGAAGGCACAGGCCGAAGGGCTTCGTTCGCGCGCCGTCTACAAGCTGGAGGAACTGATCGAGCGCGACAGGCTGCTGAAGCCGGGCATCAACGTGGTGGACCTCGGCGCGGCACCGGGCAGCTGGTCGCAGCTGGTGCGCAATCGGCTGGGCGACAGCGGCAAGGTGTTCGCACTGGATATCCTGCCGATGCAGAGCATCGCCGGGGTGGATTTCCTGCAGGGCGATTTCCGCGAGGAATCGGTGCTGCGCCAGCTGGAGGCCCGCCTGGAGGGGCACCGGCTGGATCTTGTACTGTGCGATATAGCCCCCAACATGAGCGGAGTGGCGCTTGCCGACCAGATTCGCGCGATGGCACTGGCGGAGTTGGCGCTGGATTTCAGCAGGCAGTGGCTCAGGCCGGGCGGCTCGTTCCTGATCAAGTTGTTCCAGGGAGTCGGTTTTGACGATTATCTGCGTTGCTTGCGCACGGACTTCAGTCGCGTGACGATGCGTAAACCCAAGGCCTCGCGCGCGCGTTCGCGTGAGGTGTATGCACTGGCGACCGGGCGCAAACCCGCCGCAGTGCCACTGGCGAGTACTGTTCATGAATGAAACGGCGAAAAACGTGTTGCTCTGGGTGATCATCGCGGTGGTCCTGTTCACCGTGTTTGAAAGCTTCAACCCCCGCAGCAGCCGTTCATCCGACCTGGCCTACAGCGCGTTCGTGCAGAACGTGAGCAGCGGCAATGTCTCCAGCGCCACCATCAGCGCCGACCAGCCGGCCACGATCAGCGGCAAACTCAAGGATGGCAGTGCCTTCCGCACCGTCGCGCCGATGCTGGGCTTCTCCACCAATGCGGTGGTCAAGCAGATGCAGGACCAGGGCGTGGAAGTGCGCCAGGACCCGTCCGAGGGTTTCTCGCTGATCGGTTTGCTGATCAGCTGGCTGCCGGTGTTGTTGATCGTTGGCGTGTTCATCTGGTTCATGCGCCAGATGCAGTCCGGTGGCGGCGGGCGCGGTGCCATGAGTTTCGGGCGCTCGCGGGCCAAGCTGCAGGGCGAGGACCAGATCAAGGTCAATTTCAGCGACGTCGCCGGTTGCGATGAAGCGAAGGAGGAGGTCGGCGAGCTGGTCGAGTTCCTGCGCGACCCGGGCCGGTTCCAGAAACTCGGCGGCAAGATTCCCCGTGGCGTGCTGATGGTGGGCCCGCCCGGCACCGGCAAGACCTTGCTGGCCAAGGCGATCGCCGGCGAGGCGAAGGTGCCGTTCTTCTCGATCTCCGGTTCGGACTTCGTCGAGATGTTCGTCGGTGTGGGCGCCAGCCGCGTGCGCGACATGTTCGAGCAGGCCAAGAAGCACGCGCCGTGCATCATCTTCATCGACGAGATCGACGCAGTCGGCCGCCATCGCGGCGCCGGCCTGGGCGGCGGTCACGACGAGCGCGAGCAGACGCTGAACCAGCTGCTGGTGGAGATGGACGGCTTCGAGGGCACCGAAGGCATCATCGTGATCGCCGCGACCAACCGCCCCGACGTGCTGGATCCGGCGCTGCTGCGCCCGGGCCGCTTCGACCGCCAGGTGGTGGTGGGACTGCCCGACGTGCGCGGCCGCGAACAGATCCTCAAGGTGCACATGCGCAAGGTGCCGATCGCCAGTGACGTCAACGCGATGACCATTGCGCGCGGCACGCCCGGCTTCTCTGGCGCGGACCTGGCCAACCTGGTGAACGAGGCGGCGTTGTTCGCCGCGCGCGAGAACGCCCGCGAAGTGCGCATGAGCCACCTCGACAAGGCGCGGGACAAGATCCTGATGGGCAGCGAGCGCCGGTCGATGGCGATGAGCGAAGACGAAAAGAAGCTCACCGCGTATCACGAGGCAGGCCATGCCATCGTGGGTCGCCTGGTGCCGGAACATGATCCGGTCTACAAGGTCACCATCATCCCGCGCGGTCGTGCGCTGGGTGTCACCATGTACCTGCCGGAGGGCGACAAGTACAGCATCAACCGGGTGGCGATCGAATCGCAGTTGTGCTCGCTGTACGGCGGGCGCGTGGCCGAGGAGCTGATCTTCGGCAACGACAAGGTCACCACCGGTGCCTCGAACGACATCGAGCGCGCCACCAAGATGGCACGCAACATGGCGACCAAATGGGGCCTGTCCGACGAGCTGGGCCCCATCACCTACGGCGAGGACGAGGACGAGGTGTTCCTCGGCCGTTCGGTGACCCAGCACAAGAGCATCTCCAACGAGACGGCGAGCAAGATCGACGAAGTCGTGCGCGGCATCCTCGATCGCGCCTATGCGCGAAGCAAGGAACTGCTCACGGCGAACCTCGACAAGCTGCACACCATGGCCGAGCTTTTGCTGCAGTACGAGACCATCGATGCCCACCAGATCGACGACATCATGGCCGGGCGCCAGCCGGGCCCGCCGGCGGACTGGAGCAAGAACGCCCCAGGTGGTTCGACCCCGCCACCGCCGCCACCGAAGAGCGATGCCGGTGCGTCGGTGGGGAAGGTCGGCGACCCCGCGGCACAGAGTCGCGCCTGGCTGGACGACTGACGGGCGACGCAGGCATGGCGCACGCCTGCCTGCGGTCTTCGCGAGCGGTTGCATGGCTGCCGTGGTATCGAAGATGAAGAAATTTTGCGAAAAGGGTTGACGCATGCGTGCGGAGTCTGAATAATTCCGCCTCTTGCTTCAGCGCTTCGAGGCCAAGGCATCGTTGCGCGGGACGACAGGTTTTTTTCAGTGCGCCCGTAGCTCAGTTGGATAGAGTACCTGGCTACGAACTAGGTGGTCGGGAGTTCGAATCTCTCCGGGCGCACCATTTTTATTCGGTGGAGCGGGGTGCTTGCACCCCGTTTCGTTTTCATCGCGACGAGAGCTTCGCGGCGACGGAAACGACAGTTTCAAGTGGATGGTGCGGCTTGTACGGATTGACTGGGCCAAGCGTCACCCGTAACATTTCAAGGCTTCGATGGTGCGTGTGTCGAGGGCTCGAAACCGGGGTATAGCTCAGTCTGGTAGAGCGTTGCGTTTGGGACGCAAAAGTCGGGGGTTCGAATCCCTCTACCCCGACCAGCAACATGTTCTACTGGTGATGACTGCGCTTGTAGCTCAACCGGATAGAGCATCGGCCTTCTAAGCCGAGGGTTGCAGGTTCGAATCCTGTCGGGCGCACCAGTATCAAACGATGGTGGATGTAGCTCAGCTGGTTAGAGTCCCGGATTGTGATTCCGGTTGTCGTGGGTTCGAATCCCATCATCCACCCCAGTTCCATCCCGGAGTTCCGGGTTGACCCAGTCTCTGGGCCGTTAGCTCAGTTGGTAGAGCAGTTGACTCTTAATCAATTGGTCGAAGGTTCGAATCCTTCACGGCCCACCACAAACGACAGGCGTCCGGGAAACCGGGCGCCTGTCTGCTTTTGGGCGCTTGCGATCGTCAACGGGGCTGCTTGTGCTGCAAGGCCGCGCAACCGTAAAATGGTCCGCTTTCGTACAATGGAACCCGCGATTCGGGCAAGCCTGCCGCAGGGTTCCCGCGGCGGTGATCGGCAGCGGCCGGCGGTCGTTCGGCGCCGTCCGGCACACGCGTTCCATGCCGGCAGTATCGCGAAAGTGGCGGAATTGGTAGACGCACTGGATTTAGGTTCCAGCGGGTAACCCCGTGGGGGTTCGAGTCCCCCCTTTCGCACCATGGTCGGTCGTTTTTGCAGGCGGGGCATCCCGCCATGGCGCCTGTGACAGGGTCACAACACTAAAGAGCAGTACCAGGAGACGTCATGCAGGTTTCGGTTGAGAATGTCGGTTCGCTGGAGCGCAAGCTCACGGTGAAGTTTCCCGCGGAGCGGTTCGAGACGCAGGTCAGCGCGCGGATCGCGGAGATGGGGCGCACCGTTCGCCTGAAGGGATTCCGGCCGGGCAAGGTACCGGTGACGGTCATCAAGCAGCGCTTCGGCGAGCAGGTGCGGGGCGAAGTGCTCTCCGACCTGATCGGCAGCACGCTGCGCGAGGCGGTGGAACAGGAGAAGCTGCAGCCGATCGCGAATCCCGCGATCAACACCACCGGTCGTCCCGAGAACGGCGAGATCGCCTACACGGCGACCTTCGAGATCATGCCCGAGTTTCCCGAGATCGACGTTTCCGCGCTGGAAGTGCATCGCGCCGCGGCGGAGGTCACGGACGCCGACATCGACCGCATGCTGGAAACCCTCCGCCTGCAGCGGCGCAGTTTCGAGGAGGTCGCGCGTGCCTCGGCTGCTGGCGATTTCGTGATGTTCGAATATGCCGCCACGGCGGACGACTACCGTTTCCCGGCCGAAGGCCAGGAGCGCGCCGGCAGCGTGCTGGGTTCGGGCACCCTGTTCGCGGCGCTGGACGAAGCCCTGTCCGGGCACGTTGCCGGTGACCAGTTCGAGGCCGCGATCGAGTTCCCCGCGGATTTCCGCAATGAGCAACTGGCCGGCAAGAACGCCAAGGTCAATTTCCACATCATCAAGGTGCAGGAGCCCAAGCTGCCAGAGGTCGACGGCGAGTTCGCCAAACTGTTCGGCATCGAGGATGGCAGCCTGGAGACCTTCCGCAAGGAGGTCCGCGCCAACCTGGAGCGTGAACTCAAGGCCGCCCTGATGGCGCGCCTGAAGTCGGAAGTGGCCAGCAAGCTGGCCGATGCGCACGGCGATCTCGACGTGCCGAAGCTGATGGTGCAGTCGGAGGCGCGCACCCTGGCGGCGGGCAACATGCCCGAAGGCCAGCAACCTCCGCAGCAGCTGATCGACGCTGCCTTGCCGATTGCCCGCAAGCGGGTGATTGCCGGTCTGCTGATGGGCGAGATCGCGCGCAAGCAGGCGCTCAAGATCGACCGCAAGCGGGTCGCCGAGCAGCTCGCCGCGATTGCCTCGACCTACGAGGAGCCCGAGAAGGTCATTGAACTCTACAACGGCGACCCCCAGTTGATGTCGGGACTGCAGAATCGCGTGATGGAAGATCAGGTGGCAGAGTGGGTGGCCGAGCACGCCAGGACCACCGTGCAGGAACTGAGTTTCGATGACGTGATGCGTCCAGCCAACGCCTGACGATTGCCAGGCCCGTCCACTCCCCAGCCGCGAGCATGAGCATGGATCCCATCAAGAATCTCAATCTGGTACCGATGGTCGTCGAGCAGACCGCTCGCGGCGAGCGCTCCTACGACATCTACTCGCGCCTGTTGAAGGAGCGGGTGATCTTCCTGGTGGGTGAGGTCAACGACCAGGTGGCCAACCTGATCGTGGCGCAGATGCTGTTCCTGGAGTCGGAGAATCCGGACAAGGACATCAATTTCTACATCAACAGCCCCGGGGGCGCGGTCACTGCCGGACTGGCGATCTACGACACGATGCAGTTCATCAAGCCGGCGGTCAGCACCATGTGCATCGGTCAGGCCTGCAGCATGGGCTCGTTCCTGCTGATGGCGGGTGCCAAGGGCAAGCGATTCGCCTTGCCGAACTCCCGCATCATGATCCACCAGCCTTCCGGCGGCGCGCAGGGCCAGGCTACCGATATCGAAATCCAGGCGCGCGAGATCCTGTACATCCGCGAGCGGTTGAACAACCTCTACGTGGAACATACCGGCCAGACGCTGCAGAAGATCGAGGCGGACATGGAACGGGACCGCTTCATGAACGCGCAGGACGCCAAGACCTACGGCCTGATCGACGAAGTGCTCGACAAGCGCGCCGTGGAATCCGTGAAATCCGCCTGATTCGACGACTTTTACCCGGTGTCCCGCCATGGGCTCTGCGTCTGCAGGCAGACGCGGAGCCCTGTGGTATTCTCGCGGCGCACCCGGATTTACCAGCAGGATCGAGAGTATGAGTGACGACCGGCAGGGGCGTTCCAGCGACAGCGGCAAGATTCTCTATTGCTCGTTCTGTGGCAAGAGCCAGCATGAGGTACGCAAGCTGATCGCGGGTCCGTCCGTGTTCATTTGCGACGAGTGCGTGGAGCTGTGCAACGACATCATCCGCGAGGAGCTGGAAGAGAAGGCCGCCGCCGGCCATACCCAGCTGCCCAAGCCGCGCGAAATCCGCGAATCGCTTGACCAGTACGTGGTCGGCCAGGCGCGTGCCAAGAAGGCCCTGGCGGTCGCCGTGTACAACCACTACAAGCGGATGGAATCGCGCCAGAAGAGCGACGACATCGAGCTGGGCAAATCCAACATCCTGCTGATCGGCCCGACCGGCTCGGGCAAGACGCTGCTCGCCGAAACGCTGGCGCGCCTGCTCAACGTGCCGTTCACGATCGCCGACGCCACCACGCTGACCGAAGCGGGCTACGTGGGCGAGGATGTCGAAAACATCATCCAGAAGCTCCTGCAGAAGTGCGACTACGATGTCGAGAAGGCGCAGTCGGGCATCGTGTACATCGACGAGATCGACAAGATCTCGCGCAAGAGCGAGAACCCGTCGATCACCCGCGACGTCTCCGGCGAAGGCGTGCAGCAGGCGCTGCTGAAGCTGATCGAGGGTACGCTGGCCTCGGTGCCGCCGCAGGGTGGGCGCAAGCATCCGCAGCAGGAGTTCCTGCAGGTCGACACCAAGAACATCCTGTTCATCTGCGGTGGCGCGTTTGCCGGCCTGGAAAAGGTGATCCAGCAGCGCTCCGAGAGCACCGGCATCGGCTTCGGCGCCGAGGTGCGAAGCAAGGAACGCACGCAGAACCTGGGCAAGGTGTTGGCCGACGTGGAGCCAGCAGACCTGGTGCGCTTCGGCCTGATCCCCGAGTTCGTCGGACGTCTGCCGGTCGTCGCTACCCTGGACGAGCTGGACCAGGCCGCGCTGGTGAAGATTCTCACCGAGCCGAAGAACGCCGTCACCAAGCAGTTCAAGAAACTGTTCGAGATGGAAGACGTCGAACTGGAGTTCCGTCCCGAAGCGCTGGAGGCGATCGCGCAGAAGGCGCTCAAGCGCAAGACCGGCGCGCGCGGCCTGCGCACGATCCTGGAACAGGTGCTGCTGGACACGATGTACGAACTGCCCTCGCTGGAACACGTCAGCAAGGTGGTGGTCGATGATGCGGTGATCGAAGGCCAGGCGGAGCCCTACCTGATCTATCGAGGCAACCTGCAGCAGCGCGTGGCGGGCGACGGCGGCGACGCCGCGGCCTGATCGAATCCGCTGTGCCCATTCGCGGCCCCGGTGGTTTCACCGGGGCCGCATCGTTTTGCGGACCGCCGCAAGCCTTGCACTGCCACGGGATCGCCTCCACTTGACGTGCTGAGAGCCCCGGTGCAGTGTCGGGACGAAACCACCCAGAATTCGAGGAATCGCTTTTCCATGGCCAAGCATGCCCCCGCACCCGTCGCGCTGGACGCCCTGCCGGTACTGCCCTTGCGCGACGTGGTGGTCTATCCGCACATGGTGATTCCGCTGTTCGTCGGCCGTGACAAGTCAATGCGGGCGCTCGAGCGCGCGATGGAAGGCGAACGGCAGATCCTGCTGGTGGCGCAGACCAGTCCCGACATCGACGACCCCGAGGTTGCCGACCTGCACCAGGTCGGCACGCTGGCCGGCGTGCTGCAGTTGCTGAAACTTCCGGACGGCACGGTCAAGGTGCTGGTGGAGGGGCAGTCGCGCGTCGCGATCGAGGATTTCAAGGAAGTCGACGGCATGCTCACCGCGCGTTCGCGCGTCATCGAGCCGGCCTACAACGCGAAGGAACGCGAGCTCGACGTCGTTTCGCGCACCCTGATCTCGCTGTTCGAGCAACTGGTCAAGCAGAGCCGTAAGCTGCCACCGGAAGTGCTGGCCAGCCTGTCCGGCATTGACGACCCCTCGCGCGTGGCCGACTCGATCGCCGCACATCTTTCCGTGCGCATGGCCGACAAGCAGAAGGTGCTGGAGACAGCCGACGTGGGCAAGCGGCTGGAGCTGCTGATCGGACTGGTCGATGGCGAGATGGACTTGCAACAGGTCGAAAAGCGCATCCGCGGCAGGGTCAAGTCGCAGATGGAAAAGAGTCAGCGCGAGTACTACCTCAACGAGCAGATGAAGGCTATCCAGAAGGAGCTGGGCGACGGCGAGGACGGTCCCAACGAAGTCGAGGAGCTGCAGAAGAAGATCGAGGCCGCCGGCATGCCCAAGCCGGTGCTGGCCAAGGCGCGGCAGGAGTTCGGCAAGCTGCGCCAGATGTCGCCGATGTCGGCCGAGGCCACTGTCGTGCGCAACTACCTGGATTGGCTGGTCGGCGTGCCGTGGAAGAAGCGCAGCAAGGTGCGCAAGGACTTGCAGATGGCGCAGGAAGTGCTCGACGCCGATCATTTCGGCCTGGAGAAGGTTAAGGAGCGCATCCTCGAATACCTCGCCGTGCAGCAGCGCGTGTCGGTGATGAAGGGCCCGATCCTGTGCCTGGTCGGTCCCCCCGGCGTGGGCAAGACCTCGCTGGGGCAGTCGATCGCCAAGGCGACCAACCGCAAGTTCGTTCGCATGAGCCTGGGTGGGGTGCGCGACGAGGCCGAGATCCGCGGTCATCGGCGCACTTACATCGGTTCGATGCCCGGGCGCATCGTGCAGAACATCAACAAGGCCGGGGCGCGGAACCCGCTGTTCGTGCTGGATGAGATCGACAAGATGTCGATGGACTTCCGCGGCGATCCGTCGTCGGCGCTGCTGGAGGTGCTCGATCCGGAGCAGAACCACGCGTTCAACGATCACTACCTGGAGGTCGACCTGGACCTGTCCGAGGTGATGTGGATCGCCACCGCCAATTCGCTGAACATCCCCGGTCCGCTGCTCGACCGCATGGAGGTCATCCGCATCCCGGGTTACACCGAGGACGAGAAGCTCGGCATTGCGCGCAGGTATCTGCTGCCGAAACAGCTCAAGGCGAACGGCCTCAAGCCGGAGGAACTCGACGTCGCCGAAGAGGCGCTGCGCGACATCGTGCGCTACTACACGCGCGAGTCCGGCGTGCGCAATCTCGAGCGCGAAATTTCCAAGATCTGCCGCAAGGTGGTCAAGGAGTTGACCCTCGGCCAGGTGAAGAAAGCCAAGTCCAAGGCCAGGACTTCGCGGGCGAAAACTGCTGCAGACAAGTCGAAGGTCGCGGCGAGCAGCATCCAGGTGGACGCGGCGAATCTGGGTGACTACCTCGGCGTGCGTCGTTTCGACTTCGGCCGCAAGGAGTTGCAGAACGAAGTGGGCCTGGTCACCGGCCTGGCGTGGACCCAGGTCGGCGGCGAGTTGCTCAGCATCGAGGGCTCGGTGGTGCCGGGCAAGGGTCGCCTGGTGCACACCGGCCAGTTGGGCGACGTGATGAAGGAGTCGATCCAGGCCGCGCTTTCGGTGGTGCGCGCGCGCGCCGACCGGCTCGGCATCGATCCCGAATTCCACCAGAAGCTCGACGTGCACATCCACGTTCCCGAGGGCGCCACGCCCAAGGACGGTCCCAGCGCCGGCATCGCCATGTGCACCGCGCTGGTCTCGGTGCTGACCAAGGTGCCGGTGCGTTCGGAAGTGGCCATGACCGGCGAGATCACCCTGCGCGGTCGCGTGCTGCCGATCGGCGGTCTCAAGGAGAAACTGCTGGCGGCGCATCGCGGCGGCATCACCACGGTGATCATTCCCGAGGACAACAAGAAGGATCTGGTGGACATGCCGGCCAACATCACCGAATCGCTGGAGATCCACCCGGTGCGCTGGATCGATGAGGTGCTCGACATCGCACTGGAGCATCCGGTGCAGCCCAAGCCGGCGAGCGAGACGCCGCCGGCAGCCGTGGCCGGGGAGTCGACGGAAGGACACTCGCTGACGCATTGATCGCGCGATCCTGGCCACGCGGGCCGGACGAGCCCGTGCGATAGGCTCGTGATGCAGCTGTGTCGACGTTGATCGGCGAAGTTCCGGGCCGTGCCGGGAGCCGGGTTGCGCATGCGCTTTTTGGCCATGCCGAACCGGCGGAAACGTTGCTGTGCCTTGTGTTGCGGATAGCGGCGGGGCACTGGTATAAAGGCGATGCCGCAGCCCCCGCGCTTGCTTGACGACGAGGCGATGCGGAGTTGCGCCACGGCTCTGGCACCAGCCAACCATCCATGCCTGCGTCATCCGTCCCGCGACGGATCGCGCGGGCGAAATCCGAATGAGGGAGTTTTCAATGAACAAAACCGATCTGATCAATGCCATTGCCGAGAAGGCCGAGCTGACCAAGGCAGACGCTGGTCGTGCGCTGGAGGCCTACCTGGAAGCCATCCAGAAGTCGTTGAAGAAGGGTGAGGATGTCTCGGTGGTGGGCTTCGGCACGTTCACCGTGCGCAAGCGTGCCGCGCGCACGGGGCGCAACCCGCGGACCAACGAAACGATCAAGATCAAGGCGTCGAAAGTGCCTGCGTTCAAGGCTGGCAAGACCCTGAAGGATGCCCTAAACTAAGCGGCTTGCGCTTGGTTTCGGGGTGCTTAGCTCAGCGGTAGAGCGTCGCCCTTACAAGGCGGTGGTCGTAGGTTCGATCCCTACAGCACCCACCAGATTGTGCGGAGTGGTAGTTCAGTTGGTTAGAATGCTGGCCTGTCACGCCGGAGGTCGCGGGTTCGAGTCCCGTCCACTCCGCCACGTTTAGCAAGGGCGCCCGTGGGGCGCCCTTGTCGTTTGAGACCTGCGTGCCCGGCGATGCCATGGCGCCCCGGCATGCAGCGATGAGGCATCCGGTGCCTCGTGTGGATCATGCGCCTCGCGCGCTACCAAAATCACGTTGCGGGAAGATTTCTATGCTGCAGGCAATGCGTAACAAGATGCACGGATGGCCGTCCATCATCGTTCTCGGCCTCGCCGTGCTGGCGATGTCCTTGTTTGGCATGGAGAGCTACTTCACCTCGCAGAACGACACGTTCGTGGCCAAGGTGGGCAAGCAGGAAATCAGCCAGAACGCATTCCAGAACCGCATGAATCAGCTGCGGCAGCAAGTCAGCGAGCAGCAGGGCGAGCAGTTCGATCCGACCGTGTTCGAGAAGACGGAGACCAAGCTGCGTGTGCTGGACGCGATGATCGACGAGCAGCTTTTGCTGCAGGCCAATGCCGACTGGGGCATGCGCGTCTCCGATCAGGCATTGCGCGACGCCATCGCGGGCATCCCGGCGTTCCAAGTCAACGGCAAGTTTGATCCGGCCAGCTATCGGGCTTACCTCACCGGCAGCGGCAAGACCTCGGCCATGTTCGAGGACGAGATCCGCTCCTCGCTGGCCGCGCAATTGCTGCCGCAGGCGATCAGCGACAGCGCCATCATCAGCCACGAGCGCGTCGACGACTATCTCGGGCTGGCCACCCAGCGACGCGACCTGCGTTATTTCGTGCTGCAGAAGCCGGAGCCCGCCGACAAGGAGGTGACCGATGCGCAGATCGAATCCTGGTACAAGGCCCACCAGGCCGACTACATGAACCCCGAGCGGGTTTCGGTGAAGTATGTCGAGGTGGACAGCGCCAAGCTCAAGCCGAAGGCGGCCCCCAGCGAGGAGGAGCTGAAGGCGCGCTACGAGGAGGAGAAGCAGCGCTTCGTGCAGCCGGAGCAGCGGCTGGTCTCGCACATCCTGATCAACGTGCCGGTCAATGCCACGCCTGAGCAGCAGAAAGCCGCGCTGGCCACGGCGGACAAAATCGCGGCCGAAGCCACGCCGGCGAATTTTGCCCAACTGGCCGAGAAGGATTCACAGGATCTGGGTTCGCGGCGCCAGGGCGGCGACCTCGGCTGGCTCGAGAAGGGCGTGACCAATGCCGCGTTCGACTCGGCGATGTTCGCATTGCAGAAAGGGCAGATATCCAAGCCGGTGCTGTCCTCCGACGGCTACCACATCATCTGGTTGCGCGACGTGCGCAGCGGCGAGTCCAAGCCGTTTGCCGAGGTCCGCGACCAGTTGCTGCAGGAGGCGACCACGGCGGAACGCGATCGCGAATACAACGAACTGGCCGGCAAGATGGCGGACCAGACCTATTCGAACCCGGGGTCACTGGAACCTGCGGCCGCGGCGCTTGATCTGCCGATCCAGACCCTGCCGCTGTTCTCGCGCACGGACGGCAAGGGCCTGGCGGCCAACCCCAAGGTGGTCGCTGCCGCATTCAGCGACGACGTGCTGGTCCAGGGCAACAATTCGGGTCTGATCGACTTGGGCAACAACCACTCGATCGTGATCCACGTCGACAAGCATGTGCCGGCTGCAGTCAAGCCGTTGGCCGAGGTACGCGCCAAGGTGCAGCAAAGCATCCTGGAGGAGCGCATCACGGTGGCGGCCCGCAAGCAGGCTGATGATGTGCTTGCGCGCCTGCGCAAGGGCGAGGACATGGAGGCGGTGGCCAAGTCGCTCGATGCCAGGATCGTCAGCGTGCCCGAGGCCGTGCGCGGCCAGTCGCTGCAGGTACCGGCGCCGGTGCTGAAGGAGGCCTACCTGTTGCCGCATCCATCGGCACCGGACAAGCCCAGCTTCGCCGAGGTGAGCATGGGTGACGGTGGCTTCGCGCTGGTGGCGGTGGACAAGGTGCAGCCGGGCGATATCTCCAGGATCACGCCGGAAGAGCGCGACATGCTGCATCGACAGATGGCCCAGGCTTATGCCGGCGAGGCGACGCGCGAGCTGCTCCAGACGTTGCGCGCCAAGACCAAGATCAAGATCAACAAGAACCTGCTGTAGCCGGGCTCGCCCGGCGGGCGGCGGTGCGCATGGCTCGCGTCGTGCGCACCCAGCTGATCTCGCGAATACGAATCCCGCCACGGATCACGCCCGTGACGGCGCAAGCCTTCAATCGATGTCGCCCAGCTTCAGCACCTGGCCGGGCTGGATCGCCTGGCCCTGGGCCAGGTCGTTCAGCTGCTGCAGATGCGCGACGCTGGTCGAATACTCGCGCGCAATCTGCCACAGGCTTTCGCCGGGGCTGACCACGTGCGTGCCACGCCGGCGGGATGGTTCGTCGTCCCCGGCAGTGGTGGAGGTTGCGACGAGATCGAGCATGGCGCGGTCGAACCGGCCTGCACGATCGGCCGGCAGCATGAGATGCGACACCGTCCGTCCGTCCAGCTTGTTGCCCCGGAATGCCGCATTGAGATGACGCAGGGCCGACTCCGACATGCCTGCCATTTCGGCGGCGCGCGCCACCGTGACGGGGTGTGTCACCGGTGTCTGCACCAGGTGCTCGGACTCGGGCAAGCTGGGCAGACTGACCTGGAAGCGCGCCGGTTCGCGTATCACGCATGCGATCGCCAGCAACTGGGTCAGGTGCTCGCGGGTGACGCGGCGTACCGGCAGGTCGGGGATCACCGGCTTGTCCGCCGGCATGCCGTGGTGGCGGATCAACGTGCGTATCTTGAATTCGCCGGCGTTGTACGCGTAGTCGGCCACGCGCCAGTCGTGGAAGCGGTCATGGTATTGCCGCAGCAACTTCATCACGGCGTGCGCTGCGACCGGTATGTCCAGCCGGCCGTCGTAATGGCGATCCACGCGCAAGCCCATCGAGCGGGCGGTCACCGGCATGATCTGCCACATGCCCGCGGCGTGGTGCTTGCGCCCCTGCACCGGGCGGTAACGGCTCTCCACCCACGGCAACAGTGCGAACTCGCCGGGCACGTCGTATTGCTCCGCGACCTGCTGGACATATGCCAGGCGCGGCATCGCCTCGCGCAAGGTCTCCTCGAACCGCGCCGGGCTGCGAGTGTAGCGTCCGGCCCAGGCCAGCACGGCGGGGTCGGCGTTGCAGTCCGGCATGACAAAGCTGCCGCGCAGCCGATCCCACAAGTCGGCCGCCGGCACGGGCGCCATGGTCGCGACGCTGGCGGCGGTCGCCGGGATGGTGCTGGCGGGGGCGACGACGGCGACAGGCGCACGTGCCGGTTGCGAAGGCATGCTGCTGCAGGCGGCCAGCGCGGTCGACAGCGCCAACGGCAGCAGCAGGTGTCGGGGCATCCGGTTCATGCGCGAAAGGCATCCTTGGCCGCCCGCAGGGCGGCGAAACGGGCCACGCGGTCGCCGTCGACGCCGCGTGCGGCGCACCAGTCGATCACGGCATCGGTGTCGACCCGGAGGAAGGGATTGGTCGCCCGCTCCGTGGCCAGCGTGACGGGCAGGCTGGCCTGGCCGTCCGCACGCAATTGCGCCACCTCGCGCCGACGTTGCTGCAGCGTGGAGTTGCCCGGCTCCACCGTATCGGCGAACAGGCCGTTGGCGTGGGTGTACTCGTGCCCGGCGCAGACCCGGGTCGAACCGGGCAGTGCCGCCAGGCGATCCAGCGAGGCGAGCATCTGAGCCGGCGTGCCCTCGAACAGGCGCCCGCAGCCAAGGCTGAACAAGGTGTCGCCACACAGCAGCAGGCCGGCGCCGACGTAGCCGACGTGGGTGAGGGTGTGCCCTGGAATCGACATCACCTCGAAAGTCAGATCGGGGGCAGGGAGCTCTACGAGGTCGCCATCGCCGACGGCGTGCGTCAGCCCCTCGATGCGCGAATCACGCGGTCCGTATACCGGCACGTCATGGCGTTGCCGCAGTGCCGCCGCTCCACCAATGTGGTCGTTGTGATGATGTGTCAGCAACACGCCACGCAGACGCCATCGGTGCTGCGCCAAGGCTTGCTCGACCACGGCCGCATCGCCAGGATCGACGACGACGGCCTGGCCTTCATCGTCATGAAGCAGCCAGATGTAGTTGTCGGTCAGGGCCGGTAGGGGCAGAAGGTGCAAGGCGGTTCCGGAGGGTCGGGCGACAGCGGCGGCGCGTCGATGCCGATGCGTCATCGGCAGACGCGACCGCCTGGCCGCATTGGAGCGCCCGACTATAAAGGGGCATCGGCGGCTTCTCGTTAGTATGGTGTTAAGAGGTGGGCCGGGCATTCAGATGCGTGCGCCAAGTCAGGCGACTGCGATCCGTTGCCGCTGCGGCTAAACTGGAGGTTCGCGCCAACCGGACCCGCTGCATGCAACCACAGGACGACATCTACGCCACTGTACCGCTGCGCCGATTGCGTGATGCCCAGGCGCGGGTGCTGGCGCCGGAGTTGCAGCGATGTTTCGGGACGCACGCGTTGTTGCTCGGCGTGGCCGCGGACGAGGCGCCGCCGGCACTGCCGATGCTGGGAAGCTGGGTTCGTCTTCATATCGACGGCGGTCGCTATGACGGCGACCTGCGTGCTGCCGTGGATCAGCCGCTGCCGTTCGTGGCCGACGCCTTCGATCTGATCCTGCTGCGCCATGCGCTGGAGGTCTCGCCGGTGTCATCGGCGCTGCTGGAAGATGTGCTGCGCGTGCTGGCGCCGGGCGGGGCGCTGGCCTTGACCGGCGTGCATCCGGTCAGCGGGTGGTCGCCGTGGTTGCGCTGGCACGCGCGGGGCCGGACGCTCAGATTGCAGCTTCCGCTGCAGCTGGAACGCATGCTGCGTCACGCCGGCATGGAGATCGAACTGGCCCGGCGCGTGGGACGCGGTTGGCCGGGTCTGCCGGCGACTTCGACGACAATGGACAGCGTGCTGGGTGGCGGCTACGTGTTGCTCGCGCGCAAGCAGCGGCGGCTGGCCATGCCGCTGCGCATCAATCCCGTGAAACTGATGGTGCCGGCAGCGGACAGGCTGTCGCCTGGGGCACGACCCAATCCAGCCTTGCAGGCAACAGGGATACCCGAACACTCATGAGTGAAGTTGAAGCATTTACCGACGGCGCCTGCCTCGGCAATCCCGGACCGGGCGGCTGGGCCGCGTTGCTGCGGGCTCCGGGCGGTGAGCGGATGCTGGCCGGGCGGGAAGCCGCCACCACCAACAACCGGATGGAGCTGATGGCGGCGATCGGCGCGCTGGAAGCGCTCAAACGCCCCTGCCTGGTCACCCTCACCACCGATTCGCGCTACGTCATGCAAGGCATCGAACAGTGGCTGCCGAAGTGGCGCGCCAACGGCTGGCGCACGGCCGACCGCAAACCGGTCAAGAACCAGGATCTGTGGCAGCGCCTGTCCGATGCGGCGGGCACGCACCAGGTTCGCTGGCAGTGGGTGCGCGGCCACAACGGCCACGCGGAAAACGAGCGGGTGGACCGCGCTGCACGCGAGCAGGCCGAGTCGATCAGGGGCGGGGCATGAGGCAGATCGTTCTCGACACCGAAACGACCGGCCTGGAAGTGCGCCAGGGCCATCGCCTGGTGGAAATCGCCTGCGTCGAGATGGTCGAGCGCAGGCTTACCGGCCGGCACTACCAGACGTATCTGAACCCCGACCGTGCCATCGACGAAGGCGCCCGCCAGGTCACCGGCATCGAGGACGAGTTCCTGCTCGACAAGCCGCGCTTCGCCGATGTCGCCGAGGAGTTCCTGGCCTTCATCGCCGGCGCCGAACTGATCATCCACAACGCGGCCTTCGACGTGGGCTTTCTGGACGCCGAACTGGCGCGCCTCGGTGCCGCCAGCGGCTGCATCGCCGATCGCTGCAGCGTGCTGGACACGCTGGCGATGGCGCGCGAGCGTTATCCCGGCCAGCGCAACAGCCTGGATGCATTGTGCAAGCGGCTGGGCGTGGACAACTCGCGCCGCGACCTGCACGGCGGCCTGATCGACGCGCAGCTTCTGGCCGACGTCTATCTGGCCATGACTTCGGGCCAGGTCGGGCTGGATCTGGAGTTCGACGCAGCGACGCCGCAACACGCGGTGGTACTGCCGACGGCAACCCTGCAGGTGCGCCCACGCGTACTGTGCGCGTCGGCGAGCGAGTTGCTGGCGCATGAGCGGCGACTCGATGCGCTGGACAAGAGCGCGGGCGGGCAGAGCGTATGGCGCCGGTTGGGTTGAGCCGTGCGGCGCGGTGTTTCAGCTGCAGCGCACGAGGACGACGGTGATGTTGTCGTCGCCGCCGCCATCGAGCGCGTTCAACAGCAATTGATCGGCACATTCCTGCGCGGCGAGATCGTTGCGTGAGACGGTGCGGGCGATCGCGGCGTCGTCGACGCATTCCGTCAGCCCGTCGCTGCACAGCAGGAAACTCATGCCGGGTTCAAGCGTGCCCCGGGCCATGCCGATGCGCAGTTGCTCGGTGGCGGTGACACCCAGTGCCTGGGTGAGCAGGTTGCGCTGCGGGTGCTGCGCCGCCTGGGCCGGATCGAGCTGGCCGGCTTCCACCAGCGCCTGGACCAGCGAATGGTCGTGGCTGACCCGACGCAGACTGTGCTGCCACAGGTAGATGCGGCTGTCGCCGACCCAGGCCACTTCATACGCGTCGCCGACGATTCGCAGTGCCGCGATCGTGGTGCCCATCGGCAACAGGTCGAAGCTGGGCCTGGCGTGCGCCAGCAGTCGTTCGCCTGCGCCGTTGACGGCCTCGATCAGGCTTGAGCCGGCTCCGACCAGCTCGACCATCGCATCGCGCACCAGTGCCGATGCCACCTCGCCATGCTGGTGGCCGCCCATGCCGTCGGCGACCAGGAACAGGCCCAGCGAGACATCGGCGTGGTAGGTGTCCTCGTTGCGCGTGCGGCGCAGGCCGACATGGGTTCCGTGTCCGAGCTCGATCATGGGGCTACTGTCAGGGCAAGCTGTGCAGCATGCCGCAAGCCAAGGTTGTTGTCACGGTTCCCTTGCTCGCGTATGATTCGCGGCTCGCATGCGCCCATGCACCCGACCGGAGAGGTGGCAGAGTGGTCGAATGTACCTGACTCGAAATCAGGCGTACGTGCAAGCGTACCGTGGGTTCGAATCCCACCCTCTCCGCCAGATACGCAAAACGCCCCTTTCGGGGCGTTTTGCGTATCTGGCGGAGAGGGTGTCGAACCTGCCCATGGGTCCGAACCGAATCCACGCGCAAAAAAAGGGGGCGGCCGGGACCGCCCCCTTTGCAAACAACCCGACGAGTTTGCCGCGCCGGACGTGTACTCTCAGCCGGCCTTCTTCTTCGCCAGTCGCAACCAGGTGTCGACCACGGTATCCGGATTCAGCGAGACCGATTCGATGCCCTGTTCCATCAGCCACTCGGCCAGGTCGGGGTGGTCGCTGGGGCCCTGGCCGCAGATGCCGACGTACTTGCCGCGCGTGCGTGCAGTCTGGATGGCCATGGCCAGCAGTTTTTTCACCGCCGCGTTGCGCTCATCGAACAGGCTGGCGACGATGGACGAATCGCGGTCCAGGCCCAGAGTGAGCTGGGTGAGGTCGTTGGAGCCGATCGAAAAGCCGTCGAAGATGTCGAGGAACTCGTCGGCGAGCAGGGCGTTTGACGGTACCTCGCACATCATGATGACCTTGAGGCCGTGTTCGCCCTGGCGCAGGTGGTTCTTGGCCAGCACATCGATCACCTTGCGGCCTTCGTCCAGCGTGCGCACGAACGGGATCATCACCCACACGTTGTCCAGTCCCATCACCTCGCGCACGTGCTTGACCGCGCGGCACTCCAGACCGAACGCCTCGGCGAAGCTCGCGTCCACGTAACGGCTGGCGCCGCGGAACCCGAGCATCGGGTTCTCTTCGTGGGGTTCGTAGCGCGAGCCGCCGAGCAGGTTGGCGTACTCGTTGGACTTGAAGTCGCTCATGCGCACGATCACCGGTTTCGGATAGACCGAGGCGGCGATGGTGGCGATGCCTTCGGCGAGGCGATCGACGTAGAACTCGACCGGGCCCGCATAGCCGGCGATACGCTCGTCGATCTTCGCCCTGGTTTCGGCGTCCTGCCTGGCGTATTCCAGCAGCGCGTTCGGATGCACGCCGATATGGCTGGCGATGATCATTTCCAGGCGGGCGAGGCCGATGCCGGCGTTCGGCAGCTGGCCGAAGTCGAAGGCACGCTCCGGGTTGGCCACGTTCATCATGATCTTCAGCGGCGCCTCGGGCATGTCGCCAAGATCCGCGGTGATCCGCTCGAACTTCAGGATGCCTTCGTAGATCGTGCCGGTATCGCCTTCGGCGCAGGACACGGTGACGTCGACGCCATCGGGGATCAGCTCCAGCGCATTGCCGGTGCCGACCACGGCCGGCACGCCCAGCTCGCGGGCGATGATGGCCGCGTGACAGGTGCGGCCACCGCGATTGGTGACGATGGCCGAGGCCCGCTTCATCACCGGCTCCCAGTCCGGGTCGGTCATGTCGGCGATCAGCACGTCGCCAGCCTGCACCTTGTTCATGTCGGCCAGCGAGCGGACCACGCGTGCCTTGCCGGCGCCGATTTTCTGGCCGATCGAGCGCCCTTCGGCCAGCACCTTGCCTTTCTCGCTGAGATGGAAGCGTTCCAGCTGGGTCGCGTGCGAGCGCGACTTCACGGTCTCCGGGCGGGCCTGCACGATGTACAGCTTGCCGGTATGGCCGTCCTTCGCCCACTCGATGTCCATCGGGCGGTCGTAGTGCTGCTCGATGATCAGCGCCTGACGGGCTAGCTCCTGCACGTCGTCGTCGCTGATGCAGAACTGGCGGCGCAGTTCGGCCGGGGTATCTTCGGTCTTCACCCGCTCGCCCGGCGTACTGGAATAGACCATGCGCAGCTGCTTGGCGCCCAGGTTGCGACGAAGCAGCGCCGGCTTGCCGGCGCGCAGGGTCGGCTTGAACACGTAGAACTCGTCGGGATTCACGGCACCCTGCACGACCATCTCGCCGAGGCCGTACGAGCCGGTGACGAACACCACGTCGCGGAAGCCCGACTCGGTGTCCAGCGTGAACAGCACGCCGGAAGCGCCCACGTCCGAGCGCACCATCAGCTGCACGCCGGCGGAGAGGAACACGTTCTCGTGGGCGAAGCCCTGATGCACGCGGTAGGCGATGGCGCGGTCGTTGTACAGCGAGGCGAAGACCTCCTTCACCTTGTGCAGTACGTCGTCGATGCCGACCACGTTGAGGAAGGTTTCCTGCTGGCCGGCGAACGAGGCGTCGGGAAGGTCCTCGGCCGTCGCCGAGGAGCGCACTGCCACCGCGATGTCCTGGGCGCCGGCGTCCTTGCAGAGCTTGGTGTAGGCATCGCCGATCGCCTGCTCCAGCTCGGCGGGCAAGGCGGTGTCGACGATCCAGCCGCGGATTTCCTTGCCGGCCGCGACCAGGGCATCGACATCGTCGACATCGAGCGGCGCCAGTCGATCCTGGATGCGCCGTGCCAGCCCGCTCTTTTCCAGGTACTGCTGGAACGCACTGGCGGTGGTGGCGAAGCCGCCGGGCACCGAGACACCCAATTTGGCGAGGTTGCCGATCATTTCGCCCAGCGAAGCATTCTTGCCACCGACCTTGCCAAGGTCAGTCATGCGCAGTTGATCGAGCCAAAGCACCAGGTCGTTCAAGGGTGTCTCCTCGGGATGGCGGAACGGGTGCAGGGGGCCAGCGGTCGCGGGCGCGCTGCAAAGAACTGGTATTGTCCGCCGCGGATGGTGCGAAGCACAAGAAGACCAGTGCCACCCGATGTCATTCCAACCCGATACCAGTCAACGCGCGTTCAACACGGGACAGCGTTTTGCCCTTGCGCTAAGGTGCGAGCCTGCACACTCGAGTCCGGCGGAAGCTTCACATGCAGCGAACCGTGTTTTTCATTTCCGACTCCACTGGTATTACCGCCGAGACGATCGGCAACAGCATTCTGGCGCAGTTCGAGGGCGTGAAATTCGATAAGCACCGGCTGCCGTTCACCGACAATCCGCACAAGGCCGAAGTGGCTGCGCTGCGTATCAAGACCAACTACGCGCAAACCGGGCAGCGCCCGGTGGTGGTCAACACCATGGCCGACCGGAACCTGTGCGACATCGTGGCTTCGAGCGGCGCGCTGATGCTGGACGTGTTCGCGCCCTTCATCGGGCCACTGGAGGATGAGCTGCAGACGCGCCGGTCGGGCGCGGTGAATCGTTCGCACGGCATGGTCGATTTCGACAAGTACGAGGCGCGCATCAACGCCACCAACTACGCCTTGTCACACGACGACGGCATCGACGTGGATTACGCCGACGCCGACCTGATCCTGGTCGGCGTGTCGCGTTCGGGCAAGACGCCCACCTGCCTTTACATGGCCTTGCATTACGGCGTCAGCGCCGCCAACTATCCGTTGACCGACGAGGACCTGGAGAAACTGGAGCTGCCCGCGCGGCTGCGGCCGTACAAGGATCGCCTCTACGGGCTGACCATTGATGCGGTGCGCCTGGCGCAGATTCGCGAGCAGCGCCGCTCCGGCAGCCGTTACGCCACGATCGCGCAATGCCGGTGGGAGCTGGAACAGGCCGAACGGCTGATGCGCCAGGCCGGGATCCCCAGCCTCAACACCACCCACGTGTCGATCGAGGAGATCGCCAGCAAGATCTTCGACCGCTTCGGCATCGAGCGGACCATGTTCTGAATTTCATCCGGAGTTTGCGCGTTGCCCACGACTGTCGTACTGGACCATCGAAACAGCCTGCTGCCGGGACGGTTCGAGACCCTGATGGGTCTGTACGCGGAGAACTATCACCGCCTCGCGCGGCTGTTCGCGCCTCAGGAGCTCGTCGCCGGCCACTATGTGTCGCGCGTCGACGATGGCCTGGACGTGCACCTGCAGGTGCAGGAGCACCACCCTTACACCGTCGAGCTGGAACTCACCTACGGTTTCGTCGATGCGCACACCGGCCAGCGCGCACCCTCGGCGCAGTTGCGCATGTACACCGACGCGCACGTCGCCGAGGCGTTGCACTGCCATCCGGGCCGGCATCTGTGGCAGGTGCTGGGGCCGTTTTCGCCGGTGCACTCGGTGTTCCAGCACCGCCTGCGCATGAATCGCTTCCTGACCCGATGGCTGGAATATCTCGCCGAGCAGGGCCATTCCACCGGCACCCTGGAGCCGCAACCGCGCCAGGGTGGGCAGGAACAGGGCTCCCGTTGAAGGGCGCCGCCATGGAAGGCTGCTTCTTGATCCTTGCGCTCGGGGACCGGCGCACAAATGCACGCCGACAAAAAAACCCGCGCAAGGCGGGTTTTCGTTCTGAATGGTGGCGGAGTGGACGGGACTCGAACCCGCGACCTCCGGCGTGACAGGCCAGCATTCTAACCAACTGAACTACCACTCCGCAGCTGCAACAGCTTCCAGCGTCTACCCAACTTTCCACTTGACTTCGACAGCCAGTGTTGGCTGCCGGGTTAAAGTGGCGTCCCCACGGGGATTCGAACCCCGGTCGCCACCGTGAAAGGGTGATGTCCTAGGCCTCTAGACGATGGGGACGTTGCTTTTTCGAAAAGTCCGCACCTGGAAGTGCGGGTTCTCGCAAAGGACTTGCATTGAATCAATGGTGGAGCCAGGCGGGATCGAACCGCCGACCTCCTGCATGCCATGCAGGCGCTCTCCCAGCTGAGCTATGGCCCCGCCGCTGGAAGCCGAGAAGAATAGGGTGGGGTTGCTTGCCCGTCAAGCTTTTTTTCGACGCCGCGGTGCGTGCGCGTCATCACACCGTGCGGCGGCCGCGGCGATGCAGGAGCGATCTTCGCCGAGGCTCCTTTATGCTGCGACGACGAGGACGACGGCGAAGGAAGGCGATGCACGAAATCGGGTTCATCCGGGATCTTGCCGTGGTGATGCTGGTGGCCGGCGCCACCACGATCCTGTTTCAGCGCCTGCGCCAGCCGGTGCTGCTTGGCTACATCCTGGCTGGCGTGCTGATCGGTCCGCACACGCCCGGCGTGCTGGTCGGCGACGCGCGCACGATCGACGACATCTCCAACCTGGGCGTGGTGCTGCTGATGTTCACACTGGGCCTGGAGTTCAGCGTGCGCAAGCTGCGCGACGTGGGTGTCGGCATGTTGCTGGTGGCGGTGGGCGAGGTCGGCCTGATGCTGTGGATCGGCTACGGCATCGGCAGCCTGTTCGGCTGGAAGGGCATGGACGCGCTGTTTCTCGGCGCGATCATCTCGCTGTCCTCGACCATGGTGGCGACGCGTACCCTGTCCGAGCTGGGCCAGCGCCGGCAGCCGTTCGCGCAACTGGTGGTGGGGCTGCTGGTGGCCGAGGACATGCTTGCCATCGTCATGCTGACGCTGCTCACCGCGGTGGCCATCGGCGGCTCGGTGCAGGCGGAGACAGCGTTCACCCTGATCGGTCACCTGGGCCTGTTCGTGGTGGTCGGCATGATTCTGGGTCTGCTGTTGCTGCCGCGGCTGGTGGACTACGTGGCCGGCTTCGGCCGCGACGAGACCCTGCTGGTCAGCGTGCTGGGGATATGTTTTGGCGCCAGCCTGGTGGCGGTGTGGATGGGTTTCAGTGTGGCGCTGGGTGCCTTCCTGGCCGGTGCGGTGGTGGCCGAGTCGCGCAGCGCCGGCCGCGTGGTGCATCTGGTCGAGCCCTTGCGCGATATGTTCGCTGCGCTGTTCTTCGTGGCGATCGGGTTGAAGATCGACCCGTCGATGCTGTGGCAATACGCGTTGCCGGCGCTGTTGATCGCCGGGGTGGTCGTCGTCGGCAAGACGCTGGCCTGCAGCCTCGGCGTGCTGGTGGTCGGGCACGAACCGCGCACCGCGCTGCGGGCGGGCCTGGGCATGGCGCAGATCGGCGAGTTCTCGTTCGTGATCGCCACGCTCGGCCTCTCACTGGGCGTGATCAGCGACTTCATCTATCCGGTGGCCGTCGCGGTCTCGGTGGTGTGCATGGCGTTGTCGCCATACTTGTCGCGCTCGGGCGACCGCGTGGCCAGCGGGTTGCGGCGGGTCACGCCACGTTCCGTGCAATTGCTGGCCACCAGCTACAGCGGCTGGCTGGAACATCTCAAGCCGGTGAACGAGAACGCCACGCTGGCGGCGATCCTGCGACGCCTGCTGTGGCATATCGCGGTGAACATTCTGCTGGTGGTGACCTTGTTTATGGTCGGCGCCTATGTCAATGCGCATGGCTGGACCTGGTTCTCCACGGTGGGCATCGGGCGCGAGATGCGGCACACGGTGATCTGGGCCTGCGCGTTGTTCCTGTCGCTGCCGATGCTGATCGCGGTGTATCGCAAGGCCGGCGCGTTGGGCATGCTGCTGGCCGAGATCGGCATACGCGAGAGCTTTGCGCGCTCCTACACCCACGCCATCCGCAACGTGCTGGCGCGGGTGATTCCGCTGGCCACGCTGCTGCTGCTGGGCATCCTGCTGAGCGCGCTGGGCTCGGCGATCCTGCCTCCGCGCGGCATCGCCATCTTTCTGCTGGTGGTGGGCGCGGTGCTGTCGGTGGTGTTGTGGCGTGGGCTGGTGCACATGCATGCGCGGCTGCAGGCAGCATTGAAGGAAACCCTGGACAAGCCGGAGCCGCCTGCGGACGGGGCCGATTGACAGCGGCGCCGCCGCGCAGGGCGGCGGCCAGCATCGGCGCAACGCTGAACCTTTATGCCGTCTGACGGTCACAAGGCGCGATCGTTGCCAAGAGCAGGCCGGCACCGCACAATGCGTGGCCTGCCTCCAACGCGGGGTCCGGCCGGCGATGCCGGCATTTCCATTTCATGAGGGAGTTACAAATGAAGCACTTTCTGCGTCCCACGCTGACGGCAGTGGCAATGGCCGTTGCGCTGGGCATGACGGCGGGCGCGTTTGCCCAGGCCGCCAAGACTGGCGCCGCCGCCCCCGTCGACAAGGCCAAGGCCAGCTACGTGTTCGGTTATTACAAGATGGGCGAGAGCGTGCCGCCGATCCTGCGCGACGAGATGGATGCCGCCGCCGTGGCGCGTGGCGTGCAGGCTGCGCTTTCGGGCCAGAAGTCGACCGTCAGCGAGGCCGAGGCCAAGCAGGTCTACGAGGCCTTCATGACCAAGGTGCAGGCCAAGTTCGAGGCCGAGCGCGCCCAGGAAGCGGCCAAGAACAAGGCGGAAGGCGACGCCTTCTTCGCCAAGAACAAGACTGCCCCCGGCGTGAAGACCACGGCTTCCGGCCTGCAGTACAAGGTGATCACCCCCGGCACCGGCGCCCGTCCGGGCCCGAACGACACGGTGGAGATCAACTACACCGGTTCGTTCCTGGACGGCCAGGTATTCGATGCCTCCGCCAAGCATGGTCCGAAGCCGGCCTCGATCCCGGTCGCCAACGTGATCCCGGGCTTCCGCGAAGGCCTGCAGCTGATGCAGGTGGGTGGACACTACAAGTTGTTCATCCCCGCCTCGCTAGCCTACGGTGCCGAGCCGCAGCCACCGATGCCGCCCAATGCCACGCTGATTTTCGACGTGACCCTGGTCAAGACGGGCGCGACGCCGGCCGCCCCCAGCGGTTCCGACGGCCAGTAACCGGCGGTTCGCCAGCAGGTTCGCCGAAGGGGCGCGAAGCGATTCGCGCCCCTTCTTTTTGCGCCGCGTGTCGCTGCCGGACGTCACGGCTAGAATAAGCGGTTCACTTTCCAGGAAACTCTCCAACGATGATGAAGGTAACGATCTTCGGCACCGGCTACGTCGGACTGGTCACCGGTGCTTGCCTGGCGGAGATGGGCAACCACGTGCTCTGCGTGGACATCGACGCGCCGAAGGTGGAGCGCCTCAAGCAGGGCGTGATCCCGATCTTCGAGCCGGGTCTGGAGTCCATCGTGCGGCGCAATCATGCCGAGGGCCGGCTCGAGTTCACCACCGACGCAGCCGCAGCGATCGCCCACGGCGGGCTGATCTTCATCGCGGTGGGCACGCCGCCGGACGAAGATGGCAGCGCCGACCTCAGCTACGTGCTGGCGGTGGCGCGCAGCATCGGCCAGCATCTGGACCATTACGCGGTGGTAGTCAACAAGTCGACCGTGCCGGTGGGCACGGCCGATCAGGTACGCGAAACCGTGGCGGCGGAGCTGGCCGCGCGCCAGGCATCGGTCGAGTTCGACGTGGTGTCCAACCCGGAGTTTCTGAAGGAAGGCGCGGCGGTGGACGATTGCCTGCGCCCGGACCGCATCATCGTGGGTTCCTCCAGCGCACGCGCGGTGGCCGTGCTGCGCAAGTTGTACGCGCCGTTCAATCGCAATCACGAGCGCATGGTGGTGATGGACGAACGTTCGGCCGAGCTGACCAAGTACGCCGCCAATGCGATGTTGGCGACCAAGATCAGCTTCATGAACGAGATCGCGAACATCGCCGAGCGGGTGGGTGCCGACGTGGAACTGGTGCGCCAGGGCATCGGCGCCGATCCGCGCATCGGCTACCACTTCATCTACCCCGGCGTCGGCTATGGCGGCTCGTGTTTTCCCAAGGACGTGCAGGCGCTGGAGCGGACGGCCCGCGGCTACGACTACCAGGCCCAGCTGCTCGAAGCGGTGGAAGCGGTCAACCGCCGGCAGAAAGGCAAGCTGTTCGAGTTGATCTCGCGCCACTTTGGCGGCGAGTTGCGCGGCAAGACGATCGCGGTGTGGGGCTTGGCCTTCAAGCCCAACACCGACGACATGCGCGAGGCGCCCAGCCGGCAGCTGCTGGAAGCCTTGTGGCAGGCCGGCGCCAAGGTGCGCGCGTTCGATCCGGAAGCGCGGGCGGAAACCCGGCGCCTGTATGGCGAGCGCGACGACCTGCTGCTGTGCGATGACGCGGCCACGGCCGCGCAGGGCGCCGACGCGCTGGTTCTGGTCACCGAGTGGAAAGCCTTCCGCAGTCCGGATTTCGCACGCCTGCGCGAAATCCTGGCCGGCGCGGTGATCTTCGATGGCCGCAATCTGTACGATCCGGCCACGGTGGAAGAGGCGGGCCTGGCGTATTACGGCATCGGCCGCGGTCGCAGCCTGCAGGTGGCGCGATGAACGCAGCCGGCGACGCCGTCATGCAGCGGCTGGACGAGATGGAGGTCAAACTGACCTTCATCGACGATGCGGTGCAGGCCTTGACTGCAGCGGACGCCGACCAGTCGCAGCGCCTCGCCGCGCTGGAACGTGCCCTGCGCGACCTGCGCGGCGAGGTCGCCCTGATGCGTGTGGCGCAGGGCGACGACCCCCGCGACGAACCGCCACCGCCGCATTACTGATCCCCGAGCTGTAGGAAACGACGGAACACTACATGGCCGAATCCCTGCGCGACCAGCTGCTCAAGAGCGGCATCGTCAAGAAGGTACAACCCGAACGGGGCCGTGAACCGAAGCGCCCTGCCGGCAAGAAACCGCCGGCGGCACCGACCCGTGAGCGGCGCGCGTCGGAGATCGACCTGGCCAAGGCCTACGCCTTGCGCGGCCAGGCCGAGGCGCGCGAGCGCAAGCAGGCCGAGCGCGAGGCCGCCGAGCAGGCCCGGCTGCGGCGTGAGCGCAAGCTGCGCATCCAGCAGCTGCTGGAAGGCCAGGCGTTGAACAAGGCTGATGCCGACCAGGCGCGCAACTTCGAGTACGCCGGCAAGATCCGCCGTATCCACGTCGATGCGACTCAGCTGGCGGCACTCAATGCCGGCGAACTGGGCGTGGTGCAGCATGCCGGTCGCTACCTGCTGGTCAGTCGCGACACGGCCGAGCAACTGCGTGAGCTCGATGCCGGCCACGTGGCCTTGCTGGTGTCACCCGAGGCAGTCGGCACGGACGACGACGGCGTGCCCGACGACCTCATGTGGTGATGCCGGCGTAGGGCGGCGGGCACCGCCCGCCGCGCCTCTCAGCGATCCGGCGTCTGCGTCAACGCCGGATGGTCCCAGCCATGCTTGGGCTTGAAACGATCGCCATGGCGGCGGGCCAGCTGCTCCAGTCTGGTCTTCAGCGTGTCGGCGCCTTCGCTGCGCACGTACTGGATCGGGCCGCCGCGGAACGGCGCGAAACCGGTGCCGAAGATCACGCCGGCATCCAGCAGGTCGGCGTCGTCGACCACGCCGTCGGCCAGACAGGCTACCGCCTCGTTGACCATCGACAGGATCATTCGATCCTGCAGGTCCGGAGGCGTCACGTAGTCGTTGTCCACCTCGGGTTTCTGCGGCTTGCCGTCCTGCCACACGTACAGCCCCTGGCCGTCCTTCTTGCCGCGCTTGCCGGCGGCGAGACGTTCGTCCATGCCTGGCGGCAGCTCGAGGCCGAGGAAAGGCGCCAGTTCCTTGCCTACCGAGGCGCAGACGTCCAGGCCGACCGTGTCGGCCAGTTCGATGGGCCCCATCGGCATGCCGAACTTCTTCGCTTCGCGATCGAGCACCGCGCCGGGCACGCCCTCGCCGTACAACCGCATGGCTTCGAGCAGGTACGGCACCAGGATGCGGTTGACCAGAAAGCCCGGCGTGCCCTTGACCGCGACCGGCAGCTTGCCGATCGCCTTGCAGAAGGCCAGCGCGCGTTTCTCGATGGACGGGTCGAGCCGGTCGTGACGCACGACTTCCACCAGTGGCATCTGCGCCACCGGGTTGAAGAAATGCAGGCCGACGAAATGTGCCGGGCGGGCGAGCTTGCCGCGCAGTTCGTCCAGCGGGATGCTGGAGGTGTTGCTGGCCAGGATCGCCTCGCCCTTTAGCTGGGGTTCGATGGTGGCGTACAGCGCCTCTTTCGCCTCGGCATTCTCGTAGATCGCCTCGATCACCAGATCCGCCAGGGGGACGCCCTTGCCGTCGATGTCGGCGCGCAACCGCTGCACGGCCGAGTCGACCTTCTCCGGGGTCTTGAGCTTTTTCTCGTACAGCGCGCGGGCCCGATCCAGCGCCGGCTGGATGTACTTCATCTCGCGGTCCTGCAGGGTCACGTCCATGCCTTTCAGCGCCACCCAGGCCGCGATGTCGCCGCCCATCACGCCGGCGCCCACGACGTGCACGCGGTTGATGGCCGCATCGACACCGCCGCCCTGGCTCTTCAGCCGCTCCTGCAGGAAGAAGATGCGGATCAGGTTCTGCGCGGCCGGTGTCTGCGCCAGCCGCGCCACCGAGTCGGCTTCGATCTTCAAGCGCTGGCCGATGTCGCTGCCGCCGCGTTTCCACACGTCGATCAGGGCGAACGGCGCAGGATAGTGCTCACGACGGACCTTGGCTGCCGTCTGCTTGACCATGATCGGCGCCAGGATCTGGCGCCCCAGCCAACTGTTGCTGGCCCACGCCTTGGCGCGGCGCCCGAACGGTCGCGACGGCACGCGTCGCAGCAGCAGGCGCGCCTCGGCCAACAGCTCCTGCGGGCGTGCGAGGTGATCGACCACGCCCAGCGCGAGTGCGCGCCTGGCCGAGAGCGGTTTGCCGGTAAGCATCACCGGCATCGCCTCGGCTGCGCCGATCAGGCGTGGCAGGCGGGCCGTGCCGCCCCAGCCGGGGTGGATGCCGAGCATCACCTCGGGCAGGGCGATGCGGGTGGCGTCGTCGTCGGCCGCCACGCGCAGACGGCAGGCCAGGATCAATTCGGTGCCACCGCCCATGCAGGCACCGTGCACCGCCGCCACGGTGGGGCAGGCGAGCCGGGCGAGCGCTTCGTACACACGCTGGCCGTGCTCGATGTTCTCGCGCACGGTGTCTTGGCGTGCGTACTCCACAAATTCGCGAATGTCCGCGCCCACCGCAAAGCCCGCAGGCTTGCCCGAATGGATGATGACGCCGGCGGGCATGTCGATCGCCAGCCGCTCGACGATCTGCTCCAGTTCGTCCAGCACGGCACGATTGATCGCATTGACGCTGCTGCCGGCGCGGTCGAGCGTCAGCGTCACCAGGCCGTTGTCCTCGTGGGTCTGCCAATGGTTGAATCGCAATCCTTCGAACATGGGGGTCGGCACATGGTGGAGGAGGCCTGAACCATACCGTTCCGTGGACGCGATTGCGAGATGTGACGCGTGCGCTTGACCCGCTGGTGACACCGGTGTGAAATCGAACCGTTGCGGACGGTATCCGCCGAAATCGGTCGCACGCGCGGGCGCTCCCGGGCGATTCCTGCAAGTGCGATTGGCTAACTGAACCGGGTCGGCGAGGGTCGATCGGTTCCCGGCCATTCGAAGGTATCCGCGCTCGCCGCGGGTCCCGATTCAGCACCTGCCGCAGGACGAAACCAGATGACCATCGCCATGGCCTCCGCCGTACCCCAGGCTGGCGCCGAGATATTCGAACGCATCCTGACCGCGCCGAGTGGCCTGGTCGTGTTGCAGAGCAAGGATGCCGAAGCACTGATCGAGCAGGTGCGCGTACTGGCCAGGCACAGCGGCCAGGCGGTGTACCTGTGGCAACCGGACACCGGCTTGGGCAGCCTGCGCGAGGCCCACGCGCGGGTGCCGGACTGCGAGCGACTCGGCAATGCGTTGCGTTACATGCAGCAGAGCATGCATTTCGGCGTCTATTTCCTGCGCGGAGTGGAGTTGCCCTTGTCGGCGGTGGATGCGGCTTTGTTGCGGCAGCTGGCACGGGCGCCCAAGGGCCACCTCAGGCGCGTGGTGCTGGTGGACGCGCCGCCGGCGCTGGCAGCCCACCTGGGCGACCTTGCGGCCCAGGTCAGCACCGAAGACGGCAAGCCGCGCCAGCTGCGCCTGCGCGATGGCCGCTGGCTGACATGAGGCCGCACGCATGAATGCCGGCATCCTGCTGGTGGCCGCCCAGCGCGACCTGCGCCGTGCGCTGTTCGACGCGCTCGACCGTGCCGGCTACGCGCGGCTCCATTCCGCGCGCGACATCTCCCACGCGGCGATCCTGCTGGAGGGCAATGCCGCGCAGGAACCGCTGCAGTTGATGGTGCTGGTGCTGGACGGCGACGAAGCCCAGGCCTGCGCTGCCTGCGAACAGCTGCACCGGCTGCCCGGTGCGGCCGATGCGCCGCTGATCGTGGTGCTGGCCGATGGCGCCTCATGCAGCCCGGCCGACCTGCCGCCGGGAATTGCCGACTGGCTTTGTGCCGGACAGATCGCCACCGAACTGGTCGCGCGCTGGCAGCGCCTGCCGGTCACCGCTGCCGCTGGCCCGGTCCCGATGGCTTGGGGCGCGGCCGGCGATTGGCGTTGGGCCTTCGAGGAGAGCGGCGGCGAATGGCTGATGGTCGACCTGCAGAGCCAGTGTCTGCTTGAGGTCAGCCCGGGCGTGATCCGGCACAGTCGCCTGCCCGCTAGCGAGTGGGCCGGGCTGGCGCTGGCCGAGGCGGTGCAGGTCGAGGGCGGCACGTCGGCCGCCATTTTCAACGACGCGGATCGCCGCTGGCATCCGGCCCGGCGCAAGTCGTCGCTGGGCTACGACACCGGCCAGGTGAGTGCGCGGCGGGTCGAGCTGGGCGGCAGTGCGGCACTGGCGCTGCAGTTTCGCAGCGATCGCGCCGATCTGCGACCGGAGGCGGCGTTGTCGCTGTTGTCGCGCCTGTTCGCCTCCAGCAGTGGCGTCGACGCGCAGTCCGCCTGTGCGCAACTGCTGTTCGACGAGCTGGCGCTGGACTATCTCGCAGTGTGGTCGATCCGGCCGGAGACGGCCGACGCCGCCACCCAGATCCTGCAACTGAGCCGCGAGGAACACGCGCAGTGGCCGCCGGGCTACCTGCAGAGTTCGCTGCAGCTGGTGCTGGGCGGGCAGGCGATGCGTTACCAGACCGACGCCGGCAAGCTGGCGGCGGTCGATCCGCTGCTGCAGCAGCTGGATCTGGCCGGCTTCGTCGGCTTGCCGATGTACGACGAACGGCACAGCGTGCTCGGTGCCGTGCTCGCCGGCAGTCGCCGTGGCTTCGCCGAGATGGCCGTGGTCGAGCCGGTGCTGCGTTGCGCGGCGGCGCGTTTTGCCCGCACGCTGGAACTGCAGCGCACCCGCGAGCAGGGGCGCGCCGAGGGCCTGGTCGATGCCTTGACCGGCTTGCCCAATCGTCTGCTGTTCAACGACCGGCTGGAGGCGATCCTGCGCGAGGCGATCCGCAACGGCGAGTGCTTCGCCCTGCTGTTCGTCGACCTGGACCGGTTCAAGGCCATCAACGACACCTACGGCCATGCCACCGGCGATCAGGTGCTGCGCACCGTCACCCAGCGCTTGCGCGGCAGCATCCGCGCCTCCGACACGGTGGCGCGCTATGCGGGCGACGAGTTCACCATCGTGCTGCGCCACATCGTCAAGAACGACGACGTGCTGCGCGTGGCCGAGAAGATCGTGCAGATGATGGAGTCGCCGATCTTCCTGGAGGACGGCGTCGAGCTGCAGGTCACCGTGTCGATGGGGGTGAGCTTTTTCCCCGACGATGCCAACGACGCCGATACCCTGCTCAAGCATGCGGACGAGGCAATGTATTCGGCCAAGCACAAGGGCCGCAACAATTTCCAGATCTACGAGGTCAGCCCCGAGTACGCGCGCCAGCACGGCATGGCGCTGAAGACGCGCCTGCGCCACGCCGAAGGCAACGGCGAGTTGCGCGTGGTGTATCAGCCCCAGGTCAACGCCGAGACCGAGGACATCGTGGGCATGGAGGCGCTGGTGCGCTGGGAGCACCCCGAACTGGGCATGATCAGCCCCGCCGTGTTCATCCCGCTGGCCGAGGAGACCGGGCTGATCGTGTCGATCGGCGAATGGGTGATGCATACCGCCTGCCGCCAGGCGCGCGAGTGGGAGCAGCGCTACGGCCTGCGCCTGCGCCTGGGCGTCAACCTGTCGGCCGTGCAGTTGATGGAGCCGCAGTTGCTGGAGATGGTGGCGCGCGCGCTGCGCGAGACCGGGCTCGATCCCACCCTGCTGGAAATGGAGATCACCGAGAGCATCAGCATCAAGGCGGCGCCGAACCTGGTGGAGAACCTCAACGCGCTGCACCGGCTCGGCTGCCACATCGCGATCGACGATTTCGGCACCGGCGCCGCCTCGCTGGACTACCTGCGGCGATTGCCCGCCGACCGCATCAAGGTCGACCAGAGCTTCGTGCGAAACATCGGCGTGGACCCCGACGACGAGGCGATCGTGCGGGCCACCATCGAGATGGCGCACCGGCTGAATCGCGCGGTGGTGGCCGAAGGGGTGGAGACCGAACAGCACCTGCAATTCCTGCGCAACCATCATTGCGACGAGCTGCAGGGCTACCTGTTCTGCCGACCGTTGCAACCGGTCAGCTTCGAGAAGATGCTGGCCGAGCGCCAGCGTCTGCTGGACGTGCGGCAGGCCGAGCCGGCTTGAGCCGCCTGCAGACGGCCCCATAACGAAAGCTGGCGCGGCGGTTGGCTACACTGAACTCGGTGGAGCGCTCGTGGTCTGAGCGCCGGGTTCAGCTCACCCCAGGCACCCTCAGCGGATGACGGCATTGACGATGGATACGGCCCGCATGGGCGAAAACGAACTGGACCGCGCGCTGGTCGAGCGGGTCCAGCAGGGGGACAAGCGCGCCTTCGACCTGCTGGTGCGCAAGTACCAGCACAAGCTGATCGGGCTGATCTCCCGCTACGTGCGCAGCCATGCCGAGTGCGAGGACATCGCGCAGGAGTCCTTCATTCGGGCCTGGCGTGCGATCGGCTCATTCCGCGGCGACAGCGCGTTCTACACCTGGCTGTACAAGATCGCGGTCAACACCGCCAAGAACCACCTGGTGGCAATGGGGCGACGGCCGCCCTCCGGCGACGTGGACGCCGACGATGCCGAGTTCATGGCCGGGGCCGAGCGCATGCACGACAGCGCCACCCCCGAGCGCGAACTGATGCGCCAGGAAATTGAACAATCGGTGTTTTCCACTGTCCAAGCCCTGCCCGAGGAACTGCGGACCGCCATCACCCTGCGTGAAGTGGATGGCCTCAGTTACGATGAAATCGCCGAAGCGATGGGCTGTCCGATCGGTACGGTGCGTTCGCGCATCTTCCGGGCGCGTGAGGCGATCGACGAAAAGCTGCGGCCGCTGCTGTCCGGCCGCGAGGACCCGACATGAACCAGGCACAGACCCACCAGGACGCCCGCGAAAATCTTTCGGCCAGCATGGACGGGGAGTTGCCGGTGGAGCAGTTGCGTTTCCTGCTGCGCCGGCTCGATCACGACGACGCGTTGCGCCAGGCCTGGTCGGGCTATCACTTCGCCCGCGACGGCCTGCGTCGCGAGATCACCGTGCGCGCCTCCGAGGGGTTTGCCGCGCGGGTGATGCTGGCGATCGAGCAGGAGACGGTGGCGGCCGCGATACCGTCGCGACGGCACGCTTGGTTGCGCTGGTCCGGTGGTGGCGTGATCGCCGCCGGCGTGGCCGCCGCGGCCTTGATGATCACCCAGCCGGCGGGCGATGCCGGACGCGTGGACTCCGCCGTGGTGGCGGGGACCAGCCAGGTGACCCTGTCGACGCCGGCGAGCACGCCGGCAGCGCCGCCTTCGGTGCCGCCGTGGCTCAGCGGCAATGCCGCCGGCCTGCTCAGCCAGCAGGCTTCGGCCACCCTGGGCGCGCCGCTGGACGACAGCCAGTCCCGTGCTGCGCGGCAGTTGTCGACCTACCCGGCGATGCATCGTTATCGCACCCTGGACAACAACGACGGCAGCTATCTGCTGCTGCTCGATCCGGCGCCGGACGCTTCGCATCAGGCGCCTGCCGGCCGGCGCTGAGGTTGTCGGGCGAGTGAAGGTCCGCGGCAAATCCCGTTGATGCGGATGTCCCGTCGGCGCCTGCGCCGAGGGCACCGTTCGGCCGCTCGACTGCGCCGCGGCACGCTTGTCGCGCCGTCTCTCGATCGCCGGCTCGCGCCGGCTGCAGTTCAAACCCAAGGAGGAGTCATGAATCATTCCATCTTGCGTACGCTGGCTTGTTGCGCCCTGCTGGGCCTGGCCGGGGTCGGCGGCGTGCGGGCCCAGCCGGCGCCCGCCGCGGCGCTGCCGGATTTCACCGGCATCGTGCAACAGAACGCCCCCGCGGTGGTGCACGTGGAGGCGAAGTACACCGGCGAACCGAATCGCTCGATGCGCATGCAGGGCCAACTGCCGCGAGGCATGCCCGGCGATCCGGGCGCCGAAATGCTGAGGCGGTTTTTCGGCATGCCGATGCTGCCTTCGCCGGAGGAGCAGCGGCATACCTCGCTGGGTTCGGGTTTCATCATCTCCAGCGACGGCTACATCCTTACCAACAACCACGTGGTCGACCATGCGGACAAGGTCACCGTGCGCCTGCAGGATCGGCGGACGCTGACCGCCAAGGTGGTCGGCACGGACCCCACCTATGACATCGCCCTGCTCAAGGTCGATGCCGGCGATGCGCTGCCGACGGTGACCATCGGCAACTCGCGCAGCCTGAAGCCGGGCCAGTGGGTATTGGCGATCGGCTCGCCGTTCGGCTTCGACTACACCGTGACCCAGGGCATCGTCAGCGCGGTGGGCCGCAACCTGGGCCAGCGCGACCAGCCGTACACCTCCTTCATCCAGACCGACGTGCCGATCAACCGCGGCAACTCCGGCGGCCCGCTGTTCGACCTGCAGGGCCGGGTGGTCGGCATCAATTCGCAGATCTATTCCAACACCGGCGACTATCTCGGCGTGTCGTTCTCGATCCCGATCGACGTGGCGATGAACGCTGTGCAGCAGCTCAAGACTAAGGGCTACGTGTCGCGCGGCCTGCTCGGCGTGACCGTGCAGCCGGTCAGCGACGACATCGTCAAGGCGTTCAAGCTCGACAACGGCGTCGGTGCGGCCGTGGTCGACGTGGACCCCGACAGCGGTGCGGGCAAGGCCGGCATCCAGGCTGGCGACATCATCCTGGCCTACAACAACCACGACCTGCAGCAGGCCGCCGACCTGCCGCCGCTGGTGGGCATGACCAAGCCCGGCAGCAAGGTGCCGGTGGAGATCCTGCGCAACGGCAAGAAGCAGACCGTGCAGGTGACCATCGGCGAGGCCAGGCGCGACGGCAATGCGGTGGACAACCGCAGCGCCGGCTCGCCCGCGGCGCGCACCGGTTCGGCCGCGCTGGGTCTCAGCGTGCAGTCGCTGGACAACGATACCCGCAAGCAGCTCGGACTGAAGGACGGGCAGGGCGTGGTGATTGACGACATCACCGGGCCGGTGGCGGCGCAATCGGGCCTGCGCGCCGGCGACGTGATCCTGATGGTCAACCAGCGCAAGATCGGCAGCGTGGCCGAGTTCGAGGCGGCCACCAAGGACGTCAAGGCGGGCAGCACGGTCTTGCTGCTGGTACGCCGCGGCGACCAGAGCCAGTTCATCGGGCTGACCGTGCCGGACGGCAAGTAGCCGGATCTTTCCCAGCAGGGGCGCCGTCCCGCGGGGGCGGCGCCCGTCAGTCGCGGGTGCCTGCCAAGCGGGTCTTCCATGCGATAATGCGGGGTTGGCGTCGCTCTCGGGCGACGCGTCGTCATGCATGGTGCGTGGCGGCTGACTTACGACCGAAAGGCCGCTCGCGCTCCATGGAATTGATCCGCAACTTCTCCATCATTGCCCATATCGATCACGGCAAGTCCACGCTGGCCGACCGCATCATCCAGATCTGCGGCGGTCTGGCTGACCGCGAGATGGAAGCACAGGTGCTGGACAACAACCCGATCGAGCGCGAGCGCGGCATCACGATCAAGGCGCAATCGGTGTCGCTGCCGTACACCGCACGCGACGGCAAGACCTACCAGCTCAACTTCATCGACACCCCCGGCCACGTGGATTTCTCCTACGAGGTGAGCCGCTCGCTGGCCGCCTGCGAGGGCGCGCTGCTGGTGGTCGACGCGGCGCAGGGCGTCGAGGCCCAGTCCGTGGCCAACTGCTACACCGCGGTGGAGATGGGCCTGGAAGTGGTGCCGGTGCTCAACAAGATCGACCTGCCCACCGCCGACGTGGAGAAGGTCAAGGGCGAGATCGAGGCGGTGATCGGCATCGACGCCACCGACGCGGTGGCGATCAGCGCCAAGACCGGGCTCAACGTGGTCGAGGTGCTGGAAGCCATCGTGGCGCGCATCCCGCCGCCCAAACCGCGCGACACCGATCGCCTGCAGGCGCTCATCATCGACTCGTGGTTCGACAACTACCTCGGCGTGATCTCGCTGGTGCGCGTCATGCAGGGCGAGATCAGGCCCGGCGACAAGCTGCTGGTGATGTCCACCGGGCGCAGCCACGAGGTCGACGACGTCGGCGTGTTCACGCCCAAGCGCAAGAAGCTGGACAAGCTGTCGGCGGGCGAGGTGGGCTGGATCAACGCCTCGATCAAGGACGTGCACGGCGCGCCGGTCGGCGACACGCTGACCCACGCCGGCAAGCCGGCGCCGGCGCCGCTGCCGGGCTTCCAGACCATGCAGCCGCGCGTGTTCGCCGGCCTGTTCCCGGTGTCGTCGGACGACTTTCCGGCGATGCGCGAGGCGCTGGACAAGCTGCGCCTCAACGATGCCGCGCTGTTCTTCGAGCCGGAATCCTCCGAGGCGATGGGCTTCGGCTTCCGCTGCGGCTTCCTCGGCATGCTGCACATGGAGATCGTGCAGGAGCGGCTGGAGCGCGAGTACGACCTGAACCTGATCACCACCGCGCCCACGGTGGTCTACGAGGTGCTGCTCAGCGACGGCTCCATCCTGCAACTGGACAACCCGGCCAAGCTGCCGACCAACTCCAGCCTGATCCAGGAAATCCGCGAGCCGATCATCGTGGCCAACATCCTCACCCCGCCGGACTACATCGGCAGCGTGATCAAGCTGTGCGAGGAGAAGCGCGGCGTGCAGCGCTCGATCCAGTATCTGGCTACCCAGGTGCAGATCAGCTACGAGATGCCGCTGGCCGAGGTGGTGATGGATTTCTTCGACCGGCTGAAATCCGTCTCGCGCGGCTACGCCTCGATGGATTACCACTTCGACCGCTTCGAGGCCGGCCCGTTCGTGCGCACCGACGTGCTGATCAATGGCGAACGTGTCGACGCGCTGAGCCTGATCGTGCATCGCAGCCATGCCGACCGCCGCGGTCGCGAACTGGTCGAGCGCATGAAGGACCTGATCCCGCGCCAGCAGTTCGACGTGGCGATCCAGGCCGCGATCGGCGCGCAGATCATCGCCCGCTCGACGGTGAAGGCGCTGCGCAAGAACGTGCTGGCCAAATGCTACGGCGGCGACGTCAGCCGCAAGAAGAAGCTGCTGGAGAAACAGAAGGAAGGCAAGAAGCGGATGAAGCAGGTCGGGCGGGTCGAGATCCCGCAGGAGGCCTTCCTCGCCGTGTTGAAAGTGGACAAATAGCCGGGAATGGGGAATAGGGAATAGGGAATCGGAAGAGCAGCGCGTTGCCGCTTTACCATTCCCTATTCCCTATTCCCTATTCCCGGCTCCGAAGGAGCCCCCCATGGAATTTGATTTTGCCGCGATCCTGCTTGGCCTCACCGTGCTGTTCGGCGTGGTGTGGGGGCTGGATCGACTGTTCCTGTACAAGAAGCGCAAGGCGCGGCTGGAGGCGGCCGGCGAGGAGTATCGCGACCCGATGCCGGTGGATTGGGCGCGTTCGCTGTTCCCGGTGGTGCTGGTCGTGCTGCTGCTGCGCTCGTTCGTGGCAGAACCCTTTCGCATCCCGTCCGGCTCGATGATGCCGACGCTGGACGTGGGCGATTTCATCCTGGTCAACAAATTCGCCTATGGCCTGCGCCTGCCGGCATTCAACAACAAGATCCTCGACCTGGGCGAACCCGAGCGCGGCGACGTGGTGGTGTTCCGCTGGCCCGGCTTCACCTGCCATCGCGACGACGGCACGGTGGTGCACGGCGGCAATGCGGACTGCAGCGTACCGGTGCCGAACCAGAACTGGATCAAGCGCGTGATCGGCCTGCCCGGCGACACCATCCAGATCCGCGACAGCGAGATCGTGATCAACGGCAAGCCGGTGCCGGCCGAGAAGATCGGTCCGTTCACCGGCAACCATGCGCGCCCGGCGGACGAGGAACTGCTCGCCTACGGCGCCACCATCTGGAAGGAGCACCTGGGCAAGGTGACCCACCTGATCGCCCGCATGCCCGACCGCATGCCCACGCCGCCGGTGCCCAACGCGAACATGCCTGCGGTGGTGCCCGACAACTGCTACCTGGTGATGGGCGACGACCGCGAGAACAGCGAGGACAGCCGCTGGTGGGGCTGCATGCCGGAACAGAACCTGGCCGGCAAGGCGTTCCTGATCTGGATGAGCTGGAAGGGCTGGGGTACCGGCGGCGTGGATTTCTCGCGCATCGGCACGGTCATCCATTGACGCATCCGGCCCGGGCGCGCGACCGCGAAAACGTGACGCGATCGCGCCGCCCGCTCCCCGCCTGTGCTCAACAAGTGCGAGAATCCGCAGGCACCATCGGCCCCGGCCGGGCCGGTGCAGCGGGTGCGGGCGACACCCGGGACATCCACAGATCGGACGGCCGCCCAGGCGGCATAGCGAGGGGACTATGAAATCGAAACAGTCGGGCATCACCCTGATCGGCTTCCTGATCATCATCGTGGTGGTGGGCTTCTTTGCCTACATGGCGATGAAACTGGCACCGTCATATTCCGAGTACATGGGCGTGACCAAGGCGATGAACCAGATCGCCACCGAAGGCACCAACGGCAAGTCGCTGGACGAGATTCGCCGCAATCTCATGTTCAAGCTCGGCTTCCAGTACGTCGACGACGCCACCGTCAAGCCGTCCGATATCACCATCAAGCGCAACGCCGGCGGCACCAGCGTGCTGACCGTGGCCTACGACAAGCAGATCCCGTTCATGTACAACATCGACTTCCTGCTGCACTTCAACAAGAGCGTGCCGCTGCAGGGCAATGTCGGCGAGTAGACATTGAAGCTCCGTCACCGATTCAGTGATCCGGCCTGGGCGCAGCTCGCGCTGACCCACCGCAGCGCCGGCAAGCCCAACAACGAACGGCTGGAGTTCCTCGGTGATGCGTTGCTGGGGGCGATCATCGCCGAGCTGCTTTACGAGGTGCACCCCAAGGCCAGCGAAGGCGAGCTGTCGCGGCTGCGCGCGCAACTGGTCAACGGCAACGCGCTGGCCGTGGTGGCACGCGAACTGGAGCTGGGCGACGAGCTGAAGCTCGGCCCCGGCGAGTTGAAGAGCGGCGGTTTTCGTCGCGATTCGATCCTCGCCGACGCCTTCGAGGCACTGGTGGCGGCCGTGTACGAGGATGCCGGTTTCGACACCTGCCGCAGCCTGGTGCGCGACCTGTTCGGCGAGCGCGTCGCCGCGTTGCGACGCTCGTCCAAGGACGCCAAGACCCGGCTGCAGGAACACCTGCAGTCCGGTGGCTGGCCGCTGCCGCAGTACGAGCTGGTCGACAGCCACGGCGAGGACCACGCCAAGACCTTCGACGTGACCTGTCGCATCAGCGAACCGTTGCAGATCGTCGCCGCAGCCACCGCCGGCAGCCGTCGCGCCGCCGAGCAGGATGCCGCCGAGAGCGTGCTCGGCCAGTTGCTGGAGCTGGTGCGGCAATCCTGAGCCGCTGGTGCCGCCGGTTCACCGTGCGCACGCGCTCCACGCACTACACTTGCCCTTCGACTCGCCGAGCCAGCCACCATGAACGACCCACTCGATATCGCCGAAGGCAGCTTGCCGCATGAGGATTTCCGCTGCGGCACCGTAGCCCTGGCCGGGCGCCCGAACGTGGGCAAGTCGACCCTGCTCAATGCGCTGATCGGCTTTCGCCTCTCCATCATCAGCCCGCGGCCGCAGACCACGCGCCATCGCATTCTCGGCATCCACACCGACGAGGCCGGGCAGATCCTGTACGTGGACACCCCGGGCCTGCATCGTGGCGCGAAGCGGGCGATGAACCGCAGTCTCAACCGCGCCGCCCGTTCGGCGATCGGCGACGTGGACCTGGTGGTGCAGGTGATCGAAGCCGGCCGCTTCACCGACGAGGACGAGGCGCTGTACACCGCCCTGGTCGAGCAGTCCGCGCCGCGCCTGCTGGTGATCAACAAGGTCGACCTGAACAAGGACAAGACCGTGATGCTGCCGTTCGTGGCCGAGCTGGCGCGGCACCATCAGTACGACGAGATCCACTACGTCAGCGCCCTGAAGGAACAGGGCCTGCAGGCCCTGGAGCAGGCCATCATCAAGCGCCTGCCGGTGCGCGCCCCGATCTACGGAGTCGACGAGGTCACTGATCGCAGTGAACGTTTCCTCGCCGCCGAGATGGTGCGCGAACAGCTGATGCTGCGACTGGACCAGGAGCTGCCGTACGCCACCACGGTGGAGATCGAGCAGTTCGAGGATCGCCCGGATGGCGTCGCCGAGATCCACGCCGTGATCTGGGTCGAACGCGCCGGCCAGAAAGCCATCGTGATCGGCCAGGGCGGCGCCCAGCTCAAGGCCATCGGCTCCGCCGCTCGGCGCCACATGGAGCGCATGTTCGAACGCAAGGTGTTCCTGCGCCTGTGGGTCAAGGTCCGCGAAGGCTGGGCCGACGACGAGAACATGCTGAAGAAGTTCGGCTATACGGATTGAGAGCAGGGAATGGGGAATAGGGAATAGGGAATCGTCAAAGCCGAATCCGCCGCTCTCCCATCCCGTTTTCCCATTTTGGCTTTCTGCGAGTTATGGAACAGGAAGTAGGGAATCGCCAAGGCGACCACTGCTCTCCTGTTCCCTATTCTCCATTCCCTATTCCCAGCCCCCAAGCCATGCGCATCGAACAGCAACCCGCCTATGTCCTGCACGCGCGGCCGTATCGCGAGACGTCGCTGTTGCTGGAGTGCCTGACCCGCGAGCACGGGCGCCTGGGTGTGGTGGCGCGAGGTGTGCGCGGGGAGCGTGCGCGGTTGCGGCGGGCGCAGCTCGAACCGTTCCAGCCGCTGGCGCTGGGCCTGCTGTTGCGCGGCGAGATGGCCACGCTTACCGCCGTCGAGGCGGTCGGCACGCTGCAGCGCCTGGAGGGTGACGCCGCGCTGGCCGGGCTGTATCTCAACGAGCTGGTCGTGCGCCTGACCGGACGACAGGACCCGCTGGGTTCGCTGTTCGATGCCTATGCCACGGCACTGGCGCGGCTGGCCACGGGCGAATCGATCAGCTGGAGCCTGCGCCGCTTCGAACGCGACTTGCTGCAGGCCACCGGTTACGGCCTGCCCTTGCTGCGCGAGGCGGACACCGGCGAGGCGATCGAGCCGGACGCGTGGTATCGCTACCAGGTCGAGGAAGGCGCGCGACGTTGCGCGGCCGAGGTACCCCGCGCGATGCGGGGCGCCGACCTGCTGGGATTGGCGCACGACTGCATGCCCGACCCGCAAGGCCTGAAGGCGTTGCGCGACCTGATGCGCGAAATCATCCGTTTCCACCTCGGCGGCGGCGAGTTGCGCGCATGGCGGGTGCTGTCGATGGCGGTCTCGCGTCGCGCTTCCGCCGCGGATGGCGATCGCGCCAAGCCGCCGGCGTGAGTCCGCGCCGTCGGGAATCCGTGAAAGCGGGAATTCGGTACCTCGACTGCAAGATCCCGAATTCCCGCGGGCGCAGCAACGACGAGCAAGAGGCCGGCCGATCGGCTTTCCTCAGCTGTCCAGCGCCTGCAGCGTCGCGCGCAGCACGCGGCGGAAGCTGGCCAATGCGGCGGGTGTGGCGCTGTCGGGCAGGAGCTGCCGCTGCAGGCGCACTGCCTGTTCCGCCAGCGCCGTGGCGCCGCAGAACCCGCATGACGAACGCAACCGGTGCAGCCGCTCGGCGAATGCGACGCGGTCGGCGCTGAGTTGGTCCAGTTCGCCTTGCAGCAGCGCGAGCTCCTCGCGCAGCAGCAGGCGCAGCGCACGCATCGTGGTGGTGTCGCCGCTGCTGCAGAGCGCCGCGGCATCATCCAGCACGGACGACGACCCGGCCGGGACCAGCGCCAGCACGCGGCGCAGGTCGGTCAGGGTGCAGGGCTTGAGCAGGATGTCGCTGAAACCTGCCGCCAGCAAATCGTCGCGGTCGGCCGGCGCGATGCCCGCGCCGGCGCGTTCCAGCGCTTCCCGACCGCCCCCGGCAGTCTCCACCGTGGCGCCCAGCGTGCGCAGCCCGTCGCCGAGGAAGCGGCAACTGCCGGGGTCGTCATCGGCGACCAGAACGTGAGGGCGGGGCGCCTGGCTGGTGGGTGAACCGCAAGATTCCGGGCGCTCGCTCAAGACGAAATCCTTGTCGTTCATCTGGATTTGGCAGAATGGCCCGAGATGCGCCCGACTTCAAGCCACCTATCGAGCCGCTTCGCGCTGTGTTGCGGCCTTCTGCTGGGCCTGTTCTGGCTCGCGCCGGCGCGGGCCGACGTGCTGCTGTCGGCCAGGTCGATCAGCTTGCCGGGACTGCAACTGCAGGCGGTGACGCTGCGCCTGGGCGAGGACGGCGCCGGCGCGCTCACCGTGTCGCTGCATGCGGACAAGGCCGACCTGCCGGCCATGGGCTGGCGGCGCCTGCCGCTGGACCTTGCCGGCAGCCTGCGTCGCAACGAGCGCCTGGGCTGGGTGCTGGACGGCAAGCTCAAGCTGGCCCGTGCACCCGGCGGTGCGCTCGCCGATGCGCAGGTGCAGGTGCAGGTGAGCCCGGCTGCCAACACCTTGCAGATCGACGTGCTGCAAGGCCAGGCCACGCTCAGCGGCGCCTTGCCGCTGGACCAACCCACGCACGCGCAGATCCGTGTGACAAACCTGCCGGCCGGCTGGCTGCAAGGCCTGCTCGGCACAGTCTGGTCCGGCCGCACCACCGCCGGCCGGCTGGATGCCGAGCTGGCCCTGGACCTGCGTGACCCGGGCCTGCGCTCTTCCGGCCAGTTCAACCTGCGCGAGGTGGGTTTCGACACGCCCAGCGGCACGCTGGCCGGGCAGGGCGTCAGCGGCAATGGCCGCTTCAACCTCGACTCGGGCGACGGCCCGGCACAGATCGACCTCGATGCAAACCTGCGCGGCGGCGAGCTGCTGCTGGGCCCGCTCTATGCCCGGCTGCCCGACCACGCCGTGCAATTGAACCTGCACGCCAACGCCGCGGACGGTGCGGTGGAGCTGAGTCGCCTGCGCTTCAGCGATGCCGATGCGCTGCAGCTCTCCGGCGCGCTGGCGTTCGATGCCAAAGGTGCGCCGACCGTCTTGCGGCTGGACCGCCTGCACGCCAGCTTCCCGACGGCGTACGAACGTTACGGGCGCTCCTGGCTCGACACGATGGGCCTGCAAGGCCTCACCGTAGCCGGCGAAGTCGACGCAAGCCTCGACTGGCGCGAGGACTCCCTGCGCAGCTTCGCGTTCAAGACCGACGGGTTCGACGTGACCGCCGCCGCCGGGCGCCTGGCGATCGACGGCCTGCACGGCGCGCTGGACTGGTCGGCCAAGGGTGACCGGCCCGCCACCACGCTGGGCTGGCGCAGTCTGGGCTTCTACCGCATCGAGAACGGCGCGGCCCGGTCCAGCTGGCGCAGCCACGACGGCATGCTGAGCCTGCAGCGGCCGCTGGCGATGCCGGTGCTGGGCGGCCAGCTGCAGATCGGCCAGTTCGACTGGTCGCCCGCCGCGGCCGCCGGCCAGCGGCTGGCGACCTCGCTGGTGCTGACCGGCGTGGACATGAAGGCGTTCAGCCAGGCGATGGGCTGGCCCGCGTTCCCCGGCACGCTGGCCGGCGCGGTGCCCTCGCTGCGCTGGGTCGACGACCGGCTGGAACTCGGCGGCGGGCTCACCGCCCACGTGTTCGACGGCTTCGTCGACATCACCCGATTGTCCTTGCAGCAACCGTTCGGGAACAGTCCGGTGCTCAGCGCCGACATCGACCTGAAACAGCTCGATCTCGGCGCGATCACCAGCGTGTTCGATTTCGGCAGCATCACCGGGCGGCTGGACGGCAGCATCCAGGGCCTGCGCCTGGTCGACTGGAGCCCGGTGGCGTTCAAGGCCAGCCTGCTGGCCGGCAGCGGTGGACGGATCAGCCAGCGCGCGGTGAACAACCTCACCTCGGTCGGCGGCGGCGGCATCGCCGCGGGCCTGCAGGGCGCGATGCTGAAACTGTTCAAGACGTTCGGCTACCAGCGCATCGGCCTCAATTGCACCTTGCAGGGCACCGTGTGCAAGATGAGCGGGCTGGAGCCGACCGACGGTGGCTACACTATCGTCGACGGCAGCGGCCTGCCACTGCTGCATGTGATCGGCCACCAGACCGAGGTCGACTGGCCCACCCTGGTCAAGCGCCTGCAGGACGCCGTCAGCGGCAGCGGGCCCGAGATTCACTAAGTCACCCCTTCAAGCACCGGAGTCACGTCATGCGCAAGCTCGTCTACGTCATCCTGACCACCATGGCCGTGGCGCTGGTCGGCTGCGTCACGATCAACGTGTACTTCCCCGAGGCCGCGGCGCAGAAGGCCGCCGACCAGTTCATCGGCAGCGTGCTGGACAAGGCCGACGCCACCGACAAGCCGGCGGCGAGAGAGCAGCCGCCGAAGAGCGACGCCGGGCATCCCTCGGCGATGCTGCTCGACCTGCTGATTCCCGCCGCGCAGGCCGCCGAGACGCCGGACTTCCGCGTCCACACCAGCGCCACCGACGCCATCCATGCGCGCATGAACCAGCGCATCGGCGGCATCCTCGGCCAGCTGCTGGACAGCGGTGCGGTCGGCTTCACCCACGACGGCATGGTGGCCATGCGCGACGCGGCGAAGGTGCCGCTGAGCCAGCGCGCCCAGGCCAATGCCGCCGTGGCCGACGAGAACCGCGACCGCGCCGCGCTGTACCGCGAAATCGCCGTCGCCAACAACCATCCGGAATGGGAGGCGCAGATCCGCGCCGCCTTCGCCAAGACCTGGATCGAGAAGGCGCACGCCGGCTGGTACTACCAGAACGCCGCCGGCGCCTGGCAGAAGAAATAGCCTCCGCTGCGAAGTGATCCGCACCGCGTAGAGCGGCCACCGCTCGCCCTGCGCCAAGGCGTCTGCTGCCCCGATCTGTGATAATCGGCGGCCAGTCCTTCTGTCCGCACCCCATGTCACGTTCCAACTCCGTCTCGCCCACACCCTTCGAAGCGCACATCACCGACCTCGGCCATGACGGCCGCGGCGTGGCCCGGATCGACGGCAAGACGGTGTTCGTCAGCGGCGCCTTGCTCGGCGAGCGGGTGATGGCCAAGCTGCGCAAGCGGCATCGGCATTTCGACGAGGCGGACACGGTCGAGGTGATCACCGCCTCGCCGCATCGGGTCGAGCCGAAGTGCCGGCATTTCGCGCAATGCAGCGGCTGCTCGCTGCAGCACCTCGATGCCCCTTCGCAGATCGCCGCCAAGCAGCGCGTGCTGGCCGAGAACTTCGAGCGCATCGGCAAGGTCACGCCGCTGGCCTGGCTGCCGCCGCTCACTGCCGAACCGTGGGGCTATCGGCGCAAGGGCCGGCTGTCGGTGCGCAACGTGGCGAAGAAGGGCCGCGTGCTGGTCGGCTTCCGCGAGGAGCAGAACCCGCGTTTCGTCACCGAGATCCGGCAGTGCGAGGTGATGCATCCGGCGCTCGGTCCGAAGGTCGGGCTGCTGGCCGACTTGCTCGGCACGATGGACGCGGCCGACGACATCCCGCAGATCGAATTCGCCGCCGGCGACGAGCTGATGGCGCTGGTGTTCCGCCACATGCAGCCGCTCAGCGAGCGCGACCAGGCCGCGTTGATCGCATTCGGCCGGCAGCACGGCTTCGCGATCTACCTGCAGCCGGGCGGCACCAGCAGCGTGCGCCCGCTGTGGCCGGAGAGCCCGCGGCTGGCCTTCACGATTGCCAGCGACGACGCGCGCTACGCCGATGTGGAGCTGGAGTTCCAGCCGCTCGACTTCGTGCAGGTCAACGCCGGCATGAACCAGCTGATGATGGCGCGCGCGATGGAGCTGCTCGACCCGCAGCCGACCGATCGCGTGCTCGACCTGTTCTGCGGTCTCGGCAACTTCACCCTGCCGATCGCGCGGCGGGTGGCCGAGATTGTCGGCGTGGAGGGCGAACACGGCCTGGTCGAACGCGCCGCGCAGAACGCCGCGCACAACGGCATCGCCAACGCGCGCTTCCACGTCGCCAACCTGTTCGAGGACCAGCGCGCCGCCGAGTGGGCGCGTCAGCCCTGGGACAAGCTGCTGCTCGATCCGCCGCGCGCCGGTGCCGACAAGGTGCTCGAGTACCTGCCGCACAAGGCGACCCGGCGCATCGTCTACGTCTCCTGCCATCCCGCCTCGCTGGCGCGCGATGCCGGCATCCTGGTCAACCGTCACGGCTTCAGGCTGGTGTCCGCCGGCGTGATGGACATGTTTCCGCATACCTCCCATGTCGAATCCATCGCGCTGTTCGAGCGCTGAGGAGCGAGGAGTGAGTGAAGAGGAGTGAGAAGTGAGAGAAATCCAGTGCATGCTTGACGCTCTTGTTCTTGCTCTCTCTCACTTCTCACTCCTCTCCGTTCACTCCTGACTTTCATGCCGATCGAGATCGAACGCAAATTCCTGTTGGCCAGCGATGACTGGCGCGCCGCGATCGAGCGCAGCGAGCCGATCGCGCAGGGCTATCTGGTCGGCGCGCAGGCCTTGCGCGAGGGCCACGCACGCGCCTCGGTGCGCGCCCGGCTGGCCGGTGAGCAGGCCTGGCTCAACATCAAGGCCGCCACGGCCGGCATTGCGCGGGCCGAGTTCGAGTACCCGATCCCGCTGGCCGATGCGCGCGCCATGCTTGCGAGCCTCTGCGACGGCGTACTGGAAAAGACCCGTCACCATGTCCGCGTCGATGGCGTACTGTTCGAAGTCGACGAGTTCGGTGGCGACAACGCCGGCCTGATCGTCGCCGAGGTCGAGTTGCCGGCGGTCGATGCACCATTTCCGCGGCCCGCGTGGCTGGGCCGCGAAGTGAGTGCGCTGACGCGCTACTACAACGTCAACCTGATCGCGCACCCGTACCGGCAGTGGTCGCCGGCCGAGCGCGCCGCCGAGGATGCCGCATGCTGATGATCGGCGTGGCCGCGCCGGAACTGGCCGAATCCGAGAAAAGCTGGCTGCGCGCGCCCGGCGTCGCCGGCGTGCTGCTGTTCGCGCGCAACTACCGTTCGCGCGAGCAGTTGATGGCCTTGTGCGACGCGATCCGCGACGCCGGCGGCGAGCACCTGCTGATCGCGGTCGACCAGGAAGGCGGCCCGGTGCAGCGCTTCCGCGAGGGCTTCACCCGGCTGCCGCCGCTGGCGGCGATTGGTGCCGTGCATGACCGTGATCCCGACGAGGCGATCCGCCTGGCCGAGGAGCACGCCTGGGTGATGGCCAGCGAACTGCGCGCCAGCGGCGTCGATTTCAGTTTCGCGCCGGTGGTGGATCTCGCCCGCGGCAATGCGGCGATCGGCCTGCGTGCGTTTCACGCCGACCCCGCGGTGGCCGGCGAGCTCGGCCAGGCCTATGTGCGCGGCATGCACCTGGGTGGCATGGCGGCGGTGCTCAAGCATTTCCCGGGGCATGGCTCGGTCACCGGCGACACCCACAAGGTGGCGGCGATCGACCCGCGCGGCCTGGACGAGATTCGCCGCGACGACCTGCGCCCGTTCGCCGAATGCATCGAGGCACGCGTCGAGGCGGTGATGATGGCGCACGTCACGTATCCGGCCGTGGACAGCCGCCCAGCCGGCTATTCGAAAGTCTGGATCGAACAGGTACTGCGCGGCGAACTGGGCTTCACCGGGGCGGTGATCAGCGACGACATCAGCATGGCCGCCGCCGATGCGGCCGGCAGCGTGGGCGGGCGGGTGAGGGCGCACCTCGACGCCGGCTGCGACCTGGTGCTGGCCTGCTTCCCCGAGGTGGTCGACGAAGCGCTGGCCGCGCTGCCCGCCGATGCCGGCGCCATGCCCGCGTCAATCGCCGCGCTGCGCGGCGCCATCGGACCGACCTGGGCCGGCCTCACCGACAATCCACAGCGCGACCGCTTCGTCGCGCGCATCACGGCGCTGCCCGCCGAAGGAAACGCATGAACACTCCACATCCCTCCCTGGCTGACGTGCTGGCCCAGGCCGACCTGCTGTACGCACGCGACGAGCTGGAACCGGTGATCGCCGCCATGGGCGCGCGCATCGACGCCGCGCTCGGCGGTGAGCGGGCGGTGTTCCTTACCGTGATGAACGGCGCGCTGATCTTCGCCGGCCAGCTGGCCCTGGCGATTCGCACCGACCTGGAGTTCGACTACGTGCACGCTACCCGCTACCGCGGCGAGACCACCGGCAGCGAGCTGCACTGGCTGCGCGAACCGGCCGTGCCGCTGGCCGGTCGCGTGGTGCTGCTGGTCGACGATATCCTCGACGAAGGCCACACGCTGAAGGAAGTGCGCGAGGACTGCTACAAGCGCGGCGCGAAGAAAGTGCTGATCGCCAGCCTGTGCACCAAGCGGCACGATCGCCTGGTCGACGGCATCGCCTCCGATTTCAATGGCGTGGAATTGCCCGACCGCTTCGTGTTCGGCTACGGCATGGACTACTACGAGCAGGGGCGCAACCTGCCGGCGATCTATGCGTTGAAGGACGGGAATGGGGAATAGGGAATAGGGAATAGGTTGCCGAGTTCCGTCGGTGCAAAAGCCCCTCTCCCACCGGCGACTGAAAGGAGTCCCCTTGCGGGTGAGAGGGGTGGGGGTGAGGGTTCGGGCGGAGCGGGGAATCCATCGCCGCCCGAACCCTCATCCGGCGCTTCGCGCCACCTTCTCCCGAGGGGAGAAGGGAGCTTGATTCGGCGAGTTTCTTGGCAGTCGCAACAGGAACATCACCATGCCTCACCCCGATCATCACCCCATCGACCTCGCCGTCATCGGCGGCAGCGGCCTGTACAACTTCCCGGGCCTGGAAAACGCCGAGCGCCGCACCGTGGACACGCCTTACGGCCCGGCCTCCGGCGACATCGTGGTCGGCGATTTCGCCGGCAAGCGCCTCGCCTTCCTGGCGCGCCACGGCGAGAGCCACACGTTGCCGCCGCACCGGGTCAACTACCGCGCCAACGTGTGGGCGCTGCACGAGATGGGCGCGCGGCGGGTGGTCGGCGTCAATGCCGTCGGCGGCATTCGCGGCGACATGGGCCCGCGCGCGATCGTGGTGCCGGACCAGCTGATCGACTACACCCATGGCCGCTACACCAGCTACTGCGATGTCGAAGGCGCCGAGGTGAAACACATCGACTTCAGCGAGCCGTACACCGAATCGCTGCGCCGGCAGTTGCTGGCCGCGGCGCGCACGGCGGGCATCGCCGTGATCGATGGCGGCTGCTACGGCGCCACCCAGGGGCCGCGGCTGGAAACCCGCGCCGAGATCGCCCGCATGAAGCGCGACGGCTGCGACCTGGTCGGCATGACCGGCATGCCCGAGGCGGTGCTGGCGCGGGAGCTGGACATCGACTACGCCTGCCTGGCGCTGGTGGCGAACTTCGCCGCCGGCTGCGGCGACGAGGCGGAAATCAGCATCGAGGAGATCTTCGCCCACCTCGCTGCTGCCACCGCCGACGTGCCGCGCATCCTGGCCGAGTTGCTGCGGGCCTGAGGGCGTCGGATGAATTCGTGCACGAATCGGACTTCTTCGTATTGCAATGCGGCTTCACCTCTTGCTACTTTCCCCGGGCCAGCGCGGCGAGCCGGGGGGAACAGCCGCACCAGATCTGGCGCACCATTCCATGGATCCAGAGGTTCACGCAATGACTTTCGGTACGGTCAAATGGTTCAACGACGCCAAGGGTTTCGGTTTCATCGCGCCTGAGGACGGGGGAGCGGACGTGTTCGTCCATTTTTCGGCGATCGCCAGCAAGGGCTTTCGCAGCCTGCAGGAAGGTCAGCGGGTGAAGTTCGAAGTGACCCAGGGCCCCAAGGGCGCCCAGGCCTCGGCGGTCGAGGCCGCCTGATCGGCGATCCCCGCGTCGCATGATGCAAAGGAAACCCCGCACTCGCTGCGGGGTTTCTTTTTGCGCGAGCCCCAAGCCGTGGAAGCCCCCTCCGTTCTCCCTGAGCGTAGCCGTGCAGCGGCGAAGTCGAAGGTCCGCCCCCACCCCTACGGCAGCGCATGGGCGCGTTGCTTGGTTAATATGGGAAATTGCCGAACACCCCAGGAGCTCGTCGTGATCATCAAGCCCAAAGTCCGCGGTTTCATCTGCGTCACCGCCCATCCGGTCGGTTGCGAGCGCAACGTGCTCGAGCAGATCGCGATCACCCAGGCCGCCGGCCACGACAAGAGCAAAGGCCCCAAGCGCGTGCTGGTGATCGGCGCCTCCACCGGCTATGGCCTGGCCTCGCGCATCACCGCCGCCTTCGGCTACGGCGCCGCCACGCTCGGCGTGTTCTTCGAGAAGCCCAGCAGCCCGGACAAGACCGGCACCGCCGGCTGGTACAACGCCGCCGCGTTCGACAAGGCCGCCAAGGCCGCCGGCCTCTATGCCAAGTCGATCAACGGCGACGCGTTCGCCAACGAAACCCGCGCCAAGGCCATCGAAATCATCAAGAACGAGATGGGCGGCCCGATCGACCTGGTGGTCTATTCGCTGGCCTCACCGGTGCGCAGGCTGCCGGACACCGGCGAAGTGGTGCGCTCGGCGCTCAAGACCATCGGCGAACCGTTCCACAACACCTCGGTCGACACCAACAAGGACATGGTGATCGAGGCCACCGTGGAGCCGGCCACCGAGCAGGAGATCAAGGACACCGTCACCGTGATGGGCGGCGAGGACTGGGCGCTGTGGATCGACGCGCTGAGCGCCGCCGGCGTGCTCGCCGAGCACG